>Ga0308167_1000357_pt1 | contig 88651 bp, 86 predicted proteins | sample PhyCR1_2_FD_202138 | JGI IMG/M metagenome (GOLD analysis project Ga0308167, IMG submission 202138) | Phyllosphere microbial communities from UC Gill Tract Community Farm, Albany, California, United States - DLSLRC.R1 | ecosystem: Host-associated > Plants > Phyllosphere > Unclassified | place...
TCGGCGAGCGTCTCAGACGGTGAGCGCGTTCGCCTGGGCGACCTTCCCGTACCAGCGCGCCGAGTCCTTCGGCGTCCGGGCGAAGGTCTCGCGGTCCCACGCGACGAGCCCGAAGGTCGGGCGGTAGCCCGACGCCCACTCGTAGTTGTCGAGGAGCGACCAGTGCTGGTAGCCCAGGACCTCGATGCCGTCCTCGATGCAGCCGTGGATGCCCTCGAGCGCACCCTGCGTGTAGGCGACACGGCGGGAGTCGTCGGCGGTGGCGATGCCGTTCTCGGTGATCATGAGCGGCACGTTGCCCGACAGCTCCCACGCCGAACGGAGGCCGTCCGCGGACGCTCCGGGGTAGAACTCCCAGCCGGTGAGGGTCGTCTCGACGTCGTCCGACACGGGCAGCGGCCCGTTCGGCCCGATGAAGGTGCGGGTGTACGCCTGCACGCCGAGGAAGTCGTCCCCGGCGGCCTGCTCGAGGTACCAGTCGTCGCGCGGGTACCCGTACTCGCGGAGCTTCTCGTCCGCGCCGGGTTCGCCGTTCGACTTGAACGCCTGCGTGGCGATCGTCCAGCCCGACTGGACGCCGGACACCTGCGACAGGACCTCGCGGGAGCGCTTGTGCGAGGCGAGCAGCTGGTCGGCGACGTGCAGGTCCGGGTTCGGCAGACCGTACGCGACGAGGTTCGACGCGTCCTCGCCGCCCGCGAGCATCGCCGCGATGTTCGGCTCGTTGATGGTGCACACGTAGCGCACGCCGTCCTGGACGACGGGGAGCGCCAGCTCGGTGTAGCGGGCGAACAGGTCGGGGGCGTCCGCGGCTCGCCAGAAGCCGTCGCGCTCGAACCAGCGCGGCACGGTGAAGTGCATGAGCGTCACGATCGGCTCGATGCCGAACTCGTGGCAGGCGTCGACCATGCGGCGGTAGTGGTCGACCTCGGCGCGGGACACGAACCCGCGCTCGGGCTCGATGCGGGCCCACTCGATGCTGAACCGGTATGAGTTCAGCCCGAGGTCGGCCGCGATCTGGATGTCCTCGCGGTACCGGTGGTAGCTGTCGGCCGCGTCGCCCGAGGGCTCGACGATGGTGGTGTCGGGCTCGTGCTCGTGCACCCACCAGTTGCTGTTGACGTTGTTGCCCTCGATCTGGTGTGCGGCGGTGGAGGCGCCCCAGAGGAAGCCCTTCGGGAAGTCGAGCGTGGTGATGAGGGGGTCCTTTCAGTACGGCGTCGGCGTCAATGCGCCGACAGGAACGTGTCGAAGACGGCGAGCGTGCCGAGCGGGTTCTCGACCTGCGGGCCGTGGTAGCTCTCCGGGATGACCTGGTACGAGGCACCCAGCCGTGTCGCCATGTCGTGCTGCCACGGGATCGGCCAGGCGCCGTCCCAGATGCCGTGCGCGACGAGGGTCGGCAGACCGGTGTCCCGGAGCGCCTCGGTGTCGTCGGTGGTGTCCTCGAGGATCGCGGCGCCCGCGAGCACGCTGAGCACGCTCGTGTGGTCGAAGCGCTCGCGGACGAAGCGCGGGTCGTCGGGGAGCTCCTCGTCGGGGCGCCCGGCCCAGAGCGGGTTCTGCGCGTCGAACAGCGCCCGGTTCGAGCACGTCGAGGACACGATGGTCCGCTCCGCGGCCTTGCGGTTCGCCCAGCCGTACGGCCCGGAGCAGAACAGCGTCACGTCCCGGAACGACTGCGGGGACCGGATCGCCGCGGCGCGGACGATGACCCCGCCGAGTGAGTGCCCGATGAGGTGCACGGGGGCGCCGTCGTCCAGGAGCTCGGCGACCCGCACGACGTCGGCGGCCTCGGCCGCGAGGGTGTAGTCCTCGCGCTCGGTCGGTGCGGCGGAGTCCGCCTGGCCGCGGCGGCTGATGGCCACCGCACTCCAGCCGGCCTCGCGCAGCTTCGGCATGAAGGTGCGCCAGTCCTCCTTCGATCCGGTGTACCCGGGGACGATCAGGACGACGCCCTTCGACTCGCCGTCCGGCACGACGCGGTAGGCCGTGAGCCGGCCGACGGGCAGGTCGATGCCGACGACGTCGACGCCGTCCGGGGTGGGGAGGTGTCCGAAGGCCGGGACGGTCTCGAACGCGTGCAGCGTGGTCACAGGCGTCCTTCCGCGAGCGCGCGACGAGGGTTGGGCACCGCGTCGAGCAGGTCGACCGTGTACGGGTCCTGCGGGTGTTGCAGGACCTCGGCCGTGCGGCCGCGCTCGACGACCTCGCCGTTGTGGAGCACCATGATGTCGTCCGTGATCAGTCGGGCGCTCAGCAGGTCGTGCGTGATGTAGAGGAGCGAGACGCCCCACTGCTCGCGCAGGTCCTCGAGGAGTGCGAGCACCCCGGCGCGGAGCGTCACGTCGAGCATCGAGACGGGCTCGTCGGCGATGATCACCTGCGGGTCGCTCGCGAGCGCCCGTGCGATGACCACGCGCTGCCGCTGCCCACCGGAGAGCTGGTGCGGGAGCTTCTGCGCGAACTGCTCGACCGGCGTCAGGCCGACGGTCTCCAGGAGCTCGAGCACGCGACGGCGGGCGTCCTTCCCCCGCAGGCCCGTGTAGTTCAGGACCGGGCGGGTGAGGATGTACTCCACCGTGTGCAGCGGGTTGAGCGCCGCGTAGGGGTCCTGGAACACCATCTGCACCTCGGAGCGCAGGTCCTTGAGCCCACGCCGACCGAGCTTCGCCACGTCGGTGTCACCGAACCGGACCGTGCCGGAAGTCGGCTGCTCGACGCCGGTGAGCATCTTCGCGATGGTCGACTTTCCGGAACCGGACTGGCCCACGAGCGCGAGCGACTGCCCGGGCTCGAGCGTGAACGACACGTCGCGGACCGCCTGCACGGGCTGCTCGCCGCGGCGGGGCGCCGGGTAGGTCTTCACCAGGTTCGCGACCACGATCGGGTTCTTCGCCGCGCTGCGCTCGCGGGAGCCGACGGTGCTGAACGAGGACGTCGTCTCCTGGCGGGTCGCCGACGCGTCGCGCTGCGAGCGGTCCGGGAACCCGGGCAGGCTCACGACCTCGGCGCGCGGGTCGGCGTAGTGCGACAGCAGCATCTGCGTGTACTCGTCCTGCGGGTCCCGGAGGATCGACCGCGAGTCGTTGTCCTCGACGATCCGACCCTCGTGCATGACGAGCACGCGCTCGGTGGCCTCGAGCACGATGCCGAGGTCGTGGCTGATGAGGACGGCGGTGAAGCCCTCCTCCTTCTGCAGCTCGATGATGGTGTCCATCACCGCGTGCTGCACGAGGACGTCGAGCGCCGTGGTCGGCTCGTCGAACACCATGAGCTGCGGCTCGAGCGACAGCGCCAGCGCGATCGACACCCGCTGCCGCATGCCACCGGACAGCTCGCCGGGGTAGCGCGCGAGCATCGTCTCCGGGAGCTTGACCTTGGCCACGAGCTCCTTCATGCGGGCGTCCCACCGATCGCGCGGCACGTGGCCGTGCGCCTTGAAGACGTCGATGAAGTGGTTCCGGATGGTCCGGACCGGGTTCAGGGCGTTCATGCCGGACTGCAGGACCATGGCGAACCCGCCCTGTCGCTGCCGTCGGAGCGCTTCGTCGTCGAGGTCACGGATGTCCGCGCCGGCGAAGAAGATGTGCCCGCCGTTGGTGCGCGCCGGCGGCTTCTGCAGCCGGGTGAGCGCGTAGCCGAGGGTCGACTTGCCGGAGCCGGACTCCCCCACCAGGCCGACGAACTCGCCCTTCCGGAGCTGGAACGAGACGTGGTCGACGGCCTGCACGGCCGTCTGGCCGGCGGACTCGTAGACGACCGACAGGTCGCGGACGTCGAGCAGGACGTCGGATCCGTCGGACGGGAGGCGCGGGTCGGCGCCGCCACGGGCCTCCAGGCCGTCTGCTGTGTGCGTGGGTGCGCCGCTCATGCGGAGACCTCCTTGCGCTTGCGGCGCGCGCCCTCGCGCAGCCGCGGGTTGGACACGGCGTCGACGCCGAAGTTGATCAGGGTCAGGCTCATCGCCAGGAGGGCGATGCAGAGACCCGGGGCGAACAGCAGGATCCACTGGCCGGTGAGCAGCGCGTTGGAGTTCTGCGCCCAGTAGAGGATCGTGCCCCAGCTGACGATCGAGGAGTCGCCGAGTCCGAGGAACTCGAGGCCGGCCTCGGCCAGGATCGCACTCGTCGCCGCGCCGAAGAACGAGCCCACGATGAGCGACGTCATGTTCGGCAGGATCTCGCGGAACACGATGCGGGTCGCACCGTCACCGGAGAACTGGGCAGCGGTCACGAAGTCACGGCTGCGGAGGGACTGGGTCTGACTGCGGAGGACGCGAGCGCCCCACGCCCAGCCCGTCACGACGATCACCGCGATGATGACCGCGATGCCGCCGTTCTGCAGGTAGGCGGCGATGACGATCATGAGGGGCAGGCCCGGGATGACGAGGAACAGGTTCACGATGAACCCGATGACCTCGGCCACCCATCCGCGGATGTAGCCCCAGCTGAGACCGATCGCGACGGCGACGAGCGTGGACAGGAAGCCCGCGACCGCGCCGACGAGGACCGAGACCCGTGCGCCGTAGATGAGCTGGGAGAGAACGTCCTCGCCAGCGGCGGTCGTGCCCATCCAGTGTGCCCAGCTGGCGTCACCGTTGCGCTCGAAGCCGTTCTGGCTGCCGCCGTAGGGGGCGAGGAGCGGGGCGAAGATCGCCACGAGGACGAAGAACGCCAGGATGATGATGCCGACGCGGGCCTTGGTGTTCGACCAGACCACGCCGAACTGGCGGCCGGCGGCTCGGAGCTTGGACGGGGCCTGCTGCTCGGGCTGGCCGGGGTCGTCCTGTTGGGTGCGTACTGCGACGGTTGCGTTGTGGGTCATCGACGCGTCCTCGGGTCCAGGACGCCGTACAGGACGTCCACGATGAAGTTGGCGATGAGCACCGACACGGTGATCATCAGGAAGAGTGCCTGCATGAGCGGGTAGTCCTGCCCGATCACGGCGTTGAACAGCAGGTAGCCGATGCCCGGGTAGCCGAACACCTGCTCGACCAGCACCGAACCGCCGACGACACCGCCGAGCGCGAGACCGAAGCCGGTCAGGTTCGGCAGGATCGCGTTCCGCGCCGCGTACCGGACGGCCACCGTGCGACCGCGGAGACCGTTGGCCTCGGCGAAGGTCACGTAGTCGTCGCCGAGGGTGTTGATCATCGCGTTGCGCATGCCGATGATCCACCCGCCGAGGCTGGTGACGAGGATCGTCACGGCCGGCAGGACCGCGTGCTGCAGGGCGTCGCCGAAGAAGTCGGCGGTGAAGCCGGGGGTCGTCGTCGCCGAGTACGCACCGGTCGTGGGGAACCAGTGCAGCACGTAGCCGAGGAAGAACAGCAGCAGGAGCGCGGTCCAGAAGTACGGGAACGTCGACATGAACGAGCCCGACAGGGTGGGCAGCGAGTCGAGCCAGGTGCCGCGCTTCCAGGCCGCCGCGACACCGATGAGGGTGCCGAGGACGAAGGCGAGGATCGTGACCGCGCCGACGAGGACGAGCGTGTAGGGCAGGGCCTGCGAAACCAGATCACCGACGGGCTGCGGGTAGAACGTGTAGCTCACACCGAAGTCGAGCGTGACGACCTGGTGCAGGTAGCTGACGTACTGGTCCCACAGGTTGCCGGTCGGGACGCCGAGCTGCGCCTCGATGGCCTTCTTGGTGGCGTCGGTGACCGGGCCGTTCTGGCTGAGCTTCGCCAGGGCGGCGTCGGTCGGGCTGCCCGGCATGAGTCGCGGGAGCACGAAGTTCAGCGTGACCGCGGCCCAGAGGGTCAGGACGAAGAGGACGAGTTTCTGGAGGATGTACTTCACTTCTGGTCCTCCTGCTGCTTCAGGATCTCCCGGCCTTCCTCGCTGTCGCGCAGGCGCAGCTTCGAGAAGATCAGCAGGGGTGCGGAGTCGTAGTTCTGCGGTGCCATGTACGGGTCGTCCGCACTGGGCCACCCCACGAACTTGTTGGTGTTGAAGAGCCCCCAGAGGCCGCCGTAGTACATGCCGATGACGGGCACCTCGTCGTAGACGATCTGCTGCAGCTGGTCGAGGATCTCCTGCTGCTCGGCCTTGTCGGTCGTCGCCTTGTACTCGTCGAGGAGCTTCTGCGTGTCGGCGTCCTTGTACCGCTCGTAGTTGTTCACCGTCGACTTGCCGACCGGCTGGTAGAAGTCCGAGCTGAGGAGCGAGTTGAACGCCTGGTAGACGTCGCCGTTGCCCATGCCGCCCATGGCCATGTCGAACTTGCCGTTGTTGAGGTTCGACTGGTAGCCGGCGGGCTGCGGCGCCTGGATCGACACCTTGATGCCGATGGCGGTCAGGTTGCGCTGCACCGTCTGCGCAGCGCGGAGCCAGTCGGAGTAGCCGTTGGCGGTCATGATGTTGATCGTCAGCTGCTTGCCGTCCTTGACGAGCTTGCCGTCCTGCTGCGTGTAGCCGGACTTCGCGAACTCTGCGAGGGCACGGTCGGTGTCCTGCGCGATCATGCCCTGGTCCGGGATGTCCTCGTTGAGGTACTGCTCCTGGTTCGGCAGGATCAGGCCGGTCTGCCCCGCGGCGGTGAGGTTGCCCTCGGATGCGGTCTCGGCGATGTCGTCCCGGTCGAGGGCGTACGAGATGCCCTTGCGGACGTTGACGTCGTTGTACGGCGCCTTGGTCAGGTTCGGGACGAGGCCGATGATGCCGCCGGCGGGGAACCACCACTGGTTCGTGTCGGAGGCCGCGCCCCAGGTGCCCTTGACGTCCGAGATGAACGAGTACGCCCAGTCGTAGCCGCGCGTGACGGTGTCGAGCTGCGTGTTCGTCGCCGGGAGGACGAGGTGCTTGATGGCGATCTTGTCGGCCTGCCAGTACGTCGGGTTCTTGTCCATCGAGTACTGCTGGTCGGTGTAGTTCCCGAGCACGAACGGGCCGGTGCCCACCGGGTTCGGGTCACGCCACGTCGTCGGGTCCTTCACGCCCGACCAGTGGTGCTCACCGAGGATGTAGGTCGCGCCGATGATGTTGAGGCTCGGCACGTCGTCGCTCTTGAGGTGGAAGACCACGTGGCCGTCCTTGCTCTCGATCGTGTCGATGTGCTGCCAGGCGCCCTTCACGTCCATCGCGGGGAACTTCTTGAGCAGCTCGAACGTGAAGACCACGTCGTCGGCCGAGAACGGCGTGCCGTCGGACCACTCGACGCCCTTCCGGATCGTCATGTCGATCGTGCGCGCGTCCGGCTGCTCCCAGTCGCTCGCGAGCCACGGGGTGCCCTTGCCGTCGAGGGGGTTCACCTCGATGAGCGGCTCGTACATCCACTTGCTCGCGGTGCGGGCGTTCGAGATGTACGGGTTGAAGTTGCGGTCGAACAGCGGGTTGCCGTGGTCCGCGTTGATGAGCATCGTGTCCTTGCCGATGCTCGGGTCCGGCTGGGAGCGGACCTGGATGCTGCAGCCGGTGGCCACGAGGGCCACGACGGCCATGCCGGCGATGGCTGCGAGGAGTCTCCCGCCCCGCGACCGGCGCGTGCCGGTCCGGGTCGTGGGTGCTCCGCCGCGGCGCGGGCCCTTCGGCTCGCGCATGCGCTGTGGGGGAAGCGTCATTGCTCGGTCGACCTCCGTGTCGAGTGGGTACCGCACAAATGTATGCGCTTACATCGCCGCTCGCAACCACGTGTCGTTGATTGCCGGGGTGGTTCGTCCCGGCGGCTGGGACAGCGACTACAGCGCCGGCGGGCAGCTCTCGCGCAGGAGCACCTCGACGGGCAGCCGGACCGCACGCGGCGGCCCCTGCGGCTGTTCGAGCCGCCCGACGATCGCGCGCACCGCCGCACGGCCGAGCGCACCCATCGGCTGGTGCACGGTGGTCAGGCGCGGCGACGAGAACCGACCGGCGTCGATGCCGTCGAAGCCCGTGACCACGAGGTCCTCCGGCACGCGCAGCCCCCGCGCGGCCGCGGCGTCGAGCACCCCGAGTGCCGACTGGTCGTTCGAGCACATGATCGCCCGCGGCACCGCGCCGCTGTCGAGCAGCTGCGCCGCGAGCTCCCGGGCTCGCGCCCGCCCGAAGTCACCGTGCACGACCCGGACCTCGGAGGCGGCGAGCCCCGTGTCCTCGAGCGCCTGCCGGAACCCCGCCGACCGTTCGATGTCGTCGGGTGAGTCGATCGGTCCGGCGACGTACGCCAGGGACCGCACGCCGAGCCGCCCGATGACGTGCGCCGCGAGCGTCCGCATGCCCGCCGCGTTGTCCACGCTCACCGAGTCGAAGCCCCGGGACCCGCGGTCGTCGGCGAGCACCACCACGGGGATGCGTCGGGCGACGTGCTCGAGCAGGTCGTCGGGGACGGTCTGGGCGAGGACCGCGAGCCCGTCCACCCGGCCGGCGACGTCGTTCACGATGACGTCGCGGGACGACCCCCGGCCCGCCGCGACCATGAGCGCGAGACCGCGTTGCCACGCCTCCGTCTCGGCGCCGCGGAGGACCTCGTCGAAGTACAGGTTCGACGAGAACGGCTGCGTCACGTGCCGCCGGTCGTCCACGACCCGGACGCCGCCGTCGGTCACCAGGTCGGGACGCTCGTCGGGCACCACGTCGAAGCCGGGGAGCAGCAGCCCGACGACCCCGGTGCGCTTGCCCGCGAGCGCGCGGGCGTTGCCCGAGGGGACGTACCCGAGGGTCCGGATCGCCGCCTGCACACGGTCCCGGGTCCCCTCACGGACCGCGTCCGGCGTCCGCAGGACCCGCGACACCGTCGCGATCGAGACACCCGCGGCAGAGGCCACGTCGTAGACCGTGGGCGGCGCCGTGCGCTGTCCAGCCAAGCCGTGCCTCCCGTCCGACGTCCGCCGCGCCGCGCCCCGGGCAGCACAGCCGGACCATCCTAGGCATGCAGCTGCCTGGGAGATCTCCACAGGTGACCGAAAGCCCTTGCGCAGCACGGACACGGAACGCGACACTGTTCCGACCTCAGTACGTCCCGTGAGGAAGCGCACCGGCATCGGTGCCCACACACACAGGAGAAGACGCGATGTCCCAATCGACGCGGTCCGGCAGCAAGAACGCGATCCGACTCACCACCGACGAGGCCGAGGTGCGCGACGCGCTGCTCGACCACTCGGACGGCGGGAACGCCTGGATCTTCGACCAGATCGACGCGGCTGAGGACGCTGCGACGAAACCCTAGGCCTCCGAGTCCGGACGCGTCAGCGTTCGGTGCTGCCCACGATCGCCATGCCGGCGCCGCGGAGCCGGAGACGCTCCTGCGCGATCCAGCTCAGGAGCCGCTCGTTGGTACCGGCGACGTGCGCGGCGAGCAACTCCGCCGCACGGTCGGCGTCGCCCGCACGGACGGCCTCCAGGATCGCGCTGTGCTCGGCCCAGGCGGCGTCGCGGGCCTCGGGCGTTCGGACCTCGATCCAGCGCGTCCGCTCGAGACGGGTGAGCGCGTCCGCGATCGCGTCCGTGATGAACCGGTTGCCGCCGAGCGCCGCGAGGTCGAGGTGGAACGTCGACCCCATCCGGATCCCCGCCTGCTGGTCGGGCGTCGGTCGGAGCGCGTCGAGGTGGGCACGGACCTCGTCGAGCTGCGCGTCGCCGGCACGCTCGACCGCCAGTCGGGCAGCGGCGGGTTCGAGCACGCCGCGGAGTTCCGCGAGCGACGCGATCTCGTCGAGGTCGATCGGCGTGACCGTCCACGAGCGCCCCTCGTGCAGGATGAGCCCCTCGCGCTCGAGCCGCGACAGCGCTGCGCGCACGGGGGTCCGCGATGCGTGGAAGCGAGCTTCGAGCCCGCGCTCCGAGATGCGCTCCCCCGGCGCGATCTCGAGCGTCAGGATCGCGGCACGGAGGTTGTCGTAGAGCTGGGCCGTCTGCGACACCGGGGTTGCTTCGGTCGGGTCGGTCACGGGAACCCACCCTAGCCGCGGACGCCCGATTGGTATACCGAACCCCCTGGAGCACGCTAGCGTGTTGGTATACCAATCAGTACCGAGGCGGAACGAGCATGACGGTGACCACGACGAGCAGGACGACGACCACCGCGGGACCCCGGGCGTGGACGATGCTCGCGCTCGGCGTCGCAGCCCAGGCCGCTGGGACGCTCGTCGTCTCGGCACCCGCGCTCCTCATCCCGCAGCTGCACGCCTCGGGCACCTCGCTCACCGTCGCCGGCACCCTGGCTGCCGCACCCACCTTCGGCATGGTCCTCACCCTCATCGCCTGGGGAGCCGTCACCGACCGGTTCGGGGAACGTGTGGTCATCGCGGGCGGCCTGGTCCTGACGACGCTGACCGCCGTCGCCGCCTGGCTCGCCGCCGGCGACACGCTGCTCCTCGGGCTGGCCTTCCTGGCCGGGGGCATGACGAGCGCCTCCACGAACGCAGCGAGCGGACGGGTCGTCGTCGGCTGGTTCCCGCGGGAGCGCCGGGGTCTCGCCATGGGGATCCGGCAGATGTCACAGCCACTCGGCGTGACGCTCGCGGCCGTCACGGTCCCGCAGCTCGCGGAGTCGTCTGGCATCCGGTCCGCCCTGGTCCTGCCGGTCGTGCTCTGCGCCGTGCTCGCGGTGCTCTGTGCCCTGGGCATCCGCAACCCGCCCCGACCCGCGCGGACGGACGCCCCGGCACACCAGACCGCCAACCCGTACCGGCGCGACGGGTTCCTCTGGCGGATCCACGCCGTGTCGGTCCTGCTCGTCGTGCCCCAGTTCACCCTGTCCACGTACGGGCTCGTCTGGCTGGTCGGGCTCGGCTGGGCGACCCCCGCTGCCGGACTGCTCGTCGGAGCGGCACAGTTCGTCGGGGCGATCGGCCGCATCCTCGTCGGCGCCTGGAGCGACCGCGCCGGGTCCAGGGTCGGCCCCTTGCGGACCGTCGCGCTCAGCGCCGCGGTCGTGATGGGCGGCATGGCACTGGTGGACGTCACGCAGTGGGCAGCGGCAGCGGTGTTCCTCGTGGTCGCCACGAGCGTGACCGTCGCGGACAACGGACTGGCCTACACCTCGGTCGCGGAGGCGGCGGGGCCGTTCTGGTCCGGTCGGGCACTCGGCGCACAGAACACGGGCCAGTTCATCGCGGCGAGCGCCGTCGGACCGGGGGTCGGCGCCCTGGTCGGTGCCCTGGGGTTCGCCGCGACCTTCGGGATCGTCGCCGTGCTCCCCCTCCTCGCGCTGCCGCTGACCCCGCGTGCCGACCGGGAGCACCAGCAGGACTGACGACGGACGGGAGGCGCGGTGCGGGCACGCACCGCGCCTCCCGTCCCCGTCGCGGGACCGTCAGCCGCGCGGGACAGCGGGACCGACCGGCCAGCGCAGGAGCGCCGCAGCCGGCGCACCGCCCGGCAGCGCCGCGGCGTTGGCGTAGACGACCTCGGCCTGCGTGAGCAGGGCTGCGCGGACGATGCCCACAGCTGCCGGTACAGGCCCGAGTGTGCCCGCTCCCGCGGACTGCTCGGGGGCCGTGGCGACCCACGGTGCCGCGTCGAGGGCGAGCACCGTCCGGTCGCCGAACCCCGCCGGGTCGAGCACCACCACGGCCGGCTGCGCCTGCTGGAGCGCCTCCACCACCGGGCCGACACCCGCCGCCACCTCGCCGTCACCCCGACCGTCGTGCGTGCGGAGCAGGTCCTCGACGTCGTGGCGGCGCTGCGCGACGACCCGCGCGAGGGCGATGTCGACGTGCTCGACCAGCGCCTTCGCGCTCGCGTCGTCCGACCGGGGGTCGACCGCGACCTCGGACAGCAGGGCACGGGCCTCGTGCGAGAGCTGCTCCCGCAGCAGGCCGCGCGCCTTGATGTCGCCCGCCAGCACGATGAGACGGGGCGACACCGCCCGGACGCACTCGTCGATGGCCGCGGCGACCTCGTTCGAGGTCTCCTTCCAGATCTCCTCGGTGTGCTGCTGCCAGTGCTGCTGCTTCCAGCCGGAGCCGGCCTTGGCGAAGTGCAGCGTGTCCGTGCGGCCCTGCACGCGCTGTTCGTCCGCCGGGCCCGCGTGGCCGAGGCGGTAGACGCGGAAGCCACCGCCCTCACGACCGACCTCGGCGACGATGAAGGGGACGTCGAGCGGACGGTGGGCGAGCAGCGGGACGAGGTCGGGGACGGGGCCGCACCCGACGGACTCCGGACCGTGCATGTGTCCGGGCAGGACGGTGTTCAGGACCATCTCACCGTCGTGCAGCAGCACGTAGCGGCTGACCGGAGCGGGGACGCCGGGGACCTCCTCGAGCTCGGCCATCACCGCGTCGATCGTGGTGGCGTCGGCCCCGGCGGAGCGCAGCGCGTCCTCGGCCTTGCGCCGCTGGAGTGCGGCGAGGTGCTGCGGGTCCTCCCGGTCACCGGACGCGTCGACGTAGGCCCAGGTCCAGGTCCCGCCGGCGCCGAGCAGGGCGCCGAGCGACCGGTTCAGGTCGGTGTTCTCGTTCGTGGTGGTCGCCACCGTCAGTGCTCCTCTCCGGACTCGGTCGTGTACACCGTCTCGTCGGCGCCCTCGCCGGAGCCGTCCCGGGTCTCGGCCGCGACGCCGTCCGGGTCGTCCGGCGCGTCGATGTCGGTGCCCTCGGCCCGGAGGGCACCCTCCCCGTCCCCGGCGTACCCGGACGCCCGCACGGTCTCGGCGTCGTCGGTGTCGTCCGGCACCGGCTCCGACTGCCGGAACTCCTCGACGTGCGCGTTGCTGCCGTGGCCCTGGACGATGCTCTGCGCCTCGTGCGCGAGCTGGTCGTCGACCTCGGGCGAGTGGGTGGTGTTGCCGCGTTGATCGGTCATGTCGTCCTCCCTTGCGTGTCGCTCCACGCTCCGCGCCTCCGCCTGGATCCGCTCGGAGGTCGGAGCGGACGTCCAGCGACGACCGCCCGTGGCACGTGACCGTGAATCCTTCGTGAAAGCACAGCGCTGCTCGGTTCTGTGATTTGCTGATGGCACCCCGATCCGACGACGAACCGGAGTACAGGCAATGACGCCGACACCTGACCGACGCATATCGAGACGACACCTGCTGGGCTTCGGCCTCGGCACAGCGGCGGCGGGACTCCTCGCCGGGTGTGCGGTCCCGGGCTCCACCAACGTCAACCGCGCCGCGCTGATCCCCGCGGCCGCCGGGGGCGAGAAGATCGAGCTCGTCTACTGGGCCTGGCTCAAGGACCTGCAGAAGGTCTGCGACATCTGGAACGCGAAGAACCCGAACGTGCAGGTGCAGGCGAACTGGATCCCCGGCGGCAACAGCGGCGGATACCAGAAGATGTACTCGGCGCTCGCGGCGGGCGGTGGCCCGGACATCGGACAGGTCGAGCTCCGGCAGATCCCCGAGTTCATGCTCGCCAACGGCCTGGTGGACCTTGCCCGGTACGGCGCGAAGGACGTGCAGGACCGGTACGACGAGGCCGCGTGGGCGCAGGTCGAGTTCGTCGACGGCGTCTACGGCATCCCCCAGGACACCGGCCCGATGGGGTTCTACTACCAGACGGCGATCCTCGAGCAGGCCGGCGGCGAACCCCCGAAGACCTGGGACGAGTGGCGCGGGCTCGCCGAGAAGGTCCGGAGCACGGGCCGGCAGAACTACCTCGAGGTGTTCCCCGTCTCCGACGCCTCGCCCTTCACCGCGTACGCGAGCCAGGCCGGTGCGAAGTGGTTCGGCATCGACGGTGACGAGTGGGTCGTCGACATGACCGACGACAAGACGCTCATGGTCGCCGAGTTCTTCGACGGGGTCATCGACGACGACCTGGTCGACACCTCTGCGGGTGCCTACTCCCCCGGCTGGTACGCCGCGGCGGCGAGCGGCAAGATCGCCGCCGTCACCAGCGCCAGCTGGGGTGACGCCCTCATCCAGAGCGTGCAGGGCGGCGAGGGCAAGTGGGAGGTCGCGCCCATGCAGACGTGGGGCGACACGGGCTTCGGCTCGAGCGCGATCGGCGGGTCGACCGCTGCCGTGTTGGCGAACTCGAAGCACCCGAAGGAGGCGCTCGAGTTCATCACGTGGATGACCACCTCGAAGGAGGGCGTCGACGCGATGATCAAGTACTGCGGCATCGGCTGGTCGCCCGCGAAGGACTACATCGGCGCGCAGCGTGAGCAGCCGTCGGAGTGGTTCTCGGGCCAGAACTACAACGAGGAGGTCTTCGTCCCGGCGGCGAAGGAGCAGAACGTCGACTGGTCCTGGTCACCCGTGACCCAGTCGGCCCTGAACTCGTTGCAGAACCAGTTCCGCCGCAAGCTGACGAGCGGACTGAAGCTCGTGGACGCCGTCGAGCTCGCCCAGCGCGAGGTGGTCCAGGCGTTCAAGGACAAGGGCCTCGGCGTGAGGACGGCACGATGAGCACGAACACCCCCGGTTTCCGGACCTCGACCAAGGCCACGAGCGCGCAGAAGCGGGCGCCGTGGATCCTCCTCGCACCGTTCCTGGCACTCTTCGTGCTGACCTTCATCATCCCGATCATCAGCGCCCTGTTCCAGAGCTTCACGACCGTCGACCGCCAGGGCCTCTTCGGTGAGGACGGCGTCGTCGGGCGGTTCGCCGGCTTCGACAACTACGTCACGGCGCTGCAGGACGCGGGCTTCACGGCGTCGATCGGTCGCATGCTGCTCTTCGGCATCGTGCAGGTCCCCGTGATGATCATCGCGTGCACGATCCTGGCGCTGCTGCTCGAGTCGGCGAGCGCGCGCTGGCCCGGGTTCTTCCGCGCCCTGTACTTCATGCCGTACGGCGTCCCGGGCGTCATCGCGACGATCCTGTGGTCGTTCCTGTACGTGCCCGGCCTGTCCCCGATCGTGGCGCTGCTGCAGTCGTGGGGGTTCGCACCGGACTTCCTCGGCGCGGGCAGCGTGCTCTGGTCGATCGCGAACATCGTCACGTGGACGTACACGGGCTACAACATGCTCATCATCGTGGCGCAGCTGAAGTCGATCCCGGGTGAGGTGTACGAGGCCGCGAAGATGGACGGTGCCGGCCCCTTCCAGGTCGCCTGGCGCATCCAGATCCCGCTCATCGCACCGGCGCTCGTGCTCACGACCGTCTTCTCGATCATCGGCACGCTGCAGCTCTTCGCGGAGCCGCAGATCCTGTCCACGGTCGCCCCGGCGATCGACACGGAGTACACGCCGAACTACGCGGCGTACACGAACGCGTTCGCCTTCAACGAGTACGGCGTCGCGAGCGCGCAGGCGGTCATCATCGCACTGGCGGCGTTCATCCTGTCGTTCGCGTTCCTCGCGCTGACGAACCGCCCGCCGAAGAACGAGCGGGACCAGAAGAAGCGGGCCAAGCGCGACGGCCTGGAGGCGCGGCGTGCGCTCCAGACGCGCGGCACGTCCGCCACCGGGTCGCGACCCGCCACCGGCGTCGCGAACCGCAGCACGACCACCGGAGCCGCGCCGCGCCTCCAGTCCGACAGCAAGGGGGCGGAAGCATGACCAGTGAAGCCATCGAGGCGCCGGTGACCAAGCGGGCCGCCGAGCCCGTCGACACCACGTCGATCACGGCGCACCAGCGCCGCAAGCTCGACCGCACCCCGGCGTCGCAGATCGTCGTCACCGGCATCCTCGTGATCGTCGCGGTCTACTTCCTCGTCCCGCTGTACTGGGTCGTCATCGCGGCGACGAAGACGACGGGCGCGCTGTTCGCGACGAACGGGTTCTGGTTCGGCGGCGAGTTCGCGCTGTTCAGCAACATCCAGCAGGTGTTCACCTACGACGGTGGGATCTTCGTCCGCTGGATCGCGAACAGCGTCCTGTACTCGGGCGTCGGTGCGGTCCTGGCGACGTACTTCGCCGCGGCCGGCGGGTACGCGCTCGCGAAGTACGAGTTCCGCGGACGACAGCTCGTGTTCGGCACCATCCTGGGCGGTGTCCTGGTGCCGGGCACCGCGACGGCACTGCCGCTGTTCCTGCTGTTCTCGACCATGGGCCTGACCGACACGTACTGGAGCGTGCTCATCCCGAGCCTCGTCTCACCGTTCGGGCTGTTCCTGTGCCGGGTCTACGCGTCGGCGTCGGTCGACACGGCGCTGCTCGAGCAGGCCCGGATCGACGGGGCCGGGGAGCTGCGCATCTTCCACACGATCGTGCTCCGCCAGATGACGCCGGCGCTCGTGACCGTGTTCCTGTTCCAGGTCGTGGGCATCTGGAACAACTTCTTCCTGCCGCTCATCATGCTGGCGGACCAGAAGCTCTACCCGATCACGCTCGGTCTGAACAACTGGCGGGCACAGGTGGACCGGCTGCCGGAGTTCTACCAGCTCACCACCGGCGGCGTGCTCGTCTCGGTCATCCCGCTCGTCATCGCGATCATCGTCCTGCAGCGCTTCTGGCGCGGGGGCCTCACGGAAGGATCGGTCAAGGGTTGACCACCGCCGCACACGCACACGCACACGCGCTCGCCGACCTGGCGTCCACGGCTCCCGGCTCGGACAGCCGACTCGCCCCTCGGGCGTGGCTGCACACGGACGCGCCGTCGCTGTCCCTGGACGGTGCGTGGGACTTCCGGTGGTCGCCGGTCGCCTCGGTGGAGCTGCCGACCGCGGACGACGACTGGGGATCGCTGCCGGTGCCGTCGCACTGGGTGCTGCACGGCCACGGAGCGCCGAGCTACACGAACCTGCAGTACCCGTTCCCGATCGACCCGCCCCACCCGCCGGAGGAGAACCCGACGGGCGACCACCGGCGCACCTTCTCGCTGCCCGGGTCCTTCGACGCGGCGGCCCGGGTGCTGCTCCGCTTCGACGGGGTGGAGTCGCACTTCCGGGTGTGGGTGAACGGGTCGGAGGTCGGGTGGTCGACCGGTTCCCGTCTCGCGACGGAGTTCGACGTGACCGACGTGCTGCGGCCGGGCACGAACGAGCTGCTCGTCCGTGTCCACCAGTGGTCGGCGGCGTCCTACCTGGAGGACCAGGACCAGTGGTGGCTGCCGGGGATCTTCCGTGACGTCACCCTGCTCGCCCGACCGACCGCGCCGATCGACGACGTGTTCGTCCGCGCCGGGTGGACCGCGACGCTCGGCGACGCCGCGACCGCCGGCACCGCCGCGTCCGGCCGGCCCGCGACGGGCACGGGGACGATCACGTTCCCGACGCTCGACGCTGCCTTCCCGGTACGGTTCACCGTGCCCGACCTGGGCGTGGACGTGACCTGGTCCTCGGCGGACGAGGTGCGGCCGATCGAGGTCGAGGGCGTCGAGCCGTGGAGCGCCGAGCTCCCGCGGCTGTACGACGCCTCCCTGTCGACCGGGACCGCTGCCGGCGGTCGCGCGGGCGGCGAGACCGTCTCGCTCCGGCTCGGGTTCCGCACGGTCACGATCGAGGGCGACCGGTTCCTGGTCAACGGCGAGCGCGTCGTCTTCCACGGCGTGAACCGGCACGAGACCCACCCCGTGCGGGGCCGCGTCTTCGACGAGGAGCACGCCCGCGCCGACATGGCCCTGATGAAGCGGAACAACGTCAACGCGATCCGCACCTCGCACTACCCGCCGCACCCCCGCGTGCTCGACCTGGCCGACGAGCTCGGCTTCTGGGTCGTCCTGGAGTGCGACCTCGAGACCCACGGGTTCCTGTTCACCGACTGGGTGGGGAACCCCTCGGACGAACCGGCCTGGCGCGACGCGTACCTCGACCGCATCGCGCGGACGGTCGAACGGGACAAGAACCACCCGTCAATCGTCATGTGGTCGCTCGGCAACGAGTCCGGCACGGGGCGGAACCTCGCGGCGATGTCGCAGTGGGTGCACGACCGGGACGACGAACGACCGGTGCACTACGAGGGCGACTACACCGGGGCGTACACCGACGTCTACTCGCGGATGTACCCGACGCTGCAGGAGACGGAGTCGATCGGCGGCGGCCCGGCGACCCCGCTGCTCGGCTGTGGTCCGGCCGAGGCGGCCCGGCAGCGGTCGAAGCCGTTCATCCACTGCGAGTACGTCCACGCGATGGGGAACGGCCCCGGCCAGATCGCCGAGTACGAGGCCCTGGTGGACCGGTACCCCAGGCTGCACGGCGGCTTCGTGTGGGAATGGCGCGACCACGGCCTGCTCACGCACACCCCCGACGGCACACCCTTCTACGGGTACGGCGGTGACTTCGGCGAGGTCGTGCACGACGGCAACTTCGTGATGGACGGACTCGTGCTGCCCGACGACACCCCGACCCCGGGGCTCGCGGAGTTCGCCGCCGTGGTCGCGCCGATCCGGTTGTCGTCGTCGGACACGACGGTGCTCATCGAGAACCGGTACCACTCGGCCTCCACCGCGGGACTCCGGTTCTGCTGGACGCTGTCGCGGAACGGTGTCGTCGAGGCCTCCGGACGGCTCGCTCCCGGGGTCATCGCCGCTCGCGCGTCGGCGACGGTGCCGGTCCCGGACGACGTGCTCGAGGCGGTGGCCGGGTCGGTCGCGCTCGACCCGGGCGACGAGCTGTGGTTCGAGGTCACCGCGGAACTCGCCGGGCCGACCGCGTGGGCGGACACGGGCCACGTCGTCGCACGCACCCAGCGGCTCGTCGCGTCGTACGTGGCGGACGCGCCCCGCGCCTCCCGGCAGACCTGGGACGGCGACCGTCTCGGGGACGGGACCTTCAGCGCACGGGGTGACCTGGTGTCCTGGAAGGGACACGAGGTGGCGGGGCCGCGGCTCGAGCTGTGGCGCGCGCCGACGGACAACGACAGTCTGGCGTCGCAGGGCGGGTACGAGACCGCGGACCCGGTGCTGACGCAGGGAGTGGGCGACCCGTCCGCTCCCCCGTCGGCGACGCGGTGGCGGCAACGCGGGCTGGACCGGCTGACGCACCGACTGGTGTCGGTGACGCGGACGGAGCACGGGCTGGAGCAGCGCGTGCGGGTGGCGGCCGCGAACAGCGGGTGGGGCGTCGACGTCACGCACCGGTGGACGCTGACCGATGCGGGTCTGCTGCTGCAGACCGACGCCGTGCCGTTCGGCGCCTGGGACGTCACCTGGCCGCGGATCGGGGTGCGATTCGACCTGCCGGTGGCGTTGCTCGACCTCGACGCGGAGTGGTTCGGGACCGGGCCGCTGGAGTCGTACGCGGACTCGTCGCACGCGGCCCGTGTCGGACGGTTCTCGGCGCCGGTGCGATCGCTGGGCGTCGAGTACTCGATGCCGCAGGAGACCGGACACCGCCCCGACCTGCGGACGCTGTCGGTCGGTGACCTGACCGTGACGACCGTCGGGGCGCACCGTGCCGGGTTCACGCTGTCACCGTGGACCGCGCAGCAGCTCGACCGCGCGGCGCATCCGTACGAGCTGCCGACGCCGGACCACGCGTACCTGTACCTCGACGCGGCGCAGCACGGGCTCGGGTCGCGGGCGTGCGGGCTCGACGTGCTGCCGGAGCACCAGCTCTGGCCGCAGGCGTTCTCGTGGAGCGTGGTGCTGGCGTAGCGCGGCGCGACGCCCGGCAGGGGCGCGAAACCACGAAACCGACGTCGAACCAGTCTTGGGGGCTGGTTCGACGTCGGTTTCGTGGTTCGACGCGTCGGGTCTACTCGCCGTCGAGCGCGCGGAGCGCCTCCGGGTCGCTCGCGTTCAGGAACTCCGTCAGGCGCTCGGGCTCGCCCGGCTCGTCGATGGCCTCGGCGGCCCGCCGCAGGGCGAAGAGTGCCCGGAGCACGCCGCGGTTCGGCTCGTGCGACCAGGGCACGGGACCGGCGCCGCGCCACCCCGCCTTGCGCAGCGCATCGAGCCCGCGGTGGTAGCCGACCCGGGCGTAGGCGTAGGACTCGAGGGTCGCCCCGCGCTCCCACGCCTCGTCCGCGAGCAGCGCCCACGCCAGGCTCGACGCCGGGTGGGACACGACCACCGAGGCCACCGGTGCGTCAGCGGCGAGCGCCGCGGTCACCTCCGGTTCCGCGGGCAGCAGCGTCTCGGGGTTCGGCGTGGGGCTGGGCAGCAGGTTCTCCGGCATGCTCCCAGCCTGTCACCTCTTGCGCCGTGGCGGACGCGCGTCTACGGTGGTGCCCACCTCGTCGTCAGTGCGGGGCCGCGGTGCGGGACGACCGGCCGGCGGCACGACTGGCGGTCACGGGGGCCCACCGACGGAAGCGGACGAATTGCTGTCGATCACCGGTCTCGCTCAGCCCACGCGCTGACACCGGTGTCGTCGCGTCCCGTCGGACGCCCCGCCTGACGGCGGACCGGTGTCGTGCACCCAGCACCGCACACCGGAAGGCACCGCCATGCCCATCAGTCCCTCCGTCGTCCTGGACGACGTCAGCTTCACCTGGCCCGACGGCTCCGTCGCGATCAGTCACCTCACCACCGCCTTCGGACGGGGCCGTACCGGCCTGGTCGGGAGGAACGGTGCCGGCAAGTCGACCCTGGTCCGGCTCGTCACAGGTCAGCTCTACCCCACCACCGGCACGATCCGCACGACGGGCTCGGTCGACCTGCTCCCCCAGCGTCTCGCCGTCCGCCCGGACGACACCGTCGCCGACCTGCTCGGCATCCGTTCCACGCTCGACGGCCTCCGTGCGATCCTCGGCGGCGATGCCACCGCAGAGGCGTTCGAGGCTGTGGGCGACGACTGGGACGTCGAGGAACGCGCTGTCGCCGCACTCGACGGCATCGGCCTCGGCCTGCACGCCGACGACCTCGAACGGTCCGTCACGACCCTGTCCGGCGGACAGTCGGTGCTCGTCGCCGTCGCCGGCATCCGGCTGCGCGGTGCTCCGATCGCGTTCCTCGACGAACCGACGAACAACCTCGACCGGCGCGCCAGGGGCGTGCTCCTCGACATGGTCGACTCATGGCCCGGCACACTCGTCGTCGTCAGCCACGACCGGGAACTCCTCGAGCACGTGGACGAGACGTGCGAGCTCCGGTCCGGGTCGATGACGGTGTTTGGCGGGACGTTCTCGGCGTACGAGGAGCACCTCGCCGTGCAACAGGCGGCCGTCGAACGCGAGGTCCGGGTCGCCCAGCAGCGGCACCGCACCGAGAAGCGCCAGCGGATCGAGGCCGAGACGAAGATCGCGCGCCGGGCCCGCTCGGGGAAGAAGGCAGCCGAGGGCATGCCGAAGATCTTCGCGAACGAGATGCGGAAGCGCGGGGAGCAGACCGCCGGGCGACTCCGCACCGGGTACGCCGAGGACGAGGCGGCGGCGCGCGACGCGGTCCGCGAAGCCGAGTCCCGCCTGCGCGTCGACGAGTCGATCCACGTGGAGTTGCCCGATCCCGGGGTCGCCGCCTCGCGCCGCATCGCGACGCTGACGGTCCGCGGGCGCGAGACGCTGGTGCAGGGCCCCGAGCGGATCGCGGTCGTCGGCGACAACGGCGTCGGCAAGACCACGCTGCTCGAGCAACTCGTCGGCGCCGGGGACGCGCGGGAGCACCCGCTGCCGGACACGGGTGCGACGGCCCACGTCGAGCGGATCGCCTACCTGCCGCAGCGGAAGGACACCCTGGACGACGCCGCCAGTGTCCTCGACAACGTCCGCCGGGACGCACCGCACGTCCCCGATGCCGAGGTGCGGAACCGGCTGGCCCGGTTCCTCGTCCGCGGCGACACCGTGGACCGGCGGGCCGGCGCGCTGTCCGGCGGCGAACGGTTCCGGGTGGCGCTGGCGAGCCTGGTGCTCGCGGACCCACCGCCGCAGCTGCTCGTGCTCGACGAGCCGACGAACGACCTGGACCTGACGAGCGTCGACCAGCTCGTGGACGCGCTGCGTGCCTACCGTGGCGCCCTGGTGGTGGTGAGCCACGACGAGTCGTTCCTCGACCGCCTGGAGCTCACCACCCGCATCGAGCTCGGGTAGCTCAGCGCCGGCGCGTGGGGCGGACGGACAGCGTCTCGACCGTCCCGCGCTCCGGCAGGTCGACGACCGTCCGGACCGCTGCGGCGACGTCCTCGGGTGCCAGGTAGTACGCGGTGTCGTAGTCCTCGCCGAGCTTCTCGGTCAGGGCCCGCTGCATGTCCGAGTCGGTCCGTCCCGGGTGCACGCTCGACACCCGGACGCCGTTCGGGCGCTCTTCCTCACGCAGGGCGTCGGCGAACGCCCGCAGCGCGAACTTGGACGCCGCGTAGACCCCGCCACCCGGCCCGGCGTGGAACCCCGAACCGCTGTTGATCGGCACGACGATGCCCCGTGCGGCGCGGAGGGCGGGGAGCGCTCGGCGGGTGAGCTCGGCGACGGCGAACAGGTTCGTCGCGAAGACGGACTCCCACGTCGAACGCGGGGTGTCCGCGACGGTGGTGCCCTGCTCGACGCCGGCGCTGTGGACGAGCACGTCGAGCCGGTCGGGCAGCGCCGGTGCGTCCCCCGCCCCGAGGTCGCCGACGAAGGGCGACGCGCTGGGCAGCTCGGCGACCAGGGCGTCGACGGCCTCGGCGGTCCGGCCGCCGACGAACACGTGGTGCGTCCGGCCGAGGTCGAGCGCGATCGCGCGGCCGATCCCGCGGGTCGCGCCCGTCACGAGGGCGGTGGGTCGGGCGGGAGGCGCGGTGTCGGTCATGCGGACCACCCTACGGACCGTGCGCTGCGGGGCGGACGCGCACCGTGTCTCCAAGCTGGTCAGGCGGGTGGGGCAGCGGCGAGCCGACGCCGACGGCGCACCGCGCGCACCACCAGGCCGACCACCCCGGCGACGAGGACGACGAGCACGACCACGCCCCACGGCGAACCGGCGAACGCCGCGAGCACCGCCCAGAACAGGGCGAGTCCGACCGTCGCGTAGACGAACGCCCACGCCACGCACCCGATCACCATCGCCACCGTGTACCGCCACCACACGACCCTGGCCAGGCCCGCGGCGGCGTTCATGATCGTCTGGAGCCCGACGGTGAGGAAGCTGACGGTGACGACCGGCAGACCCCACCGGTCGAGGAGGGCCGATCCCCGACGCACCGCCGGCGAGTCGAGCCACCGCCCCCACCGCGACCGCGAGGCGCCGGTCACCGCGAGCCGGGCCACCCAGTACGTCGCCTGCGCGCGGCAGAACACGATGACCAAGAGGGTCGCGACGAGCGGCCAGAACGGCAGGTCGTCGAGGAAGGCGGGCACGGGCCGAACCGTAGCGGCCCGAGCCGGGAGTGTGCCGTCAGCGGCGCTCGGCGTCCTCGCGGATGCGGATGCCCTCGAGCACGTCCTGCGCGCGCTTCTCGTCCTGCTTCTCGATCTGCCGGGTGTCGCGCTCGGGGAGCTGGATGTCCTCCTCCGCGCGGATCCCGGCCTGGAGCTCGCGACCACGCTCGACCTCGGCGTCGAACTCCGCCCCGAACAGCAGGGCGTTGTTCGTGATCCAGATCCAGAGGAGGAACACGATGACGCCACCGAGCGAGCCGTACGTGGCGTTGTAGTTCGAGAAGTTCCCGACGTAGAACCCGAAGCCGACACTGGCGATGATCCAGATGGTGATCGCCAGGATCGACCCGCCGCTCACCCACCGGAACTTCGGCTGGCGCACGTTGGGCGACCAGTAGTACAGGATCGCGACCACGAGGATCGCGATCACGAGCATGATCGGCCACTGCACGATGAGCAGCACGGTGGCCGCGACGTCGCCGAGACCGATGACGTCGCCGATGCTGCGGGCGAGCGGCCCGGACACCAGGGCGAGCAGGCCGAGCACGAGCAGGACGACCGTGGCGAGCGTCACGCCGAGCATGGTCGGGCGGAGCTTCCAGATCGGACGGCCCTCGCGGACGTTGTAGATGCGGTTCATCGCGCGGCCGAAGGCGCCGACGTACCCGGACGCCGACCAGAGTGCGCCCACGACACCGACGATGAAGGTGACCGGTGCCGCGGGCGAGCGGACCAGGTTCTCGACCGGGCCTCGGATGAGCTCGACGACCTGCTGCGAGCCGATGTTGCCGATGACGTCGAGCAACGTCTTGATCGTCGCGTCGGCCTGTCCGACGAGGCCGAGGATCGACACCACTGCCAACAGACCCGGGAACAGCGCCAGGACCGAGTAGTACGTGAGCGCCGCGGCGAGGTCGGTGCACTGGTCACCGGTGAACTCGCGCAAGGTCTTCTTCAGCGTGTAGACGAACGTCGGCTTGTTGAGGTCCGTCGGGCTGTCCGGCTTGCGGGGGTCGTCCGGGTCCGGCTTGTGCTGTTCGTGTGCCATCGTCTCAGCCCTTCAGCGCCTTCCGGGCCCGCTTGGCGGACCGCTTCCGGCTCTTCTTCGCCTGCTTCTCGATCTTCGCCCAGCGCGCGTCCCGCTCGCGGCGTTCGACGAGCACCGGGTTGTGCTTGTCCTCGACCCGGCTGAACGCCGGGACACCCTTGGCCTTGCCGTCCTTGCCGACCTTCACCGGCTTGAACACCGGGTTCGGCGCCGGGACGAGGAGCGCGTCGAGCCGACCCGCGGGGTGCCGGCGGATGCGGACACCGACGACGATCGCCGCGACGCCCGCCACGGCGGTGACGCCGAGCGCTACGAGCGGGGTCGGGTCACGGTGCCAGCGCTGCTTCGTCTTCGCGATCGCGAGTCGGGTGCGGGCGGGCAGGTCGGTCCGGCGGCGGATCTCGGCGACCGTGTCCGTGATGCCCTCGCGGGCGCGGACGTTCGCGAGTTCGAGCTCGGGGAGACTGTCCTTGGCCATGTACCAGTTCGTACACGCTCCGACCGCGACGGTCCCCAGGAGGAGCGGCCTACCGTGCGCCGCATGCTGTTCCGAGACGTCGCCGAGGGCATCCACCGGCTGGAGATCGCGCACACGAACACCTACCTCGTGGAGACGGGTGACCGGCTCCTCGTCGTCGACGCGGGGTTGCCCGCTGCCTGGCCCCACCTGCTGCTCGCCGTCCGGGACCTGGGGTACAGCCCCTCCAGGGTCGAGGGGCTGCTCCTCACTCACGGACACTTCGACCACGTCGGCACGGCGGCCCGGATGCGCCGGGAGTGGGGCACCCCCGTGTACGTGCACCCGGGCGACGCACCGCTCGCGGCGTCGCCGTACTCGTACCGGCCCGAGTCGAACCGGCTCGGCTTCGTCGCCACACACCCGGGCGGGCTGCTGCCGCTCGGTCGCATGCTCCTCGCCGGGGCCGCGACGGTGCCAGGGGTGGCCGACACGCTGCCGCTCGAGTCCCGCGCCGAGGTCCCGGGCTCGCCGTGGATCATCGAGACGCCGGGACACACCGACGGGCACGTGGCGCTGCACTTCGCGGGCCGGGACGCCGTCATCGTGGGCGATGCCCTGGTGACGTTCGATCCGTACACGGGCGGGATCGGGCCGCGGATCGTGGCCCCGGCGGCCACGGCGGACGTCGACACCGCGGTGGCGTCGCTCGACCTGATCGTCGACACGGAGGTGCAGCACGTGCTGCCGGGCCACGGGCCCGCGTGGTCGGGCGGGGTGCGCGCGGCGGTCGCGCAGGCGCGGCGCGCGGCGGGCGCCGCGTAGGGCGCGGTCCCGCGCCACCGACACCTCGCGGGCGCAGGCACGCGTGACGTGTCGGCCAGCGCGTGAACACGCGCCGCCCTCCGACGGGAGGCGCGGCGCGGACCCGCAACGCGCCTCCCGGCCGCGGTTTCGCGCACACCGACACCCCACGCGCGCACGAGCGCGTGACGTGTCGGCCAGCGCGTGAACACGCGCCGCCCTCCGACGGGAGGCACGGCGCGGGCCCGCCACGCGCCTCCCGGCCGCGGTTCGCGCACACCGACATCCCACGCGCGCACGAGCGCGTGATGTGTCGGCCAGCGCGTGAGCACGCGCCGCCGCGGCTCGGCCACGCGCCGAGGCTCGGCCCCGCGGACGGATTGCGGCATCCGGGAGCCGAGTCCTGCCCGCCCAGCCGAGCCTCGGCAGGCGCGCGGCTCGCCAGCGCGCGCAGCCGTCAGGCGGGGACGACCACGTCCTCCGGACGTCCCGAGGCCGCGGAGCGCTGCGCGGCCTCCATGAGCGCCAGGCTCGACAGGTTGTCGCGGCCGCTGGTCTCCGGGGCCGGCCCGCCCTCGACCGAGCGGGCGAAGGCCTGCAGCCCACCCTGCCGATCGGTGTGCTCCATGGTCGGCAGCTCGACGGGCGTCGCGTCCTCGGCGCCGGTGCGGCGGAAGGTCACGCGGTCCCCCGCGACGGCGTTCGGTTCGCCCGAGCGGCTCGTGAACCAGACCTCGCCGCCGTCGCCCTGGATGCTCCACTCCCCCGCCCAGGCAGTCCGGGGCGCCCGCGAGAGCCAGCTCCCGCGGTAGCTCACCACGAGGCCGCCCTCGAGCTCGATGATCATCGACGCGATCGCCTCGTCCTGGTACTTGCTGAACGACGGGTACGACGACTTCGCGTAGACGCGGACGGCCTCGCGGCCGGTGACCATCCGGATGAGGTCGAAGTGGTGGATGGCCATGTCGTTGATCATGGCGTGCGGGAAACGGTAGTGCGGGTGCTCCTCGAACGGCAGGTCGTTGTCCCACTGCCGGAAGTCGATGTCGATCGTGGCGACCTCGCCCACGGCGGACTTGGCGAGCAGGTCCTGCACGACGCGCGGCGCCGGGTACCAGCGGTAGTTCTGGCTCACCTGGAGCACGAGCCCGAGCTCCTCGGCACGGCGGACGGCCTGCGCCGCTTCCTCGGTCGTGTTGGCGAAGGGCTTCTCGACGAGCACGTGCTTGCCGGCTTCGAGCGCCTCGAGCGCGAGCGGCACGTGCGTCACGGCGGGCGCCGTGATGACGACGGCGTCGGCCTCGACCCCGGCGAGCGCCTCGGTCAGCGACGCGAACGCGGCGGACTCCGGCAGCCCCAGGTCCGTCCGGACGCCGGCCAGCGTCGCCGGCACCGGGTCGACGATCCCGACCACCTCGACCTCGGAGACCTCCGGGATGGCGGTGCGGGCCCAGTTGCCGCCCCACCCTCCGAGACCGACGTGGATGATCCGGACCGTCATGCGTGCACTCCTTCGTGGCTGGACGCCACGACTCCCGCGGCGCGTGCGTCCAGTCTGTCAGGGACCCGGGTCAGTGCGTGAACGCGAACGCGATGAGTGCCATCGTCACGATGAACCCGGCGAGGTAGTTGATCCAGAGGAACCGCTTCCAGCCCGCGTTCGCCGCCTCGGCACCGTCGTCGGTGACGTTCCACCACGGCAGCACGTTGAGCGCGTAGGGCACGACCACCACGGCGGCGATCGGCCCGGGGAACGCCGAGAACAGCAGCGCGATCCCCGCCACCAGGTACGCGACGAAGGCGAGCCGCACGGTCGCGCGGGCGCCGATCACCGTCGCCACGGAGCCGATCCCGCCGGCCCGGTCCGCGAGCACGTCCTGCACGGCACCGAACGCGTGCGACGCGACCCCCCACAGGAAGAACGCCACGCACACCGCGACGAGCTGCCCGGTCCACTGCGGTCCGGCGAGCACGAGCCCGTACACGGCCGGCGACACGAAGTGCGTCGACGAGGTCAGCGAGTCCAGGAACGGCTTCTCCTTGAACCGCAGCCCGGGTGCCGAGTACGCGATGACGGCGAAGACACTGATGGCGAGGACGAGCCACGACCACGGTCCGCCGAGCAGCACGAGGGCGACGAGGAACGGCACGTTCGTCACGACGACGGCCCAGAGCGTGGTCCGGTGCACGCTCCGGTCGAGCAGGGCTCCCTCGACGCCGCCCTTGCGCGGGTTGCGCAGGTCCGACTCGTAGTCGAACACGTCGTTGATGCCGTACATCGCCAGGTTGTACGGGACCAGGAAGTACACGACCCCGACCAGGAAGGCGGCGGGCGAGAACCCGCCCCCGCCCTCGACGCCGACCCCGCTGCCGAGCAGGTACGCGGCGCCGAACGGGTAGGCCGTGTTCACCCAGCTGATCGGCCGTGACGACACGAACAGTGCGCGCAGGGTCGACGGCCTGGAGGCGCTGCTGACGGTCATGGGTTCGGCTCACTCTCCGCAGATGGTAGCTCCGGCAGGGTCGCTCGCTCCGACACGGGTGCTCGCTCCGGAGCAGGTCGCCGCCCTGATCGGTCGAACAGCACCCACAGCGCGGGCAGCAGCACGACGGCGGCGATCGAGTACGCGAGGTCCTCGACCGGGATCGCCCCGATCGTCGCACCGCTGATGCGGGACGGGTCGTAGGCCACGACACGGAGCGTGACGATGACGTTGTCGAAGACGATGGTCATGACGAGCAGCGCGACGCCGGCGACGAGCCCGGTACCGAGCGCGATCCGACGTCCCCGGGAGACCGAGCGCCCGGCTGCCCGCGCACGACGGGCGGCGACGACCCCCGCGATCACACCCACCACGGCGACGACGGCGAAGAACGGCAGCGCCAGCAGGGCGTACGTGGCCGCGCCCGTCACGACCGCCGCCGATCGACGGCTCGGGTCACGAGGGGTCGCGCGAACCCGACCAGGTTCATCGTCGAGTAGCAGAGCAGCAGCAGGAAGAAGAGCTCCTCGAGCGGGACCTCGGGCGCGAGCAGGACGCCGCTCAGCACGTCCTGCTCCCCGATGAAGAAGATCCCGAGCGCGACCCCGGCCACGTCCCACACCATGAAGAACACGACGCCGACGGCCATCACGGCCGCCGCACGCCACGGCGCCCGCCAGAAGAACAGCCGGAAGCGCGCGTCGAGCACCGCCATGCCCGTCAGGGACACGAGGAGCCCGGCGAGGTACAGGCCCGGCATCACGCGCCCGGGTCCCGCACGAGCGGCGTCGGCAGCGGTTCCGTGCTGGTGTCGCCGTGGATGCGCTTGAGCAGGACCTCTGCGCTGATGAGGCACATCGGCAGCCCGATGCCCGGGATCGTGGACGCGCCGGCGTAGTACAGGCCGTCGACCTTGCCGGAGACGTTCTTCTCGCGGAAGAACGCGCTCTGCCGGAGCGTGTGGGCCGGCCCGAGCATCGATCCGCTCCAGGCGTTGTAGTCGTCCGCGAAGTCCCGCGGTCCGATGGTCCGACGGACGCGGATGCGGTCCCGCAGGTCGGGCACGCCGGCGCGCTCTGCGATCACGTCGATCGCGCGGTCGGCGATCCGCTCGACCTCGTAGTCGCCGGCACCGTCGACGCCGCCACGTCCGATCGAGAGGTCGGCGGGCAGCGGCACGAGCACGAACAGGTTGCTGGATCCCGGCGGCGCGACCGTCGGGTCCGTCTCGGAGGGCGCACAGACGTAGATCGACGCGGGGTCCGGCACGTGTCGGTCCTTGCCGAAGATGGCGCCGAAGTTCTGCTGCCAGTCCTCGGTGAACACGAGCGTGTGGTGCAGGAGCCCCGGCACCGGACCGTCGACGCCGAGGTACACGAGCACGGCGCTGGGCCCCGGGTCGCGCTTGTCCCAGTGCGCGACGGGGTAGGTGCGGTGCTCCGCGTCGAGCAGCTGGAGCTCGGTGTGCCGCAGGTCGGCGGCGCTGACGACGAGGTCGGCCGGCGCGACGTGCTGCACACCCCGACGATCGCGGTGCACGACGCCCGTGACGTGTCCGTCCTCGACCCGGATGCGCTCGACCTTCGCCCCGGCGATGACCTTCGCCCCCTCCTTCCGGGCGACGCGCTCGACCGCCGAGATGACCTCGGTGATCCCGCCCTTCGGGTACAGCACACCGTCGGCGAGGTCGAGGTGGCTCATGAGGTGGTACATGCTCGGCGCCGCGTACGGGCTGGTGCCGAGGAAGACCGCCGGGTACCCGAGGACCTGCCACAGCCGTCGGTCCCGCACGGCCGAGCCGGCGAAGCGGGAGAGTGGTTCGAGCAGGAGCCGGGCGAGCTTCGGCAGTCGACGGAGCACGTCGGGTGCCGCGAGCTTCCGGAGGTCCTGGAACGACGTGTAGAGGAACCGCCGGACCGCCATCGCGTAGGTGTCCTCGGCGCTCGCGAGGTACTTCCGCATGCGCTCGCCGGCACCGGGTTCGATCGACTCGAACAGGGCGATGTTGGCCTCACGGTCGGCGCGCAGGTCGATCGGCTCGTCGTGGCCCTCCGAGTAGACCCGGTACCCGGGGTCGAGCTTCACGAGGTCCAGCTCGGCGTCCGCGGTGGTGCCGAGCAGCTGGAAGAAGTGGTCGAACACCTCGGGCATGAGGTACCAGGACGGTCCGGTGTCGAACCGGAACCCGTCGCGCTCCCACGAGCCCGCCCGGCCACCGAGCTGCCCGCGCTGCTCGAGGACCGTGACGGCGAAGCCGTCCCGCGCGAGCAGCGCGGCGGACGCCAGTCCGCTGATGCCGCCGCCGATGACGACGGCGCGGCGCACCGGCACCTTGCGCTTCGTGTCCTGCCGGGCCGACGACGGCCGGGAGGCGCGGGGCGGGGTCACGCCGTGCCTCCCGTCCGGTGGTGGGTCGCGCGGGACCGCAGCGGAGCACGTCCGGCGAGCACCTGCGCGGCCAGCCGGGCCTTGACCGGGTTCGGCACGCGCACCCGGGTGCGCACCAGGCGGTCCGCCGGGGTCGCAGCGATGCGGTCGTTGAGCTCCTGGAACAGGGCGTGCGCGAGCCCGACCGCCTTGCGGGCGTCTGCCGGCAGCAGCAGGACCGTGCGTGCGGCGCGGTCCAGGTCCTGCTGGACGTCGGCGACGAGGCGGTCCTTCGTGGCCTCGTCGAAGCTGCGGACGTCGACGCCCGGGAAGTACGAGCGTCCGAGGACCTCGAAGTCGGCGTGCAGGTCCCGCAGGAAGTTGACCTTCTGGAACGCGGCCCCGAGGGCCCGTGCGCCGTCGACGAGCACCGTGTCGTCGAACGTGGGACGGCCGGCGCGGTGCACGAAGGCACGGAGGCACATGAGCCCGACGACCTCGGCGGACCCGTAGACGTAGCGGTCGAACGACTCCTGGTCGTGCTCGGCGCGCTCGAGGTCCATGCGCATCGACGCGAAGAACGGTGCCGTCAGCTCGGACCCGAACCCCGTGACGCGGGCGGTCCGGGCGAAGGCGTGCACGACGGGGTTCACCGAGAACCCGAGCGTGATCGCCCGCTCGGTGTCCGCCTCGAGTTCGTCGAGGACCGTGCGGGCCAGCGCGCGGTCGAGTCCCGCCTCCGTCGCGGGGCCGTCGACGACCTCGTCCGCGACCCGGACCAGGGCGTACACGTTGCGGATGTGCTCGCGGGTGTCCCGGGTGAGCAGCTTGCTCGCCAGTCCGAAGGACGTCGAGTAGCGGTCGATCACGACGCTCGACGCCGCCTCGGCGGTGGCGTCGTACAGCGGCAGGCGGGTGGGCTGGGTGGTGCTCGCGGGCCGGCCGGCGTCGGCGGCCCGGGTGGTGCTGGTGGTCAACGGACGCGCTCCACGAGTTCGGTCACGAGTCCTTCCAGTCGGTCGGCCAGGTCGTACGGCAGGGCGGCGAGCTCGGCTCGTGCCAGCGCCACGTGCTCGGCGATGCGGTCGAGTGCGGCGTCACGGGCACCGCATGTGATCAGGGTCGCACGGAGTTCCGCCGCGCGCTCCTCGGTGAGCTGCGGGTCGCCGAGGTACGGGGCGATGTCCGGCCAGCAGTCGGTCGTCGCGGCGTAGGCGATGAGCATGGTGCGCTTGCCCTCGCGCAGGTCGCCCAGCACGCTCTTGCCGGTCTCGGCCTCGGAACCGAAGACGCCGAGCAGGTCGTCGACGATCTGGTACGCGATCCCGATCTCGCGGCCGAAGGCGCCGAGGGCCTGGACGACGGGCTCGGGCGCACCGGCGAGGACCGCGCCCGACTGCAGCGGGGCCTCGAACGAGTACACGCTCGTCTTCGCACGCTCCATGGCGAGGATCTCGTCGACCGTGGGCATCACGCCGAGTGCCAGGTCGACGTCGGCCATCTCACCCGCCGCGCTCGCGAAGACGGCGTCGTCGAAGAGCTCGAGCAGGCGGGACCGCCGATCGCCGGTGACCCCGGAGGACTCGATGAAACGCGGGGCGCCGGCGAGCGCGAGGTCGCCCGCGATGACCGCAGCGCTCGTGCCGCGGTGCTCGGCGGTCGGCAACGGCAGCCCGCCGGTGGTCGCGGTGTCCCGGAACGATCCGGCGACGTTCGGCTCCCCGCGGCGGGACCAGTCGCGGTCGATGACGTCGTCGTGCACCACGAGCGCCGTGTGCAGCAGCTCGTACGCCGCCGCGACGTTCGCCGCCGCGTGGACGTCGGTGCCGCCGAGGCCGACGTAGGCGGTGAGGACCATGCGCGGCCGGAACCGCTTGCCGCCCATGCTCGCGCGGCGGAGCACGCGCCAGAGTTCCTCGTTCGGGGCGCCGAACCGCTGCGCCCGGGCCGAGGACACCGCGAAGAAGCGCTCGAGGCAGTCGTCGACGAGCGCGAGGTCGATCTGCGCGACGGTGGCCGCTTCCTCGCTCATTGGCCTAACCTATCGAGGCAGATGGCTACTTTCCCGGAAACCGTTGTGCTGCTCGCCGAAGACCGTACCCCGATCGGCACGGCGGACAAGTTCACGGTGCACACAGACGACACCCCCCTCCACCTCGCGTTCTCGTGCCACGTGCGGAACGCCGCCGGACAGGTCCTGGTGACCCGTCGCGCGCTGACGAAGAAGACCTGGCCGGGCGTCTGGACGAACACGTTCTGCGGGCACCCCGGCCCGGACGAGTCGTTCGAGGACGCCATCGCGCGCCGCGCCGGACGGGAGCTCGGCATCACGGTCCGCGACGTCGAGAGCGTCCTGCCGGACTTCCGGTACCGCGCGGTGGACGCGTCGGGCATCGTCGAGAACGAGGTCTGCCCGGTGTTCCGCGCGGTGACCGACGACGAGCCCGCGCCCGCGGACGACGAGGTCGCCGAGTACGCCTGGGTCGACGAGGACGACCTGCGTGCCTCCGTCGCCGGGGCGCCCTTCGCGTGGAGCCCCTGGATCGGCTGGCAGCTCACCGAGCTCGAGCAGGCGGGCCTGCGCATCACCCGCTGACGGCAGGCATGTGAGGACGTTCACTCGACGCCTCCGGACGGCAGGAGTAGGCTCGGCGGTCGGCTGCGCACTGGTGCGGCCGCAGGGCCGCCCGCTCGGTGCGGTAGCAGGCCGCGCGCTCGGTGCGGCCTCAGGACAGCGAACGCAGAAGGGCAGGTGAGGCGCGATGTCGGGTGACCATCCTCGATCGGGCCGGCAGATCCTGTCCCGCGGGATCTGCCCGCCCGTCCTCTGATCCCCCGCCACCCGGCCCGGGTGGTTCGCTCCCGTCTGCCCTCCGACCCCGGAGGAGCACGCATGGCACTGATCGACAACGCGGTCTACGTCGCAGGACGTCGCGTCGAGACACCGTCGACCCCCGCCCCCACCACCCGTGGTGACCTCGCGTGGATCGGGCTGCTCCGACCGGACGCAGCCGAGCTCGCGAACGTCGCGGCGCGGTTCGACCTGCACGAGAACGCGGTCGAGGACGCCGGCAAGGGCCACCAGCGCGCGAAGCTCGAGCGGTACGGCGACACCCTGTTCCTGGTGCTCCGGCCGGCCTGGTACGACCGCGATGCGGACGAGGTCCAGTTCGGTGAGGTGCACCTGTTCGTCGGCGACCGCTTCGTGGTGAGCGTCCGGCACGCCGATCGGCCCGACCTCGGAGCGTTGCGTGCACGGGTGGAGGCGGACCCGGAGTTCCTCGCCCGCGGGTCCGAGGCGGTGACGGCCGCGGTGCTCGACGAGGTCGTGGACGGCTACGCGCCCGTCGTCGAGGTCCTGCAAGACCAGGTCGACGCCATCGAGGACCAGCTGTTCGCCGGGCAGGTGGACCCCGGCGTCTCCAAGCGCATCTACCAACTGCTCAGCGAGGTGCTCGGGTTCCAGCGCGCCACGAAGCCCGTCCCCGCCATGGTGAAGGGGCTGCTGCGCGGCGCCGACAAGTACGGCGTGGACGACGAGGTGCAGCACCGGCTGCGGAACGTGCTCGACCACGCCCTGCGCGTCACCGAGCGGGTGGACTCGTTCCGCGCACTGCTCGAGAACGCCCTGACCCTGCACTCGACGCTCGTGTCACAGCAGCAGAACGAGGCGATGCGGCGCATGACGAGCGCGAGCCTGGCGCAGGGAGAGGAGAGCCGGCAGCTCGCACGCGCTGCGCACCGCCAGGGCGAGGAGGTCAAGAAGATCTCCTCCTGGGCGGCGATCCTCTTCGCGCCGGGGCTCATCGCCGGGGTCTACGGGATGAACTTCGACCACATGCCGGAGCTGCACTGGCGGTTCGGCTACCCGGCGGCCATCGTCGCGATGCTCGCGCTCGCGGGCGTGCTGTGGCTGGTCTTCCGGAAGCGCAACTGGCTCTAGCGGCCGTTCGCCCGGGCCGTCCACCGACGTCCAGGTGGCGCTCGGGCGTCGGACGTGCATAATGATCTGGCCCGGAATGTGAACGTGCACATCGGCGTGCCACGGCACCGGGCGGGAATGAGCAGCAATGGCGTCACCGCGGGCACAGCAGTCGCGTTCGCCCAGCATCCGTGACGTCGCCCGCGTCGCCGGTGTCTCGCACCAGACGGTGTCGCGCGTGCTCAACAACTCGGAGTCGATCCGCGCCGAGACCCGGGACCGGGTGCTCGTCGCGATGGAACAGCTGCAGTACCGGCCGAACCGTGCCGCGCGGGCGCTCGTCACCAGTCGGACGCACACCCTCGGCGTGCTCACCGCCCGGCGGGCGCACTACGGCCCGGCCGTGGCGCTGCAGGCGATCGAGGACGCGGCGGTCGAGCGCGGCTACTCCGTCACGACGTCGACGATCACCGAGACCACGGACGATGCCGTGCGCGAGAGCCTGCAACGCCTGCTCGACCTCGACGTCGAGGGCATCGTCGTGATCGCACCGCAGCAGAAGGTGTTCGACCTCATCGAGGAGCTCGGCATCCGCACGCCGTACGTCACCATGCGGTCCAGTCCCGGCGAGGACCCGACCGCACTGTGGGTTGACCAGATGGAGGGCGCCCGGCTGGCGACGGCGCACCTGCTCGACCTGGGGCACGAGTACGTCCGGCACATCGCGGGGCCGCAGGACTGGATCGAGGCGGACGCCCGCATGCAGGGGTTCCTGCGCGAGATGTCCGACCGGGACATGCCCGTGGTCCCGCCGATCCTGGGTGACTGGACCGCCGACTTCGGGTACCACGCCGGCCGCGAGCTCCTGCGGTGGCGGGACTGCACGGCGATCTTCTGCTCGAACGACCAGATGGCGCTCGGGGTGGTGCACGCGGCCCGGTCGTACGGGTTGGACGTCCCGGGGGACCTCTCCGTGGTGGGGTACGACGACATCCCCGAGGCGAAGCACTTCTGGCCGCCGATGACGACCGTGCAGGTCGACTTCGCCGAGCTCGGGCGTCGGTGCGTCGAGCTGCTGCTGCCGAGCGGCGACGAGCAGCTCCGACCGGTCGACATCGTGCCGCAGCTCGTCGTCCGCGGCTCGACCGGCGCCCCGCGCTCCCGCTGACACGCGCGACGGAGCGGCGCGACACGGACGCGCGCCGCGGCGGACGGGAGGCGCGGGACGGGCTCGAGCCGGGCCTCCCGGCCGCCACGTGCTGACGCACCGAACCGCGCCACGCGGGGCCGCACCACCCCAAGCCGGGGGGCGTGCGCGGGCACGATGGGCCAGTTTGTGCGGGCCGTTACACAAACGCGACCGAACCGAATTGACAGCGTCTGCACACCTGTGCGTAGGATTGCCCCCGTTCCAGCCGATGTGACCGTTCACATGGACCGTCACACAGCGGGGACACCGGACGCGACAACGAGGTCCACACAGACATCTGTGCCTTCGCTGCCGCAGCAGATCAACCCGAAGGACTGCCGCACCGAAGCGGCAGAAGGAGATGCACCGTGGCGTCAACCCCACTGGGATCGGGCCCGCTCGACGGCGGCCTCGCGACCCGGTCGATCACCGCACCCGAGACGATCCTCGAGATGCGTTCGATCACCAAGGAGTTCCCGGGCGTGAAGGCCCTCTCCGACGTGTCACTCAGCGTGCGCGCCGGTGAGATCCACGCCATCTGCGGCGAGAACGGCGCCGGCAAGTCGACCCTCATGAAGGTGCTCTCGGGCGTGTACCCGTACGGCACCTACGACGGCGAGATCGTCTACGAGGGCGAGGAGGTCCGTTTCAAGGACATCAAGCAGTCCGAGCAGGCCGGCATCGTCATCATCCACCAGGAGCTCGCGCTCATCCCCGAGCTCTCGATCACCGAGAACCTCTTCCTGGGCAACGAGCCGTCGAAGTTCGGCGTGATCGACTGGACGACCGCCCAGCTCCGCGCGCAGGACCTGCTCGCCCGCGTCGGCCTCGACGAGGACCCGGACACGCAGATCAAGAACATCGGCGTCGGCAAGCAGCAGCTCGTCGAGATCGCCAAGGCCCTGCACAAGGACGTCAAGCTCCTCATCCTCGACGAGCCGACGGCGGCACTGAACGAGAACGACTCGCAGCACCTCCTCGACCTCATCGTCGGGCTGAAGGCCAAGGGCATCTCGAGCATCATCATCAGCCACAAGCTCAACGAGATCGAGCAGATCGCCGACGAGATCACGATCATCCGCGACGGCAAGACGATCGAGACCCTCAACGTGAAGGGCGACGGCGTGAACGAGGACCGGATCATCCGCGGGATGGTCGGTCGGTCGCTCGAGAGCCGGTTCCCGGACCGCACGCCCAAGATCGGCGAGGTGTTCTTCGAGGTCCGGAACTGGACCGTCCAGCACCCGCTCGACGCCTCACGACTGGTCGCGAAGGGCTCGAACTTCCACGTCCGTCGTGGTGAGATCGTCGGGTTCGCGGGCCTCATGGGCGCCGGCCGCACCGAGCTCGCGATGAGCATCTTCGGCCGCTCCTACGGCACCTTCCTCGACGGCCAGATCATCAAGGACGGCCGGGAGATCAAGGTCACCAACGTCCAGCAGGCGATCGCCAACGGCATCGGGTACGTCTCCGAGGACCGCAAGGCGCTCGGCCTGAACCTGCTCGACACGGTGAAGCGCTCGACCGTGGCGGCCGACCTGCCGAAGATCTCGAAGGCCGGCGTCGTGGACTCCCTGAAGGAGTACGACGTCGCCGAGAAGTACCGCAAGATGCTCCGCACGAAGGTGCCGACCGTCGAGGAGAACGTCGGGAAGCTGTCCGGCGGGAACCAGCAGAAGGTCGTCCTGTCGAAGTGGATGTTCACCGACCCGGACCTGCTCATCCTCGACGAGCCGACCCGAGGCATCGACGTGGGCGCCAAGTTCGAGATCTACGGCATCATCCAGCAGCTCGCAGCCCAGGGGAAGGGCATCATCCTCATCTCCTCCGAGCTCCCCGAACTCCTCGGTCTCTCCGACCGGATCTACACGATCTTCGAGGGCCAGATCACGGCCGACGTCCCCGCCGACCAGGCCGATCCCGAAACGCTCATGCGCAGCATGACCTCCGCGCGGAAGGGCGCAACCGTCTCATGAACAACCTGAAACTGCTCTTCGGCAAGGGCAACTCGATCGGCCAGTACGGCATGATCATCGCGTTGATCGCGATCCTGATCATCTTCTCGATCTGGACGAAGGGGCTCATCCTCGAGCCCACCAACATCATCAACGTCTTCCTGCAGTACTCCTACATCCTCATCCTGGCGTTGGGGATGGTCATGGTGATCATCGCCGGCCACATCGACCTGTCGGTCGGTTCGGTCGCAGCGTTCACGGGGATCATCGTCGCGCAGTCGATGGCGCAGTGGAACTTCCCGGCGTGGGCAGCGATCCTGCTCGGCCTGGCGGTCGGCGCGGCGGTCGGCGCCTGGCAGGGCTTCTGGGTGGCGTTCGTGAAGGTCCCGGCCTTCATCGTGACCCTGGCCGGTCAGCTCATCTTCCGCGGTGCGAACCAGATCATCGGCAACTCGACCTCGCAGCCGGTGCCGGACGACTACGCACAGATCGGCTCGGGCTTCCTGCCCGACTTCGGCCCCGACTTCGGGTTCTCGAACGGCACGCTCATCCTCGGCCTCATCACCTGCCTGGTGCTGGTCTTCCTCGAGTTCCGTGGCCGTCAGCGTCGCAAGAAGATGCAGGCCGAGGTCGTCCCGCTCTGGGTGTCGATCGTCCGCACCGGCATCCTGGTCGCCGTCACCCTCGTCGCGACCTACCTCTTCGCCGCTGGTCCCGCCGGCACGTCGATCCCGATCGTCGCGATCATCCTCGGCGTCCTGACCATCGTCTACGGGTTCCTGACCAAGAACACGATCTTCGGCCGCCAGGTCTACGCGGTCGGCGGCAACGCGAACGCCGCCGTCCTGTCCGGCGTCAGCGCCCGCAAGGTCAACTTCTTCGTCATGATGAACATGTCGGTCCTGGCCGCCGTCGCCGGCATGGTCTTCGTCGGGTACTCGGGCGCCTCGGGCCCCGCTGACGGCACCGGCTGGGAGCTCGACGCGATCGCCGCCGTGTTCGTCGGTGGCGCCGCGGTCGCCGGTGGCATCGGCACGATCTCCGGGTCGATCATCGGTGGTCTCGTGATGGCCCTGCTGTCCAACGGTCTGTCGCTGGTGGGCCTCGAGTCCAACCGGGTCCAGATCATCCGCGGTCTCGTCCTGCTCGTCGCCGTCGCCTTCGACGTCTACTCCAAGTCGCAGGGCCGGCCGTCCCTGATCGGCGGGATGCTGAAGCAGTTCCAGCGGAAGGACACCGAGCAGAACACGGTCGCCGCCCAGCAGCCGCGGTCCATCGAGGACCAGCCGGAGAAGGTCAACATCCAGTGACCCGTGGCGGGCGGCCACCCCGGTGTCCGCCCGCTCGTCCCCTCACCACCACAGCACCACCCCTCAACGAAGAGAAAGCAATCTCATGCGCAAGAAGCTCATCGCCGGCATCGGTCTGGCACTCGTCGCCGGTCTGGCCCTCAGCGGCTGCTCCGCTCGCGGCAACTCGGACGCCGGTTCCTCCGACGGCGGCTCGAACGTCAAGATCGAGAAGGGCGCACTGATCGGTGTCGCGCTGCCCGCCAAGACCTCGCAGAACTGGGTCCTCGCAGGTGACGCGTTCGAGAAGTCGATCGAGGACGCCGGCTTCAAGGCCGACATCCAGTACGCCAACGCCGGCAACCCGGTCCCGGACCAGCAGGCCCAGATCCAGTCGATGATCACCAAGGGCGCGAAGGCGATCATCATCGGCGCGGCCGACGGCTCGCAGCTCGGCACGCAGGTGGCCGCCGCGAAGAAGTCCGGCGCGGTCGTCATCGCCTGGGACCGCAACATCCTCAACACCGAGAACGTCGACTACTACGTCGCGTTCAACAACTTCAAGGTCGGTCAGCTGCAGGCGCAGGCGCTCCTGGAGGGCATGGAGGCCAAGAAGGCCGACGGCCCGTACAACATCGAGCTCTTCTCCGGTTCGCCCGACGACGCGAACGCGAAGGTCTTCTTCAACGGCGCGATGGACGTGCTGCAGCCGAAGATCGACGACGGCACCGTCAAGGTCGTCTCGGGCCGGACGAGCTTCTCCGAGACGAACACGCAGGGCTGGCTCGCGCAGAACGCCCAGTCGCGCATGACCGACATCCTCACGAAGTCGTACACGAACACCGAGCTCGACGGCGTCCTCTCGCCGAACGACACCCTCGCCCGCGCGATCCTCACCGCCACGAAGGCGGCGGGCAAGCCGAACCCGATCGTGACCGGTCAGGACTCCGAGACCGCCTCCATCCCGCTCATCATGAAGGGCGAGCAGTACTCGACGATCTACAAGAACACCACCGAGGAGGCCCAGGCCGCCATCGACCTGGTGTCCGACCTGGCCGACGGCAAGAAGCCGGAGACCAAGGAGGACAAGAACAACGACAACGGCAAGAAGATCGTGCCGGCCGTCGAGCTGACCCCGGTGCTCGTCACCAAGGAGAACGCGGTCGAGGCCTACAAGGGCAACGACACCCTCGAGGAGCTCGCGAAGAAGGGCTGATCCCCGCCGCGCAGCACCACACGGACGGCCCCGTCTCGCCCCGGCGAGACGGGGCCGTCCCGCGTTCCGGACGAGCGGCGGCCGGGAGGCGCGGTGCGGGCCCGCAGCGCGCCTGGCGTCCGTCAGCGGGGTGCGTGAGCTGCGCGCAGCCGGTGCACGGCCTCGCAGAGGTGCGGCACGTCGACACGCGCCGTCCCGAACACCACCGCCGGTGTGGTGTCGAAGTACCTGCGGGTCAGCCGCTCCCCGAGCAGCGAGACCCGTGACCAGGGGATGCCCGGTTCGGTGGACGTGACCGCGGTCGGGAGCATCCGGACCGCCTCACCGATCTCGACCAGGCGCATCCGGACCGCGTCGTAGACGAGGTCCTCGGGTAGCGACCCCGCCTGGTCGACGTACCGGCGGATGACCGCGCAGGCCTCGATGACGTCGTCCAGGCGATCCGCGACGTCGCGGCTCACAGCGGCACCGCGTCCCGTACCGCGTCGGCCCCCATGCCGGCCGCGTCGACCACGTCGACCCGCACGCCGAGCAGTTGCTCCGCCTCGTCCTGGATCCGCATCAGCGCGAAGATCCCGAGGCCCGGCGCGAGGTCGACCATGAGGTCCACGTCACTGTCGGGCCCGTCCTCGCCCCTGGCGACACTGCCGAAGAGACGGGGGTTACGACCACCGAGGGAGCGCACGATGTGCACGAGCTGTTCGCGGTGCGCCTCGACACGCTCCCGGAGCGGGGGCGGGTCCTGGACCGGCTCGAGCTCGATCACGGTCGTGAAGCCGGCCGCCAGCAGGAGTCGCTGCAGCGCGGCGAGCGACGGTTCCCGCCGCCCGTTCTCGTAGGTGCTGATGACGCTCTGCGTGACGCCCGCGCGCACGGCGAGCTGCACCTGGGTCAGCTCGGCGCGCGCCCGGGCGTCACGGATGAGCTCGGCCGCCGACACGAGTGGTGTCGGCTTCGACAGGACTGCGGACATGCGGCCACGATACACAGAATGCGACATTTCTTTACGCACACGGACGGTTCGGGCCGGCCGCGTCGCGCGATTGCCGCGAGCGATATCGCCGAGCGTGCTACCGCACGGCGATCAGGACCGCTTCGAGACGTCCGTGCGCAGGAAGTTCAGCGCCGACCGCGACGGCGTCGGACCCCGCTGCCCCTGGTACCGGGACTGGTACTCGGCGGAGCCGTACGGCTTGTCCGCCGGGCTCGACAGCTGGAAGAAGCAGAGCTGCCCGATCTTCATCCCCGGCCACAGCTTGATCGGCAGGGTCGCGACGTTCGACAGCTCGAGGGTGACGTGACCCGAGAAGCCCGGGTCGATGAACCCCGCGGTCGAGTGGGTGAGCAGACCGAGTCGACCGAGCGAGCTCTTGCCCTCGAGCCGCGCCGCGATGTCGTCCGGCAGCGTCACGACCTCGAACGTCGAGCCGAGGACGAACTCGCCGGGGTGCAGCACGAACGCCTCGTCCGGGTCGGTCTCCACCAGGCGGGTGAGCTCCGGCTGGTCCTCTGCCGGGTCGATGTGGGGGTACTTGTGGTTGTCGAACAGCCGGAAGTACTTGTCGAGTCGCACGTCGATGCTCGACGGCTGGACGAGCGAGGCGTCGTAGGGGTCGAGGCCGATCCGGCCCTCGGCGAGCTGGGCGGTGATGTCGCGGTCGGAGAGCAGCACGCCGAGCAGCCTAGCGGCAGCGGCGGTCGCGTCGGTATGCTGCGAGGCTGCCCTCCGGGCGGCGGACGACGGCCGTCCGACCGGCCGACACGGGAGGCACCGTGACCGCGTACACCGTCGAGGAGCTCGTCGTCCCGACGACCATGGACGACGACCCCGTCCACGTCCGCGCGTTCCGCGAGTGGCTCGCCGTGTCGGACGCCGCCGAGGTCGCGGTGCACGGCCTGCCGGAACTCGCCTGGACGCCCGAGGAGTACCTGCCGACCTGCCGCGAGCCCGAGGCGCCGAGCCGGCTGTTCGCGGTGCGCGCGGCCGACGGGACCATCGTCGGCGCCGGTTCCTACGACAGCAAGACGGCGCCGGGCACCACGAACTGCTGGCTCGCCGTCGGCGTGCACCCCGACCACCAGCGGCAGGGCATCGGCACCCTGCTCGCCGACCACCTCGAGCAGCTCGCCCGCGCCGAGGGGCGCACGCAGTGGAAGACGTACGCCGTCTCCCGCCAGGTCGGCCCGGCGAGCGGCCCGGGGTACCTGCCCGCACCGACCGGGTACGGCGCCGTTCCCGAGGACGAGGCAGGCGTCCGGTTCCTCACCCGCCGGGGCTGGCGCTTCGGACAGGTGAACCGCATCAGCGCGCTCACCCTGCCCGCGGACGCCTCCGTCGTCCGCCCGGTGCGGGAGCGAGCCTCCGCCGCAGCGGGCGACGCCTACCGGGTGCACTCCTGGTCCGGCCGGACGCCGGAACGGTGGCTCGACGACGTCGCGCTCCTGGAGACGCGGATGTCCACCGACGCTCCCGAGGGTGACATGCAGGAGCCGGAGGACGTCTGGACCGCCGAGCGGTTGCGCGCGCACGAGGACGAGCTCGAGCGCGCACCGCGGACGATGCTCACCGTCGCGGTCGAGCACGTGGACTCCGGCCACCTCGTCGGGTTCTCGCAGCTCGCGGTCCCCGACGACCCCGCCCGGGCCGTCATGCAGTGGGACACGCTCGTGCTCCGCGAACACCGCGGGCACCGGCTCGGCTGGCTCCTCAAGGTCGTGGGCATCGAGACCCTCGAGCGGGATCATCCCGGCCACCCCTCGGTGGTGACGTTCAACGCCGAGGAGAACCGACCGATGCTCGACGTCAACGAGGCCGTCGGCTTCCGGGGCGTCGGCAGCGAGGGCATCTGGGAGTACCGGACGGACCGTCCGCCCGCCTGAACCGGACCGCAGCCGGTCCGCGCGACGCACGCCGCGCCTCCAGGGGGAGCACCTACGATTGGACGGTCATGACCGTCACGTCGCCCGGAACCCAGTCTGGAGGCGCGGCGCCCGAATCCGCGCCCGTCACCGCCCGCACGTCCACCGTCGCGACGGTGCTCGCCGTCGCGGTCCCGCTCGCCGCCGCGTGCGCGCTCCTCGGCATGACCGTCACCGGCGCGTTCACGGCCAGCCAGCAGCTCGTCTCCGCGGGCGACCTGGTGCAGTACGGGCTGCCCGTGGCCCGGGCGGTGCACGACACCGCCGCGGCGCTCACCGTCGGCTTGCTCATCGTCGCCGCGTTCGCGCTGCCCGCGCAGAAGAAGGACCACGGAGCGCTGTCGAGCGTGCAGCACCGCGCTGCCCGCTGGGGTGCCGTCGCCGGGGCCGTGTGGTTCCTCGCCGCCGCGGTGGGCATCGTCCTCACCGCCGCGAACACGCTCGGCGTCCCGCTCACCGACCCGGTCTTCGCCCGCAACTTCGCGCTGTTCGCGTTCCAGGTCGAGATCGGCCAGTCGCTCGTCGTGTCCGCCGTCGCGATCCTGCTCGCCACCGTGGTCGCGGCGTTCGCGACCCGTGTGACGACCCTCGCCGTCGCCACGGTGCTCGCGCTGTTCGCCCTGCTGCCGCTGGCGCTGTCCGGCCACGCCGCGGGGTCGCTCGAGCACGCCAACGCGGTGAACTCGCTCGCGGTGCACCTGGTGGGCGTGTGCGTCTGGGCCGGCGGACTCGTCGCGGTGCTGCTCCTGCGCACCCGGACGAAGGGCGCGACCGGACGCGTGGTGGCGCGGTACTCCACGCTCGCCGGCTGGTCCTTCGCAGCGGTGGCGTTCTCGGGCATCGTGAACGCCTCGCTGCGGGTCACCGGACCGCTCGACCTGGTCACGACGCCGTACGGGTGGCTCATCACCACGAAGGCCGTCATCCTCGTGCTGCTCGGCGTCGCGGGCGTCGTCCAGCGCCGACGACTCGTGCCGGCCCTGCTGCGCTCGCCCCTCGACCGACGGGCGTTCACCCGGTTCGCGCTCGCCGAGGTCGTGTTCATGGCGATCGCGATCGGCGTCTCGGTGGCCGTGTCCCGTTCCCAGCCGCCGATCCCCCAGACGCCCGAGACGGGCGAGGACACGCGGTCCGGGCTCATCGGGTTCCCGTTCCCGCCGGCACAGACGACGCAGACGTACTTCACCGAGTGGCACCTGGACTACGTCTGGGCCGCGCTCGCGCTCGTCGGCATCGGGTGGTACCTGCTCGCGGTCCGGAAGCTCCGGAAACGCGGCGACTCGTGGCCCGTCGGCCGGACGATCGCGTGGGTGATCGGGTGCCTGCTGTTCCTCTGGACCACCTCGGCCGGCCCCGCGGTCTACGGGATGATCCACTTCTCGTCCCACATGCTCCAGCACATGCTGCTCATGATGTTCGTGCCGCTGCCGCTCGTCCTCGGCGGGCCCGTCCTGCTCGCGCTCCGGACCCTGCCGGTGCGGAACGACGGTTCGCGGGGCGCCCGCGAGTGGCTCATGCTGTTCGTCCACTCGCGCTGGATGCAGTTCCTGTCCCGCCCGGCGGTCGCCGGCGTGATCTTCGCCGGGTCCCTGGTCGTGTTCTACTTCACCCCGGCGTTCCAGTTCGCGATGCAGTCGCACGAGTGGCACATCGTGATGATCGTGCACTTCGTGTTCAGCGGGTACCTGTTCTTCTGGGTGTTCGTCGGCATCGACCCGGGCCCCGCCCGCCCGCAGTACCCGATCCTGATCATCGCCCTGCTCGCGACCCTGGCGTTCCACGCCTTCTTCGGTGTCGCGGTCATGACGAGCTCGTCGGTGTTCGCGGCCGACTGGTTCCACGCGCTCGGGCAGACGGACGACGCCGCGCTCCTCGCCGACCAGCACACCGGGGGCGGCATCGCGTGGGGGGCCGGGGAGCTCCCGATGGTGTTCGTCGCGCTGCTCGTGGTCCGGAACTGGGTACGGTCCGACGCGCGTGAGGCGAAGCGTCTCGACCGCAAGGCCGAGCGGGACGGGGACGCGGACCTCAAGGCCTACAACGACCGACTCGCGGCGATGCACGACCGCGACTGACGACGAGGACAGCTCGCACTGCGGAGGGATCCGCGGTGCGAGCTGTCCGGTGTCGTCCGCGCCGCCTACTCCGCGGTCACCCGATCGCGGCGACGGGCCAGCAGCAGGACGGTCCCGGCGACGAGCAGGGCTGCGGCCAGGGCTGCGCCGGTGCCGACCGCGATCGACGTTCCCGTGAACGCCAACTCGCCGTCGTCACCACCCCGCCCGGCCGCCGTCGTCGGGTCAGCCGTCGCTGTCGGGCCGGTCGTCGGAGCAGCGGTCGGGTCCGCACTCGGCGCGGTGGTCGGCTCGTCGGTCGGAGCGTCCGTCGGTCCCACGGCGGCGGTGACCTCGACCGTCACCGTCGTGGTCGTCGGGGCGAACGACGCGTCCCCGCCGTACGCGGCCGTGACGACGTTCGAGCCGATCGGGAGCGCGTCGGACGTGCACGAGGCGGTCCCGTCCTCCTGGACCTCGGCGGTGCACAGCACGGTGCCGTCCGCGGCCGTGAACGTCACCGTCCCGGTCGCTCCCGCGGGCAGGCCTGCGACGGAGAGCCGGACCCGGGTCCCCACCGTGACGCGGGTCGCGTCGGACGCCCCCTGCAGGACCGTCGGCTGCGGAGCGACGACCAGGTCGAACGCCGTTCCCTCGGCCGGCTCGTGGTCGTCGTCGCCGTTGTACCGGGCGTGCACCCGGTAGGTGCCGCCGGGCAGGTCGTCCGGGATCGCGCAGCTGGTCTCCGGCAGGGTCGCGGAGCAGAGCACGGTCCCGTCCTCGGTGACGTAGTCGATGGTCCCCGTCGCATCCTCCGGGACGTTCGGGGTGTCGAGCGTCGTCGTCTCGCCGTGCGTGACCGTGACGGTCGTGTCCGGGTCGCCGCCGTCGTCGGGGTCACCGGTCCCGGGGCCGGGGGTCCCGGTACCGATGGTGGTCGACGCGCGGCGGATCGTGAGGTCGACGGAGACCGAGGTCGATGCGGCGTACCGCTCGTCCCCCGAGTACCCCGCCGTGACGGTGTGCGGTCCCGCTCGGAGGGCCGTCGTGACGCAGCTCGTGTCCGGCAGCTCGACGGAGCACAGGACGGTCGCGCCCTCGCGGAACGTGATGGTGCCGGTCGGCGCAGCCACGCCGTCCGACTGCTCCGGACCGGTCACCGAGAGCGTGACCGGGTCACCGTACGCGGCGTCGGCTGGCGCGGCGGTCACCGTGATCGCGGTCGGCACCTTCGTCACGGTGAGGACGGCCCGCGCACGGTCGTCGCCGGTCACCGCGATGTGGTCCTCATCACCCGAGTACGACACCGCGAACCCGGTCGCGCCGACGTCGGAGGTCGGCACGTCGCAACTGGCGACGCCGTCCCGCAGCGTGGTGGTGCAGATCGTCTCGCCCGTCCCGGCGTCGGCGAACGTCACCGTGCCGGTCGGCGTGGTCGGTCCGGACTCCTCGCCGGAGGCGACCTCCGCGACCAGGGTCGCCGTCGAGCCGACGGTCGTCGTGACGTCACCCGTGCTGACCGTGGTCGACTGGGGCAGCACCCGGAGTTCCCGCGAGACCGTCACGGCCTCGGCGTCCGTGGAGGCGACGACCGTCGAGATGGTCGTCGTCCGAGCCGCACCGGTGACCGCGTAGGCCAGCGAGAGCGTCGGCAACGAGTCTCCGGGCGCGTGGTCGCCGGCGACCTGGTCACAGGTGACGACCTGGCCGGCGGCCGTGCAGCTCCACCCGTCGCCGAGCGTGCCGGTCAGGTCCGGGGTGAGCCCGGCCGGGAACGTCGTGGTGGTGCGGACGAGCTCCGTCTCGGAACCGCCGTCGGCGGAGACGGCCGGCGTGACCGTGTAGGTACCGCGAGCGGCGTGTGCGACGCTCGTCGACCCTCCGGCCTCCGCGGTCAGGACCGGGACCGGACCGGCCGCGGTCGTCGTCCGGAGGTAGTTCACCTCGTGCACGTCGTTCTGACCGCCGGTGCCGGCGACCCACCCGTAGGTGAGCTTGTAGGGGTAGCCGGTGTCCGGGTCGATCCACGACGGGTCGATCCCCGCGTCGTTCTTCGTCAGGAGGTTCGGGAGCGTGCCCGTGACCACCTGCTGGGTCCCGCCGATCGACGTGAACACGACCGCGTACCGACCGGCCGGCACCCGCACCGAGGTGTTCTGCTGCGCCGTGAGCTCCGACGTCGTCGGGTTGATGACGATCTCGACGGGCACGACGGCCTGCGACCGGTCCGTCACGCCGGTCTTCGCGAGCGAGCCGGTGACCGTGGTCTTCGACTGCACGCAGTACCCGACGGAGCCGTTCCCGGGACCGCGGACGGTCACGGCGTCGGCGAAGAGCGTCCCGTTCGTGCCCTGGTCGGCGTCGCAGCCGGTGCCACCGAACTGCCGGTTGGCGAAGTTGCCGAAGCGGTCCAGGCCGATGCCGAGGTACGCGTGGGACAGTCCCTGCGCGTTGTTCGCGGTGCTCGCGCTGTACCCGAGCGAGCCGCCCAGGTACCCGATCTTCTCCGGCACCGTCGGGTTGTAGGGGTCCGTCGCGGCCAGGTAGAAGACGATGCCGTCCGCCGCGGTGCCGTTGTACTGGTAGCTGTTGAACACCGCGTCGATGCCCTTGGTGATCGGCACCGACTGCTTCGAACCGACACCGCCGGACTGGTTGTTCACCCGGTCGGTGAGCCGGAGCGCCCCGGAGCCGACGGCGTCGGTCGCGCCGGCGCAGGTCGGGATCGACCCGTCGTTCGGCGCACTCGTCGTCGGTGCGGCCGTGAGGCACGCGACGTTGCCGGACGCGGCGGTGGTCGCCGGGAGGATGTAGGCGTCCCCCGCGGAGGCACCGGTGAAGCCCTCGTTGACGAAGGTGGTCTGCGCCGGAGCGGCCGCACTCGCGGCGGGAGCACCGGCACCCACGAGCGCGATACCGGCGAGACCGGCGACGACGAGTCCGGAGAGGACGGTCCTGGCGCGCGCGACGGCACGCCTCTGGAGTTGTGTACGCACTGGAGCCCTGTTCAGTGAGAGAGGACGGTGCCGACGAGGGGCGTGCGCGCCCGGCTCGTCGGCTCGGGTGGTCTCACCGTAGGGCTGCCGAGGATACCCGCGGGTACGGATTCCCGATCTCGCACCACAACTGGGGGCACGGGAGGACTGCCGGGAGGCGCGGCACGTCCCCGCACCGCGGGTCGCGTCCCGCGGTCAGTCCCCGTGGACGATGCAGACCGCGTCGAGGTCCATCGCGGCGTCGAGCGCCGCCGAGATGCCGGACTCACCGTCCGGCCCGGCCGGGGTCACCGTGTCCACCCACCACAGCGGCACCGGCATGGTCGGTGCGTCGGGCAGGATCCGCTCGACCTCGTCCGAGGAGTCGACGCGCCGCACCCCGAGCACCGTGATCACCGGGTGCCCGGCGTCACGACACACCTGCACCATCGGACCGTCGTCGAGCGCGCGCACACCCCAGGTCTCGTCGTGCAGCAGGAGTGCCTCGGCGACCTCCCGAGTCTCCACGGGGCGCCGGCAGAGCAGCGTCACGTCACGCGGCACCGGGGCCCCCGTGCACCGCTGACCCGCTGACGTGCCCGTCGAGGGTCCCCTCGTCGTGCGCCGGGTCGAGCGGGGCGCCGCCGACGAGCTGCAGGAAGCGGTCCTCGTCGATGCGGTCGAGGAACGCCTCGAGCGCCTCCCAGCCGTCGTCGAAGCGGACCACCAGTCCGCCGTCGGCGAGGGACGAGGTCGTCGTCCTCGGGGGCGGCCACACGCCGTCCCGGTCCAGGAACTCGGTCGCCTCGGGCCCGACGACCACGGCGAGCGGCGTCGGTTCGCCGTGCGACACCGACCGCACCAGGTGGTCGGCCGCACCGCGACGCTGCATGACGACCCCGAAGACCGGCTCGACGTCGTCGGCGACACGGTGCACGGCGTCGAGGAGCCTCGGGGCGAGCGCCGGATCGACGCCCTCCTCGGGGATGGTCAGGACGGCGGACACCGTCTCGACCACCACGCCGTCGACGAGGTGCGCGGTCATCGTCGCCGAGAACCCCTCGCCCACGGCGTACGAGGTCGAGACCTCGGGCGCCTCGTGCTTCGCGTACTGGGTGACGACCCACCGGTCCCACGGCACGGTCAGCGGCTCCGCCGTGCCCCAGTGCGTCGGACACGTGCCGACCGTCGCGCACAGGGCCTCGATCGCCGAGCCGACGTCGACGGAGCGCCCGGCGTGGTGCCGGAGGGTCAGGTCGATGCTGATCTGACGGACCGAGTCGCCGGCCACCGGGTGCTCGGGCGACGGGGTCCCGACCAGCTCCGGGCCGCGCTGGACGAAGTCCTCGACGCCGGCGGCTGCGACCCCCGTCCGGCCGTCGCGCAGGGAACCGTCGAAGTCGGCGACCGCCCACGCGGCACCGTGGACGCCGAGCGCGTGCCGGACGGCGGGGGTGAGCGCGGCCTCCGGCCCGGTACGGAGCACGACGGTGCGGTCGGCCGCAGCGGCTCGGCGGAGCAGGGAGGCGAGTGCCTCGGTCAGCCACACCACCGGCGAGGAGGACTCGACCACGATGGCTCGGCCGACCACGTCGTCGATGAGGGGATGTCTGACCATCCGTGGTCCTCCTCGGGGGTCTGGCGTCGCTCGGTCCTCCTGGACGGTACACACGCGCACGACACCTGTCCGTCAGGCTGGGCGCCTCACAGCGAAACCCCGGCTCGCGCGTCCGGCTGGCGTCCAGCGGAGAATCCGGTAGGGTTGTCGACGTCCCGCCGAGCGGGATGCGCGAGTGTAGTTCAATGGTAGAACTCCAGCTTCCCAAGCTGGTAGCGCGGGTTCGATTCCCGTCACTCGCTCCGAGATCGAAACGGTTCCGTCACACAGTGTCATCAACGACACGTGTCGGGCATCGCTGGCAACTACGCTCCTTCCATGTCCTCTCCTGTGGTCGTGGTCGGTGCCGGCATCATCGGACTGAGCACCGCGTGGCACCTCGCGGGCCTCGGTGAACGCGTCGTGCTCGTCGACGGCGGCCCCGCAGCGGGCGGGACCACCACCGCCGGCGCCGGCTTCGTGGGCCTCTGGGCGGCCGGGTACGCCTGGTACTGGAACGCGTCCGAACGCGACGTCGAGCAGTACGGCATCGACTTCTACCGCGACCTGTCGACCGCCGGCCACGGCGACACCGGGTACCGCCGGAACGGCAACGTCTGGCTCACGGTGACCGAGCAGGGCCGCAGGGACCACATCCGACCGTTCGAGGAGCACCCGCTCCGCCCCGAGGGCGCGCGCACGCTCACCCCGGACCAGGCCGCCGACCTGGTCCCCGGCCTCGACCCGTCCGCCGTCACCGCCGGGTTCCTGCACCCGGACGGCATCCAGATCAGCGCGCCCGACACGGCCGCGGCGCTCGTCGCCGCCGTCCGGGCGCGCGGCGTCGAGGTCCGCGAGCACACGCCGGTCACCGCCCTGGAGGCGCGGGACGGTGCCGTCACGGGCGTCCGGACCGCGGACGGTTCCGTCATCGCGGCCTCGCGGGTCGTGCTCGCGGCGGGGAGCTGGACGAACACGCTCCTCGAGCCGCTCGGTCGTCGCCTGCCGACCGTGCGGGTCGTCGCCAGTCGTCTGGTGACCCGCCCGTTCGGCCTGCCGGGGACCCTGCCGACGCTCATGCTGCCCGAGCTCGAGGGGCTCTGGATCCGCGAGCACCGGGGCGGACTGACGTACGGTGCCGGCCCCGGCTACGAGCCGCTGTACGCCGGCCCCGAGCCCGACGCGGCCCCCGACCGCCGTCCGGTACGGCCCGACCTGGTCGACCGGATGACGGCGTACCTGCACCCGATCGTCGCCAGGCTGCTGCCGGGAGCGTCCGACGCCCTCGCCGGGCGGGAGACCGCGACCCAGGGCGTCGTGTCGATGACCGCCGACCGGAACTTCGTCGTCGGCCCGGTCCCCGAGCTCGCGGGCCTCGTCGTCGCCGCCGGGGACAACGAGTCCGGCGTGACGCACGGCCCCGGCCTCGGCAGGATCGCCGCGGAGCTCACGGTGACCGGCGCGACGACGCTCGGCGACGCCGCCCGGTACGCCCCCGACCGGTTCGACGCGGCACCGGTCGCCGAGGACGAGGTGGTCCGGCGCATGCCGGCCCGGCGCCTCGTCGACCACGAGCGAGCGGAGGCGCGGGCATGAGCGCGGCGAGTGCGCAGACCACCACGCACGTCGTCATCGGTGGCGGTGTCGTCGGTGCCGCGACCGCGTACGCCCTGGCGACCCGCGGCGAGCGCGTCCTGCTCGTCGAGCAGCACGGTCGCGGGCACCACAACGGGTCGTCGCACGGAGCGACGCGGATCTTCCGGCAGGGCTACGCCGACGCCGAGTACGTCGCCCTGGCGACCCGGGCGCTCGAGCTGTGGGACGCGCTCGAGACCGCCAGCGGCGAGGTGCTCCTCGACCGCACCGGCGCGGTGGACCACGGCCGGCCCGAGGTCGTCGACCGCATCGCCGCGGCGCTCGCCGAGGCCGGCATCGAGCACGAGACCCTCACACCGGCCGAGGCCGGGGAGCGCTGGCCCGGGATCGCCTTCGAGGGACACGTCCTGACGCACCCGACCGCCGGACGCATCCGGTCGGCCGAGGCGATCGAGGTGTTCCTCACCCTCGCCGAACGGACGGGCTGCGCCGAGCTCCGTTTCGACACCCGGGTGACGGGCGTCGAGGACCACGGTGACGAGCTCACCGTGACGCTCTCGGACGGGGACGGCGTCCGCACCCCGAGCGTCGTCGCGGCCGTCGGGTCCTGGGCACCCACGCTGGTCGGCGACCTGCTCGCCCGACGCGGGTCGCGCCTCCCGGCCCTCCGGATCACGCAGGAGCAGCCCGCGCACTTCCCCAGCCACCTGCCGGACGAGGCGTGGCCGAGCTTCGTCCACTGGGCCGAGGACGACGACGTGTACGGCCTGCTCACCCCGGGCGAGGGGGTCAAGGTCGGGTTCCACGGCACCGGACCGGTCGTGGACCCGGACGACCGGGACTTCACACCCGTCCCCGCGGATGCCGAGCGGCTGCAGGCGTACGCGGCCCGGTACGTGCCCGGGGTCGACGCGTCCCGCCCGACCTTCATCAGCTGCCTCTACGACAACTCCCCCGACGAGGACTTCGTCATCGACCGTCGGGGCCCGCTCACCGTCGCGACCGGGTTCTCCGGTCACGGCTTCAAGTTCGCACCGCTGCTCGGCGACATGATCGCCGACCTGGCCCTGGGTGGAGACCCCCACCCGCGATTCGCCCTGCCGACCCCCGCTCCCACAGGAACCCCGTGAAGACCCGATCCCTCTCCGCGCTCGCGCTCACCGCAGCCGTCGCCGCCGTCCTGTCCGGCTGCGCGTCGACGGACGCCGCCGACACCGTCGACTCGCTCGTCGTCGGCACCACCGACCCCATCACCAGCCTGGACCCGGCCGGCGCCTGGGACCGCGGCAGCTACACGGTGCAGACGCAGCTGTACCAGCACCTCCTCACCTACCCCGCCGGGAAGACCACGACCGAGCCCGAGGTCGCCGAGTCCTGCGACTTCACCGACGGCACCCACTACGCGTGCACGATCCGCGACGGCCTGCAGTTCTCGAACGGGGACGACCTGACCGCCGAAGACGTGGTGTTCTCGTTCGAGCGCCAGGCGTCCCTCGGCGCCACGGACGGGCCCGGGTCACTCCTGGCGAACATGGCGAGCGTGGCCGCGGACGGCGACACCGTGACGTTCACGCTGCAGCAGGCGAACGACCAGACGTTCCCGTACGTGCTCGCGAGCATGGCCGGGGCGATCGTCGACTCCGAGGTGTTCCCGAAGGACGCCATCGCCGACGCCGCCGACGTCATCGGGTCCGGGCCGTACGCGCTCGAGCGGTCCTCCGACGACGGCGCGACGATCGCACTCACCGCGAACGAGCGGTACGACGGCAGCGCGCCGGCGTCGAGCAGCGTGACGATCAAGCAGTACACGAAGTCCGCGGACCTCAAGCTCGCGGTGCAGAAGGGCGACGCCGACGTCGCGTACCGCCAGCTGACCCCGACCGAGATCGCCTCGCTCGTGGAGGACGACGACCTGCAGCGGGTGCAGGGCGACTCGGGTGAGATCCGGTTCCTCGCGTTCAACCTCGACACCATGCCCGGGTCGGACGACGCCCAGAAGACCGCGATCCGACAGGCGGTCGCGGCGTCGATCGACCGCGCGGCACTGGCGGAGGACGTCTACCAGGGCACCTACACGCCCGCGTACTCGGTCGTCCCGTCCGGGTTCAGCGGCGCGACGGAGGCCTTCGAGACGGAGTACGAGGACGCCGACCCCGCACAGATCCTGCGGGACGCCGGGGTCAGCACACCCGTGCAGCTGCCGATCCAGTACACGAGCGACCACTACGGCTCGGGCTCGGACGACGAGTACGCGCTCGTCGCGCAGCAGCTCGAGGACACCGGCCTGTTCGACGTCTCGGTGCAGTCGGCGAGCTGGGACACCTACGTCGGGTCCGTCGGGAAGAGCGAGTACCCCGTCTTCCAGCTCGGGTTCTTCCAGGACTACCCGGACGCCTCGTCCTACCTGACGCCGGCCTACGGCGCCGCCGACGTCAACCTGCTCGCGAACGGGTTCGACGACCGGACGGTCACCGACCTCGTCGCGGCGCAGGCGGTGGAGCCGGACCCGGCCGAGCGACAGCGGCAGATCGAGCAGATCCAGCAGGACACGGCGGAGTCCGTGCCGCTCGTCCCGCTGCTCGCCGGGCAGGAGAACGTCATCGGCCAGCAGTCGCTGACCGGGCTGTCGAAGTCGGTCGACGCATCCGGTGTCTTCCGGCTCTGGGAGATCGGCCGCTCGTGAGTCTCCGATCCGCGGTCGCGGCGCGCATGCCCGATGGGCTGCGCACCCTCGCCGCGCTCGTCGCCGTCCCCTCCGTCCACGACCCCGCCGTGCAGTCGCTCGACGACTGCACACGGGTCGCCGAGGCGGTCCGGTCCCGGTTCGCGGACCTGGGACTGGAGGCGCGGCTCGTCACGACCGCGGACGGCTCGCAGGCGGTCATCGCCACCCACGACGCGCCTGCCGGGGCCCCGACGGTGCTGCTGTACGCGCACCACGACGTGCAGCCCGCCGGGGACCCGGACGCGTGGACGAGCGACCCGTGGACGCTCACCGAGCGCGACGGGCGTCTGTACGGGCGCGGTGCGGCGGACTGCAAGGGCGGGATCGTCACGCACCTCGTGGCACTGCGGGCGCTGCTCGACGAGCACGGGGCGCTGCCGGTCGGGCTCGTCGTGGTCGTCGAGGGTTCGGAGGAGCAGGGGACCACGGGCCTCGAGGACCACGTCGCCACGCACGCCGCCGACTTCGCACACGTGGACGCCGCCGTGGTCATGGACGCCGGCAACGCGGCCGTCGGGGTCCCCGCCCTGGTGACGTCGTTGCGGGGCACCGCGTTCGTCGAGGTCCGCGTGCGGGCGCTCGCGGGCAACGTGCACTCCGGGATGTTCGGCGGGGCGGCGCCGGACGCCCTCGCCACGCTCGTGTCGCTGCTCGCGACGCTCCGGGACGCGCGGGGCGACACCACGGTCGACGGCCTCGACACGTCCGCGGTGTGGGACGGACTGCCCTACGACGCCGCGCGATTCGCCGACGACGCCGGGCTGCTGCCGGGCGCCGTGCCCCTGGGCTCCGCCGACCCCGCGTCGCAGGTCTGGGCCCGTCCCGCGCTGACGATCGTCGGCATGGACGCGCCGGGGGTCGCCGGTGCGACGCCGTCCGTGCAGGCCACGGCCGGCGCGGTGCTCAACCTGCGCGTCCCGCCGGGGGTCGACCCGGTGACGGCGGGCGAGCTGCTGGTCGCGCACCTGGAGCGGCGCGCGCCGGCGGGGGTCGAGGTCAGCGCGCACGTGACCGGCACCGGACGGGGGTTCCGCGGCGTCCCGGGACCACACGACGCCGCGTTCCGGGCCGCACTCGCGGAGTCGTACGGCACCGCGGTCGGCTCGCTCGGTGGTGGCGGCTCCATCCCGCTCTGCGCCGTGCTCGAGGACGCGATCCCCGGGGTGGAGATCCTGCTCGCCGGGGTCTCCGAACCCCGGGCGAACGTGCACGCCCCCGACGAGAGCGTCGACCCGTCCGAGATCGAGCACATGGCGCTGGCGGAGGCGCTCTACCTGGCGTCGCTCGCCTGAGCGGCTGGCGTCGGGCACGGCCGTCCCGGGCGGCGCGCAGCGCTCGGAGCAGCGGGACGGGCTCCGCTACGGTGGTGCCGTGCGAATCGTCGTGGCTCCGGACTCATTCAAGGGCACCGCGACGGCGGCGGCCGTCGCCGCGGCGATCGCCGACGGTTGGCGGCTCGAACGCCCCGACGACGAGGTCGTCCTCGCTCCCATGGCCGACGGCGGGGAGGGCACGCTCGACGCCTTCGCGAGCGCGGTGCCGGGCGCCGTCCGGGTCCCGGTCACGGTCACGGGCCCGGCAGGGACACCCGTCGACACCTCGTGGCTCCACCTGCCCGACGGTCGTGCGGTCGTGGAGCTCGCGGCGACGAGCGGCCTCCCCCTGCTCGCCGACGGACTCCGTCCCGACACGGCGACCTCACGCGGCTTCGGCGAGGCGATCGCCGCAGCACTCGACGCCGGGGCCACCGGACTCGTGCTCGGCATCGGCGGCAGCGCGTCGACGGACGGCGGAGCTCCCGTGCTCGACGTCCTGGGCGACCGGGCGCTCCCGCCGCTCGGCGCGACCGTGCTGACCGACGTCACCTCGCCCCTGCTCGGCCCCACGGGCGCCGCCGCCGTCTTCGGGCCGCAGAAGGGCATCACCGCCGACCGCGTCGCGGAGTTCGACGACCGACTGGCCGCCGTCGCCGCCCGGTACCCGCACGTCGACCCGGCCACCCCCGGCGCCGGTGCCGCGGGCGGGGTCGGGTTCGGCCTGCTGGCGTGGGGCGCCACGCTCGTCCGTGGCGCCGAGGGGGTCGCGGACGTGCTCGGCCTGCCCGGTCTGCTGCGGGACGCCGATGTGGTCGTCACCGGCGAGGGCCGGTTCGACGGGCAGAGTGCCGTCGGCAAGGTGCCCTCCGTCGTCCGTGAGCTCGCGGGGGACGCCCGGGTGGTGCTCGTCGCCGGGGCGATCGACGCGCCCCTCGACGGCTACGCGGCCGGTGCGTCCTTGACCGTGATCGCCACCCAGACGACGGGTGAGCCGACCGACGCGTTGCGGGACCCGCTGCGCTTCGCCCGGATCGCCGGGGAGCGACTCGCCCGGCTGGCCTGACGAGGGGTGCTCCGTCCGTACCTGGCTCGCGACGAGCGGACCGGGCAGGGTGGAGGCGGGCCGGATCCGGCCCGATCGAAGCACCACCCCCACGAGGAGACCATTGCGCACCGTCAACGCGTACGCGGCCCCGTCCGCCACGGAACCGCTCGTCAAGACCACCATCACCCGTCGTGACCTCGGCCCGAAGGACGTCGAGATCGACATCGCCTACGCCGGCATCTGCCACTCGGACATCCACACCGTCCGCGGCGAGTGGGGCGAGATCCAGTACCCGCAGGTCGTCGGCCACGAGATCGTCGGCCACGTGTCCGCCGTCGGCAGCGACGTCACGAAGCACCGCGTCGGCGACCGTGTCGGCGTCGGCTGCATGGTGAACTCCTGCCGCGAGTGCGAGCAGTGCCTCGCCGGGCAGGAGCAGTACTGCCTCAAGGGCAACATCCAGACCTACGCGGGTGTCGACCCGGCCGACGGTTCGATCACGCAGGGCGGGTACTCGCAGGCCGTCGTCGTCGACGAGGACTTCGTGCTCCGCGTCCCCGAGTCGCTGGACGTCGAGAAGGTCGCCCCGCTGCTCTGCGCGGGCATCACCCTGTACTCGCCGCTGCACCACTGGGGCGCCGGCCCCGGCAAGAAGGTCGCGATCGTCGGCCTCGGCGGGCTCGGGCACATGGGCGTCAAGATCGCCGCGGCGCTCGGCGCGGACGTGACGGTCCTGTCGCAGACCACCGCGAAGCAGGAGGACTCGCTGAAGTTCGGCGCCTCCGCCCACCACGCCACCAGGGACCCGGAGACCTTCCGCACGCTCCGGGGCTCGTTCGACCTCATCATCAACACGGTGTCGGCGAAGATCCCGCTGCGCGACTACCTCGGACTGCTCAAGGTCGACGGCACGCTCGTCAACGTGGGTGCGCCGTCCGAGCCGCTCGAGGTCCCGGTGTTCTCGCTCCTCGGCGCCCGCCGCTCGTTCGCCGGTTCCAACATCGGCGGCATCGCGGAGACCCAGGAGATGCTCGACTTCTGCGCCGAGCACGGCATCCTGCCGGAGACCGAGCTCATCAGCGCGGACCAGATCAACGAGGCCTACGAGCGCGTGCTCGCCTCGGACGTCCGCTACCGCTTCGTGATCGACGCGGCCACCCTCGCCTGACGCGACGGCGACGGACAGGCGCGCCGGCTCAGCGGCGACGCGACGCGTTGCGTGGGCGCGCCGACCGACACCTGCAGGAGGCGCGGTGCCAGCTGGCACCGCGCCTCCTGTCCGTCCACGACACGGGAGCTGTCCCTGGAACGCGGGTCGAACATCCGTTCCCCGAGACACGCTCGCAGAGCATCTCGGAGAGGAGGAGGCTCGATCAATGAGCAACTCCGCGACCGAGCAACCCGCGAAGCCGCTCGTCTCGGTGGCGGGGGCCGACACGGACCAGGCGATCGCAGACCTCGCCGGCATGTACGCCGGCAAGCAGTGGTACTCCGCCCACATCGACGACGACTACTGGTACCGGTACGCCGGCGTCGGCGACGACGCGATGAGCATCCGCCGCTCCCAGATGCACGGCTACCTGCGCGGCGACGTGGCCGTCGAGAACGAGGTCGTCGTCCAGTGGATCGACTCCGGTTCCGCGACCATCGACACCGACCGGCACCCCGTGGCGCTGCGGCACGGCCTGCCGACGCTCTTCCCGGTCGAACAGCGGTTCGAGATGGAGTACCGCGACTGGGACCAGCGGCTCGTCCACCTCAGCCGCGACCTCGTGCTCGACGTCGCGTCCGAGCGGTACCTCGTCGACGGAACCCTGTCGTTCCAGCGGTCCACCACTCCCTCGACCGCCGCGATCGAGCAGTGGCAGCGGTCCGTCGCCGGGGCGGTGCGAGCGTTCCGGAACGAGGGTCTCGAGTCCCTCGCGTGGCACGAGGCACAGCGCGACGTGGCGCGCTCCCTGCTGGACCTCTACCGGTTCCAGGCTCCGACGCTGCCGGGCGGGTACGGCGAGCGACGGAACCGCCGGGTCCGCGCCGCGGTCGAGTTCATCCACGCCCACGCGGGCGAGCCGCTCACCGTGACCGACATCGCCCGGGCGGCCGACATCAGCGTCCGCGGGCTGCAGGAGTCGTTCCAGCGCACGCTGGACCGAACGCCCATGAACTACCTGCGCGAGGTACGACTGCGCCGCTCGTACGAGGACCTCGAGCGCACCGCGCCGGGCGAGGCGTCGGTCGCCGACATCGCGTCCCGCTGGGGGTTCACCCACATGGGCCGGTTCTCGAGCGAGTACCTGCAGCGCTTCGGCGAGTACCCGAAGAACACCCTCCGTCGGCACTGACCGCCGGTCAGCTGATCTCGTCGCCGGACGGCAGCGCCCCGCACCAGTCGACGACGTCGGCCTCCACGCTCGCCTCGAGCGCACCGGAGGTCGCGTCGACGACGCTGACGAGCGTCGACGACGCCGTCCGGGTCGTCACGGCCGCGAACTGCCCGTTCGGCGACGGGCAGACCGCGGTGACGTTCGCGTCGTCGGGGAGCGTCACGGCCAGCCGGGAGGCGCGGGTCCCCTCCACGCGCAGGATCCGCTGGGCGAGCGTCCCGTCGGAGCGGACGTCACCGACCACGCGCAGGTACGCGTCGTCGGCGAGCGGCGCGATCCGACCGAGGTAGGGCGCGTCGGTGCTCTCGTCGGGGGCGGGCAGGGGCGTCCGCGTGCCGTCGGTGAGGTCGAGTCGGACGATGCCGTCGCCGGACTCGACGACGGCCGTCGTGCCGGACCCGACGAACCCGTGCAGGTACGTCGCGCTGCCGAGGTGCACGGCGTCCGCGCGGCCGCTCATGTCGACCAGGACGAGGTCGTCGGAGCCGGTCCGGACCAGGGCGCTCTCGGTGCGCGCCACGTACGCCCACTGGCCGACGGTCATCGGGACCGCGCCGACCTCGGGCTTCCCCGCGGCGTCCACGGCGGTCGGCAGGTGCGTCCCCGTCATGTCGACGACGTACAGCCCGACGTCCCGGGACTGTCCGGTGGAGGTGTCGGCGTACTCGAAGCCGAACGAGGCGCCGTCGTCCGACGCGTGCAGGGCCGTCACCCGGCCGTCGCGGGTGGGGAGCGTGAGGTGCTCGACCTCCGCGGACCGGTCCTGCACGCCGTCGGCGAGGGGGACGACGTCGACGCTGGACGACCCCTGCGCGTCGTCACGCACCACGACCAGGGAGCGGGCGAGGCGCGTGTACTCGGTGATGCCCGTGGCTGCGTACACGACCTGCGCGCCGCCCGCGTCGAGCGACCGCCGGACGATCTGGTCCTGGCCCCCGTCGGCCGCGGGTACGAGGGCGAGCACGTCCGTCGACCCGGTGCGGATGGTCGTGCGCAGGTCCGAGGTCGCCGACTGGCCCGGTGCCCGGACCCCGGCGACGGTCACCGTGTAGTCGCGGTCGTAGGCCAGCGGCCCGTCGAACTCGACGGCGATCGTGTTGCCGCTCGACGTGACGGTGTGCGGCGCCGCCGGGGTGACACGGACGTCGTCCGCGGTGACCCGCTGCACCGCCTGGTTCGCGGTGAGGATGACGCGCTGGGCGGGCTTCGAGACGAGCCCGGTGGCGTCGTAGGACACGTCCCGGAGCCGCGGGCCCTGCTGCGACCCGACCACCCCGGCGAGCGCGCCGACCACCGCGAACACGCTGATCGTCGCGACGAGCCGACGACGGAAACGGTCGGGCCGACGGGACCGGTCGCGACGGAGCTCAGTACTCATAGGGGTCCGTCGGCTGGTCGATGCGCTCGACGTCCGCCGCCCTGATCACGAGCCGGGCATCGGACGACTGGTCGGGGTTGGCCGCGAGCGCTCCGGTGACGGTGACCCACTGGTCCTCGTCCGGGACGGACCCCTCGGTGACGACGCCGATGCCGACCGGCTGGGCGTCCACGGCGCAGCAGCTGATCACGAAGCGGGTGAGGGTGAAGGCGCCGTCCTCGCCGGGGACGACGAAGCCGGTGAGCCGCACTTCCTTCCCCACCAGGGCGCTCGTGTCCGTGGTCTGGCGGATGAGGGCCGCCCAGTCCTTCACGCCGTACTCCGAGGTGTCGACGTTGGTGCTGCCGAGCAGGGCGACGTTCTGCGAGCCGGTGGCGTTCGACAGGGTCGCGGAGTCCACGCTCCGCTGCTGTGCGGTCCGGGCGGACAGCGTCGTCGGGGGCAGGACGAGCATCGCGACGGTGACACCGATCGTGACGAGGGCCGCGACACCGCCGAGGACGGTACGGGTGGCCCGCCTCGCGCGGCCGGCACGCTCGACGTCGTGGCGGGGGCCGTGCTCGTGCTCGTCCTCGTGGCCGTGCTCGTGCTCGTCCTCGTGCGTGTGGCCGTGCCCCCGTGCGACGACGACCAGCCCGGCGACCGCCGCGGGCACCGCGACCGCCGCGAGCACGATCGTGAACACCGAGTAGCGCGGGTTGATGTACAGGTCCAGGTGCCCGGCGAGGGCGAGCCAGAGCGTGCACAGGGCCACGGCGAGCACGCTGCCGAGCCCGAGGTACGAGGCGGACTTCTCAGACCAGGACATTCATCACCAACCCGACCATGCCGGCGAACAGGACGCAGACGACGGCGAGCAGCACCAGGAAGCGCGCACGGAACGTCGTCCGGAGCAGGGCGATCATCTTCACGTCGATGATCGGCCCGATGATGAGGAACGCGGTGATCGACCCCGGCAGGAAGGTCGATGCGAACGACAGCGCGAAGAAGGCGTCGACGTTGGAGCAGAGCGACACCGTCATCGCCAGGAGCATCATCGCCAGGACGCTGAGCACGGGGTTCGCGCCGATCGACACGAGCGTGGACCGCGGCACGGCGACCTGGATCGCCGCGGCGAGCCCGGCACCCACGAACAGGGCGGGCATCATCGTCGCGGTCTCCCCGCCGAACTGGGCGGCGCTCTCCCGCCAGCGGTTCCGGGCCCGGGGCGCGCCGATCGCCGCGCGGCACCGGGCTTCGAAGGCGGGCAGGAGGAGTTCCTCGGGTCGGCGGTGCGCGGCGACGATCCAGCCGACGAGGTTGGCGATGACGAAGCCGCCGACGATGCGGACGGGCAGGATCCATCCGGACCAGCCGAACGCCTGCGCGGTCGAGATGATGACGAGCGGGTTGAGGATGGGAGCGGCGACGAGGAAGGTGACCGCCTCGGCCGGCGTGAACCCGCGCATCATGAGGCCGCGGGCCAACGGCACGTTCCCGCACTCGCACACGGGGAAGAGCATCCCGATCAGCGAGATCACGGCGCGGCGCGGCATCGGGCGCTGCGGCAGGACCTTCTCGAGCGCGCCGACCGGCACCCAGACCTCGACGACGATCGACAGCACGATGCCGAGCACGACGAACGGCAGGGACTCGACGACGACGCTGATCGCGAGCGTGAGGAAGTCCTGCAGCACGTTCGGCAGCCCGGAGGCCCCCACAGCCGGGGAGAGCAGGCGCACGCCGAGGAGCGCCACCACCGCGAGCAGCACCAGGCCGGGACCGGTGAGGCTTCGGGTGGCGACGGGGCGAGTGGGGGCGCTCGTCACCCGGACAGGATAGGCGACGTGTGCTGCGGATCCCCGTGGGCGCCCAGCCCGTCAAGGTGTCGGTCGGCGACGGCGATGGCCCAGTCCCCGGACTCACCGGGCGCGAGGCGGGCGACGTGCATCGCGAGACCGTCGACGAGAGCGTGCAACCGGCACGCCTCGTACTCGCGGTCGGCCTCGGGAACGCCGAGCAACCCGACGATCCGTTCCGACCACTCCCGCATCTCGGCCACCACCCGGTCCAGCGCGGGCCGGAGGTCGGGGTCGGTCAGCGCAGCGTTCCCGAGCGCGAGGTAGACGTCGAGCTCGATGACGCGTTCCTCGTCGAGCGGCAGGAGTTCGAGCAGGATGCGTCGGGCCGTCTCCCGCGGGCCGAGGTCGCGGGGCAGGGCGTCGATGCGCTCGCGGGTCCGGTCGAACACGAGCGTGATGGTGTGCTCGCGGAGGCTCGCCTGGGTCGGGAACACGTACCGGACGGTGCTCGGGGGCAGTCCGGCCTCGGCGCCGACGTTGCGGACCGAGAGTGCGCCGATGCCGTCGCGGGCGAGGACCCGGCACGCCGCCTCGGAGACGTCCCGGCGGCGCTCGACGAGGTCGATGTTCCTGGCCATGTAGCCATGTTCGCACGACTGTGCTACTTTCGTTGTCGCACACTCGTACGACTTGCAGGAGGTGGAGCGCGATGGCCTGGGTGGTCCTCATCGCGTCCGGCGTGCTCGAAGCCGTGTGGGCGACCGCACTGAGCGCGTCGAACGGGTTCAAGAAGGTCGTGCCGACGATCGTGTTCGTCGCCGGCATGGCGCTCAGCATGGTCGGGCTCGCGTTCGCCATGAAGGAGATCCCGGTCGGGACCGCCTACGCGGTCTGGGTCGGGATCGGCGCATCGCTGACGGTGGTCGTCGCGGTCCTCCGGAAGCAGGAGGCCGCCTCGTTCGCGCGGATCGCGCTCGTGCTCGGCCTGGTCGCGTGCGTGGTCGGCCTCAAGGTGGTGAGCTGACGTGGCGTGGGTCGTCCTGTTCGTCAGCGCCGCGTTCGAGACGGTCTGGGCGACCGCGCTCGGCCGGAGCGACGGGTTCACCCGCCCGGGGCCGACCGTGGTGTTCGCCGTCACGATCGTCGCCAGCCTGCTGGCGTTCGGCTACGTCCTCAAGCACATCCCGATCAGCACGGCGTACGCCGTCTGGACCGGGACCGGGGCGGCCCTGACGGTCCTGTGGGGCATGGCCACCGGCGCCGAGCCCGTGACCTTCCTGCGCGTGCTGTTCATCGCTGGGATCGTCGGCTGCGTGGTGGGCCTCAAGCTCGTCCCGGCCCGCCCGGTCGCACCGGTCCCCGCCGACGCAGGCACTGCGACTCCCGCCCCCGACACCCCCACCGAGCGCGTTTCGCGCTGACCGACACTCCACGCGCCCGGCAGCGCGTGAACCGTCGCTGAGCCCGTGAGATCGGTCGGCGCGGCGCGGCGCCGGGCCGAGGCTCGCGACCGGGCGCGCGACGCCGAGCCGGGGACGGAACGACGGGAGGCGCGGTGCCAGCTGGCACCGCGCCTCCCGTCCGTACCGGGTCGGCTCAGACGGACGCGCCCGTCCACTCGTCCTCGGCCGCGACGTGGTCACTGCCCACCGTGCCGGCCGCGGTGGCCGCGGCGACGCGCTCCGCGTGCGACGGCGGGTTCGACGGCACGTCCGCCGGGCGACCCTCGTCGTTGATCTTGCGGAGCTCCGGCACGATCTCCTCGGCCAGGATGTCGATCTGCTCGAGCACGGTCTTGAGCGGCAGGCCCGCGTGGTCGACCAGGAACAGCTGGCGCTGGTAGTGCCCGACGTGGTCCTTCATGGTCGCGTAGCGGTCGATGACCTGCTGCGGCGAGCCCACCGTGAGCGGGGTCTGCGCCGTGAAGTCCTCCATCGACGGGCCGTGTCCGTAGACCGGGGCGTTGTCGAAGTAGGGCCGGAACTCGTCCCAGGCGTCCTGCGAGTTCTTCCGCGCGAAGAACTGGCCACCCAGACCGACGATCGCCTGGTCCGCTCGACCGTGACCGTAGTGCTCGAAGCGCTGCCGGTAGAGGCCGACCATCTGCTCGGTGTGCTGGATCGGCCAGAAGATGTTGTTGTGCAGGAACCCGTCGCCGTAGTAGGCGGCCTGCTCCGCGATCTCGGGCGTGCGGATCGAGCCGTGCCACACGAACGGCGGCACGCCGTCGAGCGGACGCGGGGTCGAGGTGAAGCCCTGCAGCGGCGTGCGGAACTTGCCCTGCCAGTTCACGACGTCGTTCTCCCAGAGCTGGCGGACGAGCGCGTAGTTCTCGATCGCCAGGTTCACGCCCTGACGGATGTCCTGCCCGAACCAGGGGTAGACCGGGCCGGTGTTGCCGCGGCCCATCATCAGGTCCATGCGGCCGTCGGAGATGACCTGCAGCATCGCGTACTCCTCGGCGATGCGCACCGGGTCGTTCGTCGTGATCAGGGTCGTGGAGGTCGAGAGCGTGATGTTCTTCGTCCGGCCCGCGAGGTAGCCGAGCATCGTCGTCGGGCTCGACGCGACGAACGGCGGGTTGTGGTGCTCACCCGTGGCGAAGACGTCGAGACCGGCCTGGTCGGCGTGCTCGGCGATCGTCAGGATGTCCTTGACCCGCTGCGTGTCGTCCGGGGTCGTCCCGGTGGTGGGGTCGGTCGTGACGTCACTGACCGTGAAGATGCCGAACTGCATGATGCGCTGCCCTTCCGCGGCGTCCGCCGCTCGCATTTCGATGCGTTTGCATCGACTTGCTGGGTACAACGTACCGCAGGCGCAGGCATTCCCACCAGAGGTCGCGCGATCACGGCGGCGTGGACGCTGCCGATCGTGGCCCCCTAGAGCGCGGGGAGCGCTGACGTGTCTGTCCGTGCCGCGTGGTGCATGCCGTCCGCGATCCAGACGACGGTGACCGTCACGAGCACCGCCGCGCTCGACGCCATCCGACCGGCGACGAGCATCGCCTCGTGGTCGTGACCCGATTCGGTCGTCACCCCGAGGACCAGCGCCGCGATGCCCACCGCGAGCGCGACACCGCTCGCGGCCACCAGGACGGCGGTGACGAGACGTCGCGGTCCGCGCCGTCCGTCACGATCCCCGCGTTCGCCCCGGTCCACGCGCGGACCACCTGCGCGGACGGCCCCGAGCCAGAACAGTGCGATCGCGCACGCCCCCACGATGTCGCTCACGCGGTGCCACCCGTAGACGACGGTCTGGTTCGCGACGAACACCGCGTAGGCCGCCCCCACCAGCGTCACGACGGGCCGGTACCGCCGCGGGGTGACCATGAGCACCGCGAAGAGGGCCGCGAGGGCGATCGTCGCGTGGCCGGAGGGGAACGAGTTCGGCGTCTCCGACTGAGCGATCTCCGGGCGGACGGCGATACGCTTGACGAGCGTCGAGGTGGCGGCCGACGCGAGCACCACGACGCCCGCTGCGAGCCCCACCGCGAGCCGTCGCCGAGCAAACGCCACGGCGGCGATCACGACCACGAGCAACAGGATCACCGGCACCGAGATGACGTTGAGCGCGGTGTCCGACCCGAACAGGTCGGACTCCCGGACCCCGCCCAGTGCGGCGTCCTCGACCCGCTGCCCGACCGGCGTCAGCACGGCTGCCGCGTAGACGAGAGGCACGATCACGAACGCCAGAGCAGCCAACAGGCCCCACCGCAACCGTCGCGAGACGCTCGGTCCACGCGATCCTGGTGCGCTGCGCTCGGGCGTGAAGGTCACCGGACTGGTCCTCCTGGGCGTGCTGGTCGTCGGTGTCGTCGGCCGACTCGTCGCGGGGCTGCGATTCGGTCGGTCGGGGCCCGACACGATACCGTTGTCAGGTCGGTCGAAGCCTGGGAAGGCCGTGTCCCTCACGGGTACGGGCACCTCGAGCGCCGGTGGTCCGGGAACGGGCCAGCGGGCCGCGGCGAACCGCCGGGGCCCTGTGCCGACGAGCACTGCTGGACCGGCGTACTCCGCGTCGGCTGCGTACGAGGAGGAAACCGAAGTGGCCATCAAGGAACCGGGCATCACCGCGTCACCGAACCGCGCGCTCGCGCTGACCGCCGGCGCCGTGCTGGCGGTCTGGGGCATCCTGGGCTTCTTCTTCGCCGGCGAGGGCGAGCACGCCTTCTTCGGCAACACGGGCGGCCTCCTCTGGAACGCCTTCCTCGTGAACCCGGCGCTGTGCCTCGTCTGGACGCTGCTCGCCGCCGCGCTCCTCATCGGCGGCTTCGGCACCACCATCGGCTCGCGGAACATCAACGTGACGGTGGGCGTGGTCCTCGTCGTCCTCGCGGTGTACGGCTTCGTGTTCTCGAACACGTCCGCCAACGTCTTCGCGCTCAACACCGCCGACAACGTCTTCAACGCGATCGTCGGGGTCCTGCTGCTCCTCACCGCCCTCGGTGCCGACAAGCAGAACATCCGCGCCCTCCGCGCCGAGGCCGCGCGGGTCTGACGACCGCGCCCTCGTCACCGACGCCCCGTCGGCCCTCGTGGCCGGCGGGGCGTCGTCGTGCGCGGCCGTGTAGTCGTGCGCGGCCGGGTCGTCGTGGCCACCGGGTCGAGGGCGCACCAGGTCGACGGCGCACCGGGGCGTCGGACGTGTGGGAGGCGGGGTGCGCTCAGTCGGCGCGGGGCGCCTCGAGCTCGGTCGCCACGACCCGGGGGGCTTCGGACATGAACCGCCTGACGTCGAGGTCGACGATGATGTCCTGCGGGCGCAGCGGACGGGTGAGGTACAGCCCCTCGAGCGAGGTCAGCCGCGACAGCGCGACGTAGGTCTGCCCCGCGCTGAACACACGGTTTCCCAGGTCCACGACCGCACGATCGTACGTCGACCCCTGCGACTTGTGGATCGTGACCGCCCAGGCGAGCCGCAGCGGGAACTGCTGGAACTCCCCCACGGTGTCCTTCTTGAGCTCCTTCTTGTCCGGGTCGTAGGAGTACTTGAACTTCTCCCACACGGACGGCTGCACCTCGAAGGACTCACCGTCGACGTCGACCCAGACCGTGTCGCGGATGGTCGTCACGACGCCGAGGGTGCCGTTCACCCACCGCTGATCAGGGTCGTTGCGCAGGAACATGACGTGCGCGCCCGGCTTGAGCTCGAGCGCTTCGTCGGCGGGGAAGTTCCGCCCGCCGAAGTCGCCGTTGACGTCCGCCCGTGCGGTCTTCACCTTGCCCGGCAACCGGTCGAGCGCCGCCTTGTTGATCCGCGCCACGGTGTCGTTCCGGGTCGCGAGCGTGATCGCGTCGTCCGGAGCGGGTCGCGCCCCGGCTGCGTTCAGCTGCCCGGCGATGTCCGCCGTGACCCGACCGTGCCGGACGGCGGTGAGCATGGCCGCGAACGCGTCGTCGCGCTGCCGGTGCACGGTCGCGAGCTCGACGATGTGCAGTTCGGCCTCGAGCCACACCTTCGCGTCGAAGAACCACATCGACCGGTAGTGGTCGGTGAAGTACGCCCGCTCGTCGCCGTCGCCCGGTACCGGAGGGAGCTGGTACGGGTCCCCGAACATCACGACCTGGACACCGCCGAACGCCTCGAACTGCCGGCCGCGTGCCTTGCGGAGCGAGCGGTCCATCGCGTCCAACAGGTCGGCGTTCACCATCGAGACCTCGTCGATCACGAGGGTGTCGATCGTGTTGAGGAGCTTGCGGGTCTCCGGTCCCTGACGCAGCTCGGCGTCGGCGATGAGCCCGATCGGCAGACGGAACAGGGAGTGGATCGTCTGCCCGCCCACGTTCAGCGCAGCGACACCCGTCGGGGCGCAGATCACCACCTGCTTCTCGGTGTTCCACGACAGGTGGTTGAGGAGGGTCGACTTCCCCGTGCCCGCGCGACCGGTGATGAACACGTGGTCGCGGGTCCGTTCGATGTACTCGAAGACCGCCCGCTGCTCGGCGCTGAGCTCGACCGCCATCAGGACTCTCCGGCTGCCGCGTACTCGGCGGACACCACCGCGCCACGTTCCCCGCGCGCAGCACCCCGCAGGCGCACCAGCACCACCACGACGACGAGCACCAGCAGGGCGAGGCCGGCGGCGATCAGCACGATCCCACCGCGGGCCTGGTCGGTGAGGGGATCGGGCCCCCAGGTGCGGCCCATCGCCCCGAACCACGACGCCTGCACGAGGCCCAGCGGACCGCGCAGCGCGATCCCGAAGGACACCGTGCCCGCCGCGACCACCGCGGCCCCCGCGATCCGGACGAGCGCCGCGCCCCGTGTGGGGACGCTGCCACCCACGGGCACGGGCGTGAGGAGTGTGGGCAGCGCGAGCAGCCCGACGAGCAGGAACACCACGTCGATGACGGTCCGCCCGGTCGGGTCGCTGACGGACCAGCGCAGCGCTTCGGTCCCGGCGTAGGCCCACCAGACACCGGCGAGCAACAGGAACGCCGGGAACGGCTGTGCGAGGTAGCGCACCGTCGGGTTGTCCACGATCAGGTCGGTCCACTCGCGGACCCCCGTGCTGTCGTCGGTCCGCGGGTGCACCGCGGCGCGGACGAGGCGCACCGGGGCCGCTGCCCAGACGAGCGCGGGCACCACGACGCCCAGCAGCACGTGGGCTCCCAGGTTCGCGGACACGAGGAACCGGTCGTAGGTGTGCAGTGCCCCGGACGTCGCGACCACCAGGCACAGGACGGCGAGGACCGCGGCGACCGTCGACCGCACCGGCCACGACTCGCCACGACGACGCAACCGGACGACCCCGGCGACGTAGGTGGCGAGCAGCAGGACCGCGGCCAGCAGCCAGAACAGGTCGATGGTCCACGCAGTGAGCCAGCCCCACGCCCCCGGATCGGCCGGCAGCGGGTCGTCGGTGAGGAGTTCGGCTGGCGACGGGTCGGTGGTCTTCGACAGCGCGATCTGGTCGACCGGGGTCGCCGTCCGTCCGAGCGCCGCGGCGAAGCCCGACGCGACCCCCATCACCGCGAGCTCGGCGAGGACGAGCACCCAGAACGTGCGACGGCGATCCGGCGTGGCCGTGAGCGAGCGGATCGCCCGGCGACGTTGCAGTGCACCGAGCACCCCGAGCGCGACGATCGCGCCGATCTTCACGAGGACGAGCACACCGTACGGGGTCGCCAGGTTCGACGGTGCCCCGACCCGGATCTGCGCCGACGCCACACCGCTGACCGCGACGAGCACGAAGCAGCCCAGCGCGATGCTCGAGTAGCGCCCGACGACGAACGGCAGCCGGTCACCGCGGAGCAGCGGCCGGACGAGCACGAGCATGAGCAGCCCGCCGACCCACAGCGCCGCACCGACCAGGTGCAGACCGAGTGCCGTGACGGCTGCGTCGTGGCTCGCGGTCCCCGCGGCGTGCCCCTGCTGGGCGAGCGGGACGAGGCCGACCATCGAGACACCGGTGGTCAGCGCGACCATGCCCCGCGAACGCACGGCGAAGCAGAGCACCGTGACGGCCGCGGCCACGAGCACGGTGACGAGCCATGCGAGCCCGAGTTCCGTCCCGGTGAGGAACACCCCCATCGACTGGCCGAACTGCTCGTCGATGCTGATCTGCGACCCGGCCACGCTGAGGAACGTGAAGAACGTGGTGACCGCGGACGCGACGGTCCAGACGCCCGCGGCACCGGCGGCCACGTCGATCGCACGGTTCCACTCCGGCTGCGAGCGGGACAGCCCGACGGTCGCGAGTGCGAGCCCGCCGATGGTGCCGGCCGCTGCGAGGTCGACGACCACCCGGGCGATCGGCAGACCGAACCGGACGACCGCACCCGGGTCGGCGATGAGCGCGGGGTCGGCGCCGCCACCGATGACGAGCGCGAGCAGCAGGGACAGGAAGGCCGCGAGCAGGAGCACGGCGGGGCCGGCGATGCGCGCGATCCGATTCACCCGTCAAGCCTAGGCGCTGCCCACCCGGCCGCAGAATCGGCGGAACGCTCTTGTGCAACGCGAGCCGCGCCTACTGGCTGGGGAGGAACGACGGGCCGGGGAGGAACGACGGGCCGGGGAGGAACGACCGTCTGCTCCCGGGAACACGAAAGGGACGGCCGGAGCCGTCCCTTCCACGAGCAGGAGCGTCTTACTTGACGGCAGCCTTGAGCTTCGAGCCGGCGCTCACCTTGACCGAGTCGCTCGCGGCGATCTCGATGGCCTCACCCGTCTGCGGGTTGCGGCCGGTGCGCGCGGCGCGGTGGGTCTTCTCGAAGGCGATCCAGCCCGGGATCGTGACCTTGGTGCCCTCGGCAACCGAGCTCGAGACGACGCTGAAGAGCGCGTCGACGACGCCGTTGACGGTGGCCTGGCTCTGGCCGGACTCGGCGGCGACGGCAGCGACGAGCTCGGTGCGGTTCAGGGACTTGTCAGCCATTGGTGTCCTCCTCGGACTTCTTGCGGTATCGGTCGGGCCATCAGGCGTGATGCCCGTGGAACCGGGGACGAACCTACCAGCCGGGTGGGGCGAAACCAGCCGACTCGCCCGGATTTCCGGGCTTGTCGAGGTGCTGGAGTGACCAGTGTGACCAACGAGCAGCCGATGTACCCCGGACACAGCAAACGCCCCGCCTCCTGCAGGAGACGGGGCGTGTGCGGAAGCGGGTGCTTACCAGGAGCTCTTCGTGATGCCCGGCAGCTCGCCACGGTGGGCCATGTCGCGGAAACGGACACGGCTGATGCCGTACTCACCGAGGTGACCGCGGGGGCGACCGTCGATCGCGTCGCGGTTGCGGTAGCGGATCGGCGAGGCGTCGCGCGGGAGCTTCTGCAGGCCGACGCGGGCGGCCTCACGCGACTCGTCGGTGCCGTTCGGGTCCACGAGGGCCTTCTTCAGCTCGAGACGACGCTCGGCGTAGCGCGCGATGATCTCGGCGCGCTGGTTGTTCTTCGCGATCTTGCTCTTCTTCGCCATGCTTAGCGCTCCTCACGGAAGTCGACGTGCTTGCGGATCACCGGGTCGTACTTCTTGAGCACGAGTCGGTCGGGGTTGTTCCGACGGTTCTTCTTGGTCACGTAGGTGAACCCGGTGCCCGCCGTCGAGCGGAGCTTGATGATCGGACGGATGTCCTGACCCTTTTTCGCCATCAGATCTTCTCCCCACGGGCGAGGAGATCCTTGACCACGGACTCGATGCCGCGGGCGTCGATCACCTTGATGCCCTTTGCGCTGACGGTGAGCGTGACGTTACGACGAAGCGAGGGCACGTAGTACGTCTTCTTCTGCACGTTCGGGTCGAAGCGGCGCTTCGTCCGGCGGTGCGAGTGCGAGATGGCGTGACCGAAGCCGGGGGTGGCGCCGGTCACCTGGCACACTGCTGCCATGGTTTCCTCCTGAGGTACCGTGCGGTCGGACGACCGCACCCAAGGTCACTTGCCTGGTGCGCACGCGCGGACCCGGGGGCCAGCGAGGGGGTTGTACGCACCGCCCAGGCCCGGTGACCCTGTCGAAGGGCCGTCGGACACCGCGCGACCGCGGCGTACGCGACGGTCGGAGGGCTTGGAACGAGCTGTTCTCCGCGCGGACGCGGAGGACCAGCCGTCTACGTTACGCGAGCGTCGGGCGTGTCGCAAGCCGCGCCTCCCGTCCGGCCCGCCTGGAGGCGCGGAGCGGGTCCGCCCCGCGACCCACCGACCGACGGGGTCACGCAACACGCCGTCCGCGTCCGCGCCGGTCGTGTCTGCCCCGCGGCTCCCCCACCCGCGCCGCGCCGCTTGCGCGCCCCGCCGCTTGCGCGCCCCGCCGGCGCCCCGCCGCCCGTCGGGGTCGCACAACACGCCGCTCACGTCCGCTCCGGTCGCAGGACGTGCCGCTCACCTTCAGCGCCAGCGGCGCGTCCTGCGACCGGAACGAGCGGACGTGGCGTGTTCTGCGACGAGAGCCAGCGGCGCGTCGTTCGACGAGAACCAGCGGCGTGCCGCTCGCCGGGACTAGGGACCGACGGTCGGCTGCGGAGCGAGCGCCTGGACCATGAGGTCGCCGAGCTCCCGAGGGGCCGTGAACATCGGCCAGTGCCCGGTGTCGAGCCCGACGATCTCGAGCTGCTCGGTCGCGACGAGCTCCGCGGCCCACGCCTGGTGCTCGGCCACCATCGACGCGAGCTCCGTCGCCGGGATCTCGCAGGAGACGACCGTCGCCGGGATGCCGTGGCGGGCCGGGTCCGTGTAGTGGAACCGGTCGGTCGGCAACGAGGCGGGCTCGGGGATCGCCCGGTGTTCGAACGCCGCCCGGAGCTCCGCGGTCATCCCCCGCACGGTCGCGGGCTCCCAGGTGTCCCACGACGGCAGCGGCACGACCCCGTCCACCACCGGCAGCTCGTCGTTCACGCACCCGCCCTCGGGCCCGGGGAACGTGTCGACGTAGAGGAGGTGGGCGACGAGCGACGGTCGGCGGTCGGCCGCCATGAGCGCGATCGGCCCGGCGCCGGAGTGGCCGGCGAGCGCCACCGGCTCGTCCGGCGTCGCCACGTCGTCGAGGAGCGCGACGAGCGAGGCGACCTGCTCGTCGAGCGAGTCCCCGTCGCGTGTGACCGGCTGGACGGAGTGCCCGGCCTCCTGCAGCACGGGGACCACCTCGTCCCACGCGCTCGCGTCGAGCCAGAACCCCGGCACCAGGATCACGTGCATGCGCCGGAGCGTACTCGCGCCGGACCGTGCGGTCCGACGGTTCCGTATCCGAACGGCCCTTGGTAGATTGCCGCGGTGGCCGATCTCATCATCGACTTCGGTGCGCTCGAACGCACCAGGGGGAGTCTCAACGACGTCACGGACCTGCTGACGGGTCCGTGCAAGGGCATGGCGAGCCTGCCCGCCGACGCTGCCGGCAACGCCGACCTGACCGCCAAGCTGCGGGACTTCGGCGACGAGTGGGAGTACGGCATCCACAAGCTGGCCGAGTTCAGCAGCGGCGTCGGCGACGTCCTGCGGGACACGGTCGCGACGTTCCGCGACCTCGAGGACCAGCTCGCGGCCGCCTTCGACTGACGACCGCCGGGCGCGGCGACCGAACGACGCGTCCGGGGCACAGCAGAACCTGACCAGGGGGAAAGATGCAGTACGACGCGCTCGGCTTCGACCCGGCACCGGGTGAGCCCGACGCCGGCCGAGAGATGGTCCGTCGGCTCCGCGCCGCGGCCGAGGCGCTCGGCCGGATCGACGGGGTCGTGTCCGGCAGCGCCACGCAGGACTGGCACGGGCAGGCGGCGACGGCCTTCCAGGGGCTGCTGGCCGAGGACCTGCAGCCGCGCGTGCGCGAGGCCCACGGCAGCTTCGAGCGGGCGACCCGAGCGCTCGACACGTGGGTGTCGAACCTCGACGGGTACCGCGAGCGGGCCCGTGCGCTGGAAGCCGAGGCGGAGACCGCGAAGGCGTCGGTCGCCTCCGCGCACGCGCGGGCCGACGGTGTGCAGGACCTGCCCGACGACGCGGACGACGCCGCTCGTGCGCAGCACGCGTCCGACGTGCGGGGCGCGACGGCCGCCGTGAACACGGCCGACAGCGCACTGGCGGACGTCCTCCGTCGCGCGCACGCCCTCGCCGCCGAGGCGACGTCGAACGCGACGACCGCCGCCGCAGCGCTCGAGACGGCGATGTCGTTGGCGCCGGACGCCCCGGGTCTCCTCGACCGCATCGGTGACGCCCTCGACGGCATCGGCGACTTCCTGGCGGACGCCATCACGTTCGTCAAGGAGAACTGGTGGGACATCCTCCACCGCGTCGTGAACATCGCGTCGACGGTGCTGTCGATCGCGTCGATCTTCTTCCCCGCCCTGGCACCGTTCGCCCTGGGGTTCGCGATCGCCGACGTGGCGATGTCCGGTTGGGACGCGCTGCACGGTCGCCCGGGTGCCGCCGAAGCCTTCGCAACGGGCGCACTCGGGCTCGTCGGCGGGTTCGCCGTCGGCAAGCTCATCGGCGCCTTCACCCAGGCGGCGGGCCCGGTGCTGGCGAACGGCCCGTTCCGCGCGGTCGCGTCCGGTGCCGTGGCGACGGCGGGTCCCGGTGGCGCGGCGGCCGCGTCGCAGGCGGGTACCGCGGCCGCGGCGCTCACGTACAACCCCGCGTACGGCCCGGCGCTCACCGGCTACATGGTCGCGAAGGCGAAGGACGCGACGGACGCTCGCGACGGCATCCTGTCGCTCATCGGCGGCAACACGTACTACGACTCCTCGCTGTCGGACAGCTGGCGGAAGATCCGGGCGTCGTGACCGACGGCGCGGTGCGTCCGGTCCGCGTCGGCGACGAACTCTGGGTCGGTCTGCCGCCCGGGTGGATCGAGCTCGTCGCGCACCCGGACGACGAGTCGGCCGCTCGGTGGTTCGACGCGCTGCTCGAGACGGCGCCCGCCGACGTGCCGGAGGCGGTGCGCGAGGCCCTGCGCACCTCGTACGCCGACGTCCGGGCGCAGATGCCCCGCGGGACGATCGACAGTGCGGGCATCCTCGTCACGACGCTGCCGGACGACACCGCGACCATCTGGCAGTTCGCCATGACCGTCGTGGCCGGTCCGCCCACGGGCGACGTCGAGCTGCTGGCGGTCGTCGAGCGCTTCCTGGGCTCCCCCGCCGGCGCGGCCGACCTCGGTCCGGACGACGTGGTCGAGTCGTTCGAGACCCAGGACGGACGCCCGGGCGTCGCGATCCACACCACGACCGGCGGGAGCCCGACCATCCGGGACAACGTCCCGCACGCCGACCCGGGCGCGCTGGGCGTGGTCTACGCCGCGGTCCGCCTGCAGCACGTGACGAGCGACGACGACCGCCTCCTGCTCCTGACCGGCATCGCCCCGACCGTGGCCGAGCGGCTCCCGATGGCGGTGCTCGCCGCTCAGATGGTCATGAGCGCGGCTCTGCGAGACTCGGACGACCGGCCCGACGTGCGGATCGCTCTCGACGCGACCGTCGGAGCGCCGGCCCCGGCGCAGGACACCCCGTCCGGCACCCCACCGACCCCGGAGCAGGACACCCCACCTCGATGATCCCCCGCAGACTCCTCATCGGCGACGACGCGCGGGACGTCCTCGCACAGGACGTCACCCGGCTCTCGGCCTACGACGCGCAGAACGCGCTCGCGTACCGGAACCGACGGCTGGCGACGCTCTCGGCCGAGAGCGACTCGTTCGCCCGGCTCGCCTGGGGGCTGCTGGCCTGGGCCGTGGCGGTCGTCGGTCTCCTCGGCGCGGCGGCCGCGGTGTGGGCGGGGCTCGCGGTCCCCGTCCGGGTGGTCGGCGCCGTGGTGGCCGTCGCCGGGCTCGGCGTGGGTGTGGTCCTCGGTCGCGACGTGTGGCTGGCCGGGCGGGCCGTGGTCGACGGGTTCGTCGCCTGGACGCTGCTGCCGGAACGGCTGGCCCAGGGCGGCGCCGGCGTCCCGGACTGGCGGGCCGAACCGGTGCGGGACGCCGTGCGCGCCCGGGTCTTCGTCTTCGAGGGCTGGCGCACCCTGCGCATCGTCGTGGCGGTCGCGGCGTTCCTGGTCGGGCCGATGGTCGGCGACCAGCTGCAGCGCACGCCGGCCGAGGACGCCTGGTGGTCCGGGCAGCCGGCCGCCGTCGCGGTGTTCATCGTCGGTCTGCTCGCGGTCAGCCTCACCGCCACCGTCGTCCTGATGGGCGGGCAGTGGCGGGCGAACCGTGCGCACTCCCAGCGTGACCCGATCCAGCGGAAGCTGCTCGGTCGGGGTTAGGCCCCGGCCCGTTCGGCGGTGCAGGACGCGCACTCACCGAAGATGTCGACGACGTGGCTGGCGTTCGTGAACCCGTTCGCCGCGGCGACGTCCTGCGCCCACTGCTCGACGGGGTCCGCCTCGATCTCGACGGTGCGGCCGCAGTTCCGGCAGATGAGGTGGTGGTGGTGCTTGTCCGTCGTGCACGCCCGGTACAGCGACTCGCCGTCCTGCTGCAACGAGTCGGCGTCGCCCTCGGTCGCCAGGTCCGCCAGCGCCCGGTAGACGGTCGCCAGGCCGATGGTGGAGCCGTCGTCCCGCAGGTGCTGGTGCAGCGCCTGCGCACTGACGAACCCCTCGGTGCTGGACAGGGCGGAGCGCACGGCCTCACGCTGCCAGGTGTTCCGCTTCGGCTTCTGCACGGCGTTCATGCTGTCACTCCCACCTTGGTCTCCGGTCCGACCGGGAGGCGCGGCTCGCCCCCGGCGGTGTCGTCGCGGTCCGCGATGCGGTCGCGTCCGCGTCGGTCCTTGCGCCACCCCACGATCCGGCACACGACCCAGATCGCGAAGGAGATGCTCGTCACGTAGGGGCTGATCGGCAGCCCGCCGCCGAGTGCGAGCAGGATCCCCCCGACGACGCTCGTCACGGCGAAGACCGTCGAGAGCACCGGCACGAGCACCGGGTGCGAGGTCAGGCGCAGCGCCGCGGCCGCGGGCGTCACGAGGAGCGAGAGGACGAGCAGGGCGCCGACGATCTGGACCGACACCGCGGTGGCCAGGCCGAGCGCGAGCATGAACACGATCGCGAGCGTCCGCACGGGCACCCCGGCGGCTGCGGCGACGTCCGGGTCCACCGAGGCGAACATGAGCGGCCGCCAGATCACGAGCAGCGTGACGACGACGATCGCCGAGATGACGATGAGCATGCCGAGCTGCGGGTTGTCCACGGAGACGATCTGTCCCGTGAGCAGGCCGAACTTGTTCGCCGCGCGACCCTTGTAGAGCGCCAGGCACAGGATGCCGAGGCCGAGCCCGAAGGGCATGAGCACGGCGATGATCGAGTTCCGGTCCCGTGCCCGCGAGCCGAGCACGCCGATGAGCAGCGCCGCGATCACCGACCCGACGAGGGACCCGGTGACGACGTTGACCCCGAACAGCAGGGAGGCCGAGGCTCCGGCGAAGGACAGCTCCGAGATGCCGTGCACGGCGAAGGGCATGTTGCGGGCGACCACGAACGGTCCGATGAGGCCGCCGACGACCCCGAGCACCGCGCCGGCCCAGATCGAGTTCTGCACGATCGACAGGAGCTCGCCGTAGTCCTGGAACGAGAAGACGGTGGAGAGGAAGTCCATCAGAGGCGCCCCTCGTCCGAGACGGTCGCGGACGCCGGAGCGTGCGGGTCCACCTCGCCGCAGTGGTGTTCGTGTGCCGCGTCGTTCGCACCGACGATCACGATGCGTCCCATCGTCCGCACGACGTCGACGGGCGTGCCGTAGAGCTCGGAGAGGACGTCCGCGCGCAGGACCTCGTCCGGGGACCCGATCCGGAACCGTCCGCCGGCGATGTAGAGCACGCGGTCGACCACGTCGAGGATGGGGTTCACGTCGTGCGTCACGAACAGCACGGCCGCGTCCCGCTGGCGTCGCTGCCGGTCGATGAGCTCCGTGACTCCCCGCTGGTGGCGCAGGTCGAGCGAGATGAGCGGCTCGTCACAGAGCAGGAGCGCCGGGTCTGCGGCGATCGCCTGGCCCACTCGGGTGCGCTGCTGCTCGCCACCGGAGAGCTCGGCGACGGGGGCGTTCGCGAACGCCGATGCTCCGACCTCGTCCAGGATCCGGTCGACCCGTGCCCGCTCGACGCGGCTCGCCGGCACCACACCCCACCGGTGTCCGGTCACACCCTGGGCGATCATGTCGCGGGCGCGCAGGGGCGTGCCCGCCTCCATCAGCCGCTGCTGCGGGATGTACCCGATGCGCCGGTGTCCCCGTCGCACGGGGCGGCCGAGGAACGACATGGTGCCGCTCGTCAGCCGCTGCTGGCCGAGGACGGTCTTGAGGAGCGAGGTCTTGCCGGCACCGTTCGGTCCGAGCACGGCGAGGAACTCACCCGGCGCGACGTCGAGGTCGAGCCCGTCCCAGAGCGTTCGGGACCCGTACGCGAGACCGGCGTCGCGGAGCGCGAGCACGGACGCACCGCCGCTGCGCGGGGCAGCGACGGTGCGGTCGGGTGTTGCGAGTGCGGTCACTTCGTCAGTGCCGCCTTCACCGCGTCGATGTTCGTCTGCTGCCACGAGACGTAATCCTCCCCCTTCGGGAGCGTTTCCGTGACACCGATGACGGGGACGTCGTGCTCCTCCGCAGCCTTCTTGACCTGCTCGGTCTCCGGGCTCGACGTCTGGTCGTTGTACGCGAGCAGCTTCACCGAGCCCGAGGTGAACAGCTTGAGGGTGTCGTTGAGCGCGGCCGGCGGGACGTCGTCGTCCTCCTCGATCGCCTCGGAGAAGTCGTCGGGCGTGACGTTCTCGAGCCCCATCGCGTCGAACAGGTACCCCGGCACGGGCTCGGTGTAGGCGACCTGCTCGCCCGCGTACTGCTCCTTGAGCGAGGCCGTCTGCGACTCGAGGTCCTCGAGCTTCGTGGTGAGCTCGTCGGCGTTCTGCTCGAACGTGCTCTTGTCGGCGGTGTCGAGCGCGCCGAGCTTCGTCGTGACGTCGTCCACGAGCTTCACCATCGTCGGGTAGTCGTAGAACACGTGCTCGTTGAAGTCGCCGCCGTCGTCGAGGCCGGAGAGCTCGACGACGTTGATCGTCTCGGCCTTCGTGGCGGACGCGTCCGCCAGGGTGGTCATGAAGTCGTCGTAGCCGCCGCCGTTCTCGATGAGCAGGTCGGCCTTCGAGACCGCGAGCTGCGTCTTCGCGCTCGACTCGAAGGAGTGCGGGTCCTGCGAGGGGTCGTCCAGCACGCTCGTCACGTCCACCGCGTCCCCGCCGATCGCCTCGACCAGGGAGCCGTAGACGTTCGTGGAGGCGACGACGCGGATCGTGCCGTCGTCGGAGGCGTCACCCGAGGCGGATCCGGTCGCGCAGCCCGAGAGGACGAGCGCGGCCGCTCCGGCGACGAGCGGGAGGGCGAGGAGGCGGGTCTGCATGCGGACGACGCTACGCCTTCTTGATAACGATTGTCAAAACCGCTCTCGTCGGGACGAACGACGGACGGGAGGCACGATGCCGGCTGGCACCGCGCCTCCCGTCCGTCCGTTCCGGATCGCGTTCGCGATCAGGGCTTGGTGGCGGCGTCGATCGTGTTCTCGGCGATCGTGTCCTCTTCGCGACCCGGGGTACGGAGGTTCCACTTCCGGATCACGAACGAGAACAGGAAGTAGTAGACGACCGCGTAGCCGAGGCCGATCGGGATGAGCCAGATCGCACCGTCCGCCTTGCCGAAGTTGAGGACGTAGTCGATCGCTCCCGCCGAGAACGAGAACCCGTCGTGGATGCCCAGCGCGTTGACCAGGGCGAGCGAGGTCCCCGTCAGCACCGCGTGGATGACGTAGAGCGGGAACGCCACGAACATGAACGAGTACTCGAGCGGCTCGGTGATGCCGGTCACGAAGGACGTCAGGGCGGCGGAGACCATCAGGGCGCCGACGACCTTGCGGTTCTGCGGCTTGGCGTTCCGCCAGATGGCGAGGGCACCGGCGGGCAGCGCGAACATCATGATCGGGAAGAAGCCAGTCTGGAAGATGCCCGCCGTCGGGTCGCCCGCGAGGAAGCGCGGGATGTCGCCGTGGACCAGGTCGCCCGCGGCGTTCGTGAACTCACCGAGCTGGAACCACGGGAAGAAGTTGAGCAGCTGGTGCAGCCCGACCGGGATGAGCATGCGGTTCGCGAACCCGAAGATCCCGCCGCCGATCACCGCATTGTCCGCGACGGCCTGGCCGGCTGCGGTGAGCGCGATGTCGAAGTAGCGGTAGACGAACGACATCAGCACGGCGATCACGAGGCCGGCAGCCGCGGTCAGGATCGGGACCAGGCGCCGGCCCGAGAAGAACCCGAGGAAGTCCGGCATCTTCGTGCGGTGGAAGCGCGTCCAGAGGTTCGCGGCGACGAGACCCATCACGATGCCGCCCAGGACACCGAAGTTGATAGTCGCCTGCTCGCCGTTCGCGTTCTTGACACCCGCCAGGACGATCGGGCTCATCACCGCGAACACCTCGTACATGACCATGTACCCGACGACCGCGGCGAGCGCCGTGGTGCCGTCGGACTTCTTCGCCCACCCGATCGCGATGCCGACGGCGAAGAGCAGCGGCAGCCACGTGAAGATGGCCTGCCCCGCGGCCGAGATGACGCCGGCGCCGGTCTCGAAGCCAGGGATGGCGCCGAGCAGGTCCGGCTGACCGATGCGGTTCAGGATGCCGGCAGCGGGCATGACCGCGATCGGCAGGAGCAGGCTCCGCCCGAGCCGCTGCGCGTAGGCGAAGAGCGTGCTCTGCTTCTTCTGCTTCTTCTCCGGGGCGTCCGTGGCAGTCGCAGTGCTCATCGGAGTTCCTCTCGTCATTGGGTGGAGCTACGGGGGTGGTGGTGAGTTGAGTCACCCGGACGGCCCGGGTACGCTCGGCGGTGTCGCCGGTGGCGGTCCTGTCCGGTCATGACCAGTTCCGTAGTCTGAACCGAGACCGGACGCATGTCAACCCGGTACGAAAACCCTTAACGAGGAGGAAACGATGGCCGACATCAAGGCAGCCGACATCATCGCCGCGCTCGGCGGTGCCGACAACATCGACGAGGTCGAGGGCTGCATCACGCGCCTCCGCGTCGAGGTCGAGGACGGTGACCTGGTCGACAAGGCAGCGCTGCAGGCTGCGGGTGCCCAGGCGGTCGTCGGCGGAGGAACGGGCTGGCAGGTCATCGTCGGCCCGGTCGCCGACAACCTCGCGCAGGACATCCAGGACGAGCTGTGACGGCGGTCCGCACCCCGTTCGGCGGGCCGGTCGTCGCGCTCGCTGACGTCCCGGACCCGGTGTTCGCGGGGCAGCTCGTCGGAGCCGGTGTCGCGGTCGACCCGACCGGCGTCGAGGGCGCGGTCACCGCGGTGGCGCCGGTCGACGGCACGATCGTCAAGCTCCACCCGCACGCGTTCGCCCTGCAGGGCTCCGCGGGCACGGACGTGCTCGTGCACGTCGGCATCGACACCGTGAAGCTCTCCGGCGAGGGCTTCGAGCTCCTCGCGGCAGAGGGCGACACCGTCACCGCGGGGGACCCCGTCGTGCGGTTCACCCCGTCGGTGATCTCGGCCGCCGGCTACTCGCCGATCTGCCCCGTCGTCGTGCTGGGCTCCGCGCCCGACTCGGTCCCGCAGGACACCGTGGGGACGACCGTCCGCGACGGCGACACCCTCTTCCAGGCCTGAGCCGCCCGTCCCGCGCCGACGGCACGCGCGTCCAGCGCCGGCCCCGGTCGGGTCGGTGCCGGGTTCACGCGCTGAGCGACACCTCACGGCCCCCGCAGGGCGTGAGGTGTCGGTCAGCGCGTGAGAACGAGCCCGGCGCGCAGCGCGCCGAACGGTCAGGCGACCGCCGGGCTGGCGGTGACCTCCATCTGGACGCGGTACCGGTCAGAGCGGTACCAGCTCCGGGTGTGCTCGACCGGACGGTCCCCCGCGAACGACACCCGGTCGAACTCGAGCACGGGAGCGCCCGTCTTCGTCCCGAGCAGCGTCGCGACGTCGTCCGCGGCCGGGTTCGCGGCGACCGTCTGCTGTGCACGGTCGATGGGTAGCCGGTACTCGTTCGCGATGATCGAGTACATGGACCCCGACAGGTCGTGCTCGATGAGCCCCGGGAACGCGTCCGCCACGAGCCACGCGTCGTCGATCGAGACCGGAGCACCGTCCGCCATCCGCAGACGCTTGACGTGGTAGGCGGACTCCGAGTCCCCCAGGCGGAGCGCGGCCGCGGTGTCCGACGGCGCCGTCCGCTGCTCGCGCACCAGCACCACGGTCGTGGGGACGTGTCCCATGGCCCGCATCTCCTCGGTGAAGGACGCCAGGTGCAGCGTCGACTGCACGGGGCGGTGCGCGACGAACGTCCCCTTGCCGCGGACCCGCTCGAGGTAGCCCTCGTTGACCAGCTGCCCGAGGGCCTCGCGCACCGTGATGCGGGAGACGCCGTACTCGGCGATGAGTTGGCGCTCGGACGGGATCGCGGAGCCCGGCGCGAGCCGCTCGGTGGCCAGTTCGAGGAGGATCCGACGGAGCTGCTGGTGCTTCGGCTCAGCGCCCTCGGTGATGCGGGTCGTCATCGGCTCCTCGTGCTGCGTTGCGGGATCAGTGGTCATGCGCGGACATGACCACTCCCCATCACAGTAGCGAGTTCGCCGCGGAACACCAACGGCCGCGCGGCACATCGCGTGCCCGACGACCCCGGACGCGGGTCAGGCGTTGGCGACGAGCCAGGCGAACTGGTCGTCGGTGAGCGCGCGGTCGGTCCAGACCTGGCGTTCGACACCGTCCGGTGTCGGCGCAGACGTGCTGCCCTGCCACACGAGTGCCAGGCCGATGCGGCGCAGCACAGCAGACGACGCCGTGTTGTTCGTCAGCACCCGGCCCGTGACCGGCACGCCGGGGGCAGTGTCCGCCGCGGCGACCACCGCAGCACGCGCGAGTTCAGTGGCGAAGCCCTGGCCCCACGCCGACGGCGCCAGCCGGTAGCCGAGGTTCCAGACCCCGCCCGCCGTCATGTCCACGCCGCCGACGCCGAGGAACGCGCCGCCGTCGAGCGACCGCACCGCCCACGAGCCGAGACCGTGCCGAACCCGTCCGCCGATCTTCCGCTGCACCATGTCGACGGTCGCAGAGCGCTCCGCGTGCCGCGCGGCGGGCAGGTGGGTCCACGTCGCCGGGTCCGAGAACACCGCGTGCACGGCGTCGATGTCACCCGGCGTGAGGGGCGACAGCAGGAGGCGATCCGTTCGGATCTCCTGCGGTGGGGTCAGGAGCTGGTGGACCATGAAACGATCCTGCCCCGCACCACCGACATCCGGGTGAACACCACGCGACGTCCGCGCGGACCGGCCACTGTGCAGCACGGACCGCGCGGACGTCAGCTCAGGTCAGTGGACGGTCCGGAAGCTCGCTGTGCAGTCGGGGTCGGAGGCGTCGGCCTTGTCGAACACGAACTTCACGCTCGTCGTGATCGTCCGACCCGTGGGACCGGGGATGGATCCCACGAGCGGGCCCGCCAGGGTCAGGTTGTCATGCCACTGGCCGTCCTGGATCATCTCGTCCCGAGACTTCCACCACGTCAGCGTGCCACCAGGACCGCTGCCCCAGTCCCCGACGAGCCCGAGGTCGACGTTGGCGTTCCTGCCTGTCTCTCCGGGGTGCTCGATCTTGTACTGACGGACGGTCGCCCGGTGTTGGTAGCCGGTGGATGATCCACCGACACGCTCCACGGTGACCCGCGCTGTCCCGGTCGCGCCACCGGCGCTGCACGTCACCTCGTGATCGGCAGCGACCGGAACACTCCGCCCCGTGTCGTCGCTGGTCGCAGCAGCCGCTGGCGCCAGGGCGATCACCGAGGTGGTCATCAGCCCGGCAGCGACGCTGAGCGTGGTGAGCTTCTTCCGCATCTGGTTCTCCTTTGAACGGTCGCTCGGAAGCGACTCGTTGAACGTACCAGATGTGTTGTCTGGAATACCAGACTCAGTCGAGCAGGAGCGCGGGCTCCTCGATCACCGAGGCGACATCGTGCACGAACCGCGACGCCACGTCCCCGTCGACGACACGGTGGTCGAACGACGCACCGATGGTCGTCACCATGCGCGAACGGACCTCACCGTCCACCACCCAGGGCTTCGGCTTGATCGTGCCCATCGCGACGATGCCGACCTCGCCCGGGTTGAGGATCGGCGTCCCGGTGTCCATCCCGAACACGCCGATGTTCGTCACCGTGATCGTGCCGTCGGCCATCTGCGCCGGCGTCGTCTTGCCGTCACGTGCGGTGAGCGTGAGCTCCTCGAGGGCCTTCGCGAGCTCGAGGAGCGACATGTCCTGCGCGTCCTTGATGTTCGGCACGATGAGGCCACGGGGGGTCGCGGCCGCGATGCCGAGGTTCACGAAGTGGTGGACGATGATCTCGCTGTCCGTCCACGTCGAGTTCACCGACCGGTTGCGGCGCACGGCCCAGATCACGGCCTTGGCCATGATGAGGAGCGGCGACACCTTCACGCCGGCGAACGTCGGCGAGGACTTCAGCCGCTTGACGAACTCCATGGTGCGGGTGGCGTCGACGTCGACGAACAGCGACACGTGCGGCGCGGTGAACGCCGACGTCGTCATCGCCGTCGCGATCGCCTTGCGCACGCCCTTCACCGGGATCGTCTCGCGGCGGACGTCGCCCCACTCCGGCGTCTCGATGTTGCGGAAGACGCTCGCCTGCTTGGCGTGCCGGATGACGTCGTCCCGGGTGACCTCACCCGCGAGCCCGGTCGGCACGACCTCGGTCAGCTCGACGTCGAGGTCCTTCGCGAGCTTCCGGATCGGCGGCTTCGCCAGCACGTGGGCCTCGGACGCGGCCTTCCGGGGTCGAGCGCCCTGCGAGGCCACGGCCTCGGCAGTGCGGTCCTCACCGGGATCGGCGGCGACCTCTGCACGGGCTGCCGTGTCCACACTGGAGGCACGGCTCGCCTCCGCCGCCAGGGCGGCGGCCCGGCGCGACCCCGGCTTGCGACGGGACGGTGCCGACGTCGCGGAGCCGTAGCCGACGAGCACGGCTCCGGACGACTCGTCGCTGCCGACGACCGAGGCGCCGTCGGCGACCGGAGCGGGAGCAGCGACGGCGGGCGCTGCGGGAGCGGCGGCCGCCGGAGCCGGGGCGACCACGGCGGGGGCAGCCGGCGCCGGTGCGGTCGCGATCGGCGCGGGCGGGGTGGGCGCGACCACGGGAGCTGCGGGTGCGGCGTCGACGACCGGTGCCGCGCCTCCAGGCTGGTCTGCCGGCGGCGTGACGGCCGCACCGGCCGCGACCGACGCGTCGGACTCGACGCGGATGATCGGACGGCCGACCTCGACGGTGTCCCCTTCGGAGACGAGCAGGCCCGTGACCTTGCCGGCGAACGGCGAGGGCAGCTCGACGAGCGACTTGGCGGTCTCGATCTCGACGAGCACCTGGTCGACCGTGATGTCGTCACCGATGGCGACGCGCCACTGCACGATCTCGGCCTCGGTGAGGCCCTCACCCACGTCGGGCAGGGGGAATTCGGCGACGGCCACTGCGGCTCCTTCGGCGTTCTGGTCGGGCTTGGTCAGTGTCAGTATGCGAGGGCGCGGTCGACGGCCTCGAGGACGCGGTCGGCGTCCGGAAGGTGCAGGTGCTCGAGCTTCGACACCGGGAACGGCACGTCGAAGCCGGACACGCGCAGCGGCGGCGCCTGCAGCGTGTAGAACGCCCGCTCCGCCACGGTCGCTGCGATCTCGCTGCCGACGCTCACGAAGCCGGAGGCTTCCTGCGCGACGACGAGTCGACCGGTCTTGCGCACGGAGGCGAGCAGCGGCTCCCAGTCGATCGGGGAGATCGAGCGGAGGTCCACGACCTCGCAGCTCGTGCCCTCGGACTCGGCGATCTCGGCGGCCTGCATCAGCGTGGCGACCATCGCACCGTGGCCGACGAGCGTGACCTCGGTGCCGGTGCGGGCGACGCGGGTGGTGTGCATCGGCACGTGACCGTCGACGAGGTCCACCTGACCCTTCGGCCAGTAGCGGGACTTCGGCTCGAGGAAGACCACCGGGTCCTTCGACGCGATCGCCTCCTGGATCATCCAGTAGGCGTCGTTCGGGGTGCTCGGGCTCACGACCCGCAGACCCGGGGTGTGCGCGAAGTACGCCTCGGGCGACTCCTGGTGGTGCTCGACGGCACCGATGTGTCCGCCGTAGGGGATGCGGATGACGACCGGCAGCGACATGTGCGCCGGCAGGCGGTTCTGCATCTTCGCCAGCTGCGAGGTGATCTGGTCGAAGCCGGGCCAGACGAACCCGTCGAACTGGATCTCGACGACCGGGCGGTAGCCGCGCAGGGCCAGTCCGATCGCGGTGCCGATGATGCCGGACTCGGCGAGCGGGGTGTCCCGCACGCGCTCGGCGCCGAAGCGGTCCTGCAGACCCTCGGTGATGCGGAAGACGCCGCCCAGCTGGCCGATGTCCTCGCCCATCAGCAGGACCTTGTCGTCGGCCTGCATCGCGGCGGCGAGCCCGGCGTTGAGCGCCTTGGCCATCGTCAGGGTCGGGGTGGGGTCGCTCGGGACCTCGCCCGCGCCCGGGTGGGCGCGGAGGGTGTAGTCGAAGAGCTGCTCGGTGGTGCTCATCAGTGGGCGCTCCCCTCGAAGCCGGCCTCGTAGCGTTCGAGCCAGGCGCGCTGCTCGGCGATCAACGGATGCTCCTCGCGGTACACGTTGTCGAACATCACCGATGCGGGCGGCGGCGTCAGGGCGACGGTGCGGCGTCGGACGTCGGCTGCGATGTCCTCGCCCTCCTCGTCGAAGCGGGCGAGCTGCTCGTCCGTGACGCCCTTCGAGCGCAGGTAGGCGGCGGACCGGGCGATCGGGTCGCGCTCGACCCAGGACGAGAGCTCGTCGTCGCCGCGGTACCGGCTCGGGTCGTCCGAGCTCGTGTGCGCACCGATGCGGTACGTGTCGGCCTCGATGAACGCCGGGCCCTTGCCGCTGCGGGCGTGTTCGGTCGCGACGACCGACGCCGTGTACGACGCCAGGATGTCGTTGCCGTCGATGAGGACGCTCGGGATGCCGAACCCGCGCGGCCGGTCCACGAGCGGCGTCGGCGACTGGACGGCCACCGGGACGGAGATCGCCCAGTGGTTGTTCTGCAGGAAGAAGACGACCGGCGCCTGCGTCGAGGACGCGAACACGAAGGCCTCGTTCACGTCACCCTGGCTGGTCGCGCCGTCACCGAAGTACACGATCGAGCACGCGTCGACGTCGGGGTCGCCCGTGCCGACGACGCCGTCGAGCTTCTGCCCGAGCGCGTACCCGGTCGCGTGCAGCGTCTGCGAGCCGATCACGAGCGTCGAGATGTGCGTGTTGCCGCGCTCGTCCGGGTCCCACCCGCCGTGCGTCTGGCCGCGGTACATCGCGATGATCTCCATCGGCTCGACCCCGCGTTCGGTCGTGACCGCGTGCTCGCGGTACGACGGGAAGACGTGGTCCTGGGCGCGGAGCGCGAAGACCGACCCGGTCTGCGCGGCCTCTTGTCCGTGGCTCGGCACCCAGAGGCCGAGCTGACCGGTGCGCTGGAGGTTGTGACCGGCGTGGTCGAACCGACGGGTCAGGACCATGCGGCGGTGCATCGCCAGCAGGGTCTCGTCCGGGATCGCCCGCGCGGCGGCGGCGAACTCGGCGTTCTCGTCGGTCTCCACGAACCGGCCCTCGGTGTCGAGGAGCCGGATGGTGGTCGTCGCGGGGGCCGCGGCGCGGAATGACATGGGGGTCAGCGTAGCGAACGGCTCTCCGGGGCCGACTGGAGGTCCTCCACAAGCGAGCGTGCCGTTTCGAGGAGCGTTTCCACAGCCTCGTGCTCACCGATCGAGATGCGGATGCCTTCCGGAGCGAAGGCCCGGACGATGATGCCGGCGCGCTCGAACGCCTCGGCCGCCACGGCCGTCCGCTCGCCCGTCGGCAGCCAGACGAAGTTGCCCTGCGCGTCCGGCACGTCCCAGCCCTGCCCGCGCAGTGCGGCCACGATGCGGTCCCGGCGTGCGGCCAGCTCGGCGACGCGCTCGAGCAGCTCGGTCTCGTGCTCGAGGCTCGCGAGCGCGGCAGCCTGCCCCTGGGCCGTGACGGAGAGCGGGATGGCGCAGGCACGGACCGCGTCGAGCACGTACGCGGGGCCGAGGGCGTACCCGACGCGGAGCCCCGCGAGACCGTACGCCTTCGAGAACGTGCGGAGGACGACGAGGTTCGGGTACCGCTCGAGCAGCGGCGCACCGCGGACGGCGGACGCGTCCGTGACGAACTCGGCGTATGCCTCGTCGAGCACGACGAGCACCGTCGACGGCACGGTCGCCATGAAGGTCTCGAACTCGTGCTCGGTGACGACCGGCCCGGTGGGGTTGTTCGGCGTGCAGACGATCACCATGCGGGTGCGCTCGGTGACCGCGGCGGCCATCGCGTCGAGGTCGTGTCCGCCGTCGGCGCGGTTCGGCACCTGCACGCTCGTCGCGCCCGCGACCGTGACGACCCCGGGGTAGGCCTCGAACGAGCGCCACGCGTAGACGACCTCGTCACCCGGGCCGGACGTGGCCTTGGCGAGCTCGTGCAGGATCGCGACGCTGCCCGGGGCGACGTGCACCTCGTCGACGGTCACGCCGAAGCGGTTCGCCAGGACGGCCCGGACGGCCAGCGCGGTGGCGTCCGGGTAGCGGTTGAAGCCGGTCTGGGCCTGCACGGCCTCGACGACGCCGGGCAGCGGCGGGAACGGGTTCTCGTTGCTCGACAGCTTGAACGCGTCGGCCGCGGCCTGACGCCCCTGCTTGTACGCGGGGAGCACCGCGATCTCGGGCCGGATGTGCACGCGCTCGTCAGTCACGCGCTCAGCGTACCGGCGGGCAGGACCGCGATGCCGTCCGGTGCGGGGCACCAGCACCCGCGCGGCCGCCGGAGGGCATCATGGGGGCATGCGATTCCTCGTCCGCCTCGTCGTCAACGCCGTCGCGCTCTGGCTCACCACGCTCATCGTCAGCGGGGTGTCCGTCACCGCCTTCGGCGACCAGGGCACCACCGCCACCGTGCTGACCTACCTGCTGGTGGCGTTCGTGTTCGGCCTCGTCAACGCGGTCATCGGGACGATCATCCGGGTGGTGGCGTTCCCGCTCTACATCCTGACGCTCGGCCTCATCGCCCTGATCGTCAACGCCGTACTGCTGCTCATCGTCGCCGGCATCTCGAGCGCGATCGGCTTCGGCCTCGAGGTGGAGAGCTTCGGCTGGGGCATCGTCGGCGCGTTCGTGCTCGCCGTGTTCGCGTGGATCATCGGGCTCTTCGTCCGCCCCGTGCTGAACCGCCAGCGCGCGTGACGCAGACCGCCGACCCGTCGGCACCCGTGGCCCCGACGGCCGTCGCGCCACGCACCGACCCGGCCCCCCGGACCGACGAACGCGCACCGGGGCTCGCCGCCGTCACCCCGGTACGACATGATGTGCGCATGCAGCAGGACGCCGACGCCCCGTTCCGGGTCTCGTTCGTCTGCAGCGGGAACATCTGCCGCTCCCCCATGGCCGGCATCGTCTTCGCCCAGATCGCCGCCGACGCCGGCCTGTCCGACCGCTTCCAGGTCGAGTCCGCGGGCACCGGGGACTGGCACGTCGGCGAACCCGCCGACGAGCGCACGATCGCAGCCCTCGCCGCGCGCGGATACGATGGCAGCAGGCATCGCGCCCGTCAGTTCGACCCGGACCGGTTCCCGGACCTCGACCTGGTGGTCGCACTCGACCGCTCCCACG
>Ga0308167_1000358_pt1 | contig 88464 bp, 91 predicted proteins | sample PhyCR1_2_FD_202138 | JGI IMG/M metagenome (GOLD analysis project Ga0308167, IMG submission 202138) | Phyllosphere microbial communities from UC Gill Tract Community Farm, Albany, California, United States - DLSLRC.R1 | ecosystem: Host-associated > Plants > Phyllosphere > Unclassified | place...
GCCCGCGTCATCATTCCGGCCTTCAAGGTGAAGTATTTCCAGCCGCATCATCTCGGAACCCGGGCAACGAAGGTGGATGGAAATTCCGTAGGCTTCAGCCTCGAATACGGACTGCATTTTCCCTATGTCGAAAGCGAAGTGCCGCGTCTGACGGACTATCTGAAGTCTGCAAACGCGGTTGCCTACAACCCCGTGAACTATTTCGATGCATGGTCTCTGTCCAAGGACGGCTTCAAGTCACAGGACAACGCCGACGTGAAGGCCGTGCATGGACTGCCTGCCACCGGTCCCGGCCCTGGCAAGCAAGGTCCAACCCCCCGGGCTGGCCAGTTGGAGTGCACCGGTGCATAAGAATTCTTGCCCTCTGTTTTGTTTGATACGATGTATATACTCTAGCAAGCTAAGCGCTATTTTTATGGTGTTTTAGCAGTAGTTAAAGTAAATTGAGCTCTGATTAGTCCCCTGACCCTTGTTGTTTGGTTCAACCATTCAACGAGGTATCTATGCTCACAATCACCGTGGTCTCCACCAAAGGCGGAGTCGGTAAAACCACACTTGCTGCCAACCTGGGCGGCCTCCTTCACGACCTGGGCCTCAGTGTTCTGCTCATTGACGCAGACATCCAGCCGTCGCTTTCTCGCTACTACGAGCTCAGCCACCAGGCTGAAAAAGGCCTCACCGAATTCGTGAGGTCGGGCGTGCTTACAGCCGACTGCATCTCTCATTGCAAGCTGAGCCCGGCTGGCTACCTCGGCAAGCCGGTCATCAGCCCCGCCTCCAACGCCAAGTTGCACCTTGTCCAGTCGGACACTAGGGATGGCGTACTCCAGGACTGGATGGCCACCCGCAACCCCATGGACATGCTGTTGCGGCTTAACCGGCCATTGCAGCATGCTGACGTGACGCATGCATATGACGTGGTGATCATCGACACCCAGGGCGCTGTAGGGCACTTGCAGGACGCTGCCGTGATGGCTGCAGACCTGCTGCTGGTGCCCGTGTCTCCAGACGTGGTTTCCGCCCGTGAATTTCTTCATGGAACCGCAGCGCTGATCGAGCGACACGAATGCGTTGCTAACTTCGGCATGAAGATGCCACCCATGAAAGCCGTACTCAGTCGTTCAGAGAAAACGAACGATTGCCGCGTAATGACGGAGATCATTCGCGAGAACTTCATCACGATGCGCGGCCGAGTCAATATGCTGAACACGGCTGTGCCATCAACGGTGGCATACAGAAAAGCTGCAACCGCTCAAGTTCCTGTGCACTGGATCGACAGCATTAAAGCCGCCGAAACGATGCACGAACTGCTTTGGGAGCTCATCCCCAGCGTCGCGGAAATGTACGCGCCTAATCATAAGAGCTTCGTAAATTACGCTGCTTAATCCTCCTTATTAACCAGGAGGTTATATGCGTACACCCGTAACGCTGAATGCAGCGCAGCGCGCTGCGGATTTGCAGCGAAATAACACGTCAGAAACAGGCGTCAGCGTAAAAGCCGATTTGCCGACTGCACCGCCAGAAGAGAAAACAAAGAGCATGAACGATTCCGCCACAAAACCGAACAAGCAAGCGCAGCAACTGGAAGCGGCGCGCAAGGCGCTTGCTGCACACACTGCAATCCCTCGCAACGCGACGGCAGGGGTTGATCCACTTGCAGAAGTGGACGGTGCGGTCTCTACCCTTGATCCAGACGATATCGAGATCTACAAACACAACCCGCGAACTCGCCCTAACCCGAAAAGGGAAGAAATCAAGGCGAGCATGATTGCCGAAGGTCGTATCACAAATACGATCATGGTTACGCGTCGTTCGCCTGCTGAAAAGTATTTTCCCTATGGCGGCGGCAATACGCGAGTGTCCATAGCTCAAGAACTCAAGCGTGAGGGAGATACACGCTTTGACAAGCTTACTGTCATCACTCGTAAATGGCCAGGTGAAGCCGCTGTTATCTCGGCACATCTGAGCGAGAACGACAATCGCGGCGATATTTCTTTCTGGGAGCGCGCCAAAGGTGTTGCTTCATATAAGTCAAAGTTTGAGGAGGAAAACGGTTGCGCTCTTTCCTCGACCGAGCTCAATAAAGCACTTAGAAATCAGGGGCTCAATTACGGAGTCCGAATGATCCAAAATTTTGCATTTGCAGTTGAGCACATGCACTTCATCGGTAATTGGCTTCGTACCGACGAAGTCCATAACGTATTGAAGCCGCTTGTAAGCGGCATATACGAGATTGCTGAGAAATTCGATAAAACGAAGGAAGCGCGCGCTGCTCTGGAGGAAATCTTCCTCATGCACGGCCAGGATCTTGAAAGCATGGAAGCCTCCAATGTGTCCAAGGACCCGGCTGAACGCAAGGATGTGATTATTGATTTGCAAAGCTTGGTGCTTGATTTGCAAACAGTCGGAGCGAAAGCCATTGGCATAGAAATTGATAATCTCCCTGCTGCTCTTTCTGCAGTGGTGGCTAATCCCAAAATTACAGCGGAGGAGCTGGCAAGCGTGAAAGCTGCTGCCCCCGAAGCGAAACCTAGTGGGCAACAAGCACCGTTGGGTGGAATGCTGGGAGCTGTTGGGGGCGGGGCCACCAATCAACAGCCCGCAGCTTCACGCAAGTCCAGCCAAGTCAAGCCTGCTAATTCGGATGCAGATGCATTGGCCAACTTCGCCAAGCGACTTTCTGAGGATATTCTCGCGCTGAATGCCCTAGTGCCGATTTCTGATTTCATAGTTGTGGAGAGCCAGATGCCTTTGGGATTCATTGTTGATTTACCCAATGACATTCACATGGCCGCTGGACAAGCGCTCGATGAAGAAAAACAAGACCTGCGCACTGCTCTTTGGTCAGTCTTGGCGGTGTTCACTGGTCAATTCAATCAAGAGCTTGCGAGTCTGTATTCCAAGGAGACTCGCTGGAGCCAAGCATTGAAAACTAGCGAGGCCGAAATGCGAGATGTATGCGCGGCTGCTGGTCTCGCGTTCAAATCAGGCGTTTTATATACGCATTCTCTGCATTTTGCTCGGCTTTTGGGTTCTCCGGCAATCGGGACTCCATTTGTAAAATTTCTGGGCACAGTTTCTGAGTTTTTTGCTGCCTATCCAGCAAAAGCGCAGATTCCTTATAAACCTTTGTTTTCCTAATTTTTGGTGTGTGCAATGACAAGTCGAAGTGTTCCTGTCGATATTCGTGGTAACGAGAAGTTCAATTTTATTGTTCTGACGGAAGTTATTCGCGTAATTGAAACAGAGGCTGGACTCGATCAGTTGTTGCTGCTAGGACTGACTCCGGAGCTAATAGATACGCTCCGGACTCGCCAAACGCGCGATCTGATGGATCTGGCATCGCGGATGCGAAGTATTCGTATAACTTTAGCTGTGAATGAGATTGCTGGACATTTGGATGGAATTGATCGTCAGCGTCGTGATGATGAAATGTGTGAGTATTTTGTTCGCAACGGTGCAACCAGATCGCTGGTCACAAGATTATTTAAGCGCTCCTCCGACGAAGTTCGGAGATTGCGCGATTTGCTGGGTGGTGCCAGCGTTGGCAGAACAAAGCTGCCAAAAGAACACGATGTTGTTGACCATATTCATATTGTTTGGCACGAAATAAGGCGCAATGCCGGCCCTTCTGAAAATCTGCGCGATTGGCTTTATGCGCTCCATCAGAAATTTCCAGACTACTCTATAGATTCACTTCATACGTGCGTGAAGGAATATGAAAGCTTCTATGGGAGTGACGATTTCAATTCAAGCACCAAAGCACTAGGTAACCACTGATTCGGTATGACGGACGAAAACTATCTCCAATCCGCAATGCTTCTTGACCTGGTCGGTCAGGCACCTATAACTATTAATCGTGCATTTGTAGATCTGACCGGGAATGTTCTCGCTGCTCTCTGGCTGTCCTATGCAGTTGAGAAGGGGTTGGATAGGGACAATGGACCCACCTTTGTCCTGGAACTTTCCGCCAGTGATGTGGAAAAAGATACAGGCATAACGCGTCCTCAGCAGCAGACATGCCGTCGCACCCTGGCCGCAATGGGTCTGCTGACCGAAGAGGGCGGCAAGGGTCGCACGCTGAAGTATCGCGTGCATCTCGATCGGCTGATGGAGCAGCTGCAGCTGCAGGCGCAGCCGCTTGCTGCCGCCATGGCCAAAGGTGATTTGGGGATTGAGCTTGCAGCCGCCGATAGGCCTGCAAGCCCGGACTGAGCAGGAGTCACTCAGTGCGTCTTCAACCACTGCTTGCTGAGCATGCACCCATGGCGGGTGGCAATGACTCCGGTGCAGTCGAAAGCTCCGGGCCTATTGCCCAGCAGATCATTCTTCATCTCGAAGATCGTGGCTTCGTACCCTTCCACCCAGCACTATCGGAGCGGTTTGGGCACAAGGCAGCCATCTTTGTTGGCATGGCCTTGTACTGGACACGCCATAGCCTGCGCAACCATCCACAGCGCGGTGGATGGTTTCACATGTCCATCGCCCAATGGCAGACCGCAATCGGTTTAACCAGGACTGAGCAAGCCACTGTGCGAACAGAGTTGATGGGGGCCGGGGTTCTCGAAGAGCTGCTGATCGGTCGCCCTAGCGTGCTGAACTACCGCATCAACGTCAAGGCGCTCACTGCGGCCCTGGGTGCCACAAAGCACGGACCATCAAAGCCCAGCCTTGAGGCGGTCGCATCCTGGATGCGAAGCTGCCGTGTCTACTACAAGCCCCTGGCCGACATTGCTAGCAATATCGCTGCAGGCCTCTACCTCTCATACCTTCTTCAATGCCATCGCGATCAATTGCGGTCTGGCCAGCTGGACAACGGCTGTATCTCTGCCTCTCAACTCGATATCGGCGAATCCCTGGCACTCGGAACGAAGGTGCAGCGAAACGCCCGAGACCGTCTGAAAAAAGCTGGTCTCATCCAGGAGTGCGGCCCAGGCGGCTCGCTTGTCCGACTCAACTTTGAAGCGATCCTGCTGTGCTTGCGTGGCCAGGCGATCAAGCCGCTGAAGAAATCGGCACGTAGCTCGGATTTGGGTGTTGGTGCCACCACAGCCACGGCCAGCGAGGCACCGGTCGCCTCCACCGCATTGCCTGAGCGTCCCGCTGCGGCTGGGCTTGGTTTGGACTTGTCTGGTCTAGGAATCGGGCTGCAGCAACTCACCCTGACTCTGGAAGGCGTCACAGCGACTCGCCCGCCGGCGCCGAAGCGTTCTCGGGATTTGCTCCTCCACTTCTTGGAGGATAGCTTTCCAGCACCTGTCGGAAATCGACAGGTTGGCAATGTGACCTATGGATCCCAAAAGCCACAGGAATCAGCCTTAAAACGTAATGGTGACAGTGACTTACGTGATCTCCCGAACCCCCTTGAACGGGTTCATGGACCTAATCAGAAAAATGCCGTTTCCTGCAACCTTGGCTCTTCCGAATCTGCCGTTTCCTGCAACGAACCTCTCCAAACTTCTGCCGAATCCTGCAGGCTAGATTTGCCGTTTCCTGCAACCTATATACAAGACGATTTTTCAATAACTACTACTACATCAGAGGTTGCTCAAGAACTTGAAGGTAGTAGTAGTGGTCTTGAGCTTGCTCCGGAAGAAGGAGAGGTCGGTCTGCAGGAGGAAAAAGCCCAGCTAGTCTTCCCTATCGCTCTGTCAGCCTCCCAACGCGAAGCTGTTGAGAGCGTCATACGCGGACTGGCCTTTCCTGAACAACAAGAACTGCTGGATGAGTTGCAGGGGCAAATGGCGCGCGGCAAAGAGATTCGCAGTCCAGCTGGTTGGCTTCATGGAATCGTCACTAAGAAGACTCAAGGGCAACCCGTGGCGCTGGTCTATGCAGCCCAAGTTGCGCAAGCTCGCTTTGAAACCATGACACGCGAGAAATTTGATGAACTTGGGGAGAGACTTGGGCGGCCAGCGGAGCCAAATCAGCGGTTTGTGCAGAACATCGAGATGGACGAGGTGTTTTCAAAACTGACGCCGGGCGTGGTTTACGTCATTCGCTCTACGGGTTCGCTCGTGCAGATTGACGGCTCCACAAATGTTCTGCGTGTCAAACGGTCGGATCAGCATGCCTGGTTTGTGATGATGAACGCTGGCCCTCTTGTTCGGGCTTTGCGAACAAACGATCTTTTCACAGCCGAGGAGTGACTTGATGATCTCGATTTCGATTCAACCCAATGATTTAAAGGCTGGCACGGTATTTCTTCAGTTTGTCCGCTTAACCCGTTTAACGTTACCACACAAGGCATGCTGTGTAACCCGTTTCGGGTCACCGCGTCAGGCTTACCACGTAACCCGTTTCGGGTCACCGCGTCAGGCTTACCACGTAACCCGTTTTGGGTCACAGGAGAATCACAATCTCCAGCCCAACTTGCATTAGTGATTTGAAATTTAGATTTGGAGCTATGTTATGAATGCGAATACCTTGTTCGTTCAATTGGTCCAGCGACTGCACAACTATGTGGATGCTTCTGTTCTTTGGGTTCTCCTGAAAGAAGAGGCGGACGTCAAAGAGTTTGCAATGACAGCAGGAAAAATGGCTGAGGAGCATCTTTGTGGAACAGTTTCCTCAACCACAGTCCAGCGTGCAGTGGAGCGTTTAGCAGGCTCGGGTTATATATCCGTGCGTATTCACAAAAATACAAAAACCTTGGTTTCTGTGAACCGTGAAACCGTCCTTGATTTACTTCGTAAGCGCATCCCGGAGCGACTGCCTGCTGTCAGCAAAAAAGAATTCGATTTTCTAGATGCTTGGAAAGCAGAAGAGGCAGCGTAGTCCAAAGATGAATGTGGAATTGGTTTTTTGGTGCTTATGTTTAGCTGTGTTACTGCTTCTTGAGTTCCTGATCATCAAGGGACTTATGGCTTAGGTGGACTTGCTACCCTGACCGCGGGGTCAATTTTTTGGAACAACACTAACTGGGAGAAGAAGATGGCGACAAATCAAGGTAAACAAGAGACTAAGCGCGGAAGTGGCATTGATGCCATTGACCTGCAGAGCATTTTGGGTACGGCAAGAATGAATTTCGAGAAGGAAGCGGGCTCACCTTTCGCGGATGGTTATTCCATCCAAGGTGAAGAAAAGGTGTTGGCTGAATTCATCGCATCCGGCGCTTCTGAGAGTGATCCTCGATTCGATCAGTATGTCGAACTGCTCGATCGCCGTGAACGCTTGTCTCAGATGAAGGCAGAGCACCGCGAGCGCAGGGGGGCAGATCCTTTGGTGCCCATCTCGGATGCTCAAGCCATAGATGATCTGGGGATGCTGGTCGATGATGGGGTTGATCAGATGACGATCCATACCATCGAAGCACTGCGGATGTTTTATGGCCGTGCCCGTGAACCCGGCTCGAAAGTGGCTCCCATCATCGGTGGTCGGCGAATCGCGGCTTCACTTCGGAACTTGTGGCTGCTGACGGCCAACAACAATCCCTATGCCGATTGGGCGCTGGTGCGGTACGAGCGAGGCCTGCAGGAGGTTCAAGAGCACCTGCGCGGGGCAATCCAGCACTGCGAGGAGCGTATGGATCAACAGCGCAAGTTAGGGCTCATCTACACGGTTGCAGCCTCTTCGAATCCAGTCAATGTGAATCTCGGATTCAAGAGTCCATATGGCTACGACATCTCGACACTGATCGTTCAATACGACTACTTCGTCCGCTTGCAAAAGACGCTGAACCGCAAGAGCCTGCAAAGTGATTCGCAAATGCGAGAGTCCCTGAGCATTGCCTCCAGGGCAATCCTGAAAGTGTTCTATGACACGGCACGCTTTTCACGGTGGTTGTCTCGCAGTGAGATGGCTGATCTCAACCGCGCAGACTGGGTCGGTGCTGACGAGCAAGCACGTAAGCGCATTGAGTTTGCCATGCAAGTCTTCGGTCCTGTACCAGCAGTGATTTACAAGGTCGAAGTTGCACCTTCGCATTCGCGTCGTCGCTATTCGCTCTCGGATGCTGAGCGTGCAGTCTTGCAGCAGGTCGGCGCGCAGCTGGAGGCCGATGAGCAGGCTCAGCGCCATGACGAGACTGCGTCTCCTATTGAGGCTTCAGCAGAGCCAACGAGCAGCACAGAAACTGTGTGATTTGAATATCGGGGGTATTGGTATGAAAGGGGATGGTGTGAAAGGGCAGGTGTTGAAAGGGCAATCCCAGCATGCCGGCGATGAACGTATCGTCAATCATGTGGTTTGGGCAAGGCATACCGCAGTGAATCAAGACTGTCAAAATCAGGTTGACGTAAAGGCCCTTACGGGTAGGGGCGGGCTCGCTGCCCTGCGCCAAGGTGTTGCCAGTCTTGATGCGGTGGCTGACAAGATGCGTCACCTCTCGGAGCAGTCCAAAACCGTCAAGGGCGTGGGCGCCTATCTGGTGGTCCATCAGCGCAGTTCGCGCGGTTCCGTGTTTCTGCGCTGGCGTCAGCGGCTTGGCGCAAACCGGCATCTGAACTGGGAAGAACTCGAAGAGATTGCTTCAAATCTGCCTGGTGATCTTCGCGCTTGGTGTATTCGCGCATCCAGGGAGGCCCAGCTACTCAACGAAGAGCACCTTCAACTGCGCGCAAAGATCAAGATTGCGCGCAGGGTTTTGGAGGTCTCTGAGCCCCATCTTTATCCACGTTCCAGTTTTTCTTCTTAATCGAGTTGCCTGGCAGTGGTGCAGCCGGGAAATCTCTAACACGCACTAAAGGAGCTATACATGCAGAATATTTTTATCGGTAAGGGTAACTTGGCCCAGTCGCCCGACCTTCGCGTTATTGCCGGCCCCAACGGCGAATTCGATGTTGCGAGCATGCGCATCATGTTTGGCCGCTATGCGCGAAACAAAACTACTGGCGAGGTTGAGCAGGTCGGGGGATTCTGGCGGGAAGTGGAAATCTATGGGCAGAAAGCTCGTGATGTCGCGCGTCTGCTGCGCAAGGGAAGTCGAGTCCTGGTCTACGGAGAAGAGCGGGACTTCATGGCCAAGGACACGGCTACGGGCGCTGAGGTGCAGGTCATCAAGGTCGTCGCTGAAGACATCGCCCTCCAGTTGTCGCGTGTGAAGAGCATCGAATTCGAGTCGGCTCGACGCCAAGCACCAGAGCCCGAAGGTGAGCAAGAAATGGCGCCCGCCGCTTGAGCGACCTTTTTATGGACTGTGTAGCAACTGAAGGAGAAAGCCTTGAAAAGTACGAGTCAACCAGCAAGCTGCGATGAGATATGCGTCCTGGACGACGGCCGTTTCTATGTCGTAGTCGTCAAGAGTGCGGGTCAGCGTGAAGAAGACGCTTCTGCTTTTCTGCTGATGCGCGAGACTAGGGGTGCTAAAGATCCATGCGTCGGCAGCGCGATACTTGAGCTCGATGGCGCTTGGAATACACGAATCACCGTCACATATGACGAAGTTTCCGAGTCAGATTCGGTTCATGTCGGCGATTTTGACAGCCGTGTTGAGGCCATTGTTTTGATGTGGCGCCGACGGCATGAGTCAAGCTATTTTCCTGCACAATAAATAATATCTCCTAGTGACGCATTTGCGACCGCCAGCCAATATATAAGCTGTCACAGGAGTAGGTGGTGAATTTAAATTGTTGCAGCAATTTCAATGGCAGACCATTGATTCAAGATGGCCGTTTGGTTGAATCTAATTGGGATGATTATTGCAATGCCATATTTGAGAGGAATATCATTGAATATGGTGCATCGTTCGATCAATTTATCTTGATGGCATGTGAAGAGTTTGATGCCGCGATAGCTCTTCTCCCTTTTGCAGTACATCCTCAAGCAATAAAAATAGCCAAAAACTGGGGTTATGAATCGTCTGACATTAGGCTTCTGAGAATAGATGAATTGAAGGGGCGGGGGCTGTACCCCATTGAAAAGCGTACTGCTATTGACCAAGTGGAGTGGGGCGCCTAATGAATGATCGTGTGAGCAAACCTGTGCATCTCGGCCCAGTCACCATCACGCCCCCGGACCTGCTCTTGCAGGCTGCCTATGACGGGCTCAGGTTTGGCTTGCAGCTCACTCACGTGCCAGGCCTGAAACGGCCCTTGGCTGCCTACGATGCCTGGTGGTGTGCATCACGCCGCATGTGGATGCTGGATGTCAATGATCCCTCGCGCGTCGAGCAGATCCTGCAGCACGCCTTCGCCGGTCAGTTCGTGGACCTGGAGCGCATTGATGTGACGCTCCGGGCCGCCGCGGCAGCGCCTCAGCAGGACTACTTCACGCAGCTGCTCGACGTGCAGGTGTTCCCGCTTGCGAAGGGTGATCTCAGCCGAGGCCGGTACGCCGTCAGCTTCACATACGACCCTCTGTGCGTGCGTGCCATGCGCGCTCTGGGCGGCTACTTTCACAAGCATGCCTCCGCCTGGCAGGTCAGGGCCTCACCGCAGGAGATCCAAGCGCGCCTGAAATCGATTGCTGGGGTGGCGCCTGAGTTCGTGTTTGTGCACGAGCAGCCTGTTGTCATAGAGGAGCTGGCAAGCACTGGCAATCAAGGCTCTCCCATCAGCGTGCCGTCTGCGCCGCCGCCCTCTGGTGGTGGACCTGGCACAGGGGAGGAGGAGGGCAGTGGCTTCCTCTCGACGGAGCGCGGCCATGTCGCGGATTTGCCGTATGACGCTGTGGCCCTTGCCAGTATGGTCGCGTGCGGCACGCTGCGCGACTACCAGGCCGAGGGCGTGGTCCACATGTTGCGCCAGTCGGGTGCGTGCATGGGCGACGATATGGGCCTGGGCAAGAGCCGCCAGACTGTGGTTGCCTCGCGCATGGCCGCCGGCACCGGCCGGGTGCTGATCGTGTGCCCTGCATCGCTGCGATTGAACTGGGAGCGCGAGATTCGCATGATCTACCCGGATGCCCGCATCGGCATGGTGGGCGAGGATCGTATGGCCACGCTGCAGGGCTGCGACTGGGTGATCGGCAACTATGAGCGCATGGGCGGCCTGGTGCGCGAAGCAGGGCTGGATTTCGCCGTAATGGCTGTTGACGAAGCCCACTACCTCAAGGAGTACCAAAGCGGGCGCACGCGCAACGTCTTCCTGCTCGGCGCTCGAATCGAGCGCTGCTATGTGGTTACGGGCACGCCGCTGCTGAACCGAGAAGTCGAGATGCACACGCTGCTGCGCATCACTGGCCACGAGCTGGGACACTTGACGTTGGCGGACTTCCGAAAGCGCTTCGCCGGTGCGCCTGAGAAGCGTGCGGCTCTGGCCGAGGCGATCAAGGGCTGGATGATCCGCCGCAGCAAGTCGGTGCTCAAAGACTTGGGCAGCAAGGAACGGCAAATGCGCTACCTGTCGCCGGCCGAGGGCTTGGATGCCTACAAAGAGATCTACGGGGACATGAGCCTGCAGGCGATGCCCAAGATCGTGCGGCTGCGCAAGGCGCTGGAGACGCTCAAGATCCCGTTCCTGGTCGAGACCGCAGAGGCGCTGGGCGATGACGACAAGCTCATCATTTTCTGCGAGTACATGAGCACCGTGGAGGCGCTGAAACAGGCCCTAGACGCGATGGGCATGCGCAGCGTCAGCCTGGTAGGCGCAGACAGCGCGAAACGCCGCCAGGCTGCTGTGGATGCCTTCCAGGCCGATGCGGGGATCAAGGTGTTCATCGGCACCACCATGGCAGCCGGCGTGGGCATCACGCTGACGGCCGCGAACATCGTTGCCTTCGCGTCCATGCCATGGACGCCAGCCCTGATGCGCCAGGCGGAAGATCGGGCGTACCGACTTGGGCAGAAGAGAGATGTCCTGGTGCTGGTGCCCGTGATTCCGGGAACCATCGACGAAGGAGTTCTGGCGTTGCAGGAGAACAAGCGCACGACCGAGGAGGAGGTCATCGAAGCTGCCAAGACAGCGCTCCCCACGGCACAGCGGCAGATGCTTGTGGTGGTGCCACCTGAAGTGGTTGAGGAGCAGGCGGCGCTGCTGGTGTGAGGTCATGCTGCAACGTCCACCTGGCTGTGAAGATCGGCCAGCGTGGACGCATCCCCCCCCTCCTTGAGGGGTGCGACCTCCAGCAGTACAGATGGCTACACAAGGGAGAGGCAAATTAACGGAGAAGCGGCGATGACGGCTTCAGCGCCTGCAGCTGCGGAGTACACAAGGGCGATGCAGTGGGTCAAGAGGCATGCGCAGACAAAATAGTCTGCCATTGGTATAGCACCGGTTTTTATCCATGCCGCCAGTTTCCTTGCGCCGCCATACGAAGAAGGAAAGAAGGAATTCTGCTGATCTGTATGCCCTCATAATCGATAGTTTTGTCACTACCCTCTTCGCCATGACATTCGCTCCAATGCCTGTTCAGCAACACGCTTTTGAGCAGATCTGCACCTACCTCATGTCACACTTGGTGAGGGAGCACACAGGCTACAACGTAACATACAAAATTCTTGGAGGTCGCGGCCAGGCGCAATGGGGCTTGGATGTTGTGACCGACCATCCGAAATTCGCGGGCCTGGTGGGCCAGTGCAAGCACAAACAGCCAGGTTCGAAGCTCACCTACGGTGAAGTGCTGCAAGAGCTTAAAAAAACAGATCGGTACGAACGCCAGATAGATCGGTTTTTCTTTCTAACTAACTCAGAGCGCGACTCCCAACTGCAAACCAAACTGGTTGGCTACGAACATACGAGACCAGACCTCTCGACGTTTCCCGTGCAATTAATCTATTGGGCGGACTTGCGCGACCTGTCATTCATTCCCAAGGAAGAGCTGCATCGGCTATTTCCTGAACAGGCCTACCACGCAAGACATTTCTTACCTCCGCCAAATATGGAGACGGCAGCAGTGGCCTACGAGATGGTTTCTTCGGTGCTGCCCAACTGGTTCTCTGATGCCGACATCCAAGAGATCGAGAGCAGCCCCACTTCACTGCGTATCTCGGCCAAACTATGGCATAAGATAAATCTCTTCCAGCAGGCGGTAGACAGCGCGAAATTATTTCGCTTGGGCCTCAGAACCAAAGGCCAGATGCCCTGCATTCGCCAGTTGTTTAGAACCTTGCCCGCGATCGATGACTTTGCGCACATTCTTCTGGGTTTCAAGAAGCAGTTTGCGGATCTGCAAGGCCTCGACCCACGCAACCCAGAGGTATTTAAGCGCTGCTCAGCGCTTCAGGAAGAGGCTAACGCGGTAGCTATCACCTATAAAATCCTTATCTATGGCGATATGAGTTTGGATGACGAGTTGGCCTCTCTGGAGCACACTTACGCGAGGTATTGAGAATGGGGCGAACCGAGACGCCACCCGTGACCTTTCCTTGAATGGGTTTGCTGCCATGAGTCAACAACGTTGTGAACGTCACCGAGAATAGTATTTGTAGATGTACGCTCGCTCAATTAAAGGTTACAAGAGATGAAAAATGCGATTCCGAAGGATAGCCGCGAAGTGGTCGAGATGGCTGATGTTCTCAAGCAGCGCGTAATCAAAGGCCAGCCATTGGTGGTGACGGGCAAGCTGGATGAATCCATGGCCAAGTTGCATGCAGAGACGGTCAATGGTTTGCTGACTAGCACTGGGCGATCAGTCCCCGTCGTGCACATCTCCAACTGAGCGGAGGCAAATGCTACTAGCCCTTTTGAAAGGCGCGGTAGTCGTCACCTTGCGTTGAACATCGCAGTTTGTATCGTGGTGCTGATTATTTATCACTGGCTTGCTGCAGTCTTCTTTTAAACCATCAGAACGTTTAATCAAAAAGGCTACCGAGGTAGCCTTTCTTCATGCGATTGCAAACTGCGTGCGATCCTTGTCCTTGATCCAGTCTGGCGGCTTGCCCCGACCAGTCCAGGTCTTGCCGGTGGAGGGATCACGATATTTCGGCGCGCTGACACTCGATTTGGATGTGCGCTTTGATGTGAAGATGTCTTCTGCAGTAAGACCGTAGTCCGCCACAAGGCTACGAACCTTCGCAACCACATCACTGACTTCCTGTTTGCGAGCGGCTTGAATCTGGGCTTCCAGTGCTTCACGCTGGGCGAGAAGTTCTTTGTATGAGTTGCTCACGGTTGTTCGCCTTTCAAGTTGATGAAGCGTTAATGATAACTAAATTTCAGATGGTTTGTTGAATTTAAAATGCATTGTGGATTTTACGTATTGGTGGAATCTTCAACCTGAGCTTTTGCTGTTAGTTCAGAGTTGCTACAATTGGACCGTGACCGCTCTCTGAGCACCACGTAGCGTCTGAGCCCTTGTGAGATGCGCGCCTGCAGCTGCAGGCAGGGCACACCTCTTCACCTTCCCACCGGGACCAACGAGTCCCAGCTGGGAGTCGTTGTCCTTCACTTGAAAGCAACGACATGTCCACCACCACGCGCAAACCCCAACAAGCCGCATCCGCCTTTGTCAGCGCCTCCCAGTGGGATGCCAAGCATCTGGCAGATATGGTTTCACGGGTTCAAGATCCCCTGGTCGCTGATATTTTGATTGGCCTGCTCGAAGAGCATCCCGATCTGAAGATGCAGTACCTGGGTGTCTACACCAAGGCCTGGGAAACTCTGCGTCGAGCAGAGCAGATCCGGGAAAGAGCTTACGAAGCAGGGCAGAAGTACGCAGAGCGGCGCCGTAAGGTGGCTAAGTGCGTGACCTGGTCAGTGCGACTCTTGCGTGATTTCTACCGCCTTGTGCGACAAGAAATCCAAAAAGCTCGTGCTGAAATAACTGTGAAACAAGCTGAAAAAACTGCACCCTTTAAGCCGCAAGGCGATAACGTGATCTGCCTTCCAATGGCTCCACGGCCAACTGGAACGGACAGCTAAGCCTTTTGGCTTCAAACGAATCCCATCATCGAGCATGCGCTTGGTGGTGGGATTTTTACTGTGTAGTTTCCTTTGTATCTTGGAGATTGAAAATGATCAAAGCTGAAGAATTGGCCAAGGGACTAATATCAAAGAATAGTAACGCCAGGAAGACTCAAGCAACTACCATCATGCGTTTGATCGGTGGGCTGCGAAGTTTTAAGAATGGCGAGCTTGAGTTGGATGTCAAAGAGTCCCTTGCTATCGTGGAGGCTATCTCTATACTGGATAAAGGCGCTCAAATCCTGAAAAAAACAGCAAAGCTCAGGCTTGAATATGAACAGCGTAGAGCGAAGCGACGTACAGAATTAGAGAAAGCTGTGAATGCTAGCTTCTTTGCTAAGCTGAATACTGTTGGCGAGCATATCGCGTTATTAAGCATTATAGACTTCCATAAAGTTGTCTGGTTCGACGATGACAGTTTAGGCGCTTTGTATTTATATCGTGAATGCCATCAAGAATGCTTGAAATCTATGATTGATAGCATTGCGTACAGGACTGAGCCAGTAGCCGAGCAATTAGATAGAGCCCGGATCACTTTTCAGGAAAAGCTCCCCTCTCTTAAGCAGAAACATGCAGCCTTGATCTTGCGCATCACGGACTTGCTGGATCAGGACAAGGCTCGGCGGCAGGAAACTGTCAACCGCATTTGACTTGTTGAAAACGGTCTGTTAGCCTTCTTTTCGTGAACCGCCGCAAGGCACACAGTGACTGAGCTCTTTCTAGTCACAGCATGGTGTCCCAAGGACCATGTAGAGCATTTTTCGCAACCCGGATGGGGACCAGCTGCCCCATCCAGACCTCGCTGTCCGGTGCGTGCATCTGCGCTCCCTTTCCATATTCTGGAAACTTTGGAGATCAACATGCAAGCATCGAACGCACAACGCGAGTATTTCAACCTGCACACCAACGGTGTCGGCTATTTGAGCCGTGTCCGCTGGGTTACGCCGCAAGGCCGTGGCCGCAAGTCTGAGCCTTTCCTCGCATGCGCCATCAGTGCGTTGCGTGGGAGCTCTGATTCTTCCGATACGACCTACTTCGACCTCCGTGTAAGCGGGGAAGAAGCGATCGGCTTGATCGAAAGCATGAAGCAAAGTGTTGACGAACGTCGCAAGGTCACTGTGACCTTCCGCATCGCAGACACCTATCCTCATGTCTACGAGCGCGATGTGCGCGACCAGCAAACCGGACGCCCCACAGGGCAGAAGGAAATGGCCGCTCTCATCAAAGGACGCCTGATTCTCATCTATTCGATTTCGGTCGATGGGGAGTCGGTGTACAAGCGCAACGCTGATTCTGATGCTGCTGCACCTGCAGGTGAGAATGCTCCTCGTGAGCATGCACCACAGGGCGAAGGCTTCTACCAGAACGAGTCTTGGCCTGAAGACCAGCAACAGCAGGAGCAGCCGCGTCAAGCTCCGCAGCATGTGTCGCAGCAAGAGGTCCGTCAGGGCGCTCAGCAGCAACGTCCTGTGGATGCCCAAAGGCCGAGTGCCGCCCCCCAAGGCTACGCTCAGCCGCGTCAAGCAGCCGCACCGGCCGCGAGTGGCCATGGCCCGTCGGCATATGCTCGTCGACCCGCACCGCATAGCGGTGCTGGTTATAGAGAGCCTGCTGGTCAGCGATAAGCTGATTCAGCAAAAAGCCCCCGTACTGCATTGCAGTACGGGGGCTTTTCTTTGTCTATTTTGAGCGAGCCGCATGGACATTAGTCCATGACCCGACGCGCGCAGCAACGATACGGCGGCTACATGGGCGCGCGAATCCTAGAATAAAATTGTCGATCGCCTCCGACGACTGACCATGACCATGACCAAAGAATTCAACAAGAACACAGCTCCGCTCACCGTGGCGTCTGTCATTTGCATCGTGATCGTGGGCTTGGGCGCCTGGGCGTTGGATGCGGGAAAGATCTCACAAGCGCTGTTCACCTCGGTGCTTTTCCTGTCTGTCACCTTGGGTCTATTCTCGATCGCGGGTTTCGTTGAAACCAAAATGAAATCAGCGCTGGGCTTCGAGAGCTTTCGCTGGGTGTTCGTGTCGGCTTTGGCATGCGTGGCCTACTTGTCCAGGGTGGACGCGGTCAACGACATCAACGGGGTGTTCCACATCGACGCGGGCGCATTACCGCTGACGACCATCGCGGGCACTGTTTTGCGATTTGCCACCTACATGCTTTGGCCGATGGGTTTCGTGTTTGCGATCTCCGTATTGTTGATCGTGGGCATGTTTCGGGGTTGCCTCCTCGATGGCAAGGACGATATTGAAAAGATGGGGCTTGGAACGCGGGTGTTTGCGGCAGCCCTTTCGAGTGGTTTGGCTATGCTTCTCATATTGACACAGCTTAAAGATGATGGCATCAAATCCAAGCTCTATCGCGTGGCGCACAAGGCTGACTTCGTGGGCAGCTTCAATTGCCAAGGCATCGACCCCAATAAGTTTGCCGCCCTGTTCATCGGCCCGGAACAACGCCGAGTCCTTCTCGCAGAGAGAATCCCCGATGACACGAGCATCTTCAACGCGACGGGTCTACAACCGGAATTGATGCGTCCCGTGTCCATCCCGGCTTACTTCCCAATCATGGACTGCTCGCCAGGCTTGCCGTTGGCGGCGCCGTGACCGTCCTCGCCCTCACTCCGCTGCGATGGCGTGCACGATTGTTCAGCCCTACCTACCCATTACGGTCCTCTGCAGCCAGCAGCTGCGTGAATTTTGCCCTCCAAGGCCGGCTTTTGCGCTATGCTCAAGGCTTCCAAGCGTTTGCAGGTATCGCTTAAACCTGTGGCCACTTTGTGGCAAGGCATGTGAGCTTCTGAGACATGCGCGCCCTCGGGTTGAAGCACTTTGATCTGGCACACTACCTCGTTGACGCACACCCTTCGGCACGTGTGCGAGGTCACACAGCCGGCTGACTGGAAATCTCCCGGAACATCCAACCAGCACTCCATGCGTTTTACGTGTGGAGTGTTTTTTTTCACCCATGGGGCCTTGCCCATGGGCTCAGGCTCCGTCTTTTGGAGCAAGAGCACATGATCAAGCTCTCCGGCATCACGCTGAGAGTCAAGAAAATCCGCGGAGGCCGCAACGGCGACTTTTGTGTAGGAGAGTTGTTCACCGACATCGGTGAATTCCGCGTCTTCGACCAGCTGCTCGACCAGTTCGATGACGGCGTCTACAGAGGCACAGCTTGGGTTGAGCGCATCTTCTTGAAGCAGTACATCCACTTCAACAAGTCCATCACTGAGATCCGCGCCGTGCTGCACGATCTTCAGATTGATGACATGGAAGAGAGGCCTGCAGAACCCCATCTTGTCGAGGCTGACCCAGCGGATGAAGAGCCGCGAGCCGTTCCGCTACCGCCACCTCGAGCGGCACCTGTCAGCACCACATCGACGCCTCCACCAGGTTCGAGCCCGGCCCAGTCCAGAGCGAATGTGGAAGAGCTCAAAAAGCGCATCCAAAAGCGGCTGGCGAGAGGGGACCAGGCGCCGACAGCTATGACGGTTTCTGACCCCGTACCTGTTGAAGATCCGCAGTCCGCGCAAGAGGCGCAGCTGCAGGAGCTTTTCGGAGAGCTTTGGCCGCAAGTGCACAGCCGTGACGCTGTGAAGCTCGACCCGACTGTGGATCGTCTTCGCCTGCGTCAGCAAGTGGCAGCCCTCAAGGACTTGGGCTACAGGATGGCAGACATTCAGAGTCAGACCTGGCATCCCATCTGACACATCAGCCCGCGTAGCGGGTTGTCTCTTGCGCACCGAGCGGTGCTCAATAGACAGTCCGCTGGACCCAGTGGGGTAGGGGGCTCTCCAATTGGGGTGGCTGCGACCTGATGCGCAGCGGCTTTGCGATAGTGCAGCCTCGGTGAAAGCCAAGCCGTGCCTGTGACCGCGCCCTTACTTGGTCACCTGAGCTCCAACTGGTGACCGGCCTGCTACTGGCGGCCAGGAGCATAGTGAAATCTGTGGAACCCGATGGGTTCCCTCAGCAGCTGCAGCCAGCGGCTTCTGAGGGAAACCATCCAACCACTCAGTATGGTTTCGAGCACATTGAGCCCCGCAAATGTGCGAAGCAGTTCGCTGTTTGGGCATTGCCATCATCACCACCCTTGCGCGGGCACAAGAGCCCGTCACAGGGAAGGCGTGCCCGCTCTTTTTTCGGGAGGAGTAGACTCATGGGCATGCCCATCAAACTGAGCGTCTTTGAAGCACTGACCGAGGCTGGCGTCACGCCAGACAAGGCCCGTGCTGTGGAGCGTGAGCTTGAAAACGCTATCCAGACCGGCCAGGATGCTGTGCGTGCAGAGATGCGCGACCAGTTGCTGACCAAGGCGGATGGCACCGCAATGAAATCCGAGCTGAAAGCTGAGATGGCTTCCGTGGAAACACGTTTGAATGCCCGTCTCAATGATCAGCTGCGCTGGATCATCACCACCCAGGTTGCAGTAGTAGGGCTCGCCGTCGCGGCGGTCAAACTTCTGTAGATCACCTTCTCATCCACCCTCGGGGACCATCGTCCCCAGGGCCGGTTGTCCCCATTTCTTTGGAGACAACCATGACAAACCCTCAAGTTCTTCCTGTCTGGACGGCCGAGCAGCGCATTCGTGCGCACCAAGCGTTCAACCGCTGGATGCAGGCCTGCACGGAGCAGGAATATGAAAAGCTGATGGATCTGCGCGAGCAGGTCGCGCCAGGCGAAGTCTGTTCGATCGTCAAGCTGGTCCAGTCGTGCTACGCACGTCCGGAACTGCTTGCTGGTCTGCCGGCCGGCCTGGTTCAACTGATGCGAGAACGGAATTTGCCGCAGTCTTTTGCTGTCGCATCCGCTGCCGCAGGATAGGAAGCGCATCACGCGCATCGAGCTCCTCGAAGAGGTGGACCAGGTCCAATTCTTCGACGGGGCTTCCTTCAATCACTCTCAATGTGGGGCGCGTTTCGGTCATCCGAAAAGTGTCTCACGATTTCAACCTTCCCCCCAACCCGGATGGGCCGTGTCCCGTCCGGGCGCGCTCGTCCATTTCCCCCCTCTCAAGGAGAAATGTCATGACGCAAACCGAAATCTCAAGCGCAGCCAAGGCAGATGAAACCGTTCAAGTTGGTGCTCTTGCCCGCGCTAGCGGAAAGGAGTATCAGATGGAGATTCTGCAAAGTGCTGCGGGCTTCTACCTCGGGACCTATTCCGACAGTGGTCCGTACACGCGTGAATCCATGGAGTACTGGCCGACCCGTGAGAAGGCCAAGAAGGCATGGGATGAAGGGCGCTGGACACAGCGCACCTATCTCTGACCACCCACCCGGTTCACAGGTCTTCCTGTGGCTGGGACTTTCAATACCTCAACTCAACTTCAACCCGGATGGGCCGTCCCGTCCGGGGGCGCTCGTCCATTTCCCCCCAAGGAGAAATGACATGTCGCAAGTTCAATTCGCAACGTCCACACAGTCTGCAATCGCGCCCTTCGGCCTGCTCGCAGCCCAACGCGGAGAGTTCCTGCAGCTGCAGGTGCTGTCCAGCAATGGAGACTTCTACCTCGGTACGAGGTCTGAGCATGGTCCATTCACGCGGGAGTCTGATGAGTCCTGGAACAGCGAGCGCCAAGCCATCTCGGCCTGGAACTCCGGAATGTGGACCCAGCTGTGATCTACCAGGCAAAGCTTGCTTTGCCATCTTCCAACCAGCCAGCACCAGGGATCTCCCTGGGCTGGCTTTCTTTTTTGGGGAGAGCAGGCCATGGCCCTGATCTTCGCGCGCCTGGCGCGCAACTACATCAAGGCCGGGTACTTTCCGACCGATGAAGAATCGATTGCCCGCATTGCCAATCTGCTGCGCATGCCCGATCACGGCAATGTGCGCATGTTGGACCCCTGCTGCGGCGAGGGCTCGGCTCTGGCCGATGTGCGCCAACTGCTGACCGTGGCACGCGGTGCGGCCGCCGGCGCCGAAGCCTTCGGCATCGAGCTGGACCGCGAACGTGCGCGGCACGCCAAGCAGATCCTCGATCGCGTGTTGCAAGCCGATGTCCACGATGTCATCGTGCGGCCGCGCAGCATGGGGCTTCTGTTTCTCAACCCGCCATACGGCTACGGTGTCTCTGACCAGGCCGCGCAGCGCTCCCTGATTGACGATGCGGAAAAGGCTGAGCGACTGGAACGAACGTTCCTGCGCAAGACCGTGCCCTATCTAGCCTACGGAGGTGTGCTGGTCTACCTCATTCCGCACTACGCGCTCGACGACGAGATCCGCGGTTACCTGGTTCGCAACTTCCAGGACCTGCGCGTGTTCATGGCACCGGAGAGACGCTTCAAGCAGTGCATCGTGATCGGCACCCGCTGCCGACCGACGCATGCTACTAAGGCCGCATTGCAGCCTCTGGTGGACGCGCAGGCCTCGGAGGAGGGCACACCCTTGCTACCGGACTCGTGGGAGCTGGAGCCCTATGTGATCCCTGCGCTGCAGGGGGATCTGGAGCTCGACTTCCATGCCGTGCAGATCGATGAGGAACAGCTGGTCGATGAGCTGGCCAAGTTCTCCCACAGCCTGCTGTGGGAGGGCCTGCAGGGGCACTTCGCCCAGGCAACCGGCGCATGTCGACCGCCGCTTCGTGACCTGACACCTTGGCACCTCGCCTTGGCCTTGGCCGCTGGGCAGGTCACAGGAAAGATCACGGCCGGCAACGGCCGAACCTTCCTGATCAAGGGCGATACCTACAAACGCAAGGAGCGCAAGGTCAGCATCGACGTTGACGAGAAAGGCAATGCCTCGCAGTCCACGGTGCTTCTGGACCGTTTCGTTCCCGTCATCAACGCCATCGAGCTCACGCCCGATGAGCGCCTTGGGCAGATCGTCAAGATCGCCTGATTTTTTAACCCCCTGGGGCACCGAGCCCCACGGGCCGGCCGCCTCGACAACCAAGGAGGTGGCCATGCCACGTCAACAACAAACCAATGTGGAGTTCCTCACCGAGCTCATGGAGTTCTCGAAGTTCGGGCCAATGGTTCAGGGCTTCGTGATTCAGGCCTTGCACGAGAAGGCGGACGAGATCGCAAACGATCCCCATCCGGAGCGCTATGACTGCGGGCTTTTTGACGGCACGTACTGGCAAGCGATTGCCCAGGATGTGGCCCGGCAAATGGCCGAGAAATATGGCGACTACAACCGCAACCAGCCTGCGATTGACTGACCTACAAATTCGCTGAGGCCCCCGCCTGGCCTGGCGTTGAGCAAGGCAAGTCAGGGCAGAACTTCTTTTCTTTTCACCCAATGGGGACAGCCCCATTGGGGGGCCGTCCCTGCACCACAGGAGATGACCATGGAAATTGATGACCTGGTGCGGCCGGCCGCCACCACTCCACAGACCACACCCCTTTTCCACGCGGGCCGCTGGGCGACATCGCTCGGTGTGGACGATCTCATTTGCAAAGGTGAAGTCGATCCGCACGAGCTACTGCGCCGGCACCAATGCGGGGACTGGGGTGAGATCCACTCGCTCGATCGCGCGCTCAACCAGCACTCGCTGGTAGATCGAGCCATCGTGATGTCCGTCTACAAGGTGGGCAAACACACGATCTGGGTCATCACCGACGCTGGTTGGCAGACAACCACGTTGTTGCTGCCCTACGAGCGTTGATGTCCGCAATCGAGACCCTCAAGCAGATTGCAGCGTTGGATCGCCATGGCCTTACGGCCCTGGATGAATCGATGCTGGATCTGCTGGCAACGCTCCCGGCCCTGGTGCCGGACATTCTGAAAACCTTGGACCTGGCCAGCGATGCGCAAGCTTCGTTGGAGAACGTCCTCTGCCATCTTGGCAACCGCATGACCGCCGCCGATCTTCGTGCGCGCGAACTTGTGGCCACCGAGCTCCTGCAGTCCCTGCAGGTCCTCTCGGGGCAGCCTGGCGACAGGCTGAACTGACACCTTTCATCCACCCACCCCGGGGCAGCAGCCCTCGGGGGAGGCTGTCCCATTTTTTTGGAGATAGCCATGACGACATTCACCCAGTCCACCTGTGCGGAACTGACTTTTCAACAGTGGGAGTCGGCCGTGATGGAACTACTGCGGTCGCAGCCCAAAGGCACGGCGTTGAAGTTGGGACAGCACGGAGCCATCCTTCTCGTGCTCGATGAGCTGGCCTATCTTGAGTCAGGAGATTCCATCCGTGACGCCGGCAGCTGCGAGGCGTCGGCGTGGGAAGGGCAAAACCTGATCTCGGGCATGCAAGCCCTGGCTGAGCGTACGCTTTTCCAACGCTGTTCGCCGCAGGAAGTGGAAGCCGACGAACTGGATATCCTCCAGTTTTTTCTGCAACCGCTGCCACACCGAAAGGTCAGCTACGACGACTTTGCGCGCTACACCAGGATGCTGCTTTTGAAGCATCCAGCGGGTACGGCGCTGCATGTGCCAAACCACCTGGACTACCTGCTTGTCGGGGGCCTGCTCAGCTGCATTGACGTGCAATCCAGCATCGACGGCATATGCCTGCGTGATGCTGGCAATTGGTCGTCGATGGAGGCGGACTTGGAAGCACTGCGATCGCCGAAGTTCTTTCAGCGCTTCTGCGCAGAGGAACTTGAGGCCTACCTGCAGGATGGAAACGCCCTGACGGACCTTGCGCCGGCGGACACTGTCAATGCCTCCCACATGAGCTGCCTGGAGTACGAATGCGCCGTGATGGAGCTTCTTGTCGATCAACCCAAAGGGACGGGCCTCAAGGATGACCGTGGGGCCATCTTTCTCATCAACGGCGAGCTGATGCACGTCGCGGAGGGGAAGGAGCTCGATGATGCAACCGACTGCGATCCCGAGGCCTGGGGCGACACAGATCCAGCACCGGATATCGAAGCCCTGGCGCGCGCTGAGCTCGTCCAGGTCTTCTCCACTGCAGACGTGATCGCTTTTGAGCGCTCGCGTTTGAACTGACCACCTTTCAGCACTGCTGAATTCAACCAAAACCGGCTACAGCCGGTTTTCCAGAGCCTGCCAATGGGTGGGCTGCGGAAAACCGTTTGAACCACTCAAAAACGGTTTTAGGCGCGCTGAGCCTTGAAAGCGCGCCGGTCGCAAGACCAGGCATTTTTCCAACCACCCCTGCGGGCATTGTCCCGCAAGGGCGGCGCTCGCTCTCTCAATCCAACTTGAAGGAGCATCTCATGCGTACTCACTACAGCCACTCCACACGCGATGGCCACAAACTCGTCACGATCATCGAACTGGGCGGCGCCCGGGAGCTCGACATCAGCACCCGCAAGGGACTCGGAGGCGCACTGGAGTCCCGTGCCTCGGTCCACCTTTGCTCCGGAAACTCTCGCCGCCACGTGATTGGTTTCAACGGCGATGGCGACTTCAATCGCCTCTTCCTTTCGACCAGCCCCAAGCGTGTCACCGAGAAGGTGGCACGGGAACAGCACACGCTGATCCTGGCCCAAGTCGAATCCATCAAGCTGGCCGTGGAAATGCACTACGCGGCGCAGGAACGCAAGGTGCCTGCTCATGCATGACCTCGAAGTTGCTGCGCGCGGCGTTGTGAACACCTGGGAACAGGGCAACCTGGCCCAGGCCGTCAGTGCTCTGGACTGTTCGCTGCAGGACCAGAACCAATGGCGCTTGGACTATGCAGTGGCCATCGCCCGGGCGCGCGAGATCTACTGTTCCGAGACCTGCCTGATTGACACGCTTCCACTGGTGGCGCCCTCGCAAGAGGGCACCTTCGTAGCGGCGTGGCTGTGGGTGCCAAACGCTCGCTGATCCAACCTTCAACCCATGTGGGGCACGCCCCGCATGGGGCTGCTCCGTCTTCTTTGGAGCATCTTTTGACACCTCATCGCAGCCTCTACCGTATCGAAGGCTACGCGGATCTCTGGGTTGACGCGTGCCTGCGCAACGACGAAGGCGAGCTCATGTTCCTGTCGTTCTACGGCCGCGATGCCTCTGCCATGCAGTTCATCGCGGCCGCCGAGCTCGGCAGCCAGGCTGAAGCCGGCATCAGCCGCTTCAGCCTGGTCGGCGCCGGCGGCCAGCGTCAGCTGGTGGACCTCGGGCCTACCGACCGCCTGGCCAAGTTCAGCGGCCGGCTGCCACGCCAAAACCTGTTCGGGCCGCTGAGCCACCTGTGGCTCTACGACAAACGCCTGCGTGCCCTGGACAAGGCCAATCGCATCGGCTGGGTGCTGGCCACCACTGGTGACATCGAGGCGCGTGTGTGGAGCCTTGTCAAGGAACTGGCGCCCATCGCCTTGCTCGACGCCTGGCAGCAGCCGCTGCTGGCATGGTGTCAAGACAAAGGCGCTGTGCACGAGCTCGGCCAAGGTCTCTATCCCCGCATTGGTGAACTGCGAGCGCTGCGCGTGAGCATCACCGACCACTTCATCCGGCACGTCAGTGCCGGCGTCCGCGAGCGTCTGCTCGTCGCCTGAACCATCCTTGTGAGTCCTACCTGGCAGCGCGCCAGGCCTCGGGCCCGCCTTCTCAACCACCTACCAGGGCGCACCGCTGTTCTTCAGCGGCGCGCCCTTATTTTTTGGAGCAAATCATGGAAGTTTCCACACCCACCACACCCGTCCTGGAGCAGGACACAACTACCGTTGCACCTGTTGCAGCATCGGATGCCACGGGCGAATTCGGCCAGATCGAGGGCGAGGACTTCCTGGCCGATGTGATCAGCGAGACCATTCCGCTGGGGGATTTCATCCGCGAGTTCGGCCAGGGCCTGCTCGACCAGGTGCGTGCCCAGCATCCGCCCGTGTACATGCCTGAGCGAGACCGCCAAACAAGCGTTTGGAAGGATCGCCAGGAGATACTGCAGCGGCTCAAACGCAAGCCGTTCGACGCGCAGTCGGAGGCCGTCCAGGCCATCGTCAAGCTGCTGGCCGACCAGGGCGAACCTGCGGCCGTGCTGAACGCCGAAATGGGCACAGGCAAGACCATGATGGCCATCTGCACTGCCGTGCTGCTGCAGCGCCTGCAGCAGCGCAATCCACGCACACTGATCATCTCGCCGCCCCACCTGGTCTACAAGTGGCGGCGCGAGATCCTGGAGACCGTGCCCGGTGCACGCGTGTGGGTGCTCAACGGCCCTGACACGCTGCGCAAGCTGCTGGCTCTGCGATCGCGCCTGGGCCTGGAATCCAGCCAGCCGGAGTTCTTCGTGCTCGGTCGCGTGCGTATGCGCATGGGCTTTCACTGGCGGCCGGCGTTCATCGAACGCAAGCTGCTGATCGAGGGCCAGGTGTTCTCTGCAGCGTGCTGTCCCAACTGCATGCGGCCGCTCGAATCCAAGGGGGAAGAGGGCGAGACGCTGCCGCTGTCTGCGCCTCTGGCCAAGCAGCTGCTGAGCGAACGCCGGCGCAAGTGCGACAGCTGCAGCTCCACGCTGTGGACGCTCATTCGCAGTGGCAAGCCCATCCAGTCCATGTACGACCTGGTGCTCGACGCGCTGCAGCAGCTTCCGACCATCGGGCCGGTGGCGGCCAAACGTCTGCTCAAAACCTTCGGGGAGAAAACCTTGGCGGCCATGCTGGAGGACAACGTCTACGAGTTCGTGAACTTGATGGACGAGAACGGCGACCTGGTGTTTTCCGACCGACAGGCCAAGCGCATGGAGCGTCGCCTGGCCAACTTCGAGTTCTCCATAGGTCAGGGGGGCTATCAGCCCACCGAGTTCATCAAGCGCTATCTGCCCAAGGACTACTTTGGGCTGCTGGTGGTCGATGAGGGCCATGAGTACAAGAACGAGGGCTCTGCTCAGGGTCAGGCCATGGGGGTGCTGGCCAGCCAGTGCTCTAAAGTGCTGCTGCTGACTGGAACGCTCATGGGCGGCTATGCAGACGACCTCTTCCATCTGCTTTGGCGGATCAACCCGGTCGCGCTGATCGAGGACGGATTCAAGCCGTCTAAAAATGGCTCCATGGCTGCGGCGACGATGGGTTTCATGCGAACGCACGGCGTGCTCAAGGACGTGTACAAGGAGTCGGCCTCGACCTCCCACCGCACGGCCAAGGGCAAGCAGCTCACAGTGCGCACTTCCAAGGCCCCGGGCTTTGGCCCTGTTGGCATCATGCGCTACGTGCTGCCCATCACCGTCTTCCTGAAGCTGCGCGACATCGGGCAGAAGGTGCTTCCGGCCTATGCCGAGTCCTTCATCGACGTGCAGATGCAGGAGGACCAGGCCGAGGCCTACCAGGTCATGGCGCTCAAGCTCGTTCAGATGCTCAAACAAGCACTGGCCATGAAAGACAGCACGCTTCTGGGCGTGGTCATGAACGTGCTGCTGGCCTGGCCAGAGTGCTGCTTCAGGACTGAGACAGTCAGGCATCCCAGGACGAAGGCGCTGCTTCACCTGCAGGCGCCAGTCTTCTCGGAAACCGAGTGCACGCCCAAAGAGCAAAAGCTGATCGAGCTGTGTTTGGAGGAGAAAGCACAGGGCCGCAAGGTCCTGGTCTATTCCATCTACACGGGCACACGCGACACCACCGCCAGGCTGCGCATGCACCTGGAAGCCCGAGGCTTCAAGGTCGCTGTGCTGCGCGCTAGCGTTGACGCATCGAAGCGAGAGGATTGGGTTGCTGACCAGGTCGATCGCGGCGTTGACGTGATCATCACCAATCCCGAGCTCGTAAAGACAGGCCTGGATCTCCTGGAGTTCCCGACCATCGTCTTCATGCAGTCCGGATTCAATGTCTACACGATGATGCAGGCGGCAAGGCGCTCATGGCGCATAGGCCAAAAGCTCGACGTGCGAGTGATCTTCTTGGGTTACGCCTGCACCAGTCAGATGGATTGCCTGCGGCTCATGGCCAAGAAGATCACGGTGTCTCAGTCCACCTCGGGCGACATGCCCGAGTGCGGCCTGGACGTGCTCAACGACAATGAGGGCGAGAGCATCGAAGTGGCCCTGGCCAGGGAGTTGCTGGCAGCCTAGCAGTTCACTGAGCACAAACTTAAAAGCCCCGACAGGATCTTCCAGTCGGGGTTTTTTTCATATCGCTAGTTGCATGCGATATCGTCCTACGCACGAAAGCGGAATTTTTATTATGTTGAACTACCTAAAATTACTCCAGTCCTCCACGCAATGAAGTTGTTGTGTGGAGATACTATGTGAGTTTTATACCTTGTATTAGATGAAATTATTTCTTTAATTCATCGCTGGCGCTAAACACCTTCTGCATATGAGCATCGACAACCACTTGTGTTTGCACTTTGAAGGTAAGCTCGGATGACATAATCTTCGATTTGTTATCGGCTTTGGCATTTGGTCTTTTGTGGCCATTACCGCGATTTGCTGTAAGATTCGAATAATTAAGTAGTCGCGAAAAATACGATATGCTCATTCTAGTCACTGGAAAAGAAAAAGCAATCAAGGTGGCTAAAAACATTCCCGCAAAAATATCCAAAGGGAAATGAAGTCCAGTGTAAACACGTGACCAACAAGTAGCTAGTGCCAAAACGCCTACCCATATGCCTAACAGCCGAAATCGCGAATCGAGAAAGCAGATGACTGCTAATGTGAATATGACGGTGGCATGTGCGCTGGGTAATGAGCCGCGATCTGAATGATTTAAATACATAGGGCTTAGTCCGACTATAAATGGACGGGGGTGGCCTATATTATCAGCTATTGCATGAGCAACAATGGCAGTAGAAGCGCTGACAAATATTGCACACAGTAGATAAATTATCTTCGATGGATTAAACCCCATAAATGCAATTACACTGCCGAATGCGAGCCAGCCGCCGTATTCGGCAAGAAAACTTGCTAATAACAAGGCCTCTGCATTTGGAGAATGACCTGCAGCGGTCAACGAAAACAGCTGCCTGTTAATTTCGGAAATGGAATTATTTATCAAAGGGAAAATGTGGATTAAAATTTGTGCTCGCTATGAATGAGCAGAGTTATCAACCTCTCCTGGTGATTCAGGCATTAAAATCCGATAGAAGATCAATAATTCAGTCATTCTTAAGTAGCCAGCCATGAGAAGGGCTCCAACTGATATGATGGAGTTGCCTCTCTGTATAAGCTGTTTATCTAGACGCCCACGCCGGGGGTGATAGAGATATTTAGTGTAGTGCTCAGATGAAATCGCCAGCAAAGGCGGTCATCTGCTTATCTGCCATGCTTAGTAAACTAGCAACTTGTAAGAGGCGTTCGAAAAAATGCAACTGCCATTGATCGCGCCTAGCTGGGATTGCGTATATTTTATTGACGGGTAGATCGTGGAACGGCACACTCAATTAGAGCCTGTTCATCTGTTTGATCGCCACAAGCCAAATATGTCCTGAATTGAATATTCCGGTCTGAATTCAGATCTGCCAAGCAATTGTTCATGTTCATTGCATTGGTGCTTGCTCCTTGAGTTCTATTTGTCTGAAATTCGCATTCGGCATCGCGAAACTCTAGCCATTTTCTCTGTGCAGCAAGAAGAGATTTTTTTGCTTGGACATCGCCCTGTAACCTTTCTTTGATTTTTTTGTAGAGCGAATTCAGCTCATCATCAGTCATCTGGAGCGCAGAAGAAGCGCACGCCGTTAATTGTGCTTGATTTTTCGCGCGCTCGAAGCAGGTGTCTGCGGATGCTTTTGCATGAAATGGTGCTGAAAGCAATAAAGGTACGATGAAAAATCCTGCGAATTTATTAAAAACCATATATCACCTTATGATTCTTGGAATATAAGTTGTGGCAAATTAAGTACCAAATTATTAAATTAATTATCAGTAGTAGGATCGTCTACAAGACATCCAATTCCATGGCATCCTATAAAGCCCCCCTTCGTGTCAAAGTTAGGCTCACCATTTTTGTCGTATTGAGGAGTCTGATCTACTCCTTCGTCAGGATTATCCACTTGACAACCAATACCATGACATCCGTTATATTCGTTGCTCTTGTTGTAATTGCTCGTTGTGTGACTCTTTTTGTGAGAATCCGATGCAAGGCTTTCTAAAATTGCACCTAGCACCACACCTCCAACTACAGCACCCACATCGTGCCCACGGTCGTCATAAGACCTGGCATTTTCGTCAAAACCATCACCTCTGCCATGGTGGTAGCCCGCAACATCAGCGAATACACCTGCACAGCCTCGTGAAACCCAGATATATTTACTTTGACCGTTATATCCCCAGGTCCTGTTTAATATGCAAGCACTGCTTGATATTTGATGGATTAATTGTGGCTGCTTCAGCACCCCGCCATAGCATTCGTCGTACTCATAATTCCTAGAGTGACACTCCACCGTCGCTTGAGCATATGAGTTTCCGATCAGAAGAAATATTCCTCCATTGAGGATAAGTTTTGCAAATCTATTGAGTTTTTCAGTTTTCATATCGCGCTCTCGAATTACTAATTTGCGAAGATTAATTGGCGTGTAGTTTTTCATGCATCAGTGTGGTATTCCTAGTCATGGTGTTTAATATCGTCATTATTTTTTTTGGTAATTGAAATTATCCTATTTATTTTTAAAGAGATTCGCACTGATTTACAATATTTTTGAGCAGAATCAGGCAATAATAAGCTGCAATCAACCTCTGTGGAAATGCACGCCCAGCAAGAAAAAATAGCGAGTCCACTCAAGAAAATAGCCATCATATTGCAAACTAGATGTTTTATTTGCATCTGATTATTGATAATTTTAGCTAAAATTTTCAGTAATGTAATATGTTGCTCTATTTTCTTGAGGCTAGTGTCAAGGCATAATTATCAGCTGATGACAACGCCGCATCTTAGTCAAATGAAGCTTGCAAAGCGACGCTGTGGACCTTCGACTGCGTCACATCACTGCTTCACGTTCAATTCGGCGCGTTCGAGGTTGATTTCCCATGATTACGCAGTCCAGCCTGCAGTAAAGCGCGACCGGCAAATGCATCGCCAGCCACCTCCAAATCAAAGCGATCAGCGTCCAATCGGCGCAAATCTGAAATTACTGCATTGGCTTCATCCACAGTCGCACCAGTGGCGAGCATTGCTTCATAACCCAACTTCATGGCTGATTCGAACGTTTCCCTAATAACGGTATTCGAGCTATCTGCTTGCACCAGTTCGACCGCGTGCTGACGGTCATAGGCACGAACCAGCACCCGAGCTTGAGGGCACTCGGCTCTTACGCTTTGAACAATGTGCGTAGCGGTTGTTCTGTCATTAACGCAGACTAAGATGGCGCTCGCGCTGCGAGCACCCGCCGCATGCAGGACGTCAGGCCGGGCGCCATCGCCGTAATAGACCTTGAAACCTAGGTAAGACTGCGCGTCCCGGATCACTTGGGTGTCGTTGTCTATGACTGTCAGAGAAGCGCCGCGCGCCACAACGCCTTGGCTGGCAATTTGGCCGACGCGACCAAAGCCGATCACCAAAACGTTCGCCTGTCGGTCTTGCGCTTGCTCCACGTCTTCCATGGATTCTGGATTGCGCGGCCCGAACCGCTGGTGCATGAGCACGACCATTGGAGTCAGTGCCATTGAGAGAACTACAATGGCCGTCATGTTGGCGTTGACGGTGGCGTCGATCACACGTGCGCCTGAGGCAGCGGCGAATAGCACAAAAGCGAATTCGCCGCCCTGTGCCATCAGCACTGCTCGGTCCAGTGCTTCGATATGCGAGCTCTTAGCTATGCGCGCTACTGCGTAGATGCACATTGCCTTGGTCGCCATAAGCGCTAGTACACCGGCGACAATTAGACGCCAGTTTTGCACGACCACACCAAGGTCTAGAGACATGCCAACGCCCAGAAAGAATAGTCCCAGCAATAGGCCACGAAACGGTTCGATGTCTGCCTCTAATTGGTGCCGGAAGGTGGATTCAGACAGCAGGACACCTGCCAGAAATGCGCCCATAGCCATTGATAACCCACCTAGCTGCATTAGGAGAGCCGCACCAAGCACCACCAAAAGCGCTGCGGCCGTCATAACTTCGCGAGCCTTGGCATTGGCAAGAATACGGAAAAGCGGGTTGAGCAGCCATACGCCGGCGGCCACCAGCGCGGCCAATGAACCCAGGGCCAGACCTATCACGCCCCAGCGCGAGGGCACAACAGCGGCTACATCCAGCACTGGTGGCGCAATAAAGGCTATCAAGGCCAGCAGCGGAACAATCAGAAGATCTTCAAAAAGGAGTATGGAGACGATACGCTGTCCGCGCGGCGCGGCTATGTCACCTCGCTCGCCCAGGAGTTGCATGACGATGGCTGTGGAAGTGAGTACAAAACCCATCGCACTTACGAAGGACACTGCTAGCGAGAAACCAAAGGCAATGCCCACCAGCGTCAGCAGGAAACCGCAAACGAGGCACTGTAGGCTGCCCAGACCGAAGATCTGCTTCCGCAGGCTCCACAGGTGAGAAGGCCGCATTTCCAACCCGATTACGAACAGGAACATAACCACGCCAAGCTCAGCTACGTGCAGGATGGCCTGTGGATCGTTGAAGAGCTTGAAGCCAAACGGCCCAATGGCCAAGCCAGCCGACAAATACCCTAGCACCGATCCCAGGCCGATCTTCTTGAACAGAGGCACTGCTATTACAGCTGCTCCCAACAAACTCACGACCTGTATCAGATCTCCTGCACTTCCTTCAACAGTCATGGGTTCCGTCTCCAGATGGTTGTAAGGACGAGAGAGCGGAAACTTCAGCTGCGAACACAAGCATGAGCGACAGATCAGTGCACAAACGTTCGCTGCTCAATCCCTGAGCTCTCCTGTCCGCCATGAACATCCGTACTTCTATGTCCATTTTCATTTGAACGTCTCACTTATTTATGAAGTTAATAAACAAACGGAGTTAAAACAATAACGGCGCGTATTCTTCAATCACGAAACGCGCCAAACCTCAATATTTTTGCTATTTCCGATGAGCTGTGGCCCCACCCATCAACTCCTCAAGCTGAACTGCCTCATAACGCAGAAGCTATGCTGGATTAGCTATACTGAAAGGCAGACTTCGATGTCTTCTGCCTGTAATCGCAGCGATGGCATTGGCCATCGCCGGGGCGATAGGAGGAAGCGAAGGCTCGCCTATGCCAGTTGGGGGATCAGCAGAGGGAACGATGTGCACAGTCATCTTCGGCATGTGCGCATGAGTCGGTATGCGATAGTCGTTCCAGTTATGCTGCTGCACCTGGCCATTCTTCAGGGTTATCTCTGCACCAGGGATCGTCATGCCCAGGCCCATCAATAGACCACCTTGCATTTGAGCCTCAATTGTGCGTGGATTCACAGGCATATTACAGTGTACAGCGGCTGTCACCTCATGCAAAACAGGCTCGGTTCCATTCATCGAGACCTCGACCACATAAGCCACTATGCTGTCGAAGGATTCATGCACAGCCACTCCCCATGCCCGTCCGGGGGGCAGCCGCCTCTTGCCATATCCAGATTTTTCGACCGCCAACTCCATAGCGGCGAGATTACGCGGGTGTTTTGCCAGCAGGCGGCGACGGTAGGTAACGGGATCAATACCTCCAGCGCGTGCTAATTCATCTACGAGTGTCTCCATCACAAATGCTGTGTGGGTATGTCCCACAGAGCGGAACCACAGGACTGGTACATTCACCTTAGGATGGTGGACTTCAAGAGCGATAGGAAAAGGGTAGGGGCTTCCCGCTACGCCCTCGACCATAGTCTCATCAACACCATTCTTTACCGTGAAACTTTCGATTTGCGTTCCGCTAGTAATGGACTGGCCAACAATTATGTGTTTCCATGCGAGGACCGTGCCTTTGCCATCATGGGCGATCTCGACACGGTGCAAGTGCATCGGTCGGTAGTAACCACCGCGAACGTCGTCTTCGCGCGTCCAGATCATCTTGATCGGTTCACGACGCCCCACTGCATATCGTGCTTTGGCTACCTGAGCGGCATCGACCAAGTAGTCTGACGTTGGAACGGCACGCCGACCAAATCCGCCGCCTGCCATCATCGTATTCAAAGTTACCTGGTCGGGTTTGAGTCCCAATACGTGGGCAACGGCTGCTTGATCGGCCGTCTGGAGTTGAGAGCCAACCCATACTTTACATTGGTCGCCGCGAAAATCGATGCTGCAATTGAGCGGCTCCATCGGCGTGTGTGCGAGATACGGAAAGGTGTACTCTGCCGAGATTTTTTTCAGCTTAGTATTTGCCAGCGCAGAGGTGTCAGCTGGATGGACCTTCGTGCCTGGCTGGCCAGCCAGTACACGATACCTTGCCCACAGCGTGTCACTGTCCGCCTTTTCAACGCCGTCAGTGTCCCACTCAACCTGTAATACCTCACGTGCCAAGCGTGCTGGCCAGAAACCGTCTGCCACAACCGCAAGGCCGACTCCGCCATTATAAAGAGGTACTTGGTATACGTCCTCTACGCCAGAAATCGCTTTTGCCTTTGTTGCGTCATAGCGCAAAACCTTCGCTCCAAAAACCGGTGGATGCAGAATTACCACAGTGCGCATGTTCGGTAATGTGAAGTCGATCCCGAATATCTGCAGACCGCTGGATTTATCACGCGCATCAAGACGACCCGTTGGCTTACCGATGAGCTTGAACTTCGCAGGAGATTTGAGTTCAACGCTTGTCGGTACCGGCTCGTCAAGTGCTGCAGCTGCCAGTTCTCCATATGACAGACTACGACCATCGGGGGCAATAACCATGCCAGCCTGGGTTTTAAGAACTGAAGGTGAAACATTCAGGCGCTTCGCCGCTGCGTTTACTAGCATTGCGCGCATGCGTGCACCAATCTCGCGATATTGCGACCAAGAGTGCTTCATCGTGGTAGAACCGCCGACGATCTGCATTTTGTACACTGGATCTTTGTATGCTTCGCCCGCTGGCCCTAGATGAGAGCGAACTTTGGACCAGTCGGCATCTAATTCCTCGGCAACCAACATGGGCAGTGCTGTTTGCACGCCCTGGCCGATGTCAGTCTTTCCTATGGTGACTGTTACGAATCCATCGCCGTCGATGCTGACAAAGGCACTTGGTTGCTGTTGTGGCATGAGCCCAGCCTCAACAGCGGCAGATTGCGTTTGCGCATCTATCGCCATTGCATACACGGCGAAACCTGTACCCATACCGAGTTTGAGGAACTGACGGCGTCCCAATTGGTTGGTTCCGAAAGAAGCTTGAATTCTTTTCATTGTTGCTAATCTTTCAAGCAAGAATCTTGGCCGCGTCCAAAACGGCAGCATGGATGCGTGCGTAGGTGCCGCAGCGACATAGATTTGCGCTCATTGCACGGTTAATGTCGTCATCGGACGGCTGCTTGTTGGTCTTCAACAGTGCTACTGCCGCCATGATCTGCCCGCTCTGGCAGTATCCGCACTGAACCACATCATGTAGCACCCATGCTTGCCGCACTGCACGCCCCACCTCGTCTTGTTCAGCCACGGCTTCGATGGTGTCTAGGTTCTGGCCTGCGATGGATGCCACCGGTGTGACGCAGGACCTACGCTGCTCGCCGTCTACATGGACGGTGCAGGCTCCGCATACAGCAATACCGCACCCGAACTTAGTGCCAGTGAGGCCAAGTGTGTCGCGCAGTACCCACAGAACCGGAGTGTCGCCTGGAACATCAACGGTTTGTGTCTGACCATTCAACCGAAAAGAAATCATGGCTGGCTCCTATGGGGGATGGGAGTGGTCAAAAAATCAGACGTTGCAACAGCTCTCAGGCTATTGGCTGCATCAACGTTGTTGGCGGCACGAGTCTTGCCTGCTGACGAACGCAAAGGTTCGGTTGCGTCACACGGCGCCCCATTCCTGATCCAAGCGCTGACCTGCTGGTCAAAGGCGGGCTTGTCCATCGGCGGCAGCTGGCGACCCGGCCCAGGGTCCCAACCCCAGAAGACCAAATGGTCTGTGGCCATGTGCTCTTCAAGCATGGCGAGCGAGCGACCTCCATTTGTCTTGGGGTCGCGGAACACCTTGCATAACGCTGGGCCGGACAATCCGTACCAAGACATCTTCATGTGCGCAGGTGGCATGTGCCATCCAGACTTGCCAGCGGTCTCAAGGCCCGGGGGCGCGCTTGCAAGCGGGCTGTTCTTTGTCGAATGGCACGTGGCGCACTGCAGAGGGGCGACACCCTTTCCATCAAGTCCTCGCTGCACTGGAGGGTAGTGCAAGCGCTTGAAGTCACCCTGAAGGGGGGAGCCTGGCACGTGACAATTCACGCAACGCGGGTGCAGAAGTACGCGCTCCATCTGTGCGAAAGCGTCCAACCCGGCTTTTCGGCTCGGCGAGGGCGAGACCTGGGTTGGACGGAATCTGTCAGCAGACTCGGCAGCCGTCGTGACAATTGGCAAAAATATGGCGCAAGAAGCCAAGTGTCGACACCATGGTGCGTCTCTTCGAGTCATTCGTGGGTTCCTTTATTTGCCGGAAGTAAATTTTTCCGTTCGCCTGTGCAGAACCGCCACAACCGAGGCCCCGCAAGCGTGCATGAAGTCTAGGTAGCATTCCTGGGAGACAACAGGGCTGCTTTATCCTAGGAAAAAAATTCCTAGTCTCATGGTTGATATGGAGCACAACATCAATAGTAGGATGCCCCCATGCCAGACGTCCTACTGTCCAAAAAAAACGCACTTGGTGACTTCCTGCGAGCACGCCGTGCCGAACTCCGTCCTGCTGAAGTGGGTCTACCGAACAGCCTTAACGCTAGAAGAGTGCCTGGCTTACGCCGGGAGGAAGTCGCTCAGTTAGCAGGTATAAGCTCGGATTACTACAACCGTTTGGAGCAGGGTCGTATAGTTCCTTCTATTTCCGTACTTACAGCAATAGCACGCAGTCTTCGTTTGGATAATGATCAGACTGTTTACTTGCGCCATTTAGTGCAAGGCAAGTCACTCTGTTCAGAACCAAGGCCACAACTCACTGTTGGGCCACAAACTGCACGGCTGGTAGCGCTCCTATCTCCCGTGGCTGTAGTAGTTTTTGGACGCTCTCTAGACGTTCTTGGTTGGAACTCGGTCGCAGCAGAGCTGCTAGGGAATTTTTCAGCGTGCCCGCTCAATGAGCGTAATTTCATCCGCATGGCCTTTCTCGATCCAGACGTGCGATCGCGGCTTGTTGACTGGAACGTTTCTGGAAGGCAATGTGTTACCTACTTGCGGATGGATGTCGCACGCTACCCCGACGATGCAAGGTTAAGCGCATTGGTTAACGAGCTTTCTGCTGAGAGCGCCGATTTTCGCTTATGGTGGACATCACAGCAAGTTTCACTTCCGTCCTATGGGCAAAAGCGCATTCTGCATCCGAAAGAAGGCCTACTAACACTCGATTGGCAGATGCTGGGCTGTCCAGAAAATCCTGAGCAAATGATTTACGTGATGAGCGCGCCAATAGATAGTCCTGTAGCGAAGATTATGTCTAAATGGCAAGCCCGTTGAAAAAGAATACCGTGGATCCGCCGCTTTAATAGGAAATATCATGCAGCAACAGGTACTTTCCGCACACGAAATTTACCCTCACATCCGTACCGTAATGGGGATGGTGATTGGGTTAGGCGTCACGCGGCTATTGTCTGGGGTTGCACGTATCGTACAACACCCAGGTCAACATTTGCTGTATCCGGTACATCTCGCTTGGGTTGTATCTGTACTTCTATCATTGATCCACTTTTGGTGGTGGCAGTTCGGTCTTTTTCAAATAGAGACATGGACATTCGGCACATACCTTTTCGTAATTAGCTACGCAATATTGTTGTTCATGCAATGCGCGATCCTTTTCCCTGACAGCCTGCAAGATTACAGAAGTTACAAGGATTTTTTTCTAGCCCGGCGCGCCTGGTTTTTTGGACTTTTAGCCACTACTAGTCTGTTCGATGTAGTAGACACCATGTTAAAAGGGAAGGAGCATTTTTCCCGCTTTGCAGGGGAGTATTTGGTGCGTACCCCATTTCTCGTAATTCTGTGTATTGCAGCGGCGAAAACCAGCTCTGAGAAATTTCAAATATGTTTTGTTGCGTTGGCAATTGCTTACCAAATATCTTGGATATTTCGTCTATTTGACACGTTGATTTGAAATGCTCATTAGAGTCGTAAAATGAAGAAGATAACTCAGCTTTTACTTACTTGTTCACTGATTTCTGCAACTGCAGTTCAGGCTTCTGACGATAATTGCTTCGAAAATGCCCAAACTCAAGCTCAGCTCAATGGTTGCGCGGTTGAGGCTTTAAATAAAGCGGATGGCGATCTCAATACTCTTTATCATAGAATGCAAGAACGTTTAAAAAATGACATAAATACCAAAGCAATGATGGTCGAAGCGCAGCGGAAATGGCTAACCTTCAGAGACGCGGAGTGCAAGTTCTTTTCTTCTCGATCGGCCGGGGGCAGCATGTCTACCTTGCAAATGGATGATTGCCTGACCAAGTTGACGCGTACGCGAGTAATGGAATTGCAGAACCACCTTGCTTGCGGCCGAGGTTCCAGCGAACAGGAAGCACTACAATGTGCACTGCCACCTGTGGGTCGCTGAAACATTAGCACATCAACATTAAGGGTAGCTAAGTAACATAGCGCTCCTTGTTTTCTTTAGGTTCCACCCGCATAGGGGATTTTAGGAGAAATTTTCATGTCGCATGCCAACAGTATTCTTTTTGCTTCAGTCGTTGCGATTTCCATGATCGGGTGCGCCACGGTTCGTCAGACGGATCTGTCTTCCTGGGAGGGCGCTCCTGTCGAAGCCCTAGATACCCATCCGGTTTTTTTGTCTATGCCCGTATACAAGACATTTACGGATGCGGGTATGGAAATACGTAATTACGTAAACAGTGAGAAATCGGAGGAATGCTACGCGAGCAGTGGCGGACATCATGGAAAACATACAAATTACACCGCTTTCATGTCATGCACTGAAAATCGCCTCGTATGCAACAATATTTTTTATATCCAGAATCATAAGGTAGTGCGCTACACACCAACTGGTAATTGCTACACGGATGAGACTGTGCGGCCACGTTCGCCTGTGGTTTCAATAGACAAAATTAAATAGTAGATTTCTTCTGGGGATCTTGCACTTGCTCAGTTTCGTTGTTCCATTATGTGATGTTGAGCGTGTATTTTGTGTGTTTCGTACTCTCTTGAAATTGCATCTATGCACCACTTTGAGAAAAGATACCCATTTATTGGGCTTTTTCGCAATGTTTGACTCTGTACGATTGAGGTTATTTGCTTTCTAGGCGCGACAAAATGCATAAGTGGTTGCTCAATGGTCGAGCATTCTTTCTTGCTGGATTCACGATTGCTCTTGCGTCGTGTACAACTGCTATACCGGAGACTAACTCGACTATTATCGAGCGCGATTTAAAATTTGCTATAGCGGACGTTCGGGATATGAGAGCTGAGTTCCGAAACATATTCTGTTCTCGCTTAACAATAGAAGTAAACTGTTCGAACATTCTTTTGCACTTGCCGGACGAGCCGATTGAAGATAATTATAGGCTGCAGTCAGATGTTAATAGTGGTGCAGCATCGATGTTGCCGGCTAGATATCGGCTTGCTTTTGTGCCTGGTTTGTTTGCAGGATGCATCGTCCCAACGATACTGCCATTCATTGATGTTGTCGATAAACTACGCAGTGACGGATTCGATGCTCGAATTTTGTCAGTCGAAGCACGAGCATCCAGCGAACATAATGGAGATCTCATCGCACAGCAGCTTCTTACAGCAAATCCCGACCCCCGTCCTTGGATTATCTTTGGATATTCAAAAGGATTGCCAGATATTCTTGAGGCACTTATCCGGAACCCAACAATGGGTCGAAATATTGCCGCAGTTGTCAGCTATGCCGGAGCCGTTGGAGGCAGCATGCTTGCCGACGATACAAGTAATGTCGCTGCACACCTGCTGGATTATGTTCCATTACCAGGATGCGATATAGGCGACGGCTCAAGCATCCATTCATTGCGTCGAGACGTTCGGAAATTATGGTGGAAGGTCAATCATAAAAGACTTAATGTGCAGTTTTTCTCTTTAGTAGCAACTGCACAGCCACACCGAGTATCACTTCCGTTGCGAAACTCTTTTGCGAAATTGTCCAAGTTTGCACCCCAAAACGACGGCCAGCTCGTTGCGGAAGACGCGATAGTTCCAGGAGGAGCTTTACTTGGCTTCATCAACGCAGATCACTGGGCAATGGCCATGCCGCTGTCTAAGCAACTTCCCATTGCAGGTGCGATGTTCATCGACGACTTGCCCAGAGCAGATCTAGTGATGGCAAGCATACAAGTTATTTCACTTCACACCTCACACAAATGACGAGATCTCTTTCTGGCGGAACTGGTCTGAAAATTTTTAAGACCGCAGTTCCAAACGCGCTATACGCAGTGATTGTCGTTCTAATACTAACGGGGTGCGGTGGAATGCTCACACCTTCGAACAGCGGTGCCTCAGTTTCCACTATGGATAGAAAACTAGCGGAAAGAAGTTACCTTGATCGAGCCAGAAGTCAAGCAATTACGCGTAATCAGGTAACCGTGAGCGTGGCGGCGCTGCGGGATGAAGAAAGCTCGGTGAGCTTCGGACTACCCCTGGCTTCGCACGGTATTCAACCTGTATGGATAGAAATAGAGAACCGCAGCACCCATCCGTACTGGTTTATGCCGGCGTTTTTAGATCGTGACTTTTACTCGGCGCGAGAAGCTGCATATCAATTTCATTCAGGTTCTGGTAATTTAAATACCACTCAACTTGAACGCGACTTTACCGATCGCCAAGTTAAATTACATGTAGCCCCAGGAAATACAGTAAAAGGCTTTGTCTACACGAATCTTACGCGTGGTATTAAGTTGATCAATGTTGAATTACTGGGGGCGCGACGCGTTTTACGTTTCGATTTTGCTAGAGAGCAGCTTAACGGTGGATTTGATTATCAGTCAATAGACATTAACAAAATATATCCTCAGGACTATCGTGTTGAGATTGCGTTGAATTCTCTCGGTACGGAACTGAAGAAGCTGCCTTGCTGCGCCACTAATGACCAAGCAAGCAAACAAGGCGATCCACTAAACTTAGCTATTGTCGGGTCAGAACATGATGTGCTGGTGGCACTAGTCCGAGCGGGTTGGGACTTCACAGAGACCATCACCGCATCGAGTGTTAGCCGTATGGTCAGTGCGTTCACCTTTGGTGGTATCTACCGCAACTCACCGGTCAGCGCTTTACATTACGACGGGCGCCCTCAGGATTTCGCTATGCAACGCGCTAGAGCTAACATTTCTCAGCGCAATCACCTACGACTTTGGCTGACGCCTCTACAAGTAAATGGTGCTCCTCTTTGGATCGGGCAGATCAGCCGTGACATTGGTGTTAAAATTACAACTCACTCCCCCACCTTAACAACGCATATAATTGATCCTGACGTAGACGAATCGCGAGACTATCTATTGCAGGACATGTTGATGACTGGCAATGTTGCTCGTTGGGGCTACTCGACCGGAGTAGGTGAAGCTTCTCCAAATGAACCTCGAGTGAACTTGATGTTCGATCCTTACTTTACTGACGGGCGACGCTTGGTTCTTTTTGTGTCAAAAAGCCCGCTCGCAATGCAGGATGCTGAGTTTCTGCAATGGCATATTGATTAATCCGATTTTGCAAAACTAACAAATTATCTGTTTTGCTGTTGTGGGCTGCGAGTCCGCGAAGGCGTGGAGATCGTGGCGCGCGCGGTGCTGTGGCTGACAACGTGCTGGACCGCCTGTTGCAGGCCGATGCTTCGAACCAGAAACGGGTGGCTGACTTTACCTACATCTGGACGGCAGAAGGCTGGCTTTAGATGTACGGTCCCAGGAAGTCATGGTGCATTCTTCAGCCTGGAACAGGAGAAAGCACTATGGCAATCCGCCTGCATGGCAGCGCCCGCACAACGCCGCGTATCCGCGCAGAACTCCAGCCAGCGACCGGCTCCCATCGGTCCTTGGCCAAGCTCTACGGCATCAACCCCAAGACCGTGGCCAAGTGGCGTGCGCGTACCTCGGTACTCGATGAGCCCATGGGTCCTCGGGACAGAGCAAGCCAGCACCTTTCCCAAGAGCAAGAACACTTGGCGATTGCGTTGCGCAAGTAAGGGCATCTGTCGCTGGACGATCTCATGGGGCAACTCCTGGAGACGGCGCCCAAGCTCAGCCGCAGCGCCTTGCATCGATGCCTGCAGCGTCACGGAATCAGGCGACAGCCCGCAACACACCTGCCACGAAAGCACGGAAAGTTTGAAGAAACGACGCTCGGCTTCGTTCACATCGACAGCGCCGAAATGAAGATCTCCAGCGGCAAACAGCACATGTTTGTTGCCATAGATCGCGTCACAAAATTCACGCATGTCGCGTTCTTTGACAGGGCCACGAAATCCAACGCAGCGCAGTTCCTTCGGCAGGTGCTTGTAACCTTCCCGTACAGCATACATACCGTTCTGACGGACAACGGCATGGCCTTTACGGGACAAGAACGCTTCAGAGGCGGCGTCACCGACGCATGCATCGGTCACATCTTCGAGCGCATCTGCAAGTTCAATGGCATCGAGAAAAGGCACACCAAGCCGTACCACCCCTGGACGAACGGAATGGTCGAGCGCATGAACCGGACCGTCAAGGAATCCACGATCAAGGCCTACGAGTACGAGGGGCTGGAGCAGCTACGGGAGCATGTCCAGGCCTTCGTTCAAAGCTACAACTTCGGCAAGCACTTGAAGGCGCTCAGGTGTAAGACACCATTCCGGGCGATTTGCGAGGCATGGGAAAAAGATCCAAGCCGCCTTAGACTTCATCCGCACCATCTCACTGTGGGACTGAACATCTATCTGCCCAGCCGATCATGGACTGGGCAGATAAATGCATCGCAGTCGATCGCCCCTAGCATCGCTTCGTCTGTCTTGGCGGCAGTGCGTCGCTTGGCGTGAATTCCAATCTCGAATCAAATGAGCCGGTGAGTGGCGCAATTGTTGCGACAATACCCATGCTAGGCCGCTCTTCAAGCCGCTGAAGCACACGCGCATTGGAAATGCGTGACTGCAAGGCTCGCAATCCGGCGTCCAACGATGTCTTCGATTGCATCGAGGCGTTCGACGGTGCTTTGGCGTGAGGCCGGCATTTTTTCAACGGACCGGGCAGTCCATCCCAGGGTGAAACCGGAATAGGCTGACGATTCATGGCGGCAGGAGAAGACGATGCAGGTAATGACGTGGTGGGAGGTGACCGAGGAGGCCGTCAAGACGCACAGGTTGTGCGGGCTGAGCGTTGCCGGCGGGCAACAAACACCAGTGATTAATGAAATCGCGAAGGTGATTCCCGCCTACTACACGGATCCGAAGCGCGTTGCGCAGTTGCTCGCCAAGTTGGGCAAGCCAGCCGCTGCCGCCCATGTTGAGCAAAAGTTGCCGACGCAGCTAACCATCCGCTCGGGGGATCTTGGCGAGATCCTGTGCAACGCCTATGTGCACCAAGCCACGGCCTTCAATCTCGGGATCAATCGCCTGCGGTGGAAGGACCACCGCAACATGTCCATGCGTGGCGAAGATGTGCTGGCCTTCCGCCTAGACCAGAGCAATGGCAGCCTGGGCATCCTCAAGGCCGAAGTCAAGAGCAGGGCAGAGATGAAGACGGCTGTGATTGATGAAGCCCGAGCCGCGCTCTGTGCCAACGGCGGGCTGCCCTCACCGCATGCGCTGGCGTTCGTCGCCGACCGCCTGAACGAGACGGGCGATACAGTGCTTGGTGCTGCCCTGGACATGGCCTTGCTTAAGGACGGCATCCGTGATTCGCAGATCTCGCACATGCTGTTCACGTTCTCGGGCAGCAACCCGGCCAATCTTCTGAAAACCAACTTGCATGCCTATGCTGGCCCCGTGGTGCAGCACTACGTGGGCCTTCGGGTCGATAGACACCAGAACTTCATCAATGCGGTCTTTGCGCAGATCGGCAAGGAGGGCACGTAATGGCCGCAACGCTTGATGAACTGAAAGTCAATATCGACGCTGCCGTAGTATCGGGATTCCGGGACCGGCTGCTCGCCCGGGGTCAGGCGCGCGCAATGGTCTGGCGCGACGGTGTCGTGCCGCCAGAGGCTCCGAACTTCAGTGCGGATCTGTCGGACGATTTGCTGTCCTACGGCTATTCGCTGTTGCAGCATGGTCTGCGGTACGTCGATCTGGACGGCGATGCGCAGACGGCCCGCAAGGCCTTCGAGGTTGCCGCCGAGGCGCTCGAAGCCGTGGTGGCGCGGGGCAAGAACAGCGCCGAGCGTGATTTCCATCGCCTGGTCGCGGCGGCGGCCTATCACCTGGGGCGCTTTTCCGCGCGGGCCTACTCGCTGCTGCACCAAGGGCTGGTCCAGGCCAATCACTCGGCGATGGAGAGGGCGCTTGCGCAGCTGATGCTGCGCGATCTGGACGGCCTGAACAGGGATGTGGGCGCATGGTTTGCCTCGGGCCAAGGCAGCGAGGATGCGGTCATTGCCGCGCTGCAACGGCCCGACACGACCGCGGAGGGAGCAGATGGCTTAGATGGCCAGGAAGAGGACGAGCCCGGGCAGCGCACGGGCGCCATGCTGGTCGCGCTGCAGGACAATTTCATGGCCGCCTTGGCCGTCGCGATGCTGGCCCTGGAGCGCGGCGACGAAGCCCTGCTGCCGCTCGTGCACGAGCGCCTGCGGCACGGCCTGGAGGCCGCTGGCGAGCTTGCGCTGGTGCCCGCCTGGTGGTGCCATCGCCTGGCGAGCCACTTGCTGGGCGGCCTGTGGGAGACCAGCTTTCACAAGGTCTTGCCGCTTGCAGGGCCGCCGGGCGTCGAGCTTGGCGACTGGAGCCGGCTGCGCAAGCTGTTCATCGCCTCGCTCTACCGGCGCAGCAAGGCCGAGATCGAGCTTTGGCCGTCGCAGCTCCAGGCGGCCCGGCGCGTGCTCGACGTCGGCACGAACCTGGTGCTGTCATTGCCCACCAGCGCCGGCAAGACGCGCATCGCCGAGCTGTGCATCCTGGCCTGTCTGGCGCAGGGCCGGCGTATTGTCTTCGTCACGCCGCTGCGGGCCCTGTCCGCACAGACCGAAGTGGGGCTGCGGCGTACCTTTGCCCCGCTGGGCAAGTCCGTCTCCAGCCTGTACGGCAGCATTGGCGCCAGCGGTGCGGACGTCGATGCATTGCGCTCGACCGACATCGTCGTCGCAACGCCCGAAAAGCTCGACTTCGCACTGCGCAGTGATCCAACGCTGCTGGACGACGTGGGCCTAGTGGTGCTTGACGAAGGCCACATGATCGGCCTGGGCGAGCGCGAGGTGCGCTATGAGGCGCAGATCCAGCGCCTGCTGCGCCGCTCCGACGCGGCGGGGCGGCGCATCGTGTGCCTCTCGGCGATCTTGCCCGATGGTCATCAGCTGGAGGACTTCGCGGCCTGGCTCACGCGCGACCAGGCCGAGGGGCTGATCAAGGATGACTGGCGCCCGACCCGTCTGCGCTATGGCGAGATCGAATGGAAAGGCCAGCACGCCCGGCTCAACGTGAGCGTGGGGGGCGAAAAGCCGTTCATTCCCAAGTTCGTCAGTGCCAAAAAGCCGACCCGCGGCCGCGCCAGAAAGCTGTTCCCCGCCGACCAGGGCGAGCTGTGCATCGCCACCGCCTGGCGCCTGCTGGAGGAAGGCCAGACCGTGCTGATCTTCTGTCCGATGCGCCGCTCGGTGCTGCCCCTGGCCGCAAGCATCATCGAGATGCACAAACGCGGCCACATCGCCTCCGTCCTCGTGCAACCGGCCGCGGTGCTGGCGACGGCACTGGCCGTGGGCACGGAGTGGTTCGGGCCCGATCACGACATCCTCGCCTGCCTGAAGCTGGGCGTGGCGGTGCACCATGGCGCTTTGCCCACGCCGTACCGCAAGGAGGTGGAGCGCTTGCTGCGCGAAGGCGTGCTGCGCGTCACGGTATCGTCGCCAACCCTGGCCCAAGGCCTGAATCTGGCCGCGACCTCGCTGGTCTTTCGCGGCGTCAAGCGCGGCCCCGATCTGCTCGATATCTCGGAGTTCCGCAATGTCGTCGGCCGCGCCGGGCGTGCCTATGTCGATGTGGAAGGGCTGGTGCTGTATCCGATGTTTGACAAGCACGCGAAGCGGCGCCACGAATGGCAGTCGCTGCTCCAGAACCAGGCTGGCCGAGAGATGGAAAGCGGTCTGCTGCGGCTGATCGCGACCTTGCTCAGCCGGATGGTCCAGAAGTCGGGGGCGGCCGACGCCGATCGACTCCTCGAGTACATCGCCGGGCAGGCCGCGTGGGATTTTCCGGAGCTTGGCGCTGAATCGGCCAAGGAGGCGGACGAGGCGCGCCAGCGCTGGGAGCGGCATCTGGCGAGCCTGGACACGGCCATCTTCAGCCTGCTTGGCGAAACGGTGACGTCCGAGGCCGACATCGAGGCCAGGCTCGACGAGATATTGCAGGCTTCGCTGTTCCAGCGGCGCCTTGCGCGCAATGAGCAGGACATGCAGAGGCTGCTGCCGGCCGGCTTGCATGCGCGCGCCCGGCAAATCTGGCGCAACAGCACGGCCACGCAGCGGCGCGGGTACTTTCTGGCCGGCGTGGGACTGGCCGCCGGACAGGCGCTGGACGAACACGCGCCGCGGCTCGAAAGCCTTTTGCTGCAAGCCAATGTGAGTATCGACGGCGGCGACCAGGAGGAGGCGGTGGCGGCGATCACCGCCTTCGCCGACATCGCGTTCGGCATCTCGCCGTTCCGGCCTGAAAAGCCGCTCGCCGGTTGGCAGCAACTGCTCAGGCGCTGGCTTCTGGGCGAGCCTGTGTCCGAGCGCGCCAGCGGCGATAACGATCTGTCCGTCCAGTTCATCGAGCAGGCCTTCGTCTACAACCTGCCCTGGGCGATGGAGGCCGTCAGGGTGCGTGCGCAGGCGCACGAGGATCCGCTGTCCGACGACCTCATCCAGTTGTCCGACTTTTCTCGGGCGTATGGGGTGGCCGCCCTGGAGACCGGGACACTGGTGGTTGCAGCCTCCATCCTGATCCAGGCCGGCTTTGGTTCGCGGCTGGGCGCCATCGAGGCCGTCACGTCGACCGGGGCGGACTTCGACTCCATGGGCGGCATGAGGGCCTGGCTTGCCAGCGACGAAGTGCGAGCTTTGTCGACGTCACCCGGCTGGCCAACTCCGCAATCGCATGCGCTATGGGTCGATTTCCAAGGCCCTGGCGGCGCGCAGGCGGTGCAAGAGTGGTCCGCAACCGAGCACACAAGCACCATCGCGTGGCAGGGCGCCCCGGTGCCGCCGGGCACGCCACTGCGTCTGGGCGGCGGGCCGGGCAAGGAGCGCAGCGTGTTCACGGCCGACTTCCAGGAGGTCGCAACGCTTGCATGGACGCCCGGTGTCCAGGGCGTGATCGTCGCGACCTCCACCGACGATCCCGGCAAGCTCGCCGTGGAGTACCTGGGGCCGGGTGTCGTGGGTCGCGGCTGAGCGCCGATGCATACGGAGCATATTGACTGACAGAGGAGAAAAGCTGTGGCGACACCATTGTTTCTGGGCCCTGAGGACCTGAAGAACCTTCATCGGCACTACATCAACCTGACGTGCGTGGACAGCGGCGAACCCGCCAAGGCGAGCAATGGCGGCCTGCCGGTGCGCTACAACTTCAGCGCCTTCGTGGTCGAGGTCGAAGGCGTCCACCTGGCCATCACGGCCGGGCATGTCTTTGAAGATCTGAAGCAGGCGCAGGCGGCGGGGGCAATCCTGTCGAATTGGGCCATAGATGATTCAATGGTCCGTGACCACGGCTTGCCCGTGTATCCCATCGACCTGGATATGAACAAGAACATTTTCTTCTATCACAAGGGGGGTGTGGACTTCGGGGTGTATGTCCTAAGTGATCTGGCTTCGAGCGCGCTTGCCATGCACGGCATCGTGCCGATCCGGCAGGAGCATTGGGATGCGCAGGATCTGGAGGAGTTTCCGTTCTGGACCTTGGTGGGACAGCCCACCGGGTTCGCGACCCTCCGTCCTGACGGGACCTCCAGTAAGTGCCACGTCACGGTGCAGTTGACGCCGCTTGCCCAGCGGCCTGAGGGCTTGCAGCCGACCCAGTATCCACGTCTGTTCGCGCGGATCGAATTCGCGTCCGTGGCGCAACACGAGCAAAGGTTTGACATTGGCGGAATGAGCGGCGGCCCGGTCTTTGCGACGCGCCAGCCGCCGCAGGGGTCGGCCTATGAGTATCGGCTGATCGGTATTCAGAGCGCCTGGGACCAGCGCAAGAACGTCGCGGTGTGCGAGGTGCGGCCGCTGTTGCGGGCGCTGGCCCTGGTGATGCAGGCCCGCCCGCAGTTCGAGGGCGCAGCGGTCCTTTGACCTTTCTACATTCGCGCCCTCGTGGGGCAAGAGCGGAAGGGCATGCACAATTAGACTCGACCGATAGGCTGCAAGCGGATTTTCGACGAGCATAGGGCTTGTTTCCGTTTCTTGCCCCTTAGGCTAGGTCCTGCAATGTCCACCACTTCATTTCATCACAGACACAGCAATGGTCTGTACAAGGTGCTGTCTAGCCTGCCTCAGCGTGTGCAACTGGTTCCCCGTGTCCAGCATTCCGTTTACCGCTGGGATTGTAATCGGTGAGATTTTGTTCTGATCAACTTGTTAATGGCGAATGCCATGCTTCACCAACTCAAGTTTATAAACCATCAATACTATCGTCAAAATTATGGATGAATTTAAACCATTTTTAAAAAATGCTGCTGATATCTTCAGTGTTGAAAATGCCAGCCCTGATTTTGAAAACTCGATTTTTGTTATTGATACTAATATTTTGTTGGCGCCATATAGAGCAAGCAATGAGGCTTTTGAGGAAGTAACTAAAATATACTCAAAATTGAATCAGAAGTCTCAACTATTTATTCCTGCCCAAGTCGCTCGGGAGTTCGCGAAAAATAGACCAGCTGTCCTTACTTCTTTACATAAGCAAATAATTAACGCTTCGGGGGCAAGCCTGTCTGCTAAGTTGAAAATAGCTCCAATTCTCGACACGGACGAAGATTTCATTGAAGCCAAAAGATTATTTGATGAAGCTAAGGATTTTCTGAATAAACATAGACAGAAGATGGAGTTGGTGGCTTCTAAAGTAGCTTCATGGAGTCTTGATGATCCTGTTCTTCAGCAATATCGAAAAATCTTCAGTGCTAAAAATATTATTGAATGCAATCTTAATAATGATGTAATTGATGCCGCTAAGGTTAAAAGATTCAAATCTAAAACTCCTCCTGGTTATAAAGATTTGTCTAAAGACGATGGTGGTATTGGCGATTTAATTATCTGGTCGACCATAATCCAAATAGGCAAAGAGCAACAAAGAGATATTATTTTTATAACCGCTGAAACCAAAGAAGACTGGTATCATTTAGTCGATGGGCATCACATATTTCCACGTTATGAATTGATAGAAGAATACAAGCAAGCAACAAAAGGGCATAGATTAGGAATCGCTAACCTTTCGACCCTTCTTAAAGAGAGGGGTGCGGATGAAAAAGCTGTATTGGAGTTTGAGGACAACCAAGCCGATTTATCCAATAGTCAAGATGCTAGATTTCCAGCGACCGATATCCAACTGAATCAGCCGACAGTTGCTGCGGAGTTCCGTTTTCGCCGTAGATTATCTAGTGCAAGTAGTAAATTTCCTTTTGATCTGTCGTACGTATACGGAGATATTGATTTTCTTATTAATGTTTCTGGATCAACTATTGCTGTCTGCGTGTTCAACGCTAGCGAGATTTCATCAGTAAAAATACTAAATACTTTAATTTATAAATCATCAAAATTCGCAAAAAGTTATAATGAGTTGGTTTTTGTTATTTACGGGGCGCAGCATGAAATTGGGCTATTGCCAAGTCTGATGGAAGCATTTCAGCTGCAAAATTTTCTTTTCAGTTACATCATTGTGGTTGAATCCGGAGATTTTGAGCATGTGATGGCAAACAATTGTAATCATCCAATCATGCAGGAAATTTACTCTCTATTCTAAATTTGTAATTTAGGCAATCTATAAGCTCCAAACTGTGTTTCGGGCTTATAGACTTGTTTTCAATTTAATTGCTGTTGGCCAAGTCTCTCAATTCTTTTATGCTTGCCGCATCATGTATTAATGAGGTCGCACTCGATACATCAATTAATTTATTCTTCATTAGGTATTTCAGGCTTTGCACATAAGGTGAACTCCCTACGCCAATTCGTCTTTGCTGGCTAAGGAAGTCTTTTTCAAAATTTTGCAGCTCTGCTCCATCACTTTGTGGCGACAGCATTCTCTCAACTGTCTCAGCTAGTAAGCTCACACCATTTTGTTTTGATGTGAAATCCATTATTTCGAAGGCCAGCGCCTTAGCGTGAGAATTAACCGTTGGCAATAGGGCTTGGGCAAGAACTCCTACAACATTTGTTGCAAAGGCCAATTTTTCGCCATGAGTGTCTAGAAAGCCCAAGGCTTTTCTGATTGCACCCATAGCATTAGCGGCGTGGATCGTGCCGAAGACCAAGTGTCCCGATTCACCCGCCCGTACTGCCGCCTTCATAGTTTCTGCGTCACGGATCTCACCGATGCTCAGGACGTCAGGAACATACCGTAGAGCTTGTTCAACTGCATTGGCATAACTGTCTACATCGTTTCCGACCTCTCGGTAGGTAAACCGTGACATCCGAGCCTTGTATATGAACTCAATGGGCTCTTCGATGATGACAATGTTGGAGGGTCGTTGTTTATTAATCTGGTTAAGCATTGCTGCAATGCTTGTGCTCTTGCCTGCACCAGTGCGACCAGTTACCAGAACCAGACCACTGCGTGCATTGCATATACTGGAGAGTGTCTCCGGAAGACCCAGTTCGCTCAACGTCTCCGCTACCGGGCGCAGACACCGCAGCATCAAACCGATTCCCCCCATATCTTGCTGCTGCAGCGTGCACCTAACGCGAAAAGGTATTACCTCGCCTTCGGTTTTTCCTGGAGCATCAAGGGTAATCATCGGATGAAGACATCCGTTGTTCTTTTCAAGTAGATCATTCCATTTCCCCCCGGATTGTGGAGTCTGCTCCCTTTTGGAGAAGAGATTGGTGATCAGTTTGTTGAGATCGCCAGCGGTGTAGATGAGCTCTCGAGGTGCTCCACCATCGCTGCTTATTTCAAAGTCTGCCCATTGATTACTGGTAATTCTCAATCTGACAGGCTGTTCGGGCTGAATATACACATCAGTGTACAGGGTAGAATCATTGGTGTTGAAAATCTTGTTGATCAGATCAGTGAAGCTATCCAGCTCGACAAAAGAATTTTGTTGCATATTTCCGCTTATTTACTCAATCGATTTGCAAACGCCTGTACCTCAGCTGAAGTAAGGAAGTCAGGTAAATTGATTTTCCAACCCGCGCCACAAGATTCATAACGATTCTGCGCACGCGATGCGATACAGGTTGACCTATCTGCATCTGGTACGACTCCGCCATTTCCTTGCGTGTATCCTGATGCTGTCAAGGCGTTGTCATACAGCTTGGGATCAGCCAGGACGATGGGGGCAGATCCATCGACTGTCGCAGAGACGATAAAACTCTCTACACCACCTGTGGGTTTGGGAGGTTCTTCACGGTCGTATACGAGTTTGAATATAGCAATCCACCGCTCTCTGTACGGATTGAGATCACTTGTTGTCGCTGGTAGGGCTGCATGGTATTTAAGCATGCTGCTATCCACTGCGCACCTATGCAAAGTCGAGTCATATGTGATTGTTCCACCTTCTCCGGTCACACTGTTCACATTGACCTTGCATAGCTTGTCAGCATCTGTTCCGTCTGTCATGGCCGCTATGTAAGCCGATCTGTTGGAGTTGAAATGCGCATCAGCAGCTATTGCGAATTGCGTCCAGTCGCTGGATACAGACTTGGCCTTGGTGACTTCATGCCCCTTGGATAAGAGGCTAAAACTCGCCAGAAGAATGACAGAAAGCAGTGTCAATCCCACAGCAATTTCGATGAGCGCAACACCTCTGTTTTTGTTTCTCATATCATCTTTCCTACATCCGGCACAACAATGTGGCAGACTCCGAAATTTCTGCGTCTCCGACTGCATAGAAATTCTCACTTTTCTGGATCTTCGGTCCTGATTCGGAATCTGGAAACAGCTGTGCAATGCTTGCCATAGCTTCCTCGCTGATATCAGTGCAAGCGGACCACGCACCCTCTTCGCCCTTAATCACATACCAAGAGGATCGCATATCGGCCATGTCCATACCAGAAGGGGCACTCACCTTGATGTCTTGCCAATAAAGCTTCTTCATAGTGATTCTGCCACGATCGGAAAAATAGTGATCCGCTGCAGTCATAAATGCTTTGTACTGCTTTATTTCATCACTCGCGCTTATTCTGATTTCAGATGCGCCGGAATCACCTTGCGAGGAAACATAGCTAAGTATTGCAGCCAAAAAAAATGCAATGTATACGAAGATCCACATTCATCACTCGCTGTCAAGGTAAACGAAAACCGCCGATTGAACCAGTGACTGGTCTACCGCCTGAAGATGCTGCAATCGTCGGTGGCGTAGACGCATACAGTCGTGCATTTGCCTGACGTTGAGCCTCTTCATTAATGCCAGAGTAGTTGCCCTGAGAAATGCGCTGCTGAACAACCAGTGTTTTCTCTAAGAGCTGGACTTGGAGGAGCTTGTTTTCAAGGCGTTGAAACAACAGGCCCCGTAGCAATTGAGAAAACATCTCTATTTGTCCCTTCTCAATTCTGTCGCTGAAGCTTTGGACCGCTGTAGCCACATCTGAGGCAAAGCTGGTGGTTATTACGAGAAAGCCGTTTCCAGCTGCCCGCAGTGCTTCTCTTGCCGCCCCGTCTTCTCGAATCTCACCTATGAATAGCATGGAAGGAGTGCCAACGGCTTGCGAGCGCAGGACTCCTTGCAGCGCCTTTTCCCAGCAGCCGCTCCCGTTCTCTCTCACTTGAGTTTGGGTGCAATATCCTTGCCCATGCCAACCATTCAGTGGGTGTTCTACTGGCTCTTCAACCGTGTGAGCATATCCACTGAATTCAATCAGTCTAGACACGACAGTGGCGGCGGCCGTCGTGCTTTTTCCGCTGCCGGTTGGCCCGCTGATGAGAATGAGTCCTCCTGTTGAATGCCGCTGATCAAGAAGGAATCGCTGCGATGCCTCAGATAGCCTCGTAGGTAAACTTTCAAGTGTGGGCGCACTCGATTGCATTTTGCGGAAACGAATCCAAGTTCCGTCAACAACGCTGGAGTCTACGTGACCACGCCAATTATTCCCTTGGAACGAAACGGTGCCGTCTTCGAGATTCAACTCTTTGAAGCTTTTTGCGAGACTGGTTGCATAGTCTCGAAGCAAGGGATTGAGCTGCAAAGGACCTGGAAACTGAATGCTTTTCTCAGGTGCAGTGAGGCATACGCCCAAGTCTGAAATGCCTCCAATGAGGCTGCTCAGGTCTGTTGCGGTGACGGCGTCGATGTTCATTTTATTTCAGGAGACTGCACTCTACGGCGCTATACATAAAAACGACTTGTCCGGGCAAATTGGATTTTTCTTCGTAGTCACTCCCGTATTCATACGATCTGAGAGTTGGCTTTCGAGTCAGTTGAAATTCTGTTGGGTCAGCATAATTTCCCACATGCGAGAGTTGGTAGTAGTTCGTTGTGAAAGAGCAGTTGTACCCACCACATTTTGGTACTGTCAGCTGGTCGTTTGACGCTTGAACGGGCGTTCCATTGAGCCTTTCTTCATAGCCCCAGCTGCCGCCCCAAGTGGTGCGTGGGGCAGGAGATCCCGCACGTCCCCAAGCGCCGCCAAATCCGGGGACCATGCTGTCATTTGCCTCTGCATTAACATCCAAAGGAAATGACAGACCATTAGAACCCGAGCGCGTGGGTGTCGCGGGAATGCGTGCATCCAAATACATCCACCACTTTGCAGGGCGCATTGATTCCGGCGTACCTTCTGCCCACTGATGAATTGGCCGTTGCCAAAATGCTGGGCTGCGCGTAGTGTCACCAATAGGTGCGCTGTTCCCATCCGGATAGGTGCTGACCCCGCCGTTGTGGCCGCTGCCGGAAGTGCCAGGATTTGCTCCGCCGCCGCCTGCACCTGGCATCGCGCTGCCGCCTTGGCCAGGGGCATAGCTGGAGCCAGCACCACCGCCACGCCAGCCTGCTCCACCACCGCCACCAGAAACACCCGGCCAGCCCGAGCCGCCACCCCCCCCAGTGACGATGCGCACGCTGTCACCGGGCGCCACCTGGAAATCTCCCTTCGTCACCGGAGCGTCCTGGCCACCGTTGCCACCTGGCGCTATCACTGTTGCGCTGCCATTCAGGAAGATGGCAGTTGAACCGCCACCGCCTCCGTTCGTGCCCGTGCCACCATTTCCCCCGACCGCTTTGTAGTAGAGCCGGATGTTCTCCAGCCCGTAGAACTCTGCGGCCTGCAGCGTGAAGCTCACATCCGGGGATTTGATGGCCACGTAGCACTTCTGCAGCGTCTCCACGCGGCCGCTGGCATTGCCCGAACCGCTACCACCACCTGTTTTGACGGGCGGATAGTAGGTGTAGCCTGACAGAGAGCCCGGTGTCACAAAAACAGCATCGGCCAACGCAGTGCTGGTACTGAGGCCCAGGGTCGCGATGGCACAGGCCTGGGCGACCAGGTGGAACAGGGTTGGGGGTCGTGTCGTCCTCATTTGCATCGTGCTTCTCTGTCGTAGGTGCTCAGCGGACCTGGATGGCGATCTTCGTTCCTGCTTCGGCGCAGCCCGTGGTCAGGCCCGTTTGATCCAAGGTGGCGCCGTTTTTGTAGAGATTGCCGCCGGAGATGACGCCGGCATTTGCCGCTGCTGACGCGCCGACGCGGATGGCCATGGCCACCGGCTCCAGGCGGGCTACCAGGTTGGCGCAGTCGTCCTTGTCCATGGGCGCTGCGGTACCGCCCAGCGTCATTGCGAAGGTGATGCGCGAACCGTTCAGTGCCATCTGGTTGCCGTAACCGTCATACAGTTGGCCGGCATCGAACTTGATTGGGTTTTTGACAATGCCGATTTTGTCCACTTCTGCGGCCGTGACACTGGAGTAATCGTTCGCACGATTCCAGTGCTTTTGAATATCCATTGCAAGATAGAGCGCCTTCTCGCCCAAGTTGCCCGCATTGATTCCTCCCTTGAGCACGCCCAGCGAACTGAGCACGATGGCGGCCACGATACCCGCCAAAAGTGTCCATGCGGCCATTTCAATCATGGACATGCCGCGCTGGCGTTGTGGTTGGAAAGCCTGCGGCTTGAAAGTGGTGCTGTGAATGGTCATTTATGTTGCCCGTGAAATTTATTTGAGAGTTCCGACGATGCCGTACATGGTCACGGCGATCCACAAGATTGAGCCTGCGATAGCAAGTGTTCCCAATATGTCCGCCACCATGGCGGTTGTTTTCGCCTTTTCAATTGAGAGTTCAGAAAACTCGTTGGCGATGTGATCCAGGGATTGCCCGAAATCGCTTGTTCTTCCATAAAGACTAATAATCCATGCGTTCTCCTCTGGAAATAAATTGCATGATGTGAGTGAAACGTGCGGGGGTTTTCCTTGTTGCGTGAGTCGCTTGATATGATCCAGCTTGCTGACCATGTATCTGTCTGCGCCCTCGGAAATAGAATTCACGGCTGTTCTAAAGGGAACCCCAGTCCTGAGAAATCCGCTCAGGCTACCCAAAGTCGCAGATGAGTTCAGCAGCCTAACTGTGGTGAATGGCCAGACGTTTCGGTCCAAAAAATTGCGCAAGGGACCAGTCAAGTTTTTCTTTAGATAGTTAAATGCGTAGTAAATGAATACAATAATTAGAAAAAAACCAATAATGAAAGAAATAATGTGATCGGCCACAAACCCAAAATTTTGGGCTGCTTGTGTCCATCGGTGCCTAGGGGCTGCTTGCTCCATTTGAGGGATAATCTCAAGAGAGAAATAGTAATAAATAACTGACATCATGAGCGCATACCACAGCACACGAGACACTCCCGACCGTATGATTTTTATGATCTCTGACTGACTGCGCGCATACTTTGCAGCCTGAAGTAAACCCAAGGAGATATTTCCTTGTTCTTCGCCGCTGCGAATAATCATGGCCTCGTTATTTGGGACCAGTCCCAGCAGCACGTCTCCGAGCTTTAGCGTCTGTGCTTCGCTGCCTTCAAGAGAGAATCTTTTGCTTCCACCGCCCTTCATCCTTCTCATTACTTCCTGTAGAAGGGGATGGAGAAAATGCTTTTGTTTTCGGTACTCGGCTTCCATCTCTGTTAGAGCAGTGCCCAAGGCGATGCCGCCAGCAGGACCAGTCATGGAAGCAAGCGCGCCATATAGTTTCGCCCTGATATCTGTAGTAAGCCGAATTTGGAACAGAGCTCTTTTGATCCTTTTCATCAGAATCCGTCCCTTCTGAGCATTCCAATACTGTGCTCAACATCGCGCGGATCTACAATGCCTTGGCGCATTTTTTGAATTGCGTGAGACAGTGCGGAAACGCCGAGGCCGTATTCTACTTTTTCACCTTGTGTAGAAAGCCAGTAATCCCGCGCTCCTGCTTCATCTTTTTTCTTAATAAATCCTAATAACTTCTCATCAGGAATGATGATTTCTGCAATGGGTGTTCTTCCGAGGATGCCTGTGCCATTGCATGTTTCGCATTTGCATCCCGTATCCAGCTTGTTCTCTGAGTTGATAAAATATCGGCCTTCGTTGATGAAGCGGATATTGTGCTTATCCTCACTTACAGAGGTCAAACGGTTAAAAAGTCCCTCATTGATCATTCCCGTTGCACGAGCAAGAGGAAGTGGCAATGAACATTCAGGGCACACAATGGGTAATAGCCTTTGATATACAAAACCCGAAATGAATCCAGGCATGGTCATCAGGTCAATATCTACACCCAACTGCTCAAGACGAGAGAATGCAGCCATCGCCGAGTAGCCATGGATTGAAGACAGAATCTTGTGTCCCGCAAGAACGAGATCCTTGACGGTCTTTGCGGCTTGGCTTTCGCGGATTTCTCCGACCATGACTACATCGGGGTCCTGCCGTAATGTGGCTTCCAAAAGTTCGTTGAACGTATCCTTCGTGGCGGGCATCTGGCATGCGTTAGGGATCTCGTACTCCACCGGAGATTCAATCGTGCATACCTTGATATTTGGTCCCCGGTTCTCGTAGAGCTGCTGAATGCAGCTCTGCAGTGATGAAGATTTACCAGAGTTCGTCGGTCCGACAAATACGACCAGGCCCGAGCCACCGATCAGCATTCTTTCGACCTGCTCGCGTTGAGCGTCGGAGTAGCCGACGTCGCTGAGCCTCTTGAAGCCGCCTTCCACGTTGGCAGGTCTAAGCAGACGCAAAACTAACTGGAATTTATCTGGATGGATGGCAGTTGAGTGGAACCGCACTGTCAATAGGCGCTTGTTCTTCTTTGTAGGGTCATCCCACACGTCAAAATTGGTGTCCTTGATTTCTCGTTTTGTCCAGGAGCCTTTTCGGGCAATGTCTGTCGATTCAAAATTGAAAAGCACCGAGCCATAGTCTTCAGCAGTTGCCAAAGAGATGTCTCCCATCTTGTAGCGACGACCATCAATACGGAGCAAGACTTCGGCCTTGTTCTCGCGTGCTTCAATATGGATATCTGATGCACCTGATTTTGCAGCGTCCAATAGCAATTGCCGCACGCGCGTCTGTGTTGACGTTTGTTCGGTATCCGAGCTGCTGATTTCGCGTGCGTTGTTGTGGTGTACCGCCCGTATGATTTCCCAAGTGGAAATCAATGGATAGATATTTAGATAGTTGTCTGCCTTCAGACGCTGAGCAACGTCCAACATTCCTCTGCTTTGCAGATACATGTCAGGAGTCATCAGTAAATAGGTACGATGGCTTTTAGAGCTCTTGGAATCTGCGAGTGGCTGATTGAGTGCGAAGCCGGCAATCTTCTGCTCGAACAGCATATCGCTCTGTATGGCTGCGAAGTGCTCCAGATGCTGTTCACCCAGCGGGTGTGTGAGCTTTTGAAGATAGATGTACTCACCTACCGGAACTGCTGGTACGTCAGAAACAGCGTATCTCTCAAGCACCGCTCGCTTTTCATTGAGATCCCGCTGCTTAAGCTGGATCGCTTCCTTTGCTTTAGCATGCTGATCTTGATGTTTCTCGCCCCGTCGCCCGGGCATTCTCAATGTGATACCGAGTTCCATTTTCAGACCTATTCCAGGATATAGAGCGTTGTGAAGGCGGTAACTTGTGCGCCCACCGCTGCCGGATTATTCCAAATCACGCGCTCGACATTAATGGGATATTTATTTAATATTTCTACTGCCCAGGTCATGCTCAAGAGCTCACTGCTGCTGGCGGTGTTCAGTTGCAGTTGGATTTTTTTCCCCAATCTGTACTCGCTAACGCCTGCCAAGCCTTTGATTTCTGCGGGAGGTCGTAGCGTGACTTCTTCTTCCTGCGAGAATTTGAGAGCCTTGAGATTATGGGCTGCCCAATCCAAAATCGTCATCTTGACGACTCGTGGATCTACCTTCTCAGCCGGCACCCCGTGTATAGAATGTGTTTCAAGTGGAAAATCGGAGAGGATAGGGCCTTCAGAGTTCAGTGGATCGAGGATGCCTGGAAGCTTTGTGCGGTCCGCAATGCGTGTATGGGAATTTGCGGGTGACCATTCAACGGTTGCTTTTTTTCCTTGGAAATCGCATTTCAAAATCGCTGGCTTATAGCCCATTGATGTATATGGCAGCGACTTGCGTATCTGCTCACACTCATGCCACTGCGAGAGTGCGACTCCCTGCAGTCCGAAGTTTCGTTGCTCTGATGCAATTTTTTCTTTGTATTGCTGAATCAGATTGGCTATTCGTTGCTCCTGGGCTCGCTTTTCTTGCTGTGTTTGTAGCAATGCTTTCAACGCGGCTAAACGACGCTCTTCATTGCGTAGGTTCTCTCGCTGGGTCGCTATGAAATACGAGCCTGCGGCAGCGGCCGTCAGAAGGAGGGTCGCAGCAAAAATCTTTCTTATATCAAGACCATTTTTACGCAGACGACATTGTTGCAACTCATCGGATTTGAGCTCTTTAGCGGCCTCTATAATCTTTTGAATGGTATATCTGGCATTAATCGTGTCCCCGACAATCACGCCATCTTGTGGAATGTATTCTGCTGCGGTCGAGAATGCCTGTTTAGCCTCTTCGGTGTTGTAGACAATTCGATCGAACGTCGGCTGAGGAACACCATCCTTGATCAGACATATCCAGAATGTTTCTTCTGCTATTTTCTGAAAGACAAGTGCATTGTCTATGAGCCTGGCAACAAGCGCTGCTCCCGCAAGGCAACCAGCCATCTGCGAAGCGCCCTTGGCCACGTTCAGCTGACCACTGACGCTCAAAGTCAGATAGGCATTATTTTTTCCGACAAATCGCTTTGCCGTCTTAAGATTATCTGCCTCTGTCCATGTCAAACCGAGAGCCAATTTATAGCCATCGATTTTCCATATACGAGTTGAGCTCTGATCAAAGCTGGAGGACAAAACTGAATCCGGTGCGATTTCACTTGCGGAGAGTGTTGGCTCAGTCCTGGCCTTCTTGAACGCGCGCTTTAGCATCTGTGACGTCTCACTGATTGCTTTGCGCAGGCGGCTGGCCGGCTTGCGTAGGCATTTGATTGGGAGTTGGGCCATTCCAGATGGCCGAGCCGGGCGAGGGCAGGGCGGGCTGCGCTTGGACCAGTCCCGCAGGCATGGCCAGCGGCGCCGCCGGCATGCCGGCCGCTGCTCCTTGGCCTGGCCAAGACATTCCTGGCGCACCCGCACCGCCCGGCGAACTGGCGGCTTTGAACGCCAGCGTCATGGGCACTGGCTTCTTGCTCTTGGCATTCGGCAGGGGCTCGATCCGGACCTGGACCTTGCGCGGTGCGATGCTGGCCAGCGTCATGCGCTCAGCGATCTCGTCGCCCTCAGAGAAGGTCAGCACGGCGCCGTTGGCCAGGGCCAAGCGGGCCGTCTTCTTGCCATCGAGAATGATCACCGACACGACGGTTGGGAGGCTGCCCACGATCGGGTCGGTGCCCAGAATGTCGCGGATCTGCCGCTGTTGCTGCAGCAGCTGCAGCTGCACTTCGTTCTCGGCGGCCAGGTCGGCCGGTGTCTTCTGCTGCGCAAGGCCGGCGCCCGCGAGGACGACCAGTGCAGCGGCCACCAGGCCTGCGACGATGAGCTTGCCCTTGGGGGCATTGCGTTGCTTAGCCATTTTTCTGACCTCCATACACCTGCATCACGATCACCGACATCGTTCGATCGCCGCGGCCGCGCTTGCTGGCACCCGCGATCGACAGCTGGTCGTTGACTTCCTCGCTGCCGCTGTCGAAGCCGAAGAGCACCAGGGCGTCTCCGTCCTTCACGAAGGCCTGCTGTTGCATGCTCTGCCGAGCTACTTCTGGGGAGTACGAGGTCACGCCATTGACCACTTCAGGGTTCATGCTCGTGACGGAGGAAAGTTCAAACTGGTACTGCAGCAGGATGCGGTTGTCGCCCAGGATCAGCGGCACCACGTTGGCCGTCAGGCCTGTGGTGAGGGTGGTTTTCTGCTCGGTGGTCTGGGCACCCACGTTGGCGGTCTGCGTGGTCGTTCGCGTGGCCGTGTAGACGCGGTCCTGAACAACCTGGAAAGGCGACGGCTGGCCGTTGATGGCCAGGAACTGGCCTTTCTTGAACAGCGCCACGCTGCCGACCGTGTTGAGCGCCTCGGCGATGATCTTGGTGCCGTTGAGCCGGGAATTGGCGTCGGCGAAGCTGACCGTGAATCGACCGGGTTGCCCGCTTGACGGCTGAATCGGGCTCGTGCCCCCAAGGCTCACTCCATTGCCATTGAGCTGCTTGTAGACCAGGTCCATTGACAGGCCTGCGGCTTGCTCCTTGGCCAGCGTGACGTTGTAGACGGTCAGGTCGATCATCACGTTGCGTGCGTAGCGCGCGTTGATCGAGTTGAGCAAGGTGCTGATGCGCTGCAGGCTGTGCGGCCTGGCCGTGACCGTCACGATCCCGAGCTCCGGTGTAGCAGAGGCGAATCCGTCCTCGCCAGCCACGGCGAGCCTGGAGTTCGATGAACCGGCTCCTGCCCCTGCAGACCCGCCAATTCCACCGGCTGAGACGCCGGCCGCCGAACCACCTGCACTGCTGTTCGCGCCGCGCGACTGAGATGAGGTTCCTGCCTGGATACCGAGGATGGCCTGGACCGAGCTCATGATCGATGTCCAGGGGTCGATGAGCTGGTTCTGAGTGACTGAAACCGTGCCGCTGCCGCTACTGCCTCCAGCACCGCCCGAGCCACCACTGGCTCCGCTGCCCCCTCCGCTGGAACCCGAGCCGGTTGCAGACAGGCTGATCGATGCCGCCAGCGCCTTGGCGCCGCCCGGAATGTTCATGTCGTACGTGCGGGTCTCGAACCGGAAAAATTCGATCACGTTGCGCGAGCCGGCGTAGCGCCACGACGCCTGATTGCGCTGGGCCAGGTCGTTCAGCAATGCCTTCACCGATCCGTTGTGCTCGACCTGCGTGAAGCCATTGATGCCCCTGGTGCCGGCAGACTGGGTCTGTCCTTGCTGGCCCAGGTCTGCACCCGGCGCGCCTACGATTTCAGTTGCTGCAATCGGGATGCCGATGCGCGTGCCGAGCTCTTCCAGGACCTCGCTGAGCTTTTGCGAGCCATGTGTGGCGTAGGCGATTTCGCTGTCGAAAACTGCCGGCAGCGACTGGCTTTTGTGCAGGCGGATTTCCTTGCCGGCGATGCGTGGAACTGCCAGGCGCGTGACGCCTGCAGGAGCGGCGATCTGTGTGCGTTCGGTCAACAGTCGGCGGGCCTGGTCGTTGGCTGCTTTCGTGTTCTTCTCGGCTTCCTGGATCGTCGTGCAGCCCTGCAGGAGCAGCATGCTGATCGCCGTGGCGAGACATGTCAGGCGCTGGGGGAGGTGCTTATTCTTCATTGCCGTCTTTGCTTTCTGCGGTGATGTCGGTGGACGTGACTTCCATGACCTGGTTGGCGGTCGCCACGGTCAGCAGGATTTGCTTGCCCTCGGCCCGGAGGATCGTGACCACGGCCTCCACTGCCGCAGCGACATCGAGGTCGTCGCTAAAAGCTGAGCTCGAAATGACTTGCCACGACACGCGCGGATACCAGATGAGCTTCCAGCCTGCAGCCTGGGCCCAGGCCTGCAGCTGCTCGTGCACTGGCTGACCTTCCCGCAGCACGTAGCGTTGCGTGGCCGCTTGCGCTCCAGCTGAAGACGAAGTGACTTGGACCGAGGCGACAGCACGGCTCTGGCGCGCGGCCAGCTCCTGTGCGCCGGCCTGGTCGCAACCGGCGGAGCTTGACGGCGCTGCTGCGCCGGCGGCGCTCCAAGGTGCCGAGGTCGCGTTAAGCGGGGTCGTCCGGGCGAGCTCAAGCCGCAGGCCTGCAGCGGTGCTGGCCAGCTCCAGTACCTGGCCAGGCTTCAGCTGCTGGTTCACCGTGCGCAGGGCATCGCCGATGCTTGCTGTGTCGCCCTGTTCGACCTGCACCAGTTGCTGCGGATTGGTGGGGCAGATTTCGAGATAGGGCACGCCGATGCGCTGGGCGATCAACTGGCCGAACTCGGACACCCTGGCGCGCCATGAGATGGCAACCTGGGCCTGCAGCAATGCATCACGGGAGTCGTTGCCGCCTGCGGAACCATTGGCCAGCGCAGGGAAGGAAACGGACATGGCCACGGCTGTGGCGCATGCACCGAGCATGTGTTTTTTCATCTTCATTCCTGGTTTCTTCAGCGGATCGCCGCAGCGTCTGCAAGAGCGAACTCGCGGTACAGCGCGAGCACCTTTGGCACGTACTGCTGTGTTTCCCGATAGGGCGGGATGCCCTTGTGCTTGCGCACTGCGCCCGGGCCGGCGTTGTATGCAGCGAGGGCCAGAGGCCAGTCCCTAAACTCGAACCACATCTTTCTGAGGTACGCGGCGCCCGCGGCAAGGCCCAGCACGGGGCTGTAGAGGTTGCTCTCGGCGTCTTGGAGGCCGACACCTCGCGCGGTGTCAGGCAGGACCTGAGCCAGGCCCCGGGCATTGGCCGGGGAGCGTGCCTGGGCGTTGTATTGGCTCTCGACTGCGACCAGTGCCTTGAGCAGAGCGGGCTCCAGACCGTAATGCAGTGCTACGGCGGTGATAGCTCGTTCGTGCTGCCAGTAGTTCTGGAGCATCTGCCGGCAATGGGCGTTTGTCTTGTTGCCTCGCAGGCAGTCGAGCGTGCTTGCATGCGCCCCTAAGCCGACCAGGGTGGCGACCCCAATGGCTGCTGCCAGCTTGATCATTCGGAGCCGGCTCATGCGACGGTCATCGCAATCGCGATGAATGCAAGGAGGAGCCCGGCTTGCAAAGCATGGCGTGAAAACTGGTCGACGGCCAAGCCACCCTTCGCGTAGCGGCGCCATATTCCCAGCAAGGCCGAGCCCACAATCAGCGCAGTTACACCGATGCCGATTGTGAGGATGGTCTTGCGCACGTTGCCCATGCTCTGACCCGAGGCCTGCCGGAATCCTTCTTCGACGCTTTGAGCAACGGGAACTTCGGGAATGGGCTTCCAACCACCGCCGCCTCCACCCGTGCCAGGATTGGTCCCCCCTCCTGTCCCACCATTCCCACCGGGCGAAGTTCCTGTGCCTCCGACCATTCGATCCGCCATGCCACAGATCGTGGTCCCGTTGCTGTCGGCGAATCCAGAGCAGCGGCCTGAATTGATCATCCTTCGGCAGTTGCCAATACCAAGCTGTACGCAGGCCAGCACAAGGTTTCCATCCGCGGGGCGGCCATCGAACGTACCCAGAGCCAACAGATCGCGAACCACACTGGATTTCATAGCATCTGTTGTCAAAGCCGACCACGAGTCGATCTGCTGCTGGAGACTCTGTTGGCGATACTCCTCTGGTGTCACTCCAGCGTATTCACGGATATTCGCCCTGTTCATCTGCAGCACGCCATAGCAGCAGCTGCCGTTGTACGCGTTGGTATCTCCGCGGCTTTCGACATTGATCGCAAGATTGGCGACCGCCTGGGCGTTCTGCTTGAGCCATGGACTCGCATTCGGTGAGTTCTGAATCGCTGTGACGATCTCGGCTGCGCTGACGATCGCCGCAAGTGCGACTACCGGGGCGAGGGCAAGCGTGAGCGGAGACCGTTTGCGCCAGTCCGCAACAAATCTCAACAGCTTCATTTGCGGCCCCCAACACGTCCGCCTTTTTCGAGCTCTTCCAGGAATTGCTCGGGAGGGGTGGCGCCAACAAGCCGCTTGCCGTTGGCAAGGACCACGGTGGGTGTGTTGTTGATCTGGTAGCGCTCGCCAGTTCGGAGGATTTCGACCAGGCCATCGACATTGCATGCCTCGGGCAGTTTGGGCCTGGCGCCGTCCATCATCGCCTTCCAAACCCCGGCACGGTCAGGAGAGCACCAGGCCATGCGCGCGAGACTCTGGCTTTGCGGGCTGATGACCGGGAGCATGAACCTGTAGACGGTCACGTCATCGATCTGGTCTACGAACTTCGTGAACACCCTGCAGATTGGGCAGTTTGGATCTTCAAAAACTGCCATCAACCGGCTGCCATTGCCATGTACTTCCTTGATCGCGTGTTTGAGCGGCAGCTGATCGAACGGTATAGCCATCCGCTTGTCCTGGACCCGTGCGGTGAGGTCCACGCGCTGCTTCAAATCCATCAGTGATCCACCTATGAAACTGTAACGACCTGTTTCATCGGCGTAAAATACTTCCCCCTCCGAAAGCAACTCGTAGATGCCTTTGATTGGCGTGGGGCTGATCTCGTCAACTCGGACCGAGTTGCCGGTATTGGCAGAAATCGCTGCCCTCAACTGTCCTGCTACTTTTTCTGAGACACCCTCAGCGAAAGACGTTGTGCAGACTGTGAGAAAGGCCGCTGCAACAGCAGCGGGCAGGGCCGTGCGTACCAGACTTGCGCACGAAAAACGAGGGGGGTGGGTAGGCATGGGCGCACTGTATGCAGCCCTCCTCGGACACTCCAGCGTAAAACGTTCGATACATACCGCACGTTTTACGCTTGACTTTTTATGTTCTATTTGATCTAGAATTTGGCGCGTCGAGGTGTGCGTCTCGCCAGCAGGGACGGCTCTCTACGCCATCCGTGCTGGCCCGCCACTTGAGGACAGCATGGATAGAAAAGATCCCTGGATGCACCAGGGCGAGCCCTCTCGTTTTCACGAGGGCTGGGATTCCCGTTTCGAAGATTTTCTGACTGATCTCTTCTTGGTTGAAGGCATGGCTGATTCCACGAGAAGAACACTTCAGGTTGAGATCTGCGCGTTCAACAAGTGGTCAATTCAAGAAACAGGGCGCACATGGGAGGCCCTTTCGGGCTCGGACCTGCAGTCCTATTTACAGGGAGCAAAAGCCTCCGTATCAGCCGCCACTTTTCGCAAAAAGCAATGGTGCCTGCGCAGGTTGTACGAGTGGGGCTTGTCCGAGTCGATCGTGGACATGGATATCAATCCATACCTACTGCCAGTACGCGTGTTCTCGCGGCCGCAGCATGAAGTGCCCAGCGCTTCGCAGATCCAAAGTGTTCTTGAGCAACCGGACGTGAAGACGCCAGAGGGCGTACGCGACCGTGCAGTCCTTGAGCTTCTCTACGGCGCGGGCCTTCGCGCTGCAGAGCTTCTAGGGTTGCCACAAGACATGTATCTCCAGGGCCGCTGCCTGCCGATAATGGGGAAAGGGAAGAGGGAGCGTCTTGTTGTGCTGGGAGAGCCTGCGTTGTATTGGATTGCACACTACAAAAGCGTCCGCAACGATATCCTGCGTGCCGGTGGACATGTTGCTCGATCAACAAGACGATTCTTTGTGTCCAGCGGACACTATCCCGACTACCGCTATCTCCAGTTATGGCGCATGGTGCGCCGGTACTCCGGCATGTGTGGTCTGGATCTATCCCCACACAGCTTCCGGCATGCATGTGCCACACACCTCTATCAAGGCAGGGCCCCGCTCGACACCATCAAGCTGCTGCTGGGCCACGCGCAACTGGAGACCACGGCGATCTACGTGTCCAGGCACGGTCTGGATGACAGAGAGCTGCTCTGTCGGCATCACCCTCGTGGCGAAACATACAAGCCATTCCTCCGCTGGGGCAGCGCAAACCAACACGGCTAGTGATCTACAAATGCAGCTTGGCATTCGCCGCAGATGAGCTTGAGCCCTGGCTTGCCCCAAACGCTGATCTGGTCAGTACAGCCTGTGCAGCTGTACTTGATGCGGTTCGATTTGTTCAACGGCTGTACCGAGTCTGGTCCGCCGGCGGCTGTGGGCACCGTGTGGGCCACTGGCCGCACTGCCTGCGCCAAAGCGGGTACGGTCGCCATTGGGGGCGTGGTGCCGGCCATGCCCTGCAGCTGCGTGGCCATGCTCCACTGGCCGCTGAGCACGTGCTCGATCGCAGGAAAACGGTCGTACCAACTGATCTGGAAGCTGTCCGTCAGCAACTGCTCGCATGCCCCGAGGAAGGGCCCTCCTGCGATGGCGTAGTCGGCCATCATGTCGCCCGTACGCATCCCTCCGGGCCGGCCGGTAGATGACGGCATCAAGCCTATCGCTTCCATCTTTCCGGCCCACTCCTCGTTGTGGTAGCGCCCCCGGCCCGGCTTGCCGAAGTGGTGCTGCCATAGATGGGCCATCTCGTGCACCAGCGTCTGCAGCGTCTCGATGATTGGCACGGCCGCGAAATAGGCGGGGTTCAGGGCGATCTCGTCCGTGGTGCTGCCGTCCAGCGACGCAAAGCGCGCGGCCGAGAAGTACCCGCAGGTGCGTTTTTCTCGCTGTAGCGTGATCAGGCAATGGGGCAGAGCATCGTCGAACAGGCGCTGGTTGAAGTGCTCGTACGCCTGCTGCAACTCGGAGTAGGCCGCACGAGTGGGCGTGGCGCGCAGGGGCAGTGCAGATGCTGGCAGAACGATGGGTGTGGCGGGATTGGCGACAAGCATTTTTGTATTGTGCAATACAAAAATGGCTTGACCCAGCCGTCCAGGAACTGCTGCCATGGGGAAGTTCGTCTAAATCTTGGCATAGCGCCGTATACTGTACATAACCACAGTATCGGTAAAACCCATGACCAACGCTCACTTGCGTCCCCCAGAGCCGCCCGTCCAGCTCAGTGAGGCTGCCTGCTACGTTATCGCCGGCGATGCTTGCATCCGAGCGGGGTTTCCGTCGCCGGCGGCCGACCTCGGTGGCAAGCGAATTGACCTCACAAGCACGCTCATCACGCATCCCCAGGCGACCTTTCTGCTGCGGGTTGCCGGGAGCTCAATGTGCGAGGACGGCATCGATGACGGAGATCTGATCCTTGTAGACCGAGCGATCAAACCTCAGCATCGCCACATCGTTGTTGGGGTGGTGGACAATGATTTCACGGTCAAAAGGCTCCACTGCGCGGGGGGCAACATCCGCCTGCAGGCGGCGAACGCGACCTACCCTGACATCGTGCCCAGGGAGGGTCAAACCTTGGTGATTTGGGGCGTGGTCACCGCATGCATCAAGCGCTTCCGGGCATAACCTGAAGGCTGTCCAATGTTCGCGCTCATCGATGGCAACAATTTTTACGTCTCTTGCGAGAGGGTGTTCCGCCCCTCGCTGGCGGGCCTGCCGGTGGTGGTGCTCTCGAACAACGATGGATGCGCTATCGCCAGGTCGAACGAGGCGAAAGCCATTGGCGTCAAAATGGGGCAGCCGTGGTTTGAATTCCGACATCTCCAGCACACCCATGGGCTCGTTGCGCTCTCCGCGAACTTCGCGCTTTATGGCGATATGAGCGACCGGATGATGAGCATCGCTGCAGGCTTAGGTCCCACGCAGGAGATCTACTCGATTGACGAGTCCTTCATCGGTGGGCTGGAGGGGATACGAGACTTGAGCCATCGCGCCGCAGCGGTGCGAGAGCGCATCCTGCAGTGGGTTGGCATTCCATGCTGCGTGGGTATCGCTCCTACCAAAACGCTATCGAAATTGGCAAACCATATCGCCAAGACTGCGGAGCGCACGCCGAGCAGCTATCCCGGCGACCTGGCCAGGATCTGCAACCTTGCAGAACAGTCTCCAGAACGCCTGCAGCAGCTGCTACGTGCCACGGCTGCGGCAGACGTCTGGGGGGTTGGCAGACGCATCGCTGCTGACCTGGCTGATGTGGGCGTGCTCTCGGCCTGGGAACTTGCGCAGATGGACTTGGCCATGGTCCGCAGGCGCTGGGGGGTCACGCTGGAGCGCACGGTACGCGAACTGCGGGGACAAGCCTGCATCGAGATGGATGTGGCACCGGCGCCAAAACAGACAATCGCATGCACACGATCTTTCGGCCGGCCGGTGAGCGAGTTGCAGCAGCTGCTCGAAGCAGTGAGCGAGTACGCGACTCGCGCTGCTGAGAAGTTACGGATGCAGGATGGTTTGGCCGGCCAGCTTCAGGTTTTCGCGCACACTTCACCGCACCGGCCTGGGCCGCGCTTCAACCGTTCGATGGTAGTCCCGTTACGACCCACAGCCGACACTCGACAACTCGTCTCGGCGGCCGTTTGTGGTGCGCGCGCTATATTTGAGTCAGGCTATGAGTTGGTCAAAGCCGGCGTAATTCTGCTTGATATCACTGGACCCGACGCAGTGCAACGCGAACTGCCGATTGAGGAAGGAGGTTGCCGAGATCAAAGCAAATTGATGGGTGCAGTTGATGCAATCAATAGCCGCTTTGGTAAGGGTACGGTGCACGTCGCAAGCACGGGACAACAGCAGCCAAGTAAATCTTGGGATATGCGTCAAGAACGCCGCACTCCAAGATATACAACCGAAATTACTGAAATCCCGTTGGTGCGTGCTTGATTATTCAGCCAAGCTTTAAGGTTTTATTGCATTCTTGCACGATCTTTCCATACTGTACGGTACGGAAATTAATCGTTTGCAGCGTTGGGTTAAACGAGTACTCAATTCTTCCGATTTCCGGTTTTTCGCCAAAAATGGCGCAATAATTAGGAAGATCGGTTTGTTTTCCATTGCTCTGCGGCCAAGGCGTAACAAGCATATTACACACGCTGTAGATATCGTAGGAACTCGCGCCATTGGCAGGCGGATCGCAGCGCTCGGACCCCGCACTTGAGAACATGCTAAAAATGATGCGCTTAGGTCCCTTGCGGACATCACCAATCAGTAGAAAGACAGGGGAAAGACCTCTCTCATTCCGACGCACCAGAGAAAGGTCTTCATGCCAAAGCTGCTTAAGAATCTGCTGCTCCTCAGCAGTTCCAGTAGATGGAAAATTTGTACTGTGGAGTACCACAGTACGCATGGGCGTCCAGATCAACGAACTTTTTTCTTGCGCTCCTGCGGGCGCTGTTACAGAAATAAGGACTGCGATAGCCGCAGGGAGCATACGAGTAGACGGCATAGCCAAGTGTGGGAGCCGCAAAAGCGGCAGGCAAGAAGGATGCACAGAACTTTACACGTTCGCGTGCAAGCGTTACGATCTGTCAACCGTTGATGACCATATCAGCAGTGGCTTGAGAGCTAGGACGGATCAACCTAGCACATGGGATAACGTCCTAATGAGGCGTCGGGTTTGGGCCTTGTGCCGCACCGCCGATGCCTGTGATCTAGTTCTACACTCTAAGGACGGTCATGTTTAGTTTTTTTCTTCGATTTTTTATCGCATCTCTCAAGCTCATAGGAAAAATTGTTTTCATCCTCGCTGGAGCCGTTTTCTCGGGAATTGCCAATGCTTTTTTCTCGATGATTGATAGTGAAGCCGGCTCAGCTAGCGAGGATGGCATGTCAGCTCATCCTCGCCAGGACCACGGCGTGATTGACGAAGGCACTGCTTTGCAGGCTTACAACGAGGGAAGAATAGATGCTTTCGAGATGGTTTATTACAATGAAGATTAAAAGCGTTATTTTCTCTTTGCGGAAATTTTAGAAGAACCTGATTTAGTTGAGCTTGCTGCGCCGCTGGCCATATTTGTAGCTCCGCCTAGAAGTCCGCCATCTGTACCCATTCTGTAACCGAGCCACCCCATCATAATTGTCCAAATTGCTGGCAACCCTAGAAAAAGAAGCATCAAAAGTATATTTAGAATCATCCGTTTGTACAGCTGAGGCTGTCCGGAGCTAAATACTTGGGTAATCTCTTGCATGATGGCGGAGCCAGAGAATCCGGGATACATGGCCTCAATAAGCCGGGCATCAATCCATCGTGCAATAAACCACATCACAGCCCAGAATTTCACAGTGAAGATGGCCATTGCGCCGTAAATCATCATTTTCAAATCGTATCCACTGAGGAACACGATCGTTGGCAAGAACGTGTAGAGTGCCATCAATACCAGGGCCTGAACCATCGGTAATGCATTGAGCAGAGGAATCATGGCTAGAGAGGCATCCAGAGCTTTATTTGCCACACCGAATGTGCTCGCCGCCCCGACGATGGACCTGCCGATATTGGTTGCAGTACCGTAGTCGTCACCCATGATCCGATCTGGTGATACGAAGGTAGGATTGGCCTTCTCAAACCCCAGCCGCGCGACGCTGTCCTTTGCTTCGTCCGCATTGGCGAAGGTCAGCGTGTTCTGAACCTTTTGGGTCAGGTTTTTCCAGGTGCTGGTGTTGTTGATCAGGCGATCGCGCAGGCCGGTCGACGCGGACTCCCACCATTGCGTGCATGTGGGTCGCCCCCAATCTGGGTTGACGTAGCCATGCTCTGGCGTGCCTTCAGGTGCCGGCGTCTGGATGTACTCCACGTCGCGCGAGAAATCGATTGCCCAGCCTGGCACCGGGTTGTAGGAGCGCATGTTCGGGTAGAAGCCTGCCTCGGTACGGAAGAACTGGCTGCCGACCCAGTCCACATCGGTCGGCCCGTAGCCGCTGCCCTCGGCCAGCAGGGCTTTGCCGGTCGGAGAAATCTTGCTCTTGTCCATTGCCAGGTACTGGCTGCGCGCAGGGATGAAGCACTCCGAGTAGAAGCGCTGCAGGTCATAGAGCAGGCCTGGATCTTCGATCGTCGCCATCCTGGCCATGTCCTCGATCATGCGGAGGTCGCGCCCGGCATTGCTCAGGCCGGCGCGGAACGCACCATTGACGCCGGAACTCATGGCCATGGTCGAGTACCACCACAGCGGCACATACGACAGGTTGCCAGCCTTGCTGAATGAACCATTGACGGCATCTGCCATGGCTGTGTCATAGCCCGACCTGGTCCCGCCCTTGAGCGACACCGGCTGGGGTTCCGAACCATCGAAGCTGCGAGCAGGCACATAGGTCATGTTGGCGTTGTGCAGCGACGTGATGGGTGTGGTGGCGAAGCACATGGACATCACGAACAAGGCCGTGATGATCCGGGTCTGGACGGACTCCAGCAGGGACCTCACACCCTCAAAGCCTTGGCCGCGGTCCTTGGCCTCATGCCAGGTGCGGAAGACGATAAGCGCGAAGGGCAGGGCCACCAAGCCGGTGCCGACGATGATCTCGCCGATCAGGTTGGCGAACGCCCAACCGTACATGGTCGTGAAGAGCTCCAGATAGCTGTCGAGCTGCATGATTCGCTCCGGGATCAGTTGAACCAGCCGAGCACGGCCCGGACAAGGTTGCCAGGCCCGATGGGCAGGGCGATGAGATAGAGGGCCAGGAAGCCGGCCGCGCGCCAGCGCATCAGCAAGATCTCGCGGTGCTCGGCCTTGCTGACGAAGCCACGGCGCCGGCCGTAGGCCACCAGGCGACGCCAGCGAGCGATGATCCATACGCACAGGAGGACCTGGCCAAGGGCGCCAAGACGTGAGGCGCTCCGAAACCAGGCCATGAGCTCCAGCACCTGGGCAGGGGCCAGGCGAATCAACACGCTGGCCACGAGCGTGGCGATGGCCAGCAGGCCGATCGCACAAAGGAGCCAGGGCATCCAGCCCCGAAGCCACCAAGGGGCGCGCTGTGTCTTGGCCTGCTCAGCACTCTGGACATCGATGTCGTGAGTGTCTTGAATCATCACGGAGCTCCCACGTGGCCATCGACCAGCGGTGCCCGGTCTGCACGCCCCCCGCCGGCGGCGCCTGCAGCTGCCGCCCCAGCCGCCAGCTGGTTCTGCATGATTGCCAGCGCTGTGTCGCCGGTCATTTCCTTGCGAATCCTGAACTCAAACATCATGTCGTCGATGTACTGCGTCAGCCGGTCGATGCGCTGCTGCACTTCGTTGTTCACCTGCTTTGCGGCCGTGGCCTGGGGCAGACTCATGCCCGAGATCAGGGCGTTGCGCGCGATCAGCGCCTTGTCGATGACCTTGTGCATGGCGATCTCCTGGGACAGGCGATTCACGGCAACCGAGCGCATGTCCGTGGGCAGCTTGCGCACGGCCTCCATGAGTTGGGGGCTCACCGCCATGCCCGGGGCGCTGACCTTGGCCAGGTCAGCCTGGCTGGCAGTCTCTGCCATGGAGAGTGTCCGCATAGTGGGCAGCACGCCTTCGAGCTCCTGCTCGTACTTCGGCGCCAGGCCTGTGGCGGTGACGGTCGCTGTGGGGTTCGGGCAGCTGGCGTCCTGGGTGCAGAGATAGATCTTCTGGTCGCCCAGCACCTCGGTGCTCCACTTGGCCAGATCCTCGGGAGCCTTGAAGGCCTGGACCAGGCGCGTTGAAGACAGCGAGGAACTGCCGTAGTTGGCCGTGGCGATGGTGCTGGCCGACTTGTTGATCGTCACGTTGTAGCCGGCCACGGCCAGGTCACGGATGGGCTGGATCGGTGCTGTGCCGATGCCACCAGCCCGGGAGCCAAACACCCAGTCCAGGCCCTTCTTCTGCGCTTCCTCGTTCTTGTTGATGTCCACCTTGGCCTGCACCACGTCGCCGGACAGCGAGGCTTTGATCTTCCACGCGTCGCCCTTCGCCAGGGCGATGTAGTCCTCGTAGGGGTCCTTGCCGGACTTGATCATCGACTCCATCTCTTCGCAGCTTTTGAGTGAGGAGGCGACCAGCAGATCCGCCTTCTGGCTGAAGTTCTGAAAGAGCTGATACAGGCCCGGTTGGGCGCGCTGCAGGAAGTACAGAGGCAGGGCGGCGATGCCGGCCTGCACAGCCCCGGCGACCGTGGCACCGAGGTTCTGGATGCTGTTCATCAGCGTGGACCAGGACATGCCGATGTCGAACTTGCCGCAGGAATAGTTGGCCCGCACGCCAGCGCTGAGCTGGGTGGACAGGGAGCCCCGGTTGGGCGCCATGCCGCTGGGCGAGCCGCCGCCCATGCGGTAGTACAGGCTGGAGGACGAAACGGGCTGTGCTTGCGCGGGCACGCTGAGGGCGGTCAGCGCGCAGGCCAAGGCGACACACGAGATGGCCTGCAGCGCCTTGGGCTGCCGGCGAGATGAAGCAGTCATCGGTGATCCTTCAGGGAACGGAGAAGAGAAAAATGCCGCGGCGCTGGCAGCAGATGTAGTGCTGCCAGAGATTCCAGGCGTAGCCATCGGCTGGATCTGTCTGGCCATCACCGAAGGTAGTCAGCGACAGGGAGTCGTTACCGCCAAACGTCAGGCAGGAGGAGGCCGGCCTGGGATGCAACATCTGCCACTGGTGGCCACGTCCGCCAAAGTAGACATGGCTGCCGCTGGGTGGCTCCACCTTTGTGTAGATGTGGGGCTGGGCCGACTTGTAGATGATCGAAGCGATCCGCTCAGCCAGCACCGCCGAGGCCTTCACGGGGTGCGACTGGATGATCTCGCCGGTACGCGGGTAGGTCGGCCCCCAGGTCTGGGTGTAGCCGCTTCCGACTTCTCCGAGGCCAGGCACCCACGACTGCGGATACAGCATTTCCAGCGGAAGCACGCCGCGCCAGAAAGGGGCATCGATCTCCGTCTGGATGTGCAGTCCGAAAAGCGTGGCGCCGCCAGGGCAAAAAAGCATGGACCCGCCCGTTGCGCCGGACACCATGCTGCCCAGCTGCTGGAAGCCTTCCAGCCCTCCCTGGATCTGCTGCACGGTTTCGGCGATCTTGATGACCTGGCCTAAGCCCTGGATGGACTTCATGATGGTCTGCAGGCTCTCCAGCATCTGGGCGGGTGCCTCCAGCATCTTCTTGGCGTCCGAGGCGACCGTGTTCGCTATGTCCTTGGGCACCGATGCCCACTGGCGGCCGATGTTGGGCAGCTCCTGCGTGGGGAATTTGGCCAGCTCGGTGACGGACGGAATGGTGAGCGTGGTGGGCATGGAAACGCTGCCGCCGGCGACCATGGCCGCCAGCGCACCGGCTGGGTTGCCGATGGCATCGGCACTCTTGTAATTGGTCATGGCAGAAGGCGTGTCCAGGCCTCCTGCGGACGAATCAAGGGTTCGGCCGATGATGGAAGAGCCTGCGGCCGTCAGCGTGGTGGCCACCAGCGTCCCGAGATCGGCCCAGGGGTGCATCAACGGGTCGTTGTAGGTGCTGACAACCACGTCTGGCACGTAGTGGCTGATCTTGATACTGGTCTCGATCCAGCAGAAGGTGAGCTTGCAGCGCAGGAAGAAGCAAACGCCTTCCACCATGTACGACACGCAGGAGGGCGCGGCCGCAGCGGTGTAGCCGACCACACCGGGAGTCGTTATGGCGTTCGCGGGAGCAGGGGCCAGCGCCAGGGTCATCGATGTCACCGCTGCAGCGACCGACGAGAGGAGGGCTCGCCGCCCCGGCCGGCGTTTTGTGCGTGTTTGGCGTGTAGGGCGCGTAGAAGGGACTGGGTTCATCGACGGCCTTTCGATTGGAGATACAGACCGACAGCGTGGTCCACGTCGGCCACCCCGTAGATCACGGAGCTCCGGTTGATGACGATGGCCGGCAGGCGATCGAGGCGGTAGTGGATGGCCAGCGACATACCGTTGGCAGCATTGACGATCTGGTGCTTGTAGCGGGCACGGATGTTTGCCTCCTGCTGGAGCATGTATGCCTTGGCCTGGGCCTCATCCATGGGCAGGCGGATGCTCATCTGCTGGCTGACCTGGGCCATGGCATCGAGCCGGAAAACGCGCAGCGCGTAGGGCGTGTTCTGCTGGGCCCGGACATGGGTTGCCGAGTTTGCGAACACCTCGACGGACGTGACCGTGGCAGCACCTTGTGCAGCGGCGCCGGCGGCGACCATGCTGAGCAGGGCTGTGGCAAGGATCTGCTTCATGCCCGTGCCTCCGCCAGCTGCTCGGCCACCTTGTACGCGGCCTCGACCATGGTGCAGCCATGCTCTTCCATGATGCGTCGCCGCTGGGCTTTCTCGTGGCCTTCGGTCATGGCCAGGGCGATAGGCAGCGCCGGAGGCACATTGCGGAACAGCCATTGGCCCAGCGCGCTGATCAGCACGCCCTCGGTGTACTTGGGCGGCTCCTTCTTGGCGGATTCCATCATGGCCCGTTGTTCGGGCGTAAGGTTTCGGAACCGCGCCACTTCCTGGATCTCGGACTTGTCCATCGTCAACAGCATCCAGAACTCGCACATGGAGAGCACGCGCTCCATGGAGTCGGGGAAGTCACGCAAATTCTGGGTGGCGAGCCAGAACCAGATGGAGAGCTTGCGCCACATCTTCGTGGCCTTGGCCAGCTTGGGGCCGAGCAGCTCATTCGTGGTGATCAAGTGGCCCTCGTCGGTGAGCTTGACCAGGGGGCGACCCTCGGCCTGATACTTCTCGCCGCGCGACTGCACGGAGTCGATCAGGCTGGAGTAGGCCAGGGCCAGGGCATCGCCGTAGCCATCCTTGGTGAGCGTGCCCATTTCCACGAGCGTCACGTCCGCATCGGGCCAGTCGCCGCCATAGGAATTGAACAGCGTGCCGCGCAGGCCCATGGTGAAGGACATCATGGCCTGGCCCATGTCCTCGGCGCGGCTCTGCCGTTGCGAGGACAACGAGGGATCGCGTTGCATGCCCATCAGCTCCAGGGCCACGTCCTGAGTCAAGGGGTGCTTGCGTTGCTCCTCCTTGGCCCGGACAGCGGCCCGAATGATGGCGCGCGATACCAGGTAGCGGTCAGCACGCGACATGCGATCGACTTCGGCTTTCTCGCCACCCGTGATCATGAGGATGGCCGAAATCAGCATCTCGCCCAGGTAGTCGCGCTTCTCGTCTTCCTCATCGTCCTCCGTCTCAGCGTCCGCCGCAGACGGCGGATGGGCCGGCGCAAGGGCAGGGGTGCTCAGCGCGTTCTCGACGGAGGCCATCAAGGGCGTCCCATCTGCCGCCTCATCGACCTGGACGCCGGCCGAGGCACGGGCGCGCTCCTCGGCGGCATGGTAGGAACCCATGATGTCCTGGTCTTCCAGAAGCTTGAAGCCATGCACGAATGGCGGCAGAGACTCCTGGCAGTCAGGCGAGAGAGTCACGCGGTGCACGCTCAGGCCCTTGGCCGCCATGTCGGCCACCAGAAGATCGAAGGACTCGCCGGCATCGACAATCACCATTCGCGGCCGGTGTATGGCCATGGTCATCATGGCCAGGTAGTTCAGCGTGGCGGACTTGCCCGCGCCGGTGGGACCGAGCGTGAGCATGTGGGCGTTCTTCTTGCGATCGCGCTTGTTCAGGGGATCGATCCACAGCGGCTCGCCGCCCCGGTTCCAGAACCAGAAACCCGGGTGGGGTGTGCCGCGCGAGCGGCCGTAGACAGGCATCAGCGCGGCGATGTGGCTGGCGAATGTCAGGCGCGAGCGGCTCAGGTACTTCTTGTCAAAGTCCACATCGAAGTTGAACGGCAGTGCGCGCATGAACGTGTCCAGCGGCACCAGGTCTTGACGGGGATCGATGAACCGCAGGCCCGAGGGCCCGAGCAGGGCGTTGGCCTCGGTGACGGCTTTGTCCAGCTCGGCCTTGTCGCGGCCGGTGAGGTACAGCGTCATCATCATCGGGAAAAGCTTGTCCCGATTGCCGATCATGTGGTGCAGCACACGCTCGCACTCTGCGTGTGTCTCCATGGCCTGGGGCGTGTGGGCACGCGACTTGTCGCGGATGCGCGTGATCTGCTGCTCCACCTGGTCCTGGCGCGAGATCACCACGGTCATCGACAGCATGGAGCCGGCGGGCAGGCGATCGAACTTGGCGAAGGACTCCTTGCCCGTCTGCGTTTCTGCCGAGAAATGCCCAATCGACGGCTCACTGCGCATGTTCTGGAGCGTCAGCGCCTTAACAGGAATGCCATCGAACTCGAAATAGCCGCCGGCATGATCAGCGCGCGGCTGGGACAGGGACAGCGATTCGGCCAGATCCCAGTCGAATATGGTGGCTGGTTTGGGACCGGGATAAGGGTAGGTCTTAAGCAATTCTCCCGGTGTCGGCGCCCACGGCACATCGCGGTTGAAGAAGGGCAGCAGCCATTCGTAGAAGTCCTTGCCGTCGCAGCGCCGGGCGGCGATGCCCGCCTCGTTGAAGGTGGCCATGAGGGTCGTGGCCACGGCTTCCATCTGCTGCTGGGGCGATCCTGGTTCGGACGTGGCACCTGTGAACTTGCGGTAGATGCAGCAGCGCACACGCCGCTGCTGGCCGCGCCAGACCTGGCCCGTGACTTGCGTGTCGGTGAACAGGCCCTGGGGCCGCGAGGCCTGCTCCAGGTGTTTGCGGAACTCCTGGAGCACCGACTGGGTGTAGGCGGAATTGATCACCTCCTGACCCCGCGCTGGGTTGTCCTTGTGCTGGCTCAGCACGTAGTCATGGAGATGCTGTTGCAGCTGCTCGATGTTGCGGTCGTCATTGACAAACCACTGCACGATCCAGGGCGTGGTGTCGGATTCGGGCAGGGCCGTGATCGCCTCGCGCACCTTGTCGCAGCGCTCTTGCAGATAGCTCAGCGGCTGGGCCTCGGTGGCCACCGGATCGAGCTCGAACATGGCGCCCCAGGTGGCGCCGTCGCGCATCACGAACACCTGCTCGCCCGGCGAGTAGGTGACGTAGGGGAGCATCTCGGTGAAGGAGGGCGGGCGCTGCGCCATGCGCTGGCGGTCCCCCACGGTCATGGGGCGCTCAGCTGCAGGGGCGGGCACATCGCGGGCTGCCTGGCCAGCAGTAGGAGCGGAGGTGGACGAGGTCTTGGCCTTGCCACCCAGAATCAGATCGAGGATGTTCATCAGCGGGCCTCCCCACCGCCCGCGCGGCCACTGAATGTGGCGCGGCCGCGCTGCAGATCCTCGGTGGACTCGCCAGGCATGGCGTACTCGGTGGACTCGTACATGGGGAAGACGGTCACGTAGCCCGGCACCGGGTATTTGCCCCTGGCCAGGTGCGGGTAGACGACCATGACCAGGTCAGGATTGGCGACACGCGCGAAGCGCTGCTGCATGGGCTCCAGCGCCGACCAGTAGCGGGCAGTGCCGCCGTCGCCGTGGACGATGGGGCGGGCCTGCGAATCGCGTTCCAGAAGGTCGCGTGCGGTCTCCTTGGCCGAGGCCTGCCTGGCCGCCAGGTCAGCCCCCTGGGCGACTGCCTGGCCTGGCAGGGTCTTGCCACGGTAGATGTCCAGCAGCGTCGGGCTGTCCTTGGTGACTTCCTTGAGCGGTGATTCGCGTGGGCCCGTGACAGAACAACCGACGAGGCTGGAGGCAGCCATGGCACAGGCCAGGAGTCGGGTGATGGGAAAAAGCTTATTCGAGGCCATAGCGGGCTCCTGACAGGGCATTGGTGGCTTGCGTGCGGTGCACGACTCTGCGGGGATTGACGGGCTTGTCGATCTGGATCTCGCGGTCCAGGTGGACGACCAGCTGGGCGCCGGAGGGCGTCACCACGGCGTCAAAACTGCTCTTGAGCCGCTCGGTAAGCCAGCGCGTGAGCTCTTCGGTGGCCGCTGACCCCATGCGGCCCAGGGCGAAGCTGCCGGCGTTGCCCGTGACCGAGGCCGAGGTCGAGTCGCCGCGGTTGAGCGTGGTGGTCTGGGCCTGTGCCAGTGCCTCGGCGGCCACACCCAGGCCCTTGGCACCGATGATGTCCGTAAGATAGGTGGGCGCATTGGTCACGAACTTGCCCTGGATGCAGGGGTTGCCGTGCAGGTCACTGATGAAGCCCAGATCGGCATTCGTTCCCGAGGACAGGCCCCCGCTGGTCGATGAGCCGCTGCGGCGCGCAGACACCGTGCGGATGGCTCCGTCGTTGAAGACGAACGTCATGCTGCGCACCTTGCCCTCGGTGCAGGACAGGGCCATATCGCCAATCGCCACGCCGGTGATGATCATTCCGGCCAGGTCCTCGGGCAGTTCCCAGCCGTTGGCCGCCAGGTTGTCGCGCCCCACCAGGGCTTTGAACTGCATGGGGTCGGTCACGCGACCGTTCACGGGCACGCGGCCGATCAGGCTGGTCATGGCCGTCACGCCAGCCAGCGTCGAGTTCTCGGGAAGTGTGTAGTAGGGCTCGGGTTCGGGCTTGACGGCAGCTGCAGCCTGCGCTGCGCGCGTTGCAGAGCCGCCCTGGCCTGCAGGGCTGGGAGCCACCTCAGCTGCTCCCGGCGCACGCACATAGCGCGTGGTGGACTTTCCATTGGCCGTGCTGGTCTGCTTGGTGTAGCCCATGGGCGCGAGCACTTCGTAGCCCGACCCGGAGCCGCCCATGTCGAACGCTGAGCCAGCGCCTGCCCCATAGGAGCCCTGCAGGGGCGGCTGCGAAGCACCTCCAGGGCGGGGAGCACCGATGTTGCCAAAGGCATCGGAGGTATTGCCCCAAGCATTGGCGATCACATCGACGGGGCCAGGACCTGTGGTTGTGACAGGCGCAGAAGGCGAGGAACTCGCTGCTGCAGGAGCTCCATTCATCGTCATGCGCTGCTGCATTTCACGGTTTTCGCGGGCAAGCTGCTCGTTGGCCTGGATCACCTTCTGGATATCGGTGCGGAGCTCTCGATTGCTCGCTGCCACCGTGGCAAGGGTTTCGGCTGCCGTGTCTTCGTCCGCACCGGCCGTGGCCGGCAAGGGCACAGCAGCCATGGGTGCGGCGGCTGGTGGCGCGCTGCGTCCCATGAAGAAAATGCTGATCACGCCCGCCAGCGTGAGAACCCCGAGGATGGGGATGAGTTTGTTTCTTGGAACAGCCATGTGTATCACCTACAGGCAGGACTCGAAGGAGCGCTCGCAGACCAGGTAGATGGCCGTGGTGTCGGTGTCGCTGCCGGCGGGGCCGAGCCGGCCGTGCTGGGCCGTCGCCGCAATCCAGCGGCCGCGCACGCTCTCCAGCGGCACCTCCAGCGCGAAGCGCGATTTGTTGGTGATGCGCACCGCCGTGACGTACAGCGCGCCGCCCTTCCACTGGCCCACCGGCGCAGCATCGACATTGGCGCCGCGCAGAAGGGCGGGCACAGGATCCGTGCTCACCGCCACTTGCATGACGCCAGGTGCTGCGTTGGCCAGCCGGCGCGGGGCATAGAGCTGGCGTGCTGCGTGGCGCGTCAGCTGCACCATGTCGATGCCCGCGCCTGCAGCTGCAGACGTGACCTCTTCTGCAGAGCGCGGCGAGGGGTTGGGCACGCTGCCGGGCTCGATGACGGACACCTGCAGCTCGCCTTTGGAGGAGGTCGCGCGGGCAGGCTTGTCCGCGACTGCTACCAGATCCATGGGGATCTGCTGGCCGCTGTCCACGAGCTCGGCCACGATGCGGATGGGCACGAAGGGCACCAGCGCGGTCACGTAGATCGTGCCGCCGATCGACTCGATGCGGGCCACGGCCGAGATGTCACTGGGCACATGCAGCAGGGCGTCTGAGGGCAGCGTGACCAAGCGCTCCTGCCCCACGGTCAGGTTCACGCGCACGGGCTCCCGGGCGAACACTGTGCGCTCTGCTGGGCCAGACGCAGTGCCGCTGAGCGGGGCAGGGCCTACGCGGCGCAGCGTGGCCTGGGCCGCTGCGCTACGCGCGATCGAGCCGCGTGCTGCGGCCGCCAGCGGCGCGGGCAGGCTCATGCCGGCGACGGTGCTGCCGGCACCAGGGGAAGTTGCCTGGCCCAGGTCAATGGCCTCGGCGGTCTGGCCAGCCTGCAAATTCGGCTTGTCGTTGGCGAATTCAGGAGGTGGACCTGAAACATTCAGGGGTTCGACCTGTTGGGCGAAAGCGCCCTGCAGGGGCTGGAACAGCAGCAGGCCAGCCAGGCCGCATGCGAAGATTTTGCGGTGTTGCATGGTCAATCGACAGAGGTGTCGCGGGGCAGGCTGGACGGGGAGATCACGCTCGGCAGGCGCGGCGCCGCAAGGGTGGCCTGCACCGGGTTGCCGGCCTTGAGCTCAGCGGGGTTCAGGCGCGCGGGCCGGTTGGCGCCAAAGCAGTCCAGTGCCAGGCGCCAGGGGTTGCGTTCCCGGTCCACGTCGAAGCGCACGACGCGCAGCGGGTAGCGGATGAACACATCCTTCACGCCCTGGCCGCCAAAGGTTTCTGTGACCTGCATGTCCAGCAACACGGTCCAGGCGTCGGGGCCTTCGCTCAGCACACGGTTCTCGGAATAGGGGAAGCCTGGGATTTCAGTGATCTGGCGCGTGCGCTTGCGCAACTCGCCCTTGCCCTGGCGTGTTTCCATATCGGCTTGCAATTGAGCCTGGCAGCGAGGCGTCAGGTAATACTGCATATTGAAAATTTGCTGGCCGTAATCCTTGACACCATCGGTTTGCCAGCGATTAATCTGCTGCCAGATGTAGTAGGCAAATCCGTACACATTGGGCTTGGGCACAGGGGAATGCCCCCCCGTGACATGCACCGTGTCGCCGGCACGCACATCAGGTGCGAGATGCACGTCAACGCTTTTGGGCTGCCGCCAGGCAAACCAGACGGCGAATATGGCCAATACGAGCAGCGCAAACTGGCTGGCCATTTGCCTACGGCTGTGCCTCCGCTCCATTTCCAGAGCGTTCATATATTTTTCACTGCTCATACTTGATCTTTGCTTTTTTGGCTGAATGGATCGGAATTGATTCTCCGGCCCAGTTCCATATAGCCATCGTGAGTGATGTACCGGCTTTTGACGATGCCTTTTCGGGCAAGGTAGATGCGAAATGCCTGGACATACCAGCGTTCAGGCTTTGAGCGTTTAATGCTCTGCAGGTAAAAGGACGAATACCAGATGGTCACCATCGGCAGAGCGATGCCCAGCACGAAGATGAAGTGCCAGTAACCTGTCAAGAAAAACAGGACTCCCCCAAGCACAACGCTGATGGCGAGAGAGGCGCCACCAATATAGCTGGCCTCGGTCGCCGACATGCCATTGATAATGGCTGGTTCCGCGTTGACTCTATCCGTCAACGGGGCCCCACGTCGTTCTTGCGGTTGCTGATCGTCGGCCATCTTCAATCAAGCGAGGACGGATAGGGCGTAATTCGCCAACATGACAATGAAAACGATCAATACAAGACCGACAATGAAGAACTCCTTCAGATCGGCGAATTCGGCCTGACCTCGAGAATAGTCATTCCATTTCCGCAGCCCGCCGCCCATCACTTTGATGAACGCCCAGCCGGCCAGAACGAGCGCGAGGATGCTAATCCCAGCCTTGAACCAAGCGCCCATCTGCCCCATCCAGTCGCCCTCTTGCACCTGGGCACCACCGATGCCGCCGCCTTGAGGCGTCGGGATGTTGGGAAGAGCAGCGAACACGCTTTCGTGCATCATCACGGATACAAAAAGAAAGCTTTGGGAAATTTTGGTCAGAATCGATTTTTTCATAACATCTATCCTTGAAACAGAAAAGTTCTTGTAAAAACTAAAGCCAGGCCACGAATCCAAATATCGCGCAAACAATGACAATCACAGTTACCACCGATTCGATGGCTTCATCCTGCTCTATCTCACCATCGGTATAGGCCTCCAGAATCATTTTTCCGAACCATGCGGCAATAACCAGAATCACGCCAAAAACCAGCGTAATAACAAAGACCTTCATTCGCGCTGGATCAACGCCCGATGCGTCCATGAATCCCGCTTTCATATCGCCATACATGGTTTCGCTCCCGGGTTACTGCCGGTAGTCGCCGCGCAGAGGCGCCACCGGACGAGGTTGGCGCGGAGCATCGATGTGGGTGGTGATGCCCTGGCGCAGCATTTCCAGATCACGCTGCAGCCAGTCGTACCGGAACTTCACGCGCTGGCCGGTGGGAGAGCTTTGCTCGGCCTGGCTCACCATGACCTGTACCTGCTCAATCTCGGCGGCAATGCGAGCAAGGCGCTCACGCTCCAACTCGTCATCGGATACGGTGGCCCAAGCAGACGCTGTAGTGGCCAGGATGCTGATCACGAGGATGGCGAACAGCGGGCGGGGGGATTTCATCGATTTCTCCTTCTGAAAATAATCTGTATTTACTGGCATTGCTCACAGCCAGCAGGGCAGCAGCCCAGTTCAATGCCATGTTGGCAATACCCATGAGTAGAGTTCCATACGTCGTTGGCTTCCAACTCTTCAGCGTCCAAATAACCGACATCCCTGGCGATCATTAGTGCCTGTGCATGGTGCTTATCGGCAATATGGCTGAGCTCTTTTTTAATGAGTCCGAAGAGATTCCGAGCGAACATCGTTTCAGACAAACCACTTCCTTTAATGGCAATATCTGCGCACTGGTCGCAAACAGCACGCCATGCCATTTCGTCAAAATTATTTGTATCCATCATTGACTTATGCATATTTCTTGAAAGCGCCCACGGTGGTGGACAGCGATGCGGCCACCAGGACAGTGAAGATCAGCACCATGTAGGCGGGGTTGAAACCGGGGAAGGGCCATGCGAGGTACAGGCTGAACCCGCCCGTGAGAGCCCAATGCGTGTATCGCTTGGAGTGGTGGTAGACGAATGAGGATTCGCGCCCGCCGATCCAGCGGCGCCGGTCACGGCGCACCAGGCCGTCGATCACGCCCATCAGGCATGCCAGCACGAACGCCGGCATGGCATAGGCCGCGATGCTCAGGCGCAGCACCACGTCCTGGGCCACGAGCATGCTGATCACGGCCCACTCGGCTGCGATCTTGGAGACGACGCGCGTCGCTGCGCCCACGGCCTGTAGAGGGGCAGACAGCTTGGCCATGGCCTGAATGGGCTCGTCGGTGAGCGAACGCTGATACCAGCGCAGAATGCCGAGTCTTTCGTAGGGCCAGCGCACGTATCCGAGCAGCTGCAGAGAAAAGCCCACGGTGTCAGGCACCAGCACGCTGCGCGGCGCCGCCGCAATGTATTGCAGGTCTTGCTGGAGGACCGACTGGGCGTGCGGGATGCCCTGGCCCTTCCAGAAGAACATGCTGCCGCCAATCTCGATGACCATGCCGACGAGCCAGCTGGTCAGTGTGATGCTGACCAGACCGAAGGCGATCTTGGCCACCAAGTCCACAGGGCCGACTGTGGGGGCCTTGGAGGGTGCGCGCTGTGCTGTAGCCATCAGTGGTGCCCTCCCACAATGGAGTCAATCACACCGGTACTGCGCAGGGCACTGCCATGGGCGCCAGACACGGCCGTGTACTCGGAGTCGCTCTTGGCTGCGCTGTGCGCCAAGTCGATTCCGATGAGCTCGTGGCCACCGGAGCCCAGATGGTTGTGGCCCATCCAGTCGGTGTCGGCTGCCCAGGTCTCGCTGGTGCGGTAGCGCCGCTTCATGTCCTCGGCAACGGCCCTGAGGGACTTGGGCACAAATGGATCGTTCGTTGTGTCGGCCAGCGGGATGCGGATCTTGAAAGGACGGTTGCCTTCCAGCAGCGCAAAGGCCTGGCCCTGGGGCAGTTCAAGGATGTCCGAGGGCTCGATCAGCGGCGCCTTCGTTGTGGTGGCAATGTCATCGTTGCGGCTGGTGAAGTCCACGCCGTTGCCAGTGGCAGCGGTGTCCGAGACACCGGACACCGGCGTCAGGTGCGTCACGTTGACCTGCGGCACCTGGTCGGTCAGCAGACTGGCCGTCGCGGCCGAGCGCACGCGCAGCATGCACAGGTGGTTGAAGTTGTCCAGGATCTGGCCGGCCTTGGCTTTGTCGCCCACGCGGGCCTCGATGTCGAACACGGACTGCGTGTATGCCGTGATCTGGAAACCTGAGCCACCGAGCTTGTTGACCATGGGCACGAACTCGGGACCGGCGATCTCATTGACCTCATCGAAGTGGCAGCAGACTTTGGGCAGCTTGAGTTTTCCGTCGGTGGCATGCGGATCGAGGCCGGTCTTGTACAGGCGCCCGCCCACGCTCACCAGGTCGGACAGCATGGAGTTGCCCACGGCAGAGGAGACCACCGAGTCGGACAATGCGTCCAGGCCGGCGTAGACGATGCCGCCCTGGCGGAAGACCGTCATCCAGTCGAAGATGGGCCGCTGGTCGTTCGGGTCGAAGTAGTCTGGGGAGATGAGCTTGCCCACGGCACCCGAGGTCAGCTTCTCTAGGAACGGGCCGAGCGAAGCGATGATCTTTTCGTAGAAAGAGCGCTCGTAGCTGACGGCAGCGGCCAGGCCCAGCAGCACCTTGTCATTGGGCTGGGACTCCTTGATCCACACGTACATGGCCTGGATCTCAGGGGGGCGGTCTTGCATGCTGCGAGAGACCGCGATCTCACCTCTGATCTTGAGTAGCTTTTGGATCTCTGCGAGTCGTTCCTGGTAGTTCTTGTACCGGCCCTGAGCGGCCTGGGCGCGGTAGAACATTGCGGCGTAGTCCATGAACAGCGGATCGATGCCGGTCACGTCCTTCAGGAGGGATTCATAGGTCGGAATCCGGCCCAACGCGACTTGGGCCTGGGCCACGATGTTCGTGAAGCGCCAGGAGAACTCCTTGAACGCTGCGCTGTTGCCAGAAGAGGGCAGGGCGTTGGTGGCGCGGCCGGCGACTTCGGTGATGCGCGCGAAATTGCCGATGCCGTTGTAGCGGGCGCTGATGTCGGGATAGCCCAGGTGGAACAGGTAGAAGCTTTTCTCGCGGCCGGCGCGGCGCGCTTCGGCATGCATGCGAAGCATCAGTTCTGCGTCGCCCTTGGGATCAATCACGATCGTGACGTGGCCGGCGTGGATGTCCTGTGTGCACAGCAATTCCAGCAGGCGCGTCTTGCCCACACGCGTCGTGCCCAAGACCAGCATGTGTCCGTTTCGGGAGCCCTGGCGCAGCAGCACAGGCTTTTCGTCCTGAACGCCAACGCCGTGCAATATGGGAGAGCCGCCCAAATCCACACCCGAAGCAAATGGATTCGCTGGTCCACCGATATCCACTGCACGCCGAACGAGCTGGCGAAGCAGGCTATCCGTCTTGGTCTCGGCCCATTTGCGAACCTGCTCGCCGGCATTGGCCAGGCGCATCTCTGCAGGAGAGGGCTTGACATACTCACGGACCTTGACAGCCTGGGTGTCCAGCTTGCGCTGTGTATGCAGCTGGGTCCAGGCGAAGCCTTCGCCGAGATACAGGTGGTCCTTGGTTCCAGGCAACTGGTGGGGCGCCACGCGGGTCATCTTCGTGAACTTCAGCCCACGCTGGTAGGCATACACGGAATAGGCCTCGCGGGCGCGCTTGCAGCCAAAGCCTGCAGCAATGGCTGCGGACACGGCACCCAGAGAGTGCGGCATCATCAGCGCCCACGGCGCAGCTGCAGCCACGCCAGCAATACCGAAAGCTGTGGCAGCGCTCCATGCTTCAACGGGCGGCCGCAGCAGGCCTTCCATCACGCCCTCGCTCATGCAAAGCCTCCCGTGGCCAAGCTGGAACAGGCTGCGGCCCAACGCGCACCAGAAATGTTCCAAGCGCGTGTCGTCATTGCGGAGACTCCGCGGTTTGCTGGAACATTTCCTGGCCCAGGATCTGGTACGCACGTCCGTTGGAATGCACCAGCACCGGGTAGGCATTGGCGCCTGTGGCAACCAGCTGCTCGGAGAGCCAGCTACCCGTTTCCGGTGCCAAGCGAAGCGGCATGGCCAGGCGCTGCAGAGACTTGAAGGCCAGAGGACTGCCGGCCTGCACCACGATGCCAACAGCCTGCAGCTGCACCAGCTTGTCCTTGTTGAACGAGAGCCAGCGCATGGAAAGCTCATCGGCTGCCAGGACAAACATCGGCTGTGTCATCCAGGCACCGTCAAAGACCTTGAGCCCCTCCTGTGCCAACACGCCGGTGCGCAAGAGGCGCGCGCCAAAGGGGAAGCGCAGCCCGTCGAGCACTCCAGGATCGTCCGCATCGCCCACCAGCTGGGCGACATAGGGAGCGAACGGCACACTACGGCCGCTGTCGTGCAGCACCTGCAGCTTCTGGGTCTCGGGCAGTGGCTGCCCGGCGACTGCAGGAGCGGCTGCAACTGAGCACAGGGCCAGGGCACAGAGGAGGCGGAGATTCATCGGCGAAGCGCTCCTCGCGCGGGGGCCGGCGTGCTGGCAGCAGGTTGCGGCTCGATGATCTGCGTGCGTGGCACGCCCAGCATGTCGGCGGCGCCGACCGAGCTATGCACCTTGGGCATGCCGTCGAAGCTGATCATGGGATCGTTCGGGAACAGCCGCGCCATCGCCGCCTGCATCTCGCGCTCCCATGCAATTGAGCGCTCCACGTCCGCGCGGAAGATCCGCGCCATGCGCTCGGCATACTGCCGGCGCTCTGCTTCTGAGCGCGCGTGGATGCCCAGGATCTCCAGCGGTGAGAGCTTCTCGACCGAGAAGTTCGCACGCGGCCCCAGGGCCAGCACTTTGGCCCGGCGCATTTCTTCGGCGTTGAGCCCCCACATCTGCTGGACCTGGCGGTCGGTTTCGTCAGCTTGGCTGCGCGCATGGGCCGTGTTGGCGGCTGTGGAGCTTCCTTCGGTGGTCTGAGTGGTGCGGACCTGGGCGACAGCCAAATCAGGCATGCACGCCACCGGGGCCAGCAGAAAGCCTGCACTGAGACAAATAGCGGCTCGCATGTTCAGCCTCCCTGGCTCACGGAGAGCGTCAGGCCGGGGCTGCCCGGGGCCACAAAGGTCGCTGTGCGGGACACAGGATCGGCGGACTTGAGCGCCATGCCATTGACCACGTCACCCGGGCGCAGCACGCGCATGCGGCGGTCACCAGGGATGCCCGAGGCCACCACGACCGAGGGCTCGCCGTTCCACATATCGACGGCGATCAGCTGGCCGGAGAGCGCAGGCGCCGCTGGTTTTTCGGCGGGCGCTGCCTTGGAGGTGGTGGACTTTTGCTGAACTGCAGGCCGCGAAGTCGCGGCCCTGACTGGCTGGGCCTTGACCAGCACGCGCGGGGCTGATGTAGCGGGCCGGGCGGTGTGGGGTTCAGTGGCAGTCGGCGCGGGCGCAGGCGCTGAGGATTGGGCCGGAGCGACTGCAGCTGCAGTCGCGGGCGCGGGCACAGCCTCGACAGCGGCGGGCGTGCCGGCTCGCGCTTTGGCGTCCTGCTCTCGCATGTGCGCCAGTTGCTGGCTGAGCTCAATCATCATCGCTTCCATGCGCTGCATGCGCTGCATGCGAGCTGCCAGTTCCGGATCAGCGGCAGTGGCAGTGGCGGAAGCGGCTGGAGATTGCGCAGGGGCGGCCACGAGAGCACTGGCTTCGGGCTCAGCCTGCAGCCCTTGTGGCTGCGCCAAAGAAGGCTGTGCGGGGTTGACGGACGTGTCCAACTCCGATATGCCCAACTGATCCAAGCCACCGAGCCGTGGATCAATTGGTGCCCGGAGCTCGTCCGGGCCGCTGGGCTCGATCGTGCCCACGCTCGGCAGATTGGTGCCAAGAAGGTCGGGAACCTGGCGGATGGATGGCCCGTACTGGAGATAGCCCAGCAGCGCGATCCCTG
>Ga0308167_1000360_pt1 | contig 87786 bp, 67 predicted proteins | sample PhyCR1_2_FD_202138 | JGI IMG/M metagenome (GOLD analysis project Ga0308167, IMG submission 202138) | Phyllosphere microbial communities from UC Gill Tract Community Farm, Albany, California, United States - DLSLRC.R1 | ecosystem: Host-associated > Plants > Phyllosphere > Unclassified | place...
ATTTCGCCTTCCAGTTGTAGTAGCTGGCTTCGGAAATAGCGGCTTCGCGGCACACATCTTTGACGGTGCGCCCGGCTTCGACAGACTTCAGAACGGCGATGATCTGGTTCTCGGTGAATCGGATCTTACGCATAGCGATCTCCTCAGGTGACATAATCAGTATGTCGGAAGATCTCTAAAAGTGAATGGGCCGGTTAAGCGGGATACTTACAAAAACAGTAGCTCTATTTTACAGAATTCGGTTAGTAAAACAGACAAAAACATCAAGCCATAAAGATGGTTAGTTGTTTTTTAATGATTTTGACCTGCTTCCCAAAAACTAATAGCTAGTAGTAAATGTCAGTATGGCGATTTTCGCAATCGGCAGCTGAGTGATTTATCTCTTAATCGAAGTGGTGAGTCACCTCAACGTTAGGGTGACTCAATAATCGATTTAACTGATCGAAATAATTATTTTTTTATATTTCTCTCTAGGTCGTTGACTAGAGCCTTTAACTGTTCCCGCTTTTGATGTTGGGTTGAACATATCAAAATCAGGTAATTACGTAAGTCTATGTACAGACTCGCCTGCGACAACTTTAGCCTCAGCTTCCTTGAAGTAATTAACTGGAAAGGTTCTGATGCCCAGAAATGATACGTTTGACATCATCCAGATAAGCATCCGTCACCTCAGGTTTTAATAGTTCACCATCGATTGCATCAATCATCACTTCTTCTTTCTCTTTCAGTCGTTCATATACTTGTTGATCAATATAAGAAGCATGCGCCCGATCGCCAGCCGTCATCAAGTAATAATAACGGGTATAATCGGTCGCTTTTAATCCCAGTCGGTGGATACGGTCGCGGGATTGCAACATAAAGGTCAAATTGAAATCATATTCAAAATAGACAGCATCATGTACTGATTGGTGCAATGAAATCGACTCGCCCAGCGTTGCCGGGTTTGATATCAGTACTTCGATATCTCCATCGCGGAAATCGTTAATCATATCGACACGCAAATGTTTTGGTGTTGCGCCATAAATCAAATTAACTGACACACCACTTTTGAGTAGGCGTTGTTTTATTTTTTGCATGGTGTTGACAAATATTGCCCAGATGACCACTTTTTTGTCTTGTCTGACGAGATCCAGTACCACCTCAATACCCTTTTCAAACTTGCTGGATTTGATCTGAGTGAGGTTCAGCTCCTGGTAGCGCTTAAGTTTTGCCTTTTCATGTTCTTCATCGTCAACCGCGCCAAAAACTGAGTAATTGATCTCATCATCGACATAACCAAGCTGCAGGTAATCAATTTTGGAATTAAGTAATGTAGGATTAGTGGATGCCTGCAGTAATCGAATATATAGGGCAAGAATATTGCTCTCACATTCGTATATCACACTGACTAAATCACTCTGTTCGGGTGTAGGTTGCTCAGCAAAGATGAAATCCTCTTCCGCGGGAGGCACGTTCAAATCATGTTTATTAGTGCGCCAGAAGAATGGATAAATACGATCGTTGATCTCTTCCATATCGGGTGCAGTAAGGTCGTTGATGTCCCAGCCAAAGTAAGAATCATACTCATTTCCGTATAGCAAATTCAGTAAATTATAAATATCTTTGTAAGTATTAGGAATCGGAGTGCCCGTCAGCACGTAACGATAACGGGACTCTACACCCAGCGATAATGCAAAACGTGCGCGCTGACCAAACGGATTTTTTATCCGGTGAACTTCATCAAAAACCAGCATCGTTCTGGCATTAATCAGCTCATTTAAAATGGTGAGTTTGCCTTCTAATGCTTCATAATTGATAAGGATGACATTGCTGCGTCCCCAGTCGGTACGAATTGCACCATTACTGCTGTATTTCTTATCTTTGAGATTAATAAAGAACAGAGGGCGTTTATTTCCGAAAACGGCAATAAATTCGCTGCGCCAGGCTTCAAATGCGTTGAGTGGGCATACAACCAACAGCTTGTCCGTCGCTGCAATACCTTGGCTGGAAAGCCAGGCGAAAGCGCCATACATCATGGCGGTTTTTCCTGCTCCTGGAACGGAAAAGTTGGCTGCTCTTTTCATGGTTGCCAGATAGAAGCTGGCCTGCAGCTGTTCTTCTTTTAAGGGGCGGCTTATTTCGACATCAAGTACTGCTTTGAACGTGGCAAGTTCTTCCTGCCAGCGCGCATCCTTCGCCTTTATTGTTTCTCCAGCAATACGTTGTTCATTTATCGCATAACGGTTGAGATTAATAAAATCTCTGACTTCCGCCGCAATAGCAAGTTCAGGACCGTTGAGTTTTTCCAGCTGACGAGAAAGTTTATCGATGACTTCGGTTAGGAGCAGATAAGAAAGATCGTTGCGTAAAACTAACCGGTCAAAGTCGAAAAAATAGCTCTTATAGAGTTCAAGTGTCCGGGCTATGCGCTTGTGGGTTAGCCATTCACAGGTGTTGTCCGTAAAGCAAAAAAAGATTGCCCCGTTAAGGGCAACTGGTTCGATCGTTACGCTAGATTTCATCATCGTAGATCTCAATTAATGAACGGCTGACTACATTAATTTTGACTAACAAATCACGAATTTCGTTGATTTGATCTTTGCTGAAGTTACTGAAACTCAGCGAGCCAGTTAAGCCATTACCGCGTTCAATCTCACTCAGGTTATCAGCAATGTTTTTGATATCAGCAATTAATCCTTCGACATTTTTCCCACGATTCTGACGACTTGCTGCTTGGATATATTCGGTGTTGATGGCCCTCAGCGCAGGTGTAGACTGATCCAGTACCTTGCGGAAATCCGCCGCTGTTTTGATTTCCTGTGCTTCGAAATTATCGCGTAGCTCATCTACAGTATCTTCAATATTATCATTGAAGGTTTCATTTTGTGATGAATTAACAATATCTTTCATGTAGTTACGGAATTCTCTTCCGGTATCTCCACCGGTAGCAACCATTTTGCTCAGCATGGCAAAACTAGCTATTTTCGTTTGTTCATATTTTGGTGTATTAGGTTTAAACAGACGCTCTAATTTACTACCCAATTCATACAGCGGAGTGTAAAGCTTGGTATCTTTGATAATGTAATACGCATGCTGATGCGCATTAATAAAAGCGAGGAAGTCGCGCATCAGTTCGACTGAGCGCAGATAATACTTAATATCCTTTTGTGGAATATTGGCCTCTCGTGCATAGTCGACTTCAGTCATGAGTCCGTCTTCTCTGACGGTCTGGTAAATATCCACCGAAAGATCGACAGGATCATAACCCTGTTTCTCTTCTTGTCCCATTTGAATGGCAAGTTCTAACCGTTTTATCTCTGCTCTTTCTGCTTTGGAGGCATAAGTAAAAGGTAAGATTACGGCTTCAAAAAATTGACGGGTTTCTGTTTCTTTTGCTAGCTGACGCAATGCGGTATAGCGCCTGTTACCGTCAATAACACGACCGTCATCCAGTACATAGCCAAAAACTTGCTGACCTTTCTCTTTTATCGATTTTTTCGTTTTTCTCAGCGTTGCCGAACTGTCTTCAACGATCATTTGCTCAATAACGTCGTTGTAGAGTGAATCAACCTGGTCACGGGTTGGGGCGAGCGGCTCATCGAGGCGAGAAATAGCAGACGCGATGCGTCCGTTCTCATCATTGTAATAAAGGAAATGCAACGGGATGCGATACACTTCGAGCATATTTTCGTTCAGGTTAGGAATGGTTGTGGGCAATTTAGGTTTAGCGCCCGTTTTGGCAATTGAGCCTTTTCGCACCAATGCCATCAGCGAAAGAGTATTTAGCTCGTTCATCATTCCGCCTTGCTTTCAATCAATGAGTTGATTTTGGAATACACTGCCTGCGCGTTTGTTGCTTCTTCAAATTCGACATTCACATCCTGGGTGCGCAGCATCTCGAAGAATTTACGCTGAACTTCTACGATGGTCTGGTCGCCCACTCGCATGTTTTCCGCCTTGGTTTCAACCAGCAGGTAGACGCTGGTGGCATCCTCCCGCTCAATCATATAAACAAAGTCAGGCGTTGTGCTGCCGCCTGTGTATTTTGGCACCTGGATAGCCCGTTTCGGCAGCTTGCCAAACACGGTCACCTTCGCAGGGTAGTTATGTTTTAGTAAAGCCAGTTCTGGATCGGCGCTGTCGTAACGCAGCGGCGGTAATTCATAGAGATAGCGTCTGTCGTCAATGGCGCTGTCGTCAGCGGATTTACCGAGAATTTCAGCGGTCACATCATCTTTAAACTCCTGACGTTCGTTGTCAAAGATCGATGTTGATGCTTGAAATGCAAGCGGCTGATAAACATAACTTTGCGAGAAACGCTCATCAAAGCGATTTTTAAACTCACGGACTAGGTTGTCCAGTGACAGCTGGCTCAAGTAGTGAGCATCTCCTCTGAATTTGTCGCGTAGCACGGCCAGAAGCAACGGGTGAATCACTTTAACCGACAGGCTGGTGCGCATTACCAGTTGTTTCAGGAATTGCCCGTATTTTATTCCTTGCAGGAACTGGCGAGCGTCATAATCCCCCTCGCGTTCCGCTACCATCATTTTATTCCCATCAATCATTCTGAGGGTCTGATGTACCTGGCCCGGTTTCTGCCGCATATACAGTTCTTCATTGCCAATCACCTCTTCGGCAATTAGCGACAGGGAGTCCGGGATGCGATCGAACTGCAACATATAGCGGCGAGAGAATTGCAGCCAGACATCCTTAAGCTGATCCCAGTTAGCTTTGCGCAGCTTCACGCGCAGTTTCGATGCTGGTTTATTTTCACAAATACGGTCGGGGCGTACGCGCGAATGATCCAGTTCGGAATAATAATACAGCAGCCATTCAAACCCGCTTTTGGTGACTCCGTCGATGGTTACCTCCGGTTTGAAGTCATTATTACGGCTGATAAGCCCTTTCTCATCAAGTTCGCTCAGTAAAGACTCTTCCGTATATTTCGGATTTAGTTTCTGGCGTTCGGTCACGATGAGCTTAATCATATTCTCATCGAGTTTCTGCTCGTTAAGCTGAACCTTACTGTCGCTGTTAATTTCTGCGACCAGAGTTCTGGCAAAGGCTTTTTCGTCGTAACCAATAAGGAACGCTAGGCGGGAGGGCCACTCTTCCTGCTGTACGCGGTGTCCGTTTTCATCTACTGGCAGACGCAATCCGCGACCTACTTCCTGAATTTTACTCGATTCACTTCCGGATGTGCGCAGCTTGGCAATAACGAAAACATTGGGGTTGTCCCAGCCTTCACGCAACGTCCACTTTGAAAACAGGAAGCGACGAATTTCCCAGTTACCATTGTTGTCTTTAAAACTGAGCAGCTTCTCTTTATTCCTGAGAATATCGTCCACTTCAGCCTGAATGGCTTCATCGCCGCTGCCCCGGTCTTCACCAAAATAACCAGCATGGACATGCTGATCTGCAGAATTCAAGCTCGCGAGCGTGGCGAGCAGAAAGGAAAGATATTCCTTTTCGCGTGGTAGGCGCTTCAGCTCGTATTCGTTTATAAGACGTACCAGTTTATTGCGCAGTAAACGCTCGAAAGTAAGTTTTAACCAGCCTTCTTCACCACGATAGCTCTTGATACTATCGATGAAGAAAAGACTCAGTGACTTAATACGCGGCGCATTATTATCACGCTCGTTTCCACGCAGGAAGTTTGCCTGTTCGGTGTCAAAATGTTTGTCGATCGCATCTTGAACGATCAATTCCTGGTAGCTGGAATTGAACGTGCCGGGAACCAGGACCATGCCGACTTCCAGCTCCAGATCGTTGGAGAGCATTTTGCTGCCCGCATATTCAATACTGCCTTCAAATCCGGCATCCACATCGGCCAGATTTTCACCAACGCCAACCTCAAACAATTTAGCACCCTGTTTTAAGGTCAGCTTTTTCGCTGTAACGCTGTAGACGATAAAGCGGTTCTCAGACTGCTTCTCGGTGAGGCTGGGGTAATAAATATCAATACCTTTCACTAGCCCGCCGTTAAAACTGTCCACCGCATTCAGATCGAACTGCGGGTGGCGGCGGTAATAGTCTTTACGCACGATTTTATTTTTTCCTTTTCCCTCCTCAATATCCGGGAAGGTAGCACCGAAGCGTATGATCATCTGGGGCCTAATGGCTTCGATCGCTTTGTAGAATTTATTATCGCGGGCGAAGCGATGCGGCTCATCCATAATGACCACCGGGCGGGTCATCTGCAGACCATCGATGGGAGATGTGAGTCCGCCAATTAATGTTTGGTCATAGTCATTTCGTGTCATGCTAGCAGAGTTCAGCATCTGCGCATTAATCAGTAAAACTTGAATAGTATGACTGTTGCGGCGGCTTGCCTCGGTAAAATTCAGCAATTGGGCAGGGAAGTTTTTTCTACCCGATTTGGTTTTGAAATCTCCAGCATTAATCGTACATAGCTCAATTCGCGTATTTTCATAAAATTGTGAAAAGTGCTGTTTGGCATAATCACTGGTGATAAAGTTTCGGGCTCCTTCCTTAATGGCTGGAGTAGGCACTACTAACACAAATTTGAATAGTCCATATTTCTGATGTAATTCATACATCAGACGGGTATAGACATAAGTTTTTCCGGTGCCGGTCTCCATTTTGACGTCGATGTTAATTTTTTCATCATAACATCCGTTAATCACTGGGTTAGCATACGTGTCATGGTCTTGCATTGAGCTATCAATACCGGAGAAATTTGCAAGAATAGATTCTAATGCTTGTTCCTGATGAGGGAGTTCTTCGAGTAAAATTTTCATAATCGCTCCCGCCTTAGTACCGCTTCACAAGATTTACTTTTTGCTCAAGTTGTTTCAGGCCAATTTCCAACTCGCGAATAGACTCCAACTCGAAGGAATAGCCATATATCACAATTGTTTGTACTGGCAACCTATTGGTTCCGATTTGATTCAGTAGTGATTGCGTCTGAACCGAATACCATTTTTCTTCAATCAAGTACAAGCGGGTTCCATCAACGTAAGTAGCTTTATATCCAGAGAAATCGATTTTTTGAGCTGAAATATCCATTTTATAACCATCAGAGACTAACCAAGTTGTCAGGATGGTATCTTCACCTTTTGCACCACCGACTATACCTAGTCCTTTAGATGAAAAGGGTTCAATCATATCGTTAAAGCCAGATTCGGTGAATGCAGTTAACTGGCCACTTGCATTTACAAAATTACCTGTTTCAATATCAAAACTATCTAAGTCTTCTAGGGTCTGCTGTTTTGGTGCCATAAAAAGATAATGTTTAAAACCGAGGTCTAATTTAGTATCAGGGTTTTCTTGACGGATTTTATTTGCTGCGCGTTTGATGCGTTCGCGGCTAATTTCGTCGATGGTGTTATAACCAGATTTTTTAGCGTTAGTTTTTTCTTCACACTGTTCAGGTAGCTGAACAGTTAAAAATCGACGTTGTCCGGAATTTTCTAAATTAATTTTCATAACAGCGTCAGCAGTACTTCCTGAACCTGCAAAAAAAATCTAAAATTATAGAATTATCTTCAGTAAAAAAGCTGATGAAATATTTTATAAGTGTTGTTGGTTTAGGGTTTTGAAAAACCTCAGAACCAAAATAGCTCATGATTTCAGCGCTACCAGATGATGTTGTTCCTTTATCCGAAATAATATTTCTAGGTTTTTTTCCAAGAGGCATTCTTTGTTTAAAATGTACGTTCCAGTTTCCATTTTTATCTTTTATAAATTTTACTTCATTATCAATGAGATCCTGTTGAAATCGAGCCTTGGAACGAAGCCAACTAATTTCATTTCCATTTTCGTCATGCTCAAGAACTGTGCCATCTGGTGTGGTTATCGGGTAGTATTGTTTACCAGATTTACGTTTGAATGTATCCCAATAATATTTTGAGATATTATCTTCTTCTTTGTATCTTTTAGCATACTCTGGGTTATATGCCTCATATAACTTTGGAACAGCATTGATGTTTTTAGCATAAGCAAGGACAAATTCTATTTCGTCTGCTACGTGAACGGAGTCATTACCACCGCCTTTTTTGTTTTGCCAAACAAAAGTAGGCAGTTTATTTCCCTCTCCGAAAATTTCATCTAATAAAAGTTGGAGGTTAGCATGCTCATTATCATCAATTGATAATAAAATCACCCCATTCTCTTTTAATAATTTTTTTGCGAGCCATATGCGAGGGTATATAAATGTTAGCCATGCTGAGTGCGTGGCTTTGCCTTGAATTGATTTTAAACGTTGTAGCTCAAAATCATTTAAACCGAACATAGCTTGCAAGTTCTGGTCACTGTATTCAAAACTGTCCGGATAAACAAATCCATCCGAACCGGTGTTGTACGGTGGATCAATGTAAATCATGTCAATAGAGTTTTCATAATTATTTTGTAAGTGTCTTAAAACCTCTAAGTTATCACCCGTTAGAAAAATATTATTGCTATGCTTATTTTCTGGTAAAATATTATGTTCAATATCCGGAACAATCAGAGTATTTGATTTTTCGCCGGCCTGTTTCTTTGCATAATCCTTGCCAATAAAATCAAGCTGATAACCGCTTGATAGTTCCTGGATATTGCGTTCTTTTAAGGCATTTTGAAATTTTATGATGTCAAAACCACCTTTAGTCACCAGATTGCCTTCATCGTTATATTTATCAGCAGTAAAAAAATCAGGCAACTTACTTTGCAACTCACTCAGAAAGGCACTGTTTGGTGTAATGGACTCGTTATTTTTCTGCAAATCTTTAAGCATGAACGTTTACTCCGCTACTGCGTTCCGTTGAGGGGAAAAGGATCGTGTTGTACGACCAAGCGTTCTTCAGTGAGGCTCGGGGAGCACATTACTTGGGTGCAGTGATAATACAAAAAAATGACCAAGACGCCTACCCTACCGGGCTGAATATGGTTGGTGAGGCTTTGTTGACGAAATCGAACTTTTCCAGTTCACAGGATTATATCACGCATCATACTGATAAATATTGATTTGACCCTGCCCGCGAATAGTGGACACGCGACTAAGTGAGTGAACTCTCAACCTGAGGTGACTCATGACAAATCCAGTATCGATTCAAAAAAGCTCCGCAAACAGCACATGCCTGAATTTTGCAACAAAGCCCTGAAGCTTGCGGAACGTATCAGTGTTGTGGCCGCTACCCATGAACTCAGTCTGTACGAATCCTCGCTCTATGCATGATGCAGTAAGCTTAACAATGTGCGCTGTTCTTCCGAACGTGAGCAGGAAATGTCCGTTGAAATTGCCCGCCTTAAATGTCAGCAAGCTGAACGGAACGTGGAGCAGTCCATTCTCCAAAAGTCCGCGACATACTTCGCAAAGCGCCTGAAATGAAGTATGTTTTTATCGAAAAGCATCGTTCAGCATCAAAGCCATGTACCGGCTAGTGTGCGGGTGCCCGCAGCTGCTGGTATTCTTGGTGTCAGAGTCATCAACAGCCAAGCCGTGCCAGCAGTCCCCGTAATCTGTGATGCCGCTATCCGTAAGGCCTTCACGGATGCAAACAGCGTTATGGTGCGCCATGTCTTGATGACGGGCCGGTGATCAGCGACTTTGTTTCCATCGAACCAATGCAACTCAAGTCAATAATGACATTGTTATCGAATATTTCCGCACCGGAGTGTTCATTCGCAATGAAAATTTGGCCATTGATGCCATTGATGCCATTGATGCCATTGATGCCATTGGTCGGAGACTTGACCCGCGTGAGTAAGGCTCCTGAATAATTGCTTTTCATTTCTCGGGAATAAGTAGATGTATTAATCACAATGTCCAGTTATTGGAGCAGGTCGATAACGGTCGGGAAACAATTTTCTGCCAGCGCGTTCATGGACTTCTCCAAATCCCAGCCACTACGCTCGTAGGATTGCAGGATCGCCTCACGCAGAATGGCGAGAATCTCGGCCTACATGGGCCAGCAGACACTGAATATTTCTGTCAGTCGATCGGCATGTTCCAGCACATGATTATCCGCAGGGAACGAGAACGGATTTATACGCAGTAGTTCAGTGTGTTTCGGGTTGGTTACTAGAACCGCACCATATCTATGAAAATTTATTCAGCTTGTAAATGGCTTTTTTATGAGTGAAATTTGCTATGTTTCTGCATTATCAATGTGTAAAAACCATCATTAACGATGTTTTCTGTAACTCTCAAGAGACCAAACACTCAGTTCTTAAACACCTGACTCTGATGCCATTCAATAAACCTTTCCGCCGGCCAGTAAACTTTATCTTGCGGTAAATAAAGTTGTTTTCCGTCACGCTGCCAGAAAAGGTGATCCACAACCGGGCTGCGGTTTACTCCACCGGAAATACGGATAGTCATATGCTCATCTATTCCTATCGCTCCCATATCAAAGGCAGAATGATGAAGGGAACAGAGCGCCAGCCCGTTATTCACTTCACAGGGTCCACCGTATTGTTTCCAGCGGATATGCGCCGCTTCCAGTCCTACAAGTGCGCCATCCAGCCGCAAGTCGTAGCCACAGATAGCACAGCGTGAGTGATAAGCCCGAAGAACAATCTCCCTGAAACGAGGATCGCGTGCTTTCATCAGTGACGTAAAATCAAATCCAAGACGGTCTGCGAGAAGTATCTGAAGGCTTTCCGGGAAACGCTCAGACATGATCTGCAGCGCCAGTTTATTGATCATTCCTGGTGCTTCTCGAAGGATCTGGAAGCTGCTTTCGTCAAAACCACCCGAAACATGATTCTCAATCAGCTCACGTTTTGTCGGCTGAGTATTGCCTTTGCGTGGCTTACAGCTTTCAGTATTTTCCAGTGACCAGAATCCGTCGGTTCTCAACCGCCAGAACGGCATATTTGGATAATAGTCGCGCCGCTTAGGGCCAAAGTCAGCCAGCAATTTTGTCAGCGGTTCGTGGATCTCTTTTCCATAGTCGAAGAGCCGGGAATGGCCTCTCAGGTATTGAGAGAGGACATAAAGCAACAGCAGAGGTTTATGCGGCGCGCACTGGTCGCCTTTGCGCCAGACTGCCACATTGGAAATTGCCGTTTGCAGTGCTTTACGAGTGGTCATAGCTGAAGTTTAACAGATTGAAGTTATTGCGATCATGCTCGCAAAGAATAGGTAATTCAACGCTCTTACGTCAAAAACTATGCGACGCGTCACGAGTGTGTTCTGACAGAACATCATTTGTCCAAAAGAGGTTCCCGGTATGCTGGAATGCTTTCCACCCGCCAGTTAACCGCATAAAAGAGATAAACATTCAGAGGGCGTTTGCCTTTTTTAGTGGACGCTTCAATCAGGTGGCCAGGGGCGATTGCCGGGAAAATGGCGGTTGAGAATAATGCGGGGGGTGACCTTAGTGAATTCGTGAAGGCAGCAGAAGAGTTAAGGAGAAAGTAGTAAATCCGGGGTTAGAGCCTGGAGGGAGAGTCGGTGAAAAAGGAGTGGGTTCTCATGCCATAACGGCAGCATTGACAGGCGGCCTTTAGGATTTGTCGGCGAGGCCCCTGAAATTAATGCGCCAGCCATTCCTGGCTGACGTCTTCTTTTACACCTGTAATGCAATGAAATAGCAGTCTTCCCGGCCTTAGCATTCTATGGAAATCTACCGCATCAAACCACATCAAGTGCTATCAGTGAATGTCCTGGATTTAATCTTATTTTCTATGCCGCCAATAACAGAATATCATCGCTTTCGGCATTGATTACCTGGGTCAGTTCAGGCCGCTTCTCTGCTAATATCAGCAGGTTTGTCTGATACTCAATACCTGAAATACGCTCTTTTCGGTAATCGAGGAAAGAACGTATGCTTCCGGCATTGTGTTGAGTCAGTGCATGTATCGTCTCTGGCGATGAAGTTAATGTCTCAACGATAGTTTCATTAATTTCCAGCCAGTCGTTTTGCATTTTTTGCATTGTCTCTATGGCGTATTTGGGCGCATTGATTTTTTGCTGAATATAGCTCAGGCACATTCCGAGATGCATAAAGCGTTCCTGAAGCAGGGATAATTCAGGTAATGAAGTGAAGAAGGTCGGATCGTTTGCTGAACGAGCGCAATTTTTTAAAATCAGGCTGGTAAATTCGTACTGCTCATTGAAAGGACGTATCAGTGTTTTAAGCTGTTCGTAATCATTCATCTCAACAAATTGTCGGGCAGTGGTGATGACAGCATTAAAACGGGCGGTCTGCTGGAATGAGGCCTTCATCTGGGCATCTAAGGCTAATGAAAGTAGCGTGTCAAGTTTCTCAGTATGCGTATGCAGAATGGACTCGATATTATTAAGTTTCTTACAGACGATGGCGAAGCCAGCAGCTGATACGGCCAGGTTAAGTCCGGCAAGTGCAATATTGGCATACTGAAGATTTTGCAATGTCCCGAGAGAATTTTGCAAGGTGTCAATGCCGCCCTGGATATTGGAAAGTGACGATTTCAATTTCTCTATACTTTCTGCCGTTTGCTCTGCATTACCTGGAAATTTCAAATGAGCAATAATACTTCCCGCCTTGTCATTCCCTTTTGTAACGCGAATAACACCACCATAAATAGCATAAAGCCCGGTCTTGAGGCCTTCCAAAATTTCTGGTGATTGTTGGAACGTACGGTAAAGAACTTCTGGAATCACAGACATTTTTTAAGCTCCTGGCAAAATTTATCAGTTTCCTGCCTGATATAGGCCTGACGGATACACGCAATGCGTATCACCGCGGGAAGGGTGATACGAAAGGCGGGCCCCGTGAGATCATAAGTGACCCAGGCAGCCGAAATGACTGCTGCTATCGGGTTCATCATTGCAGGAGCGCGGATCGCAATCGCTTTTCCAATCAGGGGGATCCCCGCTTTCGCTGCCACATTGAGTGCCGGAACCATCGCCGAGTTGACCAGCCGGGAAAGTGTATAGGGTCCGCAAGTGGAGTAAAGCCAGGAGACTAAATCAGCTGTCTTCCCCTTTTTCAATAATTGTTCAAGTTGCTGGTTATCAAACTTACAATTATGCGCATTAAATAACGCCTCGATTTCTTCCTTACTCTTCCCTTTAAAAGAGGTAGTCAGAATTTGTTTGATAATTAACTCCTCAATATCGCAGACTGAAGCATTTTTGGGAACTTTCACCCCCATTTTTTTGGCGACATCCGTGGCGACAGCAAGGTAAGAAGGTTGAGATGTTGAACGGAATGCATTAACCACGGTGTTTCCGCCAAACGCACAAATTTCACGCGCTAAATCCGCGCTAATAATGTGAAGTGCTCTGCGTCTCTGGTGTGCCAGAATATTTTTCTTACTGTTTTCAGTCAGTGCCAGACGACCTTTTCCTGAGTCAGTAATGATATCAGCCAGTTCAGAAAGTTGTGCAGGTGAAGCATAACGCAACAACTTATCAAGTGAGAGTGTCTTATTAATCAGAGGTGACGATTGTTCTGAACTCACTTTACTCTTCTCCCTAAAAAATGAAATGACGTGATACTTCGTGTGTTTTTAAACTGACCTTATTTAAGCCGCGCCATGGCGCTCTGGAGCAGGGCATTACTCTGAGCATGATGTGACTCACTGTTTTCAAGCATTGATACCGATGTATTCAAAGCCTGACGCGACTGTATTGAGGCTTTAATACGTGCCATCACGGCAAGCGTGTCCCGATATCCCTGGTCAATCCATGAGTCAATGTTTTCAGCCGTGAATCCCAGCAGGTCCTTCATTCCTCCGAGTACGCCTTCGTTACGGCTTAGTGAAGTTTGTGGCCGGATTTCCAGGACTGTGGTATCTGGAAAATGATGGCGATCCCATAATGAACCGTCGCTCAAATGCGTGACGATCACCATATTACAACCGGCATCAACCAGCGGGGTGACCGGCGTATTACCCTGCAGGGTTGCCCATCCACCCATCCCACCATCACTGTAGTGCTTGCCGTTAATGTCGCGGGATTGAAACAGCAGCGGCAGTGCAGCTGAGGCCAACAGTGCTTCTCTTTGCAGGGTTTGAGGTAAGGCCTGAATCAGTTGGAACTCCGAATCTTGTGTTTTACCTACACCAAATTCAGCCAGTGCGCAGCTTATAATATCGGAGAAGCCTCCCTCTGTGGGATAGAGCGAAGCATATAACGGTGTTCCGCTGGCTAATGCATCGGGATCCAAAAACTGGTTCATCAATTCTATTAACGGTTGGTCAGATAATAGAGATTCATCGTCCTGCAGAGCAGAAAATGATCTTATTCCCAGACCGTTTATCAGAGCACCCAGTAATGTTCCGGATTTACTAAGCAAGGGCGAAAGCCCCATTGCGAGGCCATATTGCGTCAGTAACCGCAGATAAGCCGATTTATTGAATTTAAGCACCTCATTAGTGCCCAGATGGTGCCATATCTCACCCATTCGGGCTGCACCTTGTTCCAGCGATGCGGAGGATGAAAGAATGGCGCCATTCAGGGCACCGATGCTGGCACCGGCTATGCAGTGAATTTCCGTGCCGGACTCTGCAAGCGCTCTGATAACCCCAACCTGATAAGCACCAATAGCTCCGCCGCCAGACAGCGCCAGGCCCACTTTTATGGGTTGATTCATTTCAGGTCCTCGCTAAACACTTCGTCGACCATCGCGTCTGCAATGCGTTCTGCTGAACAAATTCGGGGCATCCTGATGGGCAGCGTTTCATAGGATTGAGTAACGGCCCAGCTAATCGGATGACTCTCTTCCTTACACCAGTTAGCCATCCAGTTAATGACCGCAGGCCAGGCTGTGTCTTGTACTGCGCCAGCCTGCCAGGCCAACCAGTTACGGACGTCATGACGCGCATTGGGTTTTGTCCCGAAATCCAGAGCCATCTGGGTCAGCGCCCTGTTTTTCAACATCTCAATAAACTGTTCAGCCTGTTTTGCTTCAGCCTGTCGGATAACATCGCCAAAAGCTCCCCAGCGCAATTCTTCAAGTGCCACGTAGCAACGCCCGGCCAGCGGAAGCGCGGCATAACGTCCTGCACTCCAGTTAGAGAAAATACGGTCTAAATGCAACTGACCCTGTTGAAGGCTATCGACGCGCTGGAGCTGCTCTTCCAGTTTGCCTACGCGTTGGTTAACGTGGCTGGCAAGCTCGCGTAACTGTTCACGTGTGTCGGCGGAATATTCCGCAATTTTCGCCGTATCCTGCAACAACGCATTAACGCGTTCGTTGACCCGCGACACGGCTAAATTGGTGCCTGCCAGTGATGACGTCAGCTCGGTGAGCCAGGTAAGGGATGCCTGTATTCCGTCGTTAAAAGAAGCGTTTATCGCCTGTTGTCTTGCAGCTGATTGTCCACTCATGCCCTCTTTAATTCGCTGAAAGAATGACCGGTTTTGCGAGCTGCGCAGATGATCGTTTACAACATCAATACCGTTAGCAAAATCGACAACGAATTTTTCAGGAATACACTCAAGTACCTGGCAGGCTTCAATATCAGCAAAAGTCTCTTTAAAAAGTGTCATCAGAGCAGCGCCTCCAGTTCTTCTTTCAGCGCTTTACCGTCGAGTATCATTTCCGGCGTCAGCTTCTGCAATTCATGTAAACGTTCTGTGAGCTGTTCCTGCTGCTGCTTGTCACTTTTGTGATCTTCTGTACTTTGGATCAGAGTATTGCGGAGTTGCTCAACTTTACTTTTAAACTGCTGAAAGAACAGGTCGATCTCAGCAACGATGGGGTCTTTGATTTCTTCCTGAATAATTTTATTGAGCTGTTTGAAATGTTCCTTGGTCTGAACTTCCACTGCTGCTTTTATTTTATTGATATCAACCACTGATTTGACAACCTCCACGCTGTAGTCCTCCCAACCCCAGTCGTTGGTGCTAAACCATTTGCATACAGATCCCCACATACTACTGGAGCGGCGAGAACGCGTTTCTTTAAACGATTTTTCTTCTAGCAATGTGGTCATACGACTTCTGACAGACAAAGGAGCCTGCAGGTTTTTAACCTGGGGGAACGAGATCTTAATTGAGAATCCACCCTCTTCCAGGCGTGAATTGATCTGGTTAGCAATATTATCTATCGCTCTTAGCGCGTTACCGTGGAAACTCTCTTCAATCCCGGCAACAATATCCGTCAGGGTCGGCTTGATGTCCCCCTCGATTTCATCCAGAAGAGACATGACTGAATTTTCAATTTTAGCTACAAAGGCTTCCGCTGCAGCACGCTCTGCAAATGTCACTACTGGATTATCAGGATCAAAGTCCCTCGTTACCGGTTTGGATCTTTTCGCCAATACCCTGGGAAATTTGCCTAGTGAAGATTCACGTTTTTTTAGCTGCGAAGATTCAATCTCTTCTTTTTCCTGACGTTTACCGTCACGGAAATAATGTTCGATTTGCCCATCCAGTTTTAACTGAACCTGTGTCATTAAAGCTTCAGATTCCTGTTTGACCCGCAGCATGGAAGCAGTGACTTCTTTATCTACCGATTTCTGGCAGCAATTGACATTTTCGATATCAGTAAGCAGATCATTAATCTGTTGCTGCAATGTAGTAATACTCGCCCTGAGTCCCTGATGGCGCACAGACAGGTATTCTTGGGCGTTTTCAGCGTTTTGCACCAGTTTTGATGCAGCAGAATCCACGGCTAAGGCAGCTGCTTTAGCATGCGCTGCATGAATGACTTCAGTGATCAACTTATCAAACAGCGAATGGCGCCAGATCTTTTCAGCACGGTTCAGGCTCTGGACTTTATCCTGCAGGTCGCTTTCATCCCACATTTGTCCATAAGCCAGTTGGGCAAAATCCTTTACCCATTCTTCACTCATTGGTAGCGCATCAGAATGGCTAAGGACGTTTCGGGCCCGGTTGGCGAGGTATGCCTGGCGGGAAGAGCCCGGATAAACCTGCTCTGCCGTCAGAACGTCACCATCGAGCATTGCCGGAACGTTTTGCTTAACCGTCGGTGCGTCATCGCTGTTACGATCTTTCTGATCGAACTTATTCACCAGAATAAACAGGCGTCCGGCAGCCACTTCGGCAATTGCATTAAGTTCTTTACGCACATTCTGGTCGGCCAGAGAATTTAACTGGGTGTAATCGAGAACGGCCAGAACCGCGGAAGCTTTCTGCAGTTGATCTCGCATCATCGCCTGCAAATGTGGCTGGCCTGCTTCGTTTGGCCCCGGGGTATCGAGCAGGGTTAACGTGCCCTGACTGTCATCCATACTGGTCAGGTGGCTAAATTCCACTTCAATAACCGGGAGTTCATGGAATTCATCATAGGCATCAAAAGGGAATTCGACTTCAAGTTCGCTGGCAAGGCGCACAAGGTCGTTGAGATGGGTCAGACAGGAGAAAATTTCTTCCTCATCAAGATAGGTATCTTTCAACCATTCAACATTGCGGGTGATGGCCAGTAATTTTTTCTTCTCACTGTCCTTTTCCAACTGACGAACAAGATGTTTACCTTCTGGTGTGCTGATTTTCTTATTTAAATCAATCAGAAGGTTATGCAGGGCATCAGTATTATTTAGCTGTAAATCCGGGATAAGCTTACCCGGCACATGGCGAATCAATGTCGGTATTGACGTCATCGGACGATTACGATTGGGCAGAATCTCTTTACCAACAATGGCATTAATGGTGGTGGATTTTCCCGCTTTCATGGTACCGACGACGGCAAGCACGATCTCTTTACGGGCGATTTTTAACCGCTCACCCTCAAGTTCTTCAACTCTTTTCTCTGCCTTATGCCGGGCAAATAACTGCCCCTGGTCATTGGCTAATACTTTCGGTTCGTTAATCATCTTGTGCAGCAATTCAATATTTAACTGCAATAGCCGTCCGGCTTCATCACAGAGTAAAGCAACATTGTTCTCGTGCATGATCATCCTTATTAAAATGTAGAAAGTTCGGTCCCTGACGTCTGGCATTGGCGTTAACTCACAAGGTCTAAACGGCAGAAGAAAAATTTACAATTTGATTATTAGTAACGGCACATGCCTGAAAACCTTCAGGCTAATTTATCAGTCAGATAATGACGGCCTTCTGTTTTGGTTCAGGGGGGAAAAGTTCGGTGCAGCATCAATCACTGACTGCATATTTTCCCGGTTCCCGACATTGTCCTGAAGCGTGTTGACTGAAAAGGGATTGCCATGTAATTGCGCACGAAGGTTATCCCAACGCTGGTTAAGAACTTGCCAGTTCCGCTCGTCGTAAGTGCCTTTGAAGATAACCGGCATAAAATCGATGGTCGGTAACGCATCGCCGCGTTCTCCAGCGTTCAGTGCTTCCTCAAGTTTTTTCTGCCAGAGGCTGTTCAACCGATCGACCCGGCCAATCTGTTGCTCTACCACGCCAGGGTTCCATTCCGGATGCAGCATGATTACCGTTTTGCAGGCCAGATGCAGGTTCAGTCCCTCTCTGGCGACCAGCGATTGAGCGACAAGAACAGAAGGGCGGCTGTATTGGCGGTTGAAGGCCAGATTAATCAAGTTGCGACTGGCTGCCGAGGTTTGTCCATTCATCAGGCGTGCATAGTCACTTTCGCGACGGCTGTACTCTTCATGGAGCCAGTCCACAACAACTTGCCAGCGTTGCTCCGCAAATTGACTCTCCCCGTCGACTTCTTCGTCACTGTCGGGGTTATCACGATCACGCGTGGCATTAACGATATCGGTAAAAACGTCTGCCAGGCGCGCAGGGGAGCGTCGTTCTTCAGCTGTCCCGGTCAGCGAGTAAATAGCCCTGGCAACGATGACCAAATCTTCATTACCATCGCGACGGGGGGCACGTTGCTTAAAGACGTTAAACAGTGTTTTCACACTGTGGCTTTCGCAGGTCGATAATCCCTCATCAAGCCGTAAAATCAGGCTATTGCGAAATGCGATACGGCTGTTATCTAGCTCTTTGTATTGACTGGCAAGTTGTGCATTGATGTCCTTCTGGCTGGCCTCGCCGTCATATAACTGACGCCAGGCGCATTGAACGGCAGGCCACTCGGACACTGGCAACTGTTCATGTGGCCAGTAATTTTGTTTTGACTCCAGCGTTCGCAACATTTCGCGTGCATTAAGTAACTGTACCAGTGCGGTCATTGGTCGGGTAAACCGGCCAAAAACCAACACTTTTTCATCGCGAGAGCAAACCTCCTCTACGGCTTCAACCGCAGCCAGGATTGCAGGATGGGTAAAGAGGGGTGTTTCTTCACCCGTACTTAGAATGGGTGTGAGTTGGCTCTGCCACCATTTGGCACGTTGCTGGCGCTTATCCGCGTGCGCCCTGGTTCCCGGTTCAGTGACTTCTTGCTGAGCCGTTTCGAACGGAGGCATCACGTCTTCCTCCGGAGCATTCAACAGCGTGGCGATACCATGCCCGTTGCCAACCGTCAGTCTAAGTCGTTGCGCTGCGCTGTCTTCGTGCATCCGGGAAACAAACGACAGCGCTTCAGCGGCGCAGATCGCCTGTCTCCAACTCATCGGCAGTGAGAAGGTATCCACCACGATCTCTTTCTTACGACGATAGGGACGGGTTGAGTGCTGATGGAATTTTTGTACGGACTCGTCTTCGCGTTTGTCACGACGCAACAGATACGGCGAAAGTGCCTGCTCAAACGCAGCGGAAGCCTGGTAATACTTCTGTTGTGACAGGCTGTTGGCATAGTTTTCCCTGATGTCTGCGACGGCGGCCTGGTAATGTTCTATGGCCTGAATAGCTTCGGGAGAACTGACCTCAATCCGGGCCAGCATTTGTGTCCATTGCTGGCTGTCGAGTTCAATGGGCGTTGCGCTGACGGCCAGTCGTCGGGTTTCACTGGCAGGCTGAATGATATTTTCCAGCAAACGATTCAGGCTGCTGCTTTGTCCCCGGCTTTTGTGCGCTTCATCGACGATAACAAGTTCAAACGTCCCGAGCCCAAGCCCCACACTGGTTTCAAGATGTTCGCGTTGTGTTGAATACACGCCAAAATCTTTATCCGACAGAGCTTTATCCCAGTCGATTTTACGCGTCAGCGATTTCATCTGTTTTCTGGCTGGATGTGCGGCGGGCAGACGACGTATCGCCGCGCTGATTTTTTTAGCAGCAAGCTTGAGATGAGGCTCGGTTAATGAAGGGCAATCACATTTTTCAGACCACCGCCAGCAGAGTTCCGGGAGCAATCCCCAGCGCCATGGATGACTATTTTCGCCCAGTCGCCAGTTCGCCATGGCGTGGGAAACAATCAGACAATTTTCCTCAAACCAGGGGGCGGATGGTATGTCCGTTTCCCACACACTCATATATTGCTTAAGACTAAGCAGCGTTGCGGAAGGGGTGACACCTACCGTTTTTAGCTCCTCCCGCCAGTTGGCCGCCAGTCCACCCGGAATCAAAACGGCGACTCTGCCGCCTGCCGCAATGACGCAACGGGAAAGTGCTGCGGCGATGCGGGTTTTTCCCATACCCACTTCGTCCGCCAGGATAATGCCATGATGTTCAATGCGATCGGCAATTGCCAGCAAGGCTGCTTTTTGCCCGGCATTAAGCTCTACCTGTTCCTGCGTAACCAGTTCGCGTAATAACTCAGTGACGACTGGCCAGCCCTGAAAGTTATTCTTCATTTACACTCTCCGAAATTGCGCAGGGAATCAACACCCCATGCTTGTTCAATACGCATCAGCATCTGCAGATAATCCTGTCCCTTATCACTCTGATCGTCTTCGGCATACACTGGCCGGAAAGGTGCTTCTCTCAGCGGACTGAGTGGATTGATACCAAGATCCATAAAGCGGGTGATATCTCCATTGTCGCTTGCCTGAATCAGTGCCTGTTCGAGACTACGGCACCAGTAAAGCCACTGGCTTTCAGGAAGCGTGGTCTGGCGCTCGGCAATACCTTCGATTAACGCCATTACCTGTCTGACCGGCTGAGAGGAGACCGGCTGGTCGTCAGAATTTATCGTGAAAGAACCCGCTGTTGAGGTTGTCAACATGCTGGTTGGATCAGCAAAATCCACATCGGGTGTGTGAGGAAAACTGGATAGCTGCCAAAGCACTTCTTCCAAATCGAGCGGCCGCAAGGGCGTTGCTGCAATGCGGCCAAGCGCATCAACAACGGGAATTTTTGCACTCTGTGTCCCGTTATCTGCCGGCCAGGCAATGTCCACCCAGCGTGGCATTTCGCCCTGCCATAGAAACCCCTGCGAAACCAAGGGACAGGAAGTTCCGCCAGGCGCGAAAGCGGTGATGTTATTCTCGGGGGATCCAGAGTAATGAAGGGTACCCTGACCGTCTGCAAGGGGTGTCCATTTGAGCCAGGTTATGGGTGGTGCAAAGTAGGGAGTGCGTTCCTCCATCTCCTGTCCCGCCTGAAGGGGCATTTGCAGAGCATCACAATCAATCTCTGACTGGATGGGTAGCAACCATGCCAGGGTTTTTTCGGGAGCCAGCTTCCCAGCCGCGGTTCTCGCCAACCGTTCCGGTGAAAAAAATACGCCGGCTTCGAGATTTCCCACGCCTGTTTTCATTCGCTGCATAAAGCCAGGCCCGGTAAGATTTCCTGAGCCCATATAAAGCCAGCACTGAGTCAGCGTATCGCTGACATTGCGGTAGTTAGCACTGAAAATAAATTTGGCATGTAGGGTGCGTTCAGTGTTTGCCAACTGAGAAGGGGGTCTGACAGTGATATGTTGTTCTCTGAGCGTTGCCACATTATTGGCAACCGCCTGACAAGCCTCAGGATTAACATAGAGATCAATTTCCGGTTTTTTTGTTAATAAATCGTCGTCCTGTAAAAGCTGGACAATTTTCTGTGGCACCAATGATTTGTCGCCTTTACCCCCTTCATAGAAACCGGAACCCATCGCAAGATAATTTCTCTTTCCAGCAATGGCAGGCTGTTCCAGCCAGGATTTCAACTGATTAAAGAGTGACCTTTTGCGGTTGTCGACCAAACGGGGTTTACCGTGGGCATATTGTCGACATACGTTAAGCCATGCGTTGACATCCAGCCGCGCCAGTCCTCCGGTCGTTAGCCGGTCATTTATTTCTAATGACAACAGGCTGGTGTCACACCAGGAGGCGATATCCTCAAACAAATTTTGCGCGGCACGAAAATCTGCACAACTTTGTTGAATATCTTTGGTGACGTTCTCCAGTGCTTCACTGGAGAGATCCAGGCACCAGACCAAATCAAGGCTTTCAGTCAGTGTCTCTTTTGTCCAGTTTCCGGTGCTGACGACCAGTCGTAATCGCCAGGCATCTTCCGGTTGGTCAGGCTTAAATCCCAGCAGAGCGATTTTCGCATGAAGTAAATTCAGCGGTGGAGCTGATTTCATCTGGCAATGTAATACGCCGGGGACATCAACGGTGGAAATGGGCTTATTTCCGGCATCAAGAAAGAGTGCCAGCTTTATTTGCCCGTGATGAGCCCGCGCAGCCTGATTAAGGCAGCTAAAGCGATCCACTGCATTTTCCAGAAAGTCATCCGTTGCTGAATAACCACATAGCCAGCCAAAATGCCCCTTATAACCCTCAGGCGCATCAAAATAGTCGGCCAGGGAGGGAGGCAGTTTTGAGAAATCAGCCATTATTCATTTCCTTCTTTAACCAATCCGCCAGTTTGCCATGTAGATCAAGGTTGAGCAGGAACAGGTTGCGGATCCGCCAGGATATTGATGCAGGCCAAAAACCGGAGGCCTCTTCGGCATATTGTTCTTCACCCTCGGTGTTCTGAGCAGATTGAGAGACCCCGCTATCAAAGGCCGGGCCAGGTTCAATCACGTCGCCCTTTAGCTTGAGAATATGACCGTCACGGCTGACCAGTGCGTGCAATAAAGCCACAGGTTCCAGGGTACATTCGCTGCAAAACTGGTTTGCAGCCGCATCACTGTGTTTCAAATCCAAAAATGCTTGTGCGTCAAGTCTCAGCCTTTCAGCCGTGTCACTGATTGCAAGTGGAAGTTTCTGATGCAATGAGAGAGCAGAGCCACGCTGAGACATTTCATATTCCAGAAGATCCAGTAGTGCGAGTGCCGTGTTTTGTGTTTTGAAGAAATAGGCACCCGCCTGTAAGTCGTGCCAGTGAACTGACGAAATTTCGTCAGGGCGGTCTTTCCAGCTCAGTGGTTTAGGCGGGGACTGACGCAAACGATCCATCCATCGCAAGGCGTCCCTGCGACGCTTGCTATCCTCGTCGTTGCCAGCATTTTCCAGCTGGTTTCGTATCAGCAAGCAGGCATCTTGCGATAAGGAGATTAATGGCGAATTGATGGTTTTTGGCGGCTTTCTGTCAGGTGAGCTGATCCATTTTTTCAACTCAGCCATTTGCGGCGTTTCAAGCCTGACAAGTTGTTCGCCCACCTGACTGCATTGAAAGGCGTTAAAATTTCGCTGAGCATGAACAAATCCCAGTGCCGGCAGTGCTTCAATCGTACTCATACGCATCGGGATGGTGACGTAGAAAGCGCGTCTTCTTGCGGCGTTAAAGGTCAGGCGGTTAGGTTCTAATCTGCGAATCTTACGGATGCCACGCAGGCGACGATCCCGGTTCTTCCCTTCATTCTCCCGAAAGCCCTGCCAACAGCAAAGCGCTTCAATGGCATTCGCGGCTTCGATATTGCTGACGTCTTTGCCCAGCTGAGATGCTATCGCCACCCCCTGTAACGCCATCATCAGTTGGCGCCCAAACCAGACGCCGCCCAAACCTGGCACAGCCCGATGATGGAAGCGCGCAACAATTTCGCTAAGTTGTAAGGTACGTGTTCTTCTAACGGAAGGTACGGTTGCAGGCGCGCAAAGACCCCAGGTAATGTTGTTCAGAGTCATTCTGCGGTGCTTCCTTCCACAACAGGCTGCCGTTGAACGTTACTGACGGCTTCCCCAAAGGCGGCTAAAAACCACTTAAGCATGGCGCTGTCTACCACTGTGGCGGAGAATTCCAGGCGTTGATTGCCGATTTCCCGATGGGTTTGATCCAGTGAAAGCGGTGATTCAATCAGATGGAGTCCGGCGGTACGGTCAATTTCAAACGTCAGATATATCTGGTGACCCTCACCAAAACCAAAGCGACCATCATCATCATATTTTTTCAGGTTAAATTCGGCAGGGCGCACAAAGGTGAATGTGCTGATGCTGGCTGCCAGAATACGATTTAGCGCCAGACTCCGTTCGTTGTTATACCCTTCAAAACGGCAGACCAGATACATGCGGGGCCCCTGCTGTGCCAGGCCCAGTGGCATCACTGAGTTTTCACTCTCTTTGCCACTCGCATTACGGTAGGTGATCTTCAGCCAGCGGTTGAGATAGAGAGCTTCGCTTACCGATTCAAAAATACCTTCCGCTATCGGGGGAGGCAGCAAAGGCTGACTGGTTGCCACGACCCTGACCTTGTCCGGCCACTCCGCCTCGAGCCGGCCGGTTCCAATGTCGTGGAGATTTCGATGAGCCTGAGTAAAAAAGCCCGTCATTGATCTTATTAATCTGCTGGGCAGAATCGGCTTGAGGTGTGCTTCGGCCATGGCCAGAATCAGAGATTCCTGCGGCGTTAGCATGGGAAGGGAAACGCCTTTTGATCCCTCTAACCAGCGATATCCATACGGGCGACTGCGTAAGTCGCATTCAATATCAAAATGAGTGCAGAGCATTTCCAGATGACGCTGGATGGTGCGCAAATCGCGCTCAATTCCCGCATGAAGCAATTGTTCATGTAATTCTTTGGCGGTGGTTTTCCTGCCGCGCGGAATTCGTCGTAACAATTCAAGAGCAAGCAGCGTTGTTTCTATTGTTTCTGGTCGTTTGGCCATGGTTTATTCCCTTTTCGGTCCATACGAAACTGATTAATGCATAAACCCAATTGCGACGTCTTCTCGTTTTTTTACCCGGCATTCCGCTTTAAGAGCGGTAACAAATGCATTTGCGGATGTCAGTGGTTTGAATGCATGTTGGCGTGATACGACGGAAAAATCCCCAGGCGTCAACAAGGACAATCTCGCTAATTCATTGATAGCAGAAGGTGAAGGCTCACCGAGTTTCAGTTGCTTGCAGTAAAGATTCAGTAGCGCAATTGCCTGATTATCACACATAAAATTAAAGCGAATTTTCAGGTCAAAACGGCGTAATGCTGCTGCGTCCAGCACATCGAACCTGTTCGTGGTGGTAATAAAAATTCCGTCGAAATGTTCCATCTGGCTGAGCATTTCATTGACGCAACTGATCTCCCAACTTTGCCGGCACTCTTCCCGGGCAGTGAGAAAACTGTCCACCTCATCAATGAGTAGCACGGCGTTATCCCGTCGGGCCTGCTCAAAAGCCGCGGCAATATTCTGCTCGCTTTCACCGACATGCCTGCCGAATAGTTGTGACGCTTTTTTTTCAATCACGGGGAGCTTCAACTGTTCTGCCAGCCAGTAAGCCCAGGCGGTTTTACCTGTACCCGGGGGGCCATAAAGACAAAAGCGGGCTGAATCGGCGGGTGACAAGGAAGCGGCAATCTCGCCAAGCGGGCAGTCACTGTTAATGAATGCCATGTTATAAAATTCAGATGATTTGACTTTAGTTTTTAGCTTTATCGGCAAATGTCCCTGAGCCTTTAGGGTGCTATTAATTAAAAACATTAAATAGTGAGTATGTCTCTCTTCATCCAGTTTATCTTTGATGGAATGTAAAATTGTCCCGGCTCGATTTACAACGGCAGGTGCCAGATAGGGGATGTTGGCCAGTTGTGAAATATCATTATTCGAGAGCGTTGCACCACAAGCTTCACGCAGAATCGTTTCCCGCTGTACCCGGGGAGGGGCGGTTAATTCTAAAACGATATCAAACCGGCGGATGTATGCGGGGTCCATTTCGCGGATCTCATTTGAGACCCAAAGGGTGGGCACCCTGTTTTCTTCAAGCAGGCGATTAACCCACGCTTTTGGCACGGGCTGGGGCGCCGTTGTTAGCGAACCCTGGCTTTCACTAAAAACATCTTCTGCTTCGTCGAGCAGGATGAGTGCTTTTTCCCCACCCAAAAATCGTTGCGCTGCCCGCCATGCGCGAAGACGACGACTTCCATTGATGGGCCTTGCAGTTTCATTTTCGCTGGTAACTTCATAAATTTCGCTGTTTAACTCTTCTGCCAGCAATCGGCAGAGCTGGCTCTTACCCGTTCCCGGTTGCCCATAAATCAGGATATTCACACCGATACGACTGGATTGAAAAGCATAATGAAGCCACTGCCTCATCACATTGATCGCTGGAATATGCTGGTAATCTTCAAATTTAAGATGTGCTGGTTCACAGCGGGAAATCATCCCCCCCAGTAGCCTGGCTGGATCTGTTTCACCCGCAGACAGACGCTCATAAAAGGTCGGGGAAAATGGCTCGAGTTTATTGCGTAATGTATAGGCGCCATTGGTTTCCAGATTCACAAGACCGGTTTTTGTTAATACGCTTAACGGTCCTAATGCGAAGCGGACATCGTCCTCCGTGAGATCCAGTACTGCAGCCAGAGCCCTGTAAACTTTGGCTGAAGTCATCGCTCCAAGGTAGTCAGCGGTATCATCAAGCAGTTGCTCTTGATGGAGTTGCAAAGTGAATTCCAGAATTAAGCTTTCAGCTGGACTGAGTCCAATTCGGCGGGCCAGGCTCTCTAATGCCTGCTGAAATTCAGTAGACTTCGCCATCGGGATTTGTCGTTCAAGCTCCGCATGACGCAAACGTAATACCCCCAGTATCGATTGCTGTAACTGATGATTGAACTCCTCATCTTCATATTTAGTCAGGTTCAGATATCCAGCCAGAGGCTGATTGTTAAATCCGTGCTGAGTCATGAATTGCTTATGCGCACCTAACCGGAAAAAAAGACGTAATATCCACAGTTGCAGAGTGTTATCGCGTTCGAATGATTGAATAAGTTCAGCATTTTGAGTGTTTTTCATGTTATTCCCCTTTGAAAATCTTATTTTCTCCATGGGCGTGACAAGTTGTGTCGCAATGTATTCTATTTAATTTTATTTAATATATGAGCATGGTGAGACACACTCTGTCGCAGGCTTGTGTTATGGGGGGGGAGATAAGGTGAATGGCGCGGATTACGGGGATGCTTACAGGAGTATCTCCCCCCTGACTTCTCCGCGATATTGGCGTAACCAGCGTTGTGATGTTGAAAGGCCTATATTCATCATTTCAGCAGTCTGGGTCACCGGGTACTTGTGCTGCAGAACCAAAATGACACATTCCTGTTTGAACTCATGGGTAAACGTTTTATTTCGCATTTTCACCTTGGTAGAGTTACTCATTATATCTCTAACAAAGTGTCCAGAATGATTAGACCATTACAGTGTGAAAATTTTAGGAATTACCATATTGATCTCTCCCACTAAAATATTATTATTAAAATTACAGGTGCTAAGAAAAGTTGCTAAGAGGTCAGCAGCCTTGAGATGGAACCTCTCAGGAAAAAGTTGCGGCAGTCTCTTAAAGATTTGAGACTTAAATGGAGAAATAGCATGACACAGAAGAAAAGCACATCCAATCAGATTGATGACTACTTTAAAGCTATGAGCGAAGGCACACTGGGTGAAAGGAAGACATATTTGCAACTTTTTGCCGAACTTACCTCAACGCATAAATCGGTCAGCCGAAAGGACATCATTCGAGGCCTGGTTAAAAAGCTTGAAATGGAGAAGGACGTAACAAAGGCCGATATTTATCGCAATATACTTGAACAGATGCATGAAACTCGGGATAACGACTAGCTAAGCAGGCATAATTTTCAATGTATAAGAGAAAAAATACCGGACGAGAAAGTTACTAAATCCACTGAGTAAAAAACTTTTCAAGACTACATTAAGCATTCAATATTTATGCTGATATTAATAAGGAATTCTATTATATACCTCTGTCATTGTAGACTGAAGATTCTATATTAAAATGATGAGTGCGCCATTTAGTGGGGTGGGGCTCGAGTTTATGAATATACCGTTGCTCCTTCGTAAATTTATTAGCCCAACTATCATACTTCGCTACATGCAATTTAAAAAGTGTGAAAAAAACTCATACATTGTTCCGTACAATGTATGAGTAAGCCAAGTGGCCAATACCAGGGAATCAAAAACACTATAATAAATAGTGAGTTAGTAAATTTCCTGAACCGGGATGAACTTATTGATTACAAGTGTCTGACCGAAATTTAAGTTCTAGAATTGTTGCATGTGAATGAGCTTAATTCTGTATTCCAGTAAAGTGCTTACTTTGTATTTCTGCATAGCTGACCTTAAATGAGAGCTAACTGTTTTAGGTGTTATGCCCGTTATTGTACTTATCTCATTATGGCTTAGACCTTTCCTGAGCAGATCAGAGACTTTACGTTCCTTATTTGTTAAGGCTAAATTTTCAGTTCTTACAAAAAGATTATTCCTAATTAAAGGCGAACCAAACATAACCATTTTAAAGATGTTTAAAATCTGATCTAATCCTGTGTCAGGGGCAATAAAAAGTGCATTTTCATACCCTCTTATGCCTCTCACAACTTCTGACATTGAAAAAGTACAGAAAACGATCACTGCTCCTCCTCTATCAAGCGAAGGGCTACGTTCAGGTAACTTTTCAAATATGCTCCTGGAAGATAAGACGACAATATCAGCTTGAAAATAATCGTTATATCTTGACTCATGTCGATTAATGAGCCTTACATTTACTACATGAGAATGATATATATCATCTAAAAGTTTTTGCAAGCCAACCTTAAAGTAATAATCCTTGCAGTAAATAGAAAAAAGTGAATTTCCATATGACAACATATTCAAAGTCCATATTAATAGCAACAGCTCTAGCGAATTGCAATTGAATATCTTAAGCAATCGCTAATAAAAAAACTTAAAGATCGTTATCCTTTTTACCAACAGGAACTAACTAAAGCAACTCGTCAAAGCTGTAAGGAGAAATGACATAATGAGCATAATCCTAATGTCGAAAACGAAATAGTGGCTTCTCTTTAAATTAACAAACCAAATAAAATAGGAATATTCATACTGCACGTTGTGCCCAATTAGGATTGAAGCGATATAAACTAGGATTTTTCACATGCAGCAAGAAATAATAACATAAGTGATTAATCATAATCATAAATCACTAATTGCTAGCAACGATAGATACAATCACATTGATAGAAATTAACATTTTAAACGCCTTGATAATTTAAAATGAATAATCAATTCATTCCAAAGAATGCCCCGTTGTGGACGTTTCATCATGGTTGAAGTGAAGACGTTACTCACCCCACGGTGGGCGGAATAAGATATGCAAAAAGACAATTAAGTATAGAGTTCACTGACATCTTCCATTTCGCGTTGTTAGATTCCTGATATAAATCATGGTGACTAACTCAATTAAAGCCATCGAGAGTATCGATATGTGAAAGCTTTACTCTGTACTCTAACAAAGTCTTAACTTTAAATTTGGTCATGGCTGATCTTAAATGTAAACTCACAGTCTTTGGGTTAATGCCTGTAAATTGACTAATATCATATTGATTTAGTCCTTTACTCAATAGTGAAGACACACGCATTTCATTACAGGTCAAGGGGGCCAAACCCGTCTTTGTAAACAAAGATTTTTTTGCTCCTTCCGTGCCAAACACTAGCACACAAAAAATCTGAGCTAACTTCTCCAGTTTGACATCCATCGGAATACACGAAACGAGATCGTATCCTGTAATACCGGTGAGTATGTGTGTCATTGAGTCAGAACAAAATATTATTGCAGCGTGATTCTTTTTTTTCTTAAGAATTTGTTCAGGTATTTTCTCATATATAGCCTTAGAAGACAGAACTATGATGTCAACGACAAAATAGTCAGCGAGCTCTAATTCGAATGGAATGCCATTATTAACAGGCAATTTAACTGATGAACATATGTCCTTAAAGATTTCTTGTAATCCTATTTTAAAAAAACGATCTTCACAATGAATAGAAAATAAACAACTCCCAATTACAAACATAATCAGACCTAGTTATTGAATTTAATCTTGATATAAAATAAAATATCCGCAGCATGGCTAAAATGCATATCGTAATTAAAAAAAACACTTTAACCATCATGCATATAGATTATTTCCCATATCATTAATGAACGCCAAAAGGGAATGCTAAGTATTTCTATCTCAGAATTTTACATTACTGTTCCTGACAGGATAGCAGTGAGTGATGTTTATCATGACACTGTTTAACTAAACAGCAGTCTAACAACATCAAAGATAAAAACTTAATCCACTATTGATAACGATTTATAAATCTTTAAGATTACTGAGCCCTGCCTGCCTTACAGAACTCCGCACGTATTTATATTATTAACGCATTGTTAGTCATAAATTTAAAATCAATGTAATAATATTTCGTTATCGTGTAAATTAATGTTTATGTTGGCGTTATGTATCTTGATGTGAGGAATAAGATATGTAAATTAATGAATTTTTGTACACTTAAAGTAGTTGGATGTAATTGGACATGGTTTTTTATATTCTCCGGGAAAAAGGCTGGTATTCATTCAGACTCTAAGAAACATTATATTCATGAAGTCAGAGCAAGCTGAGATATTCCATGATGTAGTAGTTATCACTGTGCAAGCTTCAATAAAATTAGCGTATTAATAACCAGACATCACTGCGTTTTCTGCCCGGCTGCGGCCACCGAAGCCTCAGGGTTTATATCCAAACCCCATCCGGGGCATGGATTTTGTTTTTATGCGTTGTTTGACAGGCGACGACTGCGCCTGTTGACAGTTATAAAACCTTACACCCGCGAATGCCTGGGAATATGTGTGGGAAAGGATCAGCATTGGGCAGCAGTGGACAGAAGTGGCTGGGATGCTGACAACCACGCGCTCAGGCTCTTTTTACCGTATTTGCAGAGAATCGATACATAATGTTGCTAGGTTATTGATAAGAATAAGTAATGCCTATCAATGATTTTGCAGTACCACTCTTTAAGTCTTTGGATGTATCACGGACGTAACTAAATCCTAAAGTAAGTGCCATCGGAAGGTTTTTGTCAGAACCCACAACACCGCCGCTGTTGCCAATAAAATACTTAGTCTGGCCGGGGATATCTTTTGCTGAGCCATCAGGACCGAAAGAAAGCTGGGTTCCGGAAGAATTCGTTAATGTGAAACCTATACCCGAAGCTGTTGAATCAGAGGTTAAGGAGGTGATAGTGCTTCGATTAGCAGGATTATTTAAATCTGAAACTGAGTAATACAGTGCGATGCTTGGATCGCAAACAAGCGAGAATGTTACCTGCTGAGTATTTATTAATTGTGATGCAGCCGAATTGAGTAAAGAAGACATGGCCACAGCCCCCATGTCAACAGAAGCTGTCACGACATTTGGGGTACAAGTTCTAATTGAAGCTCTTACATTTGCGCTACCTGTACTGATATGAATAATTTCCTGGAGGGTATTTGTTTCATCGTAACATTCGAAACGGAACATTTCTTGCCCCGGAATTAAGGTATAGCCATCATTAGGGCGGTCTGAACCTTTCCAAATATACGAACCATAAGTAGTAGGTATTCCATTATAAACGCGTGCACCATTATCATAATTACCACTCCAGACAGTAGTTCTGACTGTTTGTCCGTAAGTTATCATCGCTGCATTAGATGACACATTATAAAAGGGAATTAGTGCAAACCCCGGTGCGCCAGTATCAAACAAATACATAACACTAGAACCTGCACTTGAATAAGTCTGACCTAAATAGCTTGCAACTGGAACGTAATCAACCCTTCTAAGGCTATAATTAATTGTATTGTTCGAACATATTTTTACCTGCCTGCCTATCCCCGAACCAGCTAAGACAGTAGCAAATGCCATGCTATCCGCAGCATTATTAATAACAATGTCCCCAGAAGTATAATTCCTCGAGTAATAAGACTCAACTACAGCAAGACCTTCTTTAGGAAAACAAATTAAGGTTAATACTATAAAAAAAGGGAACAAGTAAGTGCTTTTGTTCATGATTCATCCTTATAATCAACTATTAAAATTATTCATATGTATTTTTTTAAGTATTGAGTCATCATCGTCGACTACAAAAACCCAAAAATTACATTTCTTCAATTTGCAAAATTTACTTACATTGACTTTCCCTTCAGGAATTAAAGTTATTCTGCTATCTAATTTCTCAGAGCTCGGATATTTTATATTGATAGTCAAAACGAAATTGGAATGATTTCTTAACCAAAAAATGTCATTACCTTCCTTTACCAAGGCAAGGAGCGCAGGATCAAATTTTGAGAGATTATCATGTCTGTAAATCAAATTAAAATGTGACCTCAGTGCCAATGATATTGTACTGAAATCCTTCATTTTCTTTGAGTTGGGTATAAATGCAATAGTCAGTGAATATAGTTGGTCGGCTTTAATATTTTCTATTTTATCTGGGATCAGAATCTGTATATTAGATGTGTTCTTAGCAAGTAAAAATAAAGGAGGGGTTACGACAAAGCGACCTTCATCGTTTCCAGAAATATTGGTTTTGACTAAATAATCATTTTCATTGTCATTGATGATTTTTATAGGCAAACTTTTGGTATTTTGAGTAATTATAAAACGGGTTCCGACGACAGAAACACCTGCCAGAGAGTCCGCACTCAATATAATCAGAGACAATATTAAGATAAAAACTATTCTAGTCATAGGAGATTTCAAATGATGTGACGCCCGTGACTTTTCCGGGAGACATTTCGCCAGATGTTTTAACATAGGCAGCGTAGAAACTTAGTTTATTAATATCCGATGAATGAGTTAAATTAAAGCTACTAAAATTATTCCTGATGTCCAGGTTAGTTATATTCATGTCATATAATCCAATGGCTACACCATTTGCTTCACCCTCTGCACCAGAATTAATCTGAAGCAAATTAGGCATTTTCTCATCGCTAGCTCCAGTAAATCTCACGTTGACTGTGTTAATTTCTAAAGGACAATTTTCAATTATTATATTAAATGGTGTGAGACCAAAAGGGACTCCTAAATTCTTACCATTTAAGAGTCCAGTCGTCATGTTAACAACGGAGTTATCGCTCCCGGAAGAAAGAGAGCAAGTTGATGAGCTCAACTTTGCACTGATATTTATAGTTATCTGCTCAGCACTACCTGGAAAACAGGTAAAAATAAAACCCAGACAAATTAAAAATTGTTTAATCATAATACATATCCAGGAAAAGTACTGATGACGCGTCACCAGCTGCAACAGGGACTGCGACCGCTCTGTATTGCAAGAAGAATTTTAAATTATATTTTTCGGTCGTTACAGGTGAACCCAGGGCTAACTTGGTATTCAAAGGAATTCGGTTACCTTTGTCATCTAATATTTCAATAGCAAGCCCTTGCGCAAGAGGTTCCGACATATCTGGCTGGCCCTTAATCTTTAGCAACGTCGGATCCAGTTCATTGGCCTCACCTGTAAATTGGTAAGAAATGTTGCTCGAAGTACCCAGGCAGTCTAAACCAATGTCTATCTCTTCCTTATTACTCACATTCCCTGGCGCTTTGAAGGCAGATGTATTCAAGTCAGAAAAAACAACATTCTTGGTGAGGTCTTCACTATTTACATTACAATTTTGATCTCTCAAGGCGCCATTGATACTCACCATCACATCAGCAGCGTAACTGCGTAGGTGTATAGCGTTGATCAGAACAAACAAGAACATATACTGGAAAAATTTAAGTTTCAATGCACATTCTCCTCAATGACATTCGACCTGAGTTCTATTTATTGTTCTGGATTTAAAATTCTCGTCATAATGTATTACAAATTTACAAGTGTCCTCATCATCCCATTTTACTTTATAGGTGGCATTGTTACTGACTCCAGTCAGATATACTGTTCCATCATCATTGGCAATAGCGAATGAGTTATTTCCTTCTTCGCTCACGATTGTTCCAAATCGTATAGGTTTGTTTTTATATTTAACCGAAACTAAGAAGTTATAGCCTCTTTTAACATCAAAAACTACTTTCGAGACAGCGCCTCGCGTTGGCGCCACTTTGATAACTCTGCCTTCTACATCAAAGTCATCACCAAATGTTAAAGGATCCAATTCAACATCATTATAATGATATGGCGATGCATAGGGGATAAGAGCATACCCATGCTTATCTATAGTAATGTTTTCTCCTGCCCGGTTAATTCTTGCTCCGCTAGCACCAGCAGCTTCAACCAGGATCGCAGTGTCATTCGCTTGTTGAGAGAAAACAATACCATTTTCATGTGCTAAAATAGAACCGCTAACTCCGTAATCTGCTTGTTTTGTTACAGGGGAGAATGTTAAACCTGATTTAAATCTTGCATAATCAGACCTATAATTAGCGGAAAGATATGTTGTATTGTTATCATGTTCTCTGTTAATACTTTGATTTATATTATAATCCATTCTATTGTCTAACGCAGTACCATACAAGCTTGTATTATTATTGTATGTTCCATCCTGTTTGTTATAAGTATAGCTATTGGAAATATATGCAATGTTGTTCCGCCCGCGACCGGAAAGGGGTATGGTAAAAGATACAAAAAACAAATTATTTTTTGTTTTATTGTACTCATATTTATTAAAACTTAAGGACAGCATCATGTTATTGAGTTTGTTAAAGGTTTTATTCCAACCTGCTTGAATGTTTTTCGATGTACCGCCGTTCCAATAATCCGTAGTATTACCCCATAGAGATAACTGCCCAAAATTGTTTAGATTTTGGGATATATTCCACTGATATGAAGCTTTCCTTGCACCGGAATAATTATAGTTCACTGACTCTCCAGTAAGCGGGTCAATATACTGGTTGTTATCTTTTTGAACCGCTTCATTAAGTGAGTAATAATTAGATGTTGAATATCTATAGCCGGTTATCTGTATATTTGTTCCAATATCCTGGAAAGACTTTGAGTACAACACTCTATAGGATTGTCCAACTTCTTTGTCATGCGCATCCTCAGTGTAATACGAATTGATGGCATCAAATGATAGCGCACCAATCCCACCTAAATCTTTTGCTAAACCGAGTCCTAAGGATCGATAATTTCCTGATAACTGAGTGCCACCATAAATTGTAGTTTCATGCGGCAAGCCAAATGAAGCAGAACCTTGAAAAAATGATGCTTTCCTGGCAGCCTGGAGATCAAGTTCGCCTGCTGTAGCAGAATAATTATATAGTCCCGTTTTTAACAAATTAGGCAATGTAGAGTAGGGAATTATAAAATTTTTAACAGTACCGTCTGCAGCAATGAGTTCTACCTGATAATCACCACTGCTACCTACCGGGTTCAAATCCTTAATATCGTAGGGTCCTGCATCAACATAAGTTTGGTATACAATTACACCATTTTGTCTAATTGTTAACTTAGAGCGGCTATCTGCTATACCTTTAATCGGAGGTGAATACCCTCTTTCACTTTCCGGACGCATTTCTTCAGATGTAGCCAGTGTAACACCAGTATAGGTAAGTGAATCAAATAAATTAGATCCTAATGAATTTTGACCTATGATTAGATTGCTTTTAAGCCCCTGAATAGCTCTGCTCGCAAAGACGTTATTTATCTTTTTTTCATTGTGATGACTTACACCGTAATGACTCTGATTCCAGTAGATATTACCATTAAAACGCCATGCTCCGTAGTTCAGCTTATTATTAAAGCTAAAATAAGACGATGAAAAATTGGAGTTATTTGTGTTTTTTGAGTTACTCCCGGTAAAGTCATAATTACTAATAAATACGGGAATACCATCATCCCAGTCTCTTACATCAGCCAGGCTAGAGCGTGTGGCATCAAGATATATTTGAGGTATAGATATTCTCAGAAGCAGCTTCGACATCTCGACCTGATACGATGAGCCACTAACATTTTTTTGTAAGTCTATGCATTTACTATTATCTCCAATAGCTCGCAATTTCTTTTTTAGACTATCGTTAAATGGCATAAGGTCAACTAACTCAGATGTGAAGCACGGTTCAACTTTTTTTTCCTTCGAATTCACTTCGACAAAACGAATTTTACTGTTCTTGATGAATTTGTCGCCTACATAAACATCAAAATAATAAACGCCAGGTGTAACGTTATTATTTTTAGATATAAATGATAAATCATGCAGAGAAGCTACATCACTACCTAAGAACAATGGATTGAAATAATCCTCAGCATGTACCTGAGCTATGCGTACAAAAAGCAAAGCAAATGTAATAAATCTTAAGGAATACATTTCTAGATCCAATCGTTTATTTTTTAAAATTAAGACTATAACTTGCAAGTATTATTATTGACTTGCACTCCATAATCGTTGATGAAACTATATTTTATTTCTGATCCTGATGATTTTATAGCAATGCTTACATTGCCAAATGGGGCAATGGTTTCCGCCTTAGAAACTTCTTTGTTATTGATGCTAACATTGACCATATTTACGTAGTATGGTGATGTGTTTTTAATTTGTAATGTTTTACCGTTGAGCTGGCAAGCGAGCGTTTTTGCAGCATCGCTCGCTTCGCTATTCAAATCATTTGGCCTTATGAATAATTTTATTTTTGTTGTAATTGAAACCAATAGCGAGTTATTAAGCTCTTGTTCCTCTTTACTTAAAGATGGGATCACTTTAGCATTGAAATAAAAAAGTTCCTCTCTGTCATTGGGTAATTTATTTTTATCACCAGCATAAACAATACGTAATACGCTGTCAGTATTTGCATTTAACACAAATAGTGGTGGAGTTACGATAAAGTCATCGACTTTATTTCCCTGCTTATCGGTAACCCAGGATTGGACGAGGAAATTATTTTTCTTATCGTTATTAAATATTTTTATCGCAGTTTGACTTTTATCTGCCGGGTATATTAAACGAGTAGCCCCTAACGAGACCCCTTCGGCGAAAGCAGGGGGCATAATAAAAGTTAAAATGAGTAAAATTAATAAATTAAATTTCAAGGTTTTCCCCTGGGATTATTCAATTATTAGCTGGTCTCGAGTACCAGCTAATATTATTATTTAGTTATAGGTAAGCATGAAATTTGCTACGGACTGAACTTTGCCAGCACCGACTACGGCTGCAGTGGAAACATAGTCCGCTGCAAAATTAATAGTCGATGTAGCGCCTTCGTTCAATGCTACTGGTGCGGTTTGTCCAGTACCTAGAGCTAAGGCTTCATTATTTGGCCCATAAATCTGCAACCCGACATTTGTTGCAGCGCCAGCGCCTGCATTATTTGCCAGAAGGTTAGGTGAAGTCGCATCAGCTTGTCCTGTGAAACTTACGCTAACATTTTTATATGTCGTCGTGTCGCAATCCTGCAAGGAAATGGTGAATGGTTTACGTGCATTAGCTACCTGGTCTTTAGCAGTAAATACGCTTGATCTCACAGTATCCAGATTAACAATTTTATTTGTGTCGTCACTGGCAACAGAACATGCGCCTTTAGTAATTTCTCCATTAAAAGTTACCTGGCCGCCAGTTGTTGTAACCGGATCAACTTCACCCTCAGCATAAGCAGCTGATGCTGAAATTAAAAAACCGAAAGCAAAAGCAGGTAGTAACACATTCTTCATTTTCATAAAATCTTCCTTGCTGTAATTACCAATGTTAAGTGTTGAGAACGCTAACCCCGGCAGAAAAGTATTTCAGACATACCGGGAAGCGGAGCAAGTTTAAGGGTATCAATTCTCCAGAATCAAGCTGGTATTAATTCCCCTGTCATCCTTCACTGATGATATTTGTGGGTATAATCCTAAAAATATCATCTTTTGCAAATTAAGATTTTCCTCGATTTGGATTTTAAAAATATATTCAGATCAATAATTTTTCGTACAGTAAACATCCAGCGGTTAGGAGTAATCGCAATTTTAATGGTTTCTTAAGTTATATAATTATTTATAACAACCTGTCTCACCTCATAAAACGTCAGAAATTAATTGTCAAAAACATTTATAAATAACGTTTTGTCATCTTTTTTCCCCCTCAATACTGCCTTATCACCTTTATGAAGCTATGAGTTGGGTGACATCATCCACATGCTGACCGAAATCATGTCTATGGAACTGCTAAAGCCACCCTTTACAACTGATTGACTGTATCCAGGGGATGGAAATCGCTGATTTTATAAATACTAAAGCCCGTGAGGATGAGAACTGTCATCTGAGGCAGTTTTCCCAAAGCGAAGACTGGTAGTTCAGGCACATAATCGGAGGTTTGGTAGGACTCAGGCTGCTGTCACATAAATGTAATATGTCCGAATGATAGTAAAATTTGAAACTTGCCGATTTTTCACGTCAAAAAATCATTCGCAACTTCAAAATAACCCACTCAGGGGAGAGGGATGTTATTTACGTTTCTGTGAACTATCTCGTTAACTGAGAAACCAGTCGCGGTTATATCTGTATTTACACAAAGCCAAGGGGGGGGAAGTGGCAGACAGATGTAATCGCTATTCTGCTATCACAAGGTTTAGAGTGCCCGAAGCTGTAAACCACCATAGAGATAATAATCTAAATATAGAAATGTACAGACGGGCAGGGGACGTTGACAATTAATCAGACTGGATTTATTAACGCTAAATATAGATTAAACACTCGTTTCATGCCCATCAGTATCTTCCTCTTATTTTTTATAAGGTTTAGCAAACCAAACCAATAAAGTGAGTGTAAGAAAAACATAAGACGAAACAGAGAATATTTCATTCGCAGAAATCAGCAGTGATTGCTGAGTAATGGTCTGATTAATGTATTCCAGCGCCTGAGAAGTGCTTAATCCTGCCGTTTTTAAACTACTGATATAATGCTCAAAAACAGGATTGGCAGAATTAATATTTTCTGTTAACTGGGCGTGATGCACCGATTCTCTCCGGCTCCATAACGTCATCGTCAAAGATGTCCCTACAGAACCTGACAGAGTGCGCAAGAAATTACTCAGGCTTGTAGCACTGGCCAATTTATCGTAAGAAAGTCCTGCTAAAGATATCGTTGTTAAAGGCAGAAAGAAGCACGCAACCGCGAACCCTTGTATCAACTGTGGCCAAATAATTGACGTAAAATCGATCGTCGGCGTGAAAGTAACAGAACGCCAATGATAGCATATGAAATAGACGGTAAAGCTGAATGTAACCAGCAGTCTCATGTCTATGTTCTTATTGTAGCGACCAATGAGTGGAGCGATGATCAGTGGCATTATGCCTATCGGTGCGTAAGCTAAACCAGCCCAAACTGAAGTATAGCCATATACACTCTGTAAAAGTTGAGGCATCAAAACAATAGCACCGGAATAGATAAGATAGGCGCAAACAATACACAAAATGGCGATACTAAAATTCAGGGATTTGAAAAGACTTAAGTCAACCAAGGGGTTTTTATCTTTTATTTCATGCAGCACGAATAAGGGCAAAGTCACAACGCAAATTATTGTGAGCGTCACAATCGTGGAGGAGCTAAACCAGTCAAGGTCTTTGCCTTTATCCAGCATTATTTGCAGAGACCCCACTCCCAATACCAGCAGGCTTAGTCCGATCAGATTGAGTTTCACTGGCTGAGTGGCAGTTTCCCGGCCCTTCAGTAAGAAAGAACAAACTAAAACTACCGCGATACCCATAGGGACATTAATAAAAAAGATCCATCCCCAATGGTAATTATCGCAAATATAGCCGCCGAGAATAGGGCCAAAAATCGGGGCGATGATAACGGTCATAGACCAGATAGCTAAAGCGTAGGTGCGTTTCTCCGGGGGATAATTGCGCAGGAGCAGGCTTTGAGATAACGGAATGAGGGGGCCTGCGACTAATCCCTGAATGATACGAAAGAAAATCAGCATATCGAGACTGGAGGCCACTCCGCAACAAAACGATGTCATGAAAAAGAGTGTGACAGACATTAAAAAAAGACGTCGTTCTCCTAAACGCAACGAAAGTCGCCCCGTGACAGGAATCGAAATAGCATTCGCCACACCAAAAGATGTAATAACCCAGGTTCCTTCATCGGAAGAAGCGCCCAATGACCCGGAAATCGTTTGGATCGCCACATTCGTTATTGTTGAGTCGAGCATTTGCATAAAAGTCGCCATTGCCAGCGCAATAGTGACAAAAATTAGGGTGCTGCCTTTCAGCGGCGGGAGTACTGATGATGAACACGCCATTATTGTGCCCCGTTTCGCGCAATAATCCCGGTGATCACACTTTCAATTCCCCGTGTTTCGACCACAAGCGCCTTACTGCTTAAGGCGGGGGTTGAAATAACATGTTTTGAAAGTGTTTCATCACCCACCTCATCTTGACCGCTGGAATAGAGCTTCGCCGTCGTGGAGAGACCAATTCGCAAGGGATGTTCAAGCAGTTGCGCTGGATTGAGTGCGACCCGCACTGGTACGCGCTGAACGACTTTAATCCAGTTACCTGTGGCATTTTGCGCTGGCAGGAGAGAGAAACTACCTCCAGTTCCCATATTTATCCCGGTGACATGTCCTTCATATGGGACGTCATCTCCGTAAATATCACTGATAATGGTCACTTTCTGGCCTAAAGAAACGCCGCTAAGCTGGGTTTCTTTGAAGTTTGCATTAACCCACATTTGTTCAACAGGAATGACTGACATCAACGTTTGCCCGGCAGAAACAGTCTGACCAACCTGCACATTTCTTTCTGCGATATACCCTGTCACCGGGCTGCGGATCACCGTACGTTGCAAAGTGATCCATGCCTCTCGAACGGCATCTGCGGCCTGCAGAACCTGCGGTTGTTCATTAATGGGCGTATCAAGCAACAATGCTTTGCTGGCCTTATATTGCTGAATGGCTGCATCTAATGCTGCTTTTTGGGAGGACACCTTATTTCGATAATGTTCAAGCGCCATTCTGGCAATCAATGCATCACGGCTCAGTCCGTTTTGACGCTCGTAATCAGTTACCGCCTGGCTGTACGCAATTTTTGCCTGCCTGACATCTGCTTCAAGCTGGTCATTCTGAAAGGCAAGCTGTTGTGTTTGCCTGACAACATACGCCAGGTTATGTTTAGATTTTTTATAAGCGAGTTGTGCATCGGTATCATCAAGAACCGCCAGCACATCACCTTCCTTTACAAATTCGGTGTCAATATGGTTAACCGTAATGACACTTCCATTAATGAGCGCTGATACCGGATTTATGTTTCCTGCTACATAAGCATCATCCGTGGTTTGCACGTTTCCCAGTAAGAGATATCTATATGCTAAGGTCACGAGGGAAATTGTTATGATCATAATAATAATGCTAGTGATGACTATTTTTTTATTCTTAAAATCTATTTTCACGGATATATCCACAATTATTTCTTGATGTCGACGCTGTCAGACATCAATGACAAAAAGGCAGAACTCAGTAAAGAGTTTAACTTCCTGATAACTTGGGTTTAAGCTGCACGTTCTGGAACTATTAGATAATAGAAAGGCATGGTATTTATAGAAGAATGATTCGTATTCTTTGTAGAATTTTTCTTACGTATGTAATCGATGGCTGAAATAATTAATCTAAAACTAACAATATTAAAACAATATATTGCTGAATGCGTATAGCTCTCATCTTTAACTATGCCCTCATTTATATTGCGTTTATATTCACTCCCATAATAAATGTTAGAATGTATTTCATGTGGCAACCTCACTAATTAATATTTAACGACTCGCATATTTCAATTGTAAGTGTCGTTATATGTATCTCTCATATTTTCTCGGACACAGGAAATTTGAAGGAATTGATGTTTAATTTTTGTTAAATCAAAGGATGATGATTTAATAATGAAGGCAATAATCGTAGACGACCACCCTATCGCACTCATCGCGATAAGAAATTTGCTTAATGCAAATGGAATAGACATTTTGGCAGAACTGGATGAAGGGGGAAACGTCGTCAATAAAGTCGAAACGCTAAAACCCGATCTTCTTATCATTGATGTCGACATCCCTGTACTAAGCGGTATCGAAGTGCTGGAGCAATTACGTAAGCGTCGTTATTCAGGGGCTATTATCGTCATTTCGGCTAAAAATGAAGTCTTTTATGGACAGCGCAGTGCAGAATTAGGCGCAAATGGATTTGTCAGTAAAAAAGAAGGACTTAATAATATTATGTCTGCAATTGAAGCTGCCAATAATGGTTACAGTTATTTCCCTTTCACGCTGAGTCGCTTTTATGGCGAGACAACAAGTGAACAAGGCAAACTGGATTCACTTTCCATGCAGGAAGTAAAAGTTTTCAGATATATGATTAACGGTACTGATTATACCAGTATCGCCAGTAAAATGAACATTAGCAATAAAACAGTTTGTACCTATAAAAGACGGTTGTTAGAAAAGCTTAACTGTAATTCTTTGATGGATCTTTTTAGTTTTGCGCAAAGAAATAAGCTTGGATAAAATCATGAAGATTTTTGCGTTTATACTTTTAATTGTGCTATTCCCTGTAAATTCGGCCACGGTAAAGAATATTGAAATTAAAAATAGTTTTATTAATAATTTTGAGAGGGTCAAATTAAGTAAGGATGAAATACGCTTGATTGCCCGTAAACAGAGTCTGGTTATTGGTACATGGACGCCTGAGATTTCACCCGTTGTTTACGATAGCGTTGACCATTATTACAGAGGAATTAATGCTGATTATCTGGCGTTAATGCAAAAGAGCCTGGGTGTTAAGATCACTATTACACTGTATAGCAGCGAGGCCGAAGCACTTGAAGAACTCAGAAAAAACCACGTCGATATGCTGCTTACCCCATTGACGCGTAAAGCCTATGAAGAGGATGATTTACTGCATAGCTCGGCTTTAGTCAGAACCTATCCGACGCTCGTGACATCCTTAAAAAACGCGATGCAGCCTTTATCAACAGATAAAACGGTCACTATTGCATGCTCTGAATCATGCCCTCCTGCCGGGAGTATCAAAGCTGACTTCCCTAATGCAGTGATTAAATATTATGATACTGATTATCTCGCCATGTCATCAGTATCAGATAATGAAAATACTTACTTTATTGGTGATAACATCTCCACTGGTAATTATATTTCTAAGTTTTTTCCTCAGTCACTCTCAGTGATACGTTACTTTCTTCAGTCAGATCTGGATAATCACTTCATTTTTAATTCTGAACAAATCATACTCTGTGAAACTATCAATAACTTTATTCATGCAATATCAAATGAAACAAATATTCAGATTACACAAAACTGGCTAGACAGAGGGAACCTCTCATTTTTAAATAAGCCAATTTCATTAACTGGCCGAGAGAAGAGTTGGCTTAAAAAACATAAAAAAATACGTGTGCTTGTCAACCCATACTATCCTCCTTTTACAATCACCAATCACGAGAATGAAATTCGCGGCATTATGGGTGATATCTTGAATCTTATCCAGATACAAACCGGTATGGAATTTGAACCGGTATTTACTAATTCAAATGCTGAAATGATTAAGATAATGCTTAAAGGGGAGTGGGATCTGATCCCCGCCGCCACTTATAGCAGTGAAAGGGTAGATCATATTTCATTCAGTGATCCTTTTATGAAAGTCCCTTTTGTCCTGGTAACGAAACTAAAACGAGCAGTGGATACTTCGCTCAAAGATATTACTCAGGTCGCAATACCTTCTCACTTTACCATTGACCGTCAACTCAGGGATAAGTACCCACAGGTAAAATGGATCTTAGTAGAAAACACCAGCATTGCTATGAATATGGTGAATAAAGGTGAGGTTGATGCAGCAGTGACAACTCAATTATCAGCACGCTATATCATCGATCACTATTATCCTAATGCATTAAATTATATGCGCCTCTCCGATATGCCGCTTGCACCAATCAGTTTTGCCTTATCCAAAAGCGATCCTGAATTGAAATCCATTTTAAACAAAGCTCTTATGTCGATTCCACCGCGAGAGATACTTCAGTTGACTGAAAAATGGTCAAAGATGCCTAAAGTTCAGATCGAAACCTGGAACCTATACAGCAAGCAATTTTATCTCGTTATCGCGTTAGCCGGAACACTGATTATAAGTAGCCTGATTTGGGGAATTTATCTGTTAAGTGAAGTACGTAAACGTAAAGAGTCCGAGCGTCAGTTGGAAATTCAGCTTCAGCTGAAAGAATCTCTTTCCAGCGCACTTGAAGAGGAAAAAAATAAAGCGATTCTTGCAACGGAAGCAAAAAGTCAGTTTCTCGCCACGATGACACATGAATTGCGCACTCCTGTCAGCTCCATTGTGGGTTTCTTAGAGTTACTGGACGGTCATAAACTCGATGATCAACAACATCGGGAAGCTATTTCACAGGTATATTCCACAGCGCAATCATTGTTAGGGTTGATCGGCGAAATACTTGATGTTGATAAAGTGGCGTCAGGTAAATATCAGATTCACTACCAAAGAACCGATGTTAATAAACTGATTCTTGAAATATGCCGCTCTTTTGAGGGGATTACACAGAAAAAAAATCTTTCATTAAATGTTAATATTACTCTTCCCAATGATATACAGATACTCGTTGACCCTCAGGCACTCAGGCAGATTGTGAATAATCTCATCAGTAATGCTTTGAAGTTTACTGATAAGGGTTGGGTTCAGGTGTGTGTGCATCAGCATAGGTTTAGCGACTATCAAACCGGAATTCAGATCCTTGTCAGTGATACCGGATGCGGTATTTCCCAGGACGAACAGGCGACACTTTTTACGCGTTACTCCCAGGCCAGGTCCGGACGTTTGCAAACCGGGTCGGGCTTAGGGCTGGCGATATGTAAAGAGCTCGTTTCGCTGATGCATGGCACACTCACGATGGATAGCCAGCCCGGCAGCGGAACGACTCTTACCCTCAACTTACCTGTGGAAATATGTGCGCCACAGCCAGACATTTCCTCAGTACCTCAAAGTGAGCCTTTAGCTCTCGCCCCTCTCTCTATTCTGATAGCAGATGACCATCCAGCTAACCGCCTGCTGCTCAGGAGGCAATTACAAAATATCGGTTATGAGGTGCATGAAGCCAGTGACGGGGATGTGGCAGAGAAAATGCTAGGGAGAATGCATTTCGATTTGTTGATTACTGACATTAATATGCCGGGCAAAGATGGAATTACACTTTCTAAAGACATACGAAAAAGCCATCCCACTTTACAAATTTGGGGACTGACGGCAAATGCTCAGGAGCACATGCGAGAGAAATGTTTGCAAAGCGGGATGAATCTCTGTCTTTTTAAACCCGTTTCCCTGGGAACTCTGACCAATGAACTCAATAAGCTTGCGCGGGGGCGTCCGGTTACACCTGCGATTTCTCATCTCAATGTGGATGTACTTAATCGCAACACTGGCGGACAAAAGGATCTGCTCAATGAGCTGATTCAGGTTTTCTATCGTGAAGCTAAGAAGGATCTGGCTGAAGCTGAGAAGGCAATCACAGTGGGCTCTTTCAGCAAGTTCAGGCAGGCCATGCATCGCCTTCATGGTGCTTCTCAGCTTCTCGAAATAGCAGAACTTAAAACAATTCTTGTCCCTGTTGAAGCCATGGATGAGATTGAGTTGACGAATGAATATTGTCTGTCAGTGCTGAAATCAGTCAGAAGCATTTTGCAGGACGTCAGTGAAGAGATCACCATTATTTGTCCGGCAGACATTCAAGAACTGCCAGACAGATAATAATAGTGATATTTCAAATCATTTGGTTAAATCTATAAGCTGGCTTTCCACCACAATTCCATCTTCTGCGCTTTTCAACATCAGATTGGCTTCGTAGTATTTGCCAGTGTTGAGCAGATGGGTGGTCTCGGCAACGGCATGGCGTGTTTGCTGTAATGGCATCAGATACTGATTTTGCACCACGCTCATGCCAGCTAAACGCAGCGTGTCGACGGCTCCTTTTGGATCGCCCTCAGAGATTTTCTCGTTTGCCTTTTTAATGGCGGCCTCTTTTTCCGGTGAGGCAACGAAGTTCTCTGAAATCGAAAAATTAGAATTAATGATAATATACTGATCGTTAATCATCTTCGCTTTATGATCCATCTTGGTGAACTTGCTCCAGTCTGTGCTGGTATCAGAGAGCAAGGTCGTCGCGTTAGCGATAAAGTTTTCGGCTGTTCCAGTATGCCCCTGAAATATGGCGACTCTGGCCAATTGTATATCGCGCATCGCATCAAATCCCTGTCCGGCCATGTGCAATACCTCTCCGGCTTCGCGTTGAACCTTTTTAACTGAAGTGGTTTCCGTTTTAGCATCGGCAGTATTTTCTGACGCCCAAACTGGAGTCGCGGTCATCACGGTAGCTATCATGCTGGCTAATAATAAGTTTTTCATAATAATATCCTTTCAATAAGTTGTTTCTGGAAAACATTTATAGAATAGGGTTTACATTGCATGATGGTAATAGGACCGCCACCTTTATTGTGAGAGATATGACTTACACTTGTCATCCCTGTTTAGTATGGATTACAGATGTGAGATTGAGATGATAATGACGGGATGTTTATCCTATGTATTTTGATGAAAACAAAGAATAGATTGTCACAACAAATTCGTTATTGAAAAAATTATTATATCTTTATCTTTATCTTTATCTTTATCTTTATCAGGCAGAGAAAATTGAATAATACCAATGAAAAAATAGCTCATCTTTCCTGGTGCGCGCTGATAGCTCTTTACATCAACAATCACAGACATCCATCACAGGATGCCGCACAAGAAGACCTTTTTTTACGTCGCTGGCTAACAAATGCCCAACACCAAAAAAGGTTTCCCAAAGAAGTGGCGGGATCACTCAATGACATTATCTGCTATAGCAGGCAGTTAAGTCGGAAGGTGAGAATAAAAGAATATTTGCTGGATATATGGAACAGTTATTCAAGGTCAGAAGAGGACCCGCTGTCGTTATGAAACTGTCGTTATGAAGCTGCCCTCAGCATCAATATATTATTTTACGGTATCCACCCGACAAGAGGCATCATGCGTGTTGGAAAAATTTTACTTTTAACTCTCACTTCTTTCATGTTGCCGCAGTCCCTGGGCTCAACTATAGCTACGGGAAATACGGTTCCGCCAAAGATGGTTACATATGAAGAGTTTATTTTCCTGGAGTCAGATGATGTGTTTCCAATGACAACTTTGGAGACTGCAAATGACAAGGTTGTCCAAAGTTATAAATTAATTAGTTCCCATAAAGTAAGGCGTTTTTTATTGCGTCTATTATCGGGAAAATAACGTATTGATTATAATTTATTTATTGCAGAATTTGAATTGTAAACAGGTAACAGAAGTCACTGACTGTGGCGCGGTTTTATTTATCGTCTGTCAGGTTATCGTCTGTCAGGTCATAGTCTCCATGACATAAACGCTATCGAATTCCCCCGGCACCGTTCAATCTTTGATTTGGTCATTTATTGGCGTTGCTTATATTTTTAAATAAAAAACTTTTAATGGTTTATAAAGTGAGCGAGCATATGAAAGTTACACAATCGAATAAAGATGACGTTTATGCGTCAGCAGAGTTAGCATCATCATTACCCACTTCAGTTTTTCCAATAGCAGAGTGTGAGCCTCGCAATATATTTAATGCGATTCGTGATGAATTATTACTTGATGGTAATTCACGTCAGAACCTTGCGACTTTTTGTCAGACCTGGGTAGATGATGAAATCCGGGAACTTATGGATTTGTCCATCGATAAAAATATGATCGATAAAGATGAATATCCGCAAACTGCTGAAATTGAAGCTCGTTGCGTGCGAATGCTGGCGGACCTGTGGAATTCCCCCATGCCGACAACCACGCTGGGTTGTTCCACCATTGGTTCTTCAGAAGCGGCAATGCTTGGTGGGTTGGCACTGAAGTGGCAGTGGCGCAAGAAGCGCGCTCTGCAGGGGCTTCCTTCTGACAAACCAAATCTGATATGTGGCCCGGTTCAAATCTGCTGGCATAAATTTGCCCGCTATTTCGACGTTGAACTGCGTGAGATTCCATTGGAAGGCGATCGTCTTATCATGTCGCCGGAAGAGGTACTTAAGCGTGTGGATGAAAATACTATCGGTGTGATCCCTACGCTTGGCGTGACATTTACCTGCCAGTATGAGCCGGTGAAAGCAGTAAGCGATGCTCTTGATAAACTTCAGCTGCAGACCGGGCAGGACATCCCCATGCATATTGACGGCGCCAGCGGCGGTTTTCTGGCGCCATTCTGTGCCCCGGAACTGGAGTGGGATTTCCGTTTACCACGAGTTAAATCCATCAACGCATCAGGACATAAATTTGGTCTGGCTCCGCTTGGCGCTGGCTGGGTGATATGGCGCGAGTCGTCAGATCTGCCTGAAGAGCTAATTTTCAACGTTAATTATCTGGGCGGAAACATGCCGACCTTTGCGCTTAACTTTTCACGCCCTGGCGGTCAGATCGTTGCACAGTACTACAACTTCTTGCGTCTGGGACGAGAAGGGTACGCAAAAATCCATAACGCCTGTTACGCCACAGCCCAGCATCTGGCGGCAGAAATCGGCAAGCTTGGGCCGTTTGAGATCATTTTCGATGGCGACAGCCAAAAAGGTATCCCTGCACTGGCCTGGACGCTGAAAGAGGGTGCTTACCTTGGCGGTTACACGCTCTACGATCTGGCTGAGAAGCTGCGCGTGCGTGGCTGGCAGGTGCCGGCTTACTCCATGCCGTCCCACCGAGAAGATTTGGTGATTCAGCGCATTCTGGTCCGTCACGGTGTGAGCTACGACCTGGGCTGCCTGCTCATTGAAGATATGAAACGTGCGCTGAATGACTTCATGAGTCACCCGCTCAGCCAGCCTTCCAGCGCATCACGCACGGGCGGCTTTAATCACGCATAAACGCGTGACTTCTCTTGTTCCGGGGTGACCCGACAGTCCCCCCCCCTAAATTTCAGATTAAAACTTACTGAGAAGACTCTGCGCTTCCTTCAGGAGATCAGTTATGGCGAGCACAATAAAAAGCGCCGCACCTAAACAATTATCGTTGTTGGGCTTTTTTGCTATTACGGCGTCAATGGTGATGGCCGTTTATGAATACCCCACGTTTGCAACCTCGGGTTTTTCCCTTATTTTCTTTCTGCTGTTAGGCGGCCTGTTGTGGTTTATTCCCGTCGGTCTTTGTGCGGCCGAAATGGCGACGGTGGAAGGGTGGCAGGAGGGGGGTGTTTTCACCTGGGTTTCTAAAACGCTCGGTGAAAAATGGGGATTTGCGGCTATTTCGTTCGGTTATTTGCAAATCGCGATTGGGTTTATCCCCATGCTCTATTTTGTGCTGGGTGCGCTCTCTTACATCCTCAAATGGCCGGAGCTAAACAACGATCCGATAGTAAAAACGGTAGCGGCGCTGGTGATCCTCTGGGGGCTGGCTTTAACGCAGTTCGGCGGCACCAGGAATACGGCACGTATTGCAAAAATCGGTTTTTTTGCAGGTATCCTGCTGCCTGCATTAATTTTGGTTGTTTTGGCGCTTAGCTATTTGCATTCCGGTGCGCCGGTGGCTATCAAAATGAGCATGTCGACTTTCTTCCCGGACTTTACCCAGATGGGTACCTTAGTGGTATTCGTGGCGTTTATCCTGAGTTACATGGGTGTTGAAGCTTCTGCAACCCATGTCAACGAAATGAAGAATCCGGGTCGGGACTATCCGCTCGCGATGCTGTTGTTAATGGTTGCGGCCATCTTCCTGAGTTCTATTGGCGGGTTGTCTATCGCTGCAGTGATCCCTCACAGTGATATTAATCTTTCGGCAGGTGTAATGCAGACTTTCACCGTGCTAATTAATCACTTTGGCAGCGGTTTTGAGTGGGCTATCCGTGTTATTGCCGCGTTGTTGATGTTGGGAGTATTGGCTGAAATTGCTGCCTGGATTGTCGGGCCTTCTCGTGGAATGCTGGTGACGGCGCAAAAAGGCATATTGCCCGCGAGTTTCGCCAAAATTAATAAGAACGGTGTGCCCGTCGTTCTGGTGATTTCCCAGTTAATCATCACTTCTGTAGCTCTGATTGTTCTGACCAATACAGGCGGCGGCAATAATATGTCATTCCTGATTGCGCTGGCATTAACCGTTGTTATTTATTTGTGCAGCTATTTCCTGCTCTTCCTGGGATATATCAATCTGGTGCGCAAGCAGTCGAAAAACAAGCGAACCTTTAATATTCCTGGTGGAAAAACGGTAAAACTTAGCGTTGCGATGGTCGGTTTACTGGTTTCAATGATTGCCTTTGTGGTCTCGTTCTGTCCGCCTTCTGGTCTGCCGGGCGGGGAGGCGAACCACCTTTACGCGGGTCTGCTGATCGTCAGCTTCCTGGTAGTGGTATCGATTCCGTTCATTATCTATGCATTGCATGATAAGCGTGGTAAGGCATGTAATTTAACACTTGAACCTATCACTACAGATTCAGCGCCTGAAGGACATTTCTTTATTCATCCGCGCGCGCGTTCGAAACATCATATCTTTGTAGGTGATAAAAAAATGCATTGATTGGAAACAAACAGACCAGTATGACTGGTCTGTTTACTTGTTTCGTGTCTGACCTACTTTATCGCTTCTTTCAGGATCTCATTTATAAAAGTTTGCCTGACAGCTTAATAAAGAAAAATACATCACTCAGGCTGTTAATACCTCTAAATAAATCACCGGCTGAAATGCTTTCTCTGAAGCATGACTTCACCCCGATCTTGTCCCCCACATTATTTCTAAACAACCCCAAAAAATGCCGCGCCTCCACCAGCGCATGCCGGTACAAAAACACCCTGATTCTTATGTTCTGCTCCAGCCTGGCCAGCCGGATGATTTCCGCAATCACCTCTATATAGCTTTGTGCCCTGACGTCAAAATAATCGCTGCGATGCGTGATGGAATCGGCATTTACCTTATAAGTGTAATCTTTGCTGTCGGATAAACAGAATCGACCATTGGCCGCTGCAAGGTGAATGGTCCAGAGAATATCTTTGTGGCTTTTGCCGGACTGAAAGGAGAGGGAATGCTGGCGGATATAAGATGACCTGATGATCTGCAGCCACAGATAGTGTGGCCATTCGTGATGCGTCACGCAGTGGCGTATCCAGTCATGCCCGGATAGGTTTTTTCCGTAGGGCTGTTTGACATGCACAGCCGTGTTGGATGAAGAGGACCCTGTGCGCCAGGCATTGAAGATCATCACATCGGCCTGAGTGTTTATCGCGTCCTGCCAGCGTTCATAAATGAATCCGTCTTTAACGTCGTCGTCTGCATCAAGAAATATCACCCATTCGCCGCGATGGATATCCAGAGCGGCATTGCGTGCTGCATAGACGCCCTGATTTTCCTGCTCAATGAGGATGAACCGGTTGTCGCAGACATCCCGGATAAGATTGCCGGTAGCATCAGTGGAACCGTCATTAACGATAATGAGTTCAATAACGACACGGGTTTCCCTAAGGATCTTGCTGATGAGGTGACCGATGGTCTTTGCGGCGTTATAGACAGGAATGATGATGCTTACATTAATCCGTTCAGTTTGAATTTCTGAAATGAGCGTCATTCGTCATCATGCCTTTTGACCGGGATTTCTCTTCTTTCCCTGATTTCCGATTGAATATCGTAAATGCATTCCTCGCAAAGCTCTTTATCCTGAGAAAATAACCGTTCGATGAAGTTTCTTTTTTTATTGCATCGGGTGCATCTTTTCATTTTCATCTCGTATTCGCATTATTCTTCATTTGGTATTTTCGCGGCGTAACAAATCCCGGCTTCAAAATGAGCCGCTAATAATATAAGAGTTTTAATCCACGTTCAGGAACGCCAAGGATAACCAGAGCTGGCTGGCAAAAGATAATCGTTTTGATAGATCAATAAGTAAGAACTGATCGTTAATACCGATCGACTTGCTGAGCTGGTTAACGACTTCATCGTTGCTGGCCGTCCGTCTTCCCGCAGACTGACTTCATGCACCCTGAAGCCAGCCCTTTGTGGCGTGATGACTTTGCCGGATTGCCGCCGGTTCACATCATCACGGCGGAATACGATCCGTTATGTGACGAAGGCTAGGCGCTGTACTCCCGGCTGACTGAGCAGGGTGTTGAATGTACTGCTCAGCGCTATCTGGGTGTCATTCATGGTTTTTTCCAGCTCGGTGGGATCAGCAAGACAGCGCGAAATGTCATGCGGGAGATCGCCGCGCACGTCAGTTCATCGGATAAGCCGTAATTTTTTTCATACGCATCAGGCTGCTGTTGGCCTGCTCGCATAATTCAAAGAGCACAGGGATCAGATGCGCTGATGCTTTCAGGTAGCCGCTGACCTGTGCAATCCCCTCCGGTGGGATTATCTCGCAGTTCTCCAGTCCTTCGCTCAAACACAACAACCCCTGGCACAGTCCGCCGGCGGACTCCGATGCCAGCGCGCTGAGATCATAAAGCTGCGCTTCCCCGAAGTGGCTGAGATCCAACCCTTCAATCAGTGAACGAAAAACGGTGACAGAGTTTGCGGTGAAGGCCGTGCTGTTTTCAGTATTAGTCATGAAGATCATTCCATTGTCAGTGAGTCGAGGCCCCCTTTACTGGCGGGGTGATTGCCGCTGCCAGAGAACTGTATGCCTGTTCATGCTGCAAAGAAATAACCTGTTTATATTTACAGTGGTTTGTTGTCGGAACTGGAAGATGTCTCGCAAAATTCGCACAGAGAATCGGGGATATTCACCACCAGAACGATATCCATGAGATAAAAATTGAAATTGGTTAATTAATAACAGTATTTTCCGGATATTATTCTGGCGATTTTGAATTAACTCAAATTCAATGTAATAATATTAAGTGGTTGTCACGTAATGTCATTATCACGCTGGCATGATTTACTTATTGATGCTATTTTTAGGATGTAATTGTTATTAAATATTTCAATCTTTTGTTCCAGCAAGTTTACAATTGCTCGTATTTTTATCATGTTGTTCTGTATTTAATCACTAAAACATAAAAAATTTCTTATAGTTACATATCATAATATTATTGTTTACTAATTGCTCCCTATATATAATTTTCTTATAAGGAACTTTCTGAATTTTCACTTTGTCCCCCGTCATACCTATGTTAATTATTTATATGCGGCGCAAGACCGCACACACATCACATAAATAATAAAGACAGGGTAATAATGAGCAATTTAAAAGCGTCAATCTTAATTGGCGGCGTCGTGCTGTCGGCATTATCTGCCAGCGCCCGGGCCGAAATTACTGTTTTAGATAAAAATCCTCAGAGTAATGCTTTGCTGGCGCCATTAAGCTTGCAGGTCGGTGGCAGCATCCGTCCTGAGTGGATTTTCAATAACGGTCCGGAGCCTGGCTATTATAAAAATGGTCACGATGGTGGCACCCGTTTCCGCTTCCGTGGTGATTATAAACTGACGCAAGACACCTCAGTCATCGCCTACTACGAGCTGGGTGTGGACATGGCGAACCTGCTGGGCATGAATGGTCACTATCCGGAAGGTGGTCAGCGTGATACTCAGCGTCAGTTATATGCAGGCTTTAAAGATGACCGCTACGGGACATTAACCTACGGCCACCAGTACGGTATTTATTATTCTGTCGTCGGGATTAAAAGCGACGTCTGGGATAACGATGGTCATGCGGGCGGTACCGGTATTGGCATTAACGGCAGTTACGATGGTGCAAATAAGCCTAAAAACAGCATTAAATATACCAACGACTTTGGTCTTGTGACGTTATATGCCAACTACTTATTACCTGAAGATGAAATTCAGGCGGGCGAGGATCAGCACTATCGCCGTAATAATGGTGGTGGTTTAGGCTTCGATTATAAACTCACCAAAGATTTGGTCTGGAGTGCAGCGTATAGCCTGACTGACGCCACGGTGAAAGATAATCAATATAACGAAAAAGATTATCACCAGCAGTTGTCTGGTACCGCATTAACCTGGCAGCCAAACAACTGGTACATCGTCGGCACCGGCAGCTATTACAAAGATTTCGTGCCGAGCACCCGTGAAAATCCTGTTGAACATTATTTTGCTGGCAGCGGTTACGGCGTGGAAGGATTCGTTGGTTACACCTTTAACATCGACAAACCGTTCCTGAAATCTATCCAGCCATACGTTGCAGCCGATTCCCTGCAACTGAAAGGCGGCGAAGAATATCACGCGAACCACGTCTATCTGGGCGCGGGTACCACCATAGGTTACGGCTTGTCTGTTTACGTGGAGCGCACATTAGCGCACACCACCGACGACGAAGCAGACGCCACCTGGGTTACCGTCTTCTACGATTTCTAATTCACACGCCTCGTGGATCATCAGGCCAGCGCAGTTGCGCTGGCTTTTTTACGTCTGTAAATCCGCTTAGTGTGTGAGTGCTTCCGTCACTTCTATAGCCACCACGTCGTCATCGCTAAAGGGCATTTCCAGCGTCTGATACAGCACTTCCAGCCGTTCACACAGAATATATCCCAGCAGGTCTTTTGCCTGCGGATTATCCAGCGACACAATGGCATAAGACAACGCACGACAGTGATCGACGATCTCTTCCAGTTCCAGCGGGGTATTATCGTAAAGGTTAGGCATTGTGGGCCTCCGGTGCGGAGGTGTTTGAAAAAGCAGTGTAAGAAAATTCCATTTTAGTACTCCAGCTGATAGTTGATTAACTACCTCCAGAGACGCTAATCCCGATGGTGGTAGCTCAAACAGCGTTAGCGTTCCGGCCAGTCTGGAATCCGGTGCTTCGTGAGAAGCCACTGTCTGAGCCACCATAATTTGGGTGAGTGCAGACCGTACCATATTTACCCTATTTTCATAGAGTTGATGGCACCAAACTGGGACAGAACGCTAATTCTGACTGCGGATTTTGCCGCAGTGGGGAGAGTCTAATATGTGGGAATTTATACAGTAAGAGGAATTTTTAGGCAGTTTTCAGTTTTGCGAGATGTCTTGGAAAAGGGATGTAAGGGAGGTGAAAAGCTAAGGGGCGATGTATGAAATTTTAGAAGTAGAACGCTAGTTTATGTCCCTTAAAATTTGTAATTGCTAACGTAACTGGCATAGTAACGGGAACCCCTAAAATTCGATAAAACAAATGGATGAGTTCCTATGGCAGGCGTAAACCATTGGACGCGCGACCAACTGTTGGTTGCTTTTACTCTATACAGCCAAATTCCTTTTGGTAAGTTGCATTCAAGAAACCCCGACATTATTCATTATGCCAATCTCATAGGTCGAACACCTGGGGCATTAGCGATGAAGTTAGTAAACCTAGCGAGCCTTGATCCTTTCATTGTTGAATCAGGACGCACTGGACTGAAAGGCGCGTCAAATACTGACCGAGAACTCTGGAAGGAAATGAGCCAGAATACCGAAACATTTGATTTTGAATGTCTCAGTGCGATGAATAAGCTCGAAAAACCGGTAACTACTTTGCATGACAGCGGGCCGGTTGATTTTAGTGGTCGAGAAAGAACGACTATTGTCAAAGCGCGTGTCGATCAGCAACTGTTCCGCAAACATGTTTTAGAAGCTTATGAATATCGCTGCTGCCTTACCGAATTGGAAGAACCGGCTCTATTAGTTGCTAGCCACATACGGCCTTGGGCAAACGCTGTTGAACATCGGTTGAATCCAAGCAACGGATTGTGTCTTTCGAGTTTGCACGATAAAGCTTTTGATCGTGGGCTGATCTCTTTTAACGAGCATCTTGAAATGATCGTTTCTCCGAAGATTAAGAAATTAACCAGTGATATTGCGATTGAAAACTTTGCAAAGTACGAGGGTAAACAACTGCGTCAGCCAATCAGCTATTCACCTGATATGAGTCAAATGAGATATCACCGAGAAAATATATTTATATTTTGATTGTTATAATTAATATAGCACTCTTATTGAGTGCTATATTAATTATTTTTCATTCATACATCATGTTCAACTATTGATATTTTGTTCAGAGAAAATGGTGGGTTTAATTTTTTCTTGCGCAGATAGAATGGGCCAATAAAAAGGACAATCCCTCCATTCATTTGATTTAAGACCATTTTGCCTAGTTAACACAAGCATCGGAATATCTATGGAGTATTTTTTCCTAGCTAGACCTTCATTTTTTGTAGAGTCTGGAGCATCAGCAAATAGGGCGTGTGAACCAATAGAAACCGTGCGTTTTATGTTTCTGTCTTTTCGTACTAAACACCATATCTTATCGCTGTCTTGACCCTTGTTCAGGTCAATAAGATATATTAGTGCAGCTTTCATTGATTCCCAGTCGAAATTATATCCTTCTTCCATGATCATCGTTTTTTCAATTAATCCAATCAACTCTAATGCATCATTTTTAGTTATTAAAAATGGTACGAGAAGATCATTCCCTAAAGATAACTCTTCCAGTTTAGTATCGATTTTTTTAGTGATAGGAAGTAATTCCATTTTGTATATTGTCTGAAAACCAACAGGCAATATTCTTTTGTATGGCTTAAGAGTTGTTGTTTTTGAAAGAGCAATTTTATTCGGGCTACATGGAATTACTGAGCCATTGAGTGATTTTTCGATAAAAACAATCGGGTGGTCAGGATTTTTATGAAGAGCTTCTCTTAATGCTACATCACACTCATGCATTTTCTTCATTGCAACATATATAGTATTTTCCGTATAAAAACGGGTTACCGCTAAGTCTTCTAAGGGCCTAAAGCCAAACATTCTTGAATGTTGAAGTACAGTATCTTGTTGGAATATATTAGGTTTTCTTCCATAATAAAAACCAATTAGATTGGTTATAGTTATACCCCTATCAAGTATTTGTCCACCAATGAATATATTTAATGGTGTTCTCAGCCTCAGTTGACCAGTTTCATCTAGCAGCTCTTCTACCTGTCTTTCAGAATTCACCTTAGTAATCATAACCCAGTCTTCTTTAAGGGATTCTTTAACTTTACTGGTAACGTCATTGATATTTGGGATGTGAAATTTTTTCAAACTTAATGATGGTAATAACTCATTGTAAGATGAAGAAATCAATTCATTTATAATAGGGTTATTACTTTCTGCAGCATTGGCAAGAGCATTTTTTAAAGCATCAACGACCTCTTCTTGCCAGGAGTGAGTTGCTTTTCCAGAATCGGTATGAATTAAGAAACTAAATTTTTTGGGAGTTTCAGATTTTTCTTCAGCTTGTAAACGACGAATACATCCCCCTACGACAAAGTTACATAATGCACTACGAAGTGTCTTAACAATATTACAGGTAAGTATTTTTTCAATTTTTATTTTTCTATAATCACGCTTACGTAAGGCCAGCAGTTCCTCATTTTTTACGGGTTGATAAAGATATTTTGATAGATTCTCATCTTGTATATTTTCCGAGAAATAATAATCGCTTCCAATATAATTTTCATGAACTGGCACTAGCTCTGTAAATGCGGGGCGAATTGGTCGGAATTCTATATCTTTGATGGATATAGTTTCTGGTTGTAGGTATAAAGAATAAGGCGTGGCTGTGACCTGTAGAAAGGATGTTTTTTTTGCTATATTTCTCAATTGTTCTAATTGGTGTGCTGTTGTGTTGATATCCACTTCTCCTTTTTCTTTTTTGAATCCAACGCTTGCATAATCAGCTTCATCATCAATTATCAATATCCTTTTGTTTCTAAGATCAGGATACTTGTTTTCGAAAAGTTCAATTAATTTATTTAGATTGTCTTTTTGTTTTTTTACTACTAATACAATTTTCTGATTTAATTCCCAGCCAGTAAGGTGACTTGGCATTGTCATAATATCAAATACTTTAACAAGATCATTTCTTTCATGCTCTTTAAACTCAGAAGATATTCTCTCGTAAGTTTGTTTGGCCAAGGCCTTCGTACCTTTCGTTAAAACAATTGTAATACTAAATTCATTATCAAATGCAAGGGCAAGTATAGCCAGGAATGTTTTTGTCTTCCCAGACTGTATCTTTCCTAACAACATTCCTGGACTTTGCTCACTTGTGTTAAGGTTTATTAATCTAGTTACTGTATTCTCAATACAGATTATATCTTTATCGCTGTAGTAATTATCTCGAGAAATAAATGTTTTATAAAATTCGCCATTTGTTATCATGAACGACTCCATTTTATGATTTTATATACGGAAAAATTAGCATCATTCAAAATGATGTTTTAAAGTTATTTCCTAATAACCAAAATTTTTGAGGTACAGTTTCGTGTTATACACTCAACTTATAACAAGATCCAAGTTTTTTTAATGATAATGCTTATTTAAAAAGATGTTTTACGTAGTATTTGTAATTGAGGGCGTTATAATAACTCAATGGTATTAATTTATTGCTAATGATTTTGCATTTCCGATAACATGACTTTAGAAATCTTCCGTTTATTGGATGAGCTGAAGATGTAAGTTTTTGGACAAATTATTTTATCCCAAACTTTGAAACAAAATAATGGCTAGTATCTAAAATAATATCTGGCACTGGAGGGGCTTAGACCTCAACTTTGCTTACTGATGAAGGATGGAAATAGTTCCCTTAAGGGCGCATTTCTGCGCCTCATTAAACCAATCCCCCCTAAAAAATCCTTCCCATCTCCAGTTGTCCCATCAGTAACGCGTTATCACTGTAATCCACCGGGACGGCGACGACGGCGGGGCCTTGTACGTCCATGGCGGCGCGGAGGGTGCTTTCCAGCGTTTCGGCGGAGGTGACGGCGAAACCTTTGGCGCCGAAGGCGTCGGCGTAGGCTTTGAAATCAATCGGGCCGAACTGGATGCCGGAGGTGCGCTGGTATTTTTTCTCTTCCTGGATTGCCACCATGTTGTAGGCCTCATCGACCCAGATGATGTGCAGCAGGTTGACGCCCAGACGGACGGCGGTTTCCAGTTCCATGCTTGATTGCATAAAGCCGCCATCGCCGGATACGGAAACCACTTTGCGGCCGGGATCGACCAGCGCAGCGCCGATTGCCCATGGCAGTGCGACGCCCATGGTTTGCTGACCGTTGGAAATCAGCACCTGACGGGCGCGGAAGCTGTAAAGGTAGCGGGCGATCCAGATGTGGAAACTGCCCATATCGACGCACAGGGTGACGTCGCTGTTGACGATGTCCTGCATCGCACGCACCAGACGCAGCGGGTGGATCGCAAACTGGTTCAGGCTTCGGCCTTTCTGGGCCAGCAGTTCACGTTGCTGGCGGCGATCCTCAAGGATCTCGACAGCAGAGGCGCTCAGATCGATGCGTTGCGGGATCTGTTCGGTCAGCAGATCCAATGTGTCGGCGATGTCGCCCACCAGCTCAACGTCCGGCAGATAGTCGCTGTCGGTTTCGGCGGGCATCACGTCGATATGTACCAGTTCGGCGGTGCCGTTACTCCATTGCGCCGGTTCATACTCGACCGGGCTGTAACCGATGGTGATCACCAGATCTGCATTGCGAAGCAGGCGGTCACCGGCCTGATTGTTGAACAGACCGACGCGTCCGGCGAAGCGGTGGAAGGAAGCCTGATCGATAACGCCCGCCGCCTGATAGGTGCTGGTGACCGGCAGATCGCTTTTGTGCAGCAGACGTCGGATCGCTTCGGCGTTACGTGGCTGGCTGGCCATCAGGCCGAGCAGCAGCACCGGATTTTTGGCCTGTTTCAGTAACTGTGCGACCTGCAATATCGCGTCGTGCGGCGCGCTGCCCAGTACCGGCGGTTGCGAGGTGAGTAATTTACCGCTGGCCGGTTCATTGACGATATCCATCGGCAGACTGATAAATGCCGCACCCGGACGCCCGAACTCGGCGGCGCGAAAACCGTTCGCCAGCACTTCGGCCAGCGCGGAAGGCGAGGTGACTTCGGCGGAATACTTGGTGACCGGACGGAACATCGCCACGGTGTCCATGGTCTGGTGCACCTGTTTCACGTGGTCGGCGCGTTTAACGGCACCGCCGAGTGCGACCAGCGGATCGCCTTCGGATGTCGCGGTGGCGACGCCGGTGATCAGGTTCGAGCAGCCGGGGCCGGAGGTGACCAGCGCGACGCCCGCTTTACCCGTCAGGCGGCCAACGGCACCGGCCATAAAGGCGGCGTTGGCTTCGTGGCGTACCGGAATAGTTTTGATAGGGGAGTCGACCAGCGAATCAAATACGCGGTCGATTTTTGCGCCGGGAATGCCGAACACGTGTTTGACACCTTGTGCTTCAAGCTGCGCGACGACCAGATCCGCACCGCATTTCCAGTCGGTTTTACTGTCTGAGTTTTTCATGGTTTTCATCCTTCTTTCTGCGGTCTGCTAACTTTCAACCGACTGAATCGCATCATTTAAATCATCAGGGCATAAGTTGGCGTGCAGGAAATCGCTGTCCTGCGGAAAGTCGATCAACAGCTTTTCGACCTTGCCGAAAGTCAGCACGCCGCGCTCAACCTGATAATCCAGCACATGGCCGCCGCTGCTGCGTTCCTGATTGATAAAATGCTCGTGATAGCCCGCCACGTTTATGCCCTGCATATAGGCCGGTGTCAGAAATCCAATCAGCACGCCCTGGCTGTGTTCGATATGAAACGTCGGCTGGGCTTCGATGGCTTCCAGCATCGGTTTATACGGGCGGTGCTGTTCCGGCACGGTACGGGTCTCGACGCGGCTGAACTCGCCATCAATGCGCAGGGCGCAGAAGGTGTTCTGGCTGGCGACGACGTCGTCGATCACCTTATGGATTTGCTCGCGGGTATGCGGGTGGTCAATCACGTATTCATCAGTCGGGTTAAAGAATGTCATGACGGCGAACGGTGTTTTTTGTTCAGGAAGGGCGCGCCGGGCGCTGCCGTCGCCGCGTAACTGGAAGATGTTGCTGTTGAACGCGATCAGTTCGCCGTCGAGATGGTTGAAGGTACCGAGACCAAAATCGCCGTGTTCCAGCAGGTCTGCCATGGTGGTGTCGCCTTCATACACACCGCTCAGCAGGGCGCTCATCAGCGACGACTGATACAAAACGCGGTCAGGATGCTGATGTTTAAACGCTGTTGCGGTGCGGGCAATGTCCGCCACGCAGGAGCAGGATTCGGAATGGTTTTTCATGCAGGGGTCTCCGTCGAATAATTAACTTTGCTAACTAAAAGGTTGACCCCATTCAGCCCTGAGTTCCAATATGAGGAGGTGTTCACTTTGAGACGTTTTTGATATGGAACTTCGTCACCTGCGCTATTTTGTCGCGGTAGCAGAGACGGGACACTTCACCCGTGCTGCCGAACAGCTTGGGATCTCCCAGCCTCCGCTGAGCCAGCAAATCCAGCGGCTCGAACATGAAATCGGTACCCCTTTACTCAAACGCCTGACCCGTGGCGTCGAGCTGACCGAAGCCGGAAAAGTGCTGTACGACGACGCACAAACCATCATCAAACTGACCGATGCCGCCCTTGAGCGTACCCGCGCCGTTGCGCGTGGTATGAACGGTACGCTGCGACTCGGCTTTGCCACGTCGACAGCGTTTAACCCGCAGGTTTTTGCGTTGCTGCATCGCTTTCGGGATAAATATCCTGGCATGGTTCTCGAACCGCTGGAAAAGGATATGGCGGGGCTGATGACGGCTATGAGCGAGGGCGCGCTGGATGCGGCGTTTATCCGTCTGCCATGCGAGCGCAGCAAAGAGTTCAGTTTTAAGGTGCTGGATATCGAGGAAATGATGGTGGCGCTGCCCAAAACCCATCCGCTCAGTCAGGGAAAGGAAGTCCGGCTGTCGGCGCTGCGCCACGATACGCTGATCACCTTCCCGCGAGATTTATCGCCGGGGCTTTATGATGCCGTCACGCATGCGTGTGAAGAGGCCGGATTTTCGCCGCGCTACGGGCAGCAGTGTCCGCAAATTACCTCGGCGCTGAGTATGGTGGCGACAGGATTTGGTTACGCGCTGATACCGGCGTCGCTGAGTAAGATTGATGAAGCCAATGTGAGGTGTCTGCCCCTGGCAGGGCAGACATTAACAACGCAGATCGCGCTCGCCTGGCGCAGAACGGATAACTGCAAGGCGGCGCTGCATCTGGTGGGATTGTTGTCGGTTAAACCACAATAATCACAGACACGCGGCGGTTCTGAGCGCGTCCGGCCTGGGTTTTATTGCTGGCGACAGGTTTGCTCTGGCCCAGTCCACGGGTATGGATATTGGCGCGCGGCATGCCGGCATCGGCAAAAGCGGCAGCGACGGTGTCGGCGCGGCGCAGCGACAGATCGTTGTTGTACGCCGGATCACCGTAGTTATCGGTATGGCCGTCGAGATTGACCTTGTTCAGGCCGACGTGCAGAAGTTCGCCCGCCAGTTTTTCTACTGACTGCTTACTTTCGGCGGAAAGCTTATCCTGATTATTGCCAAACAGAACTTTGGCATCCAGTCCCAGTTCCCAGCCCGCATCGGTTTGCGAGAAACCGTTCTTTTGCAGCACGGCGATTTGTTCCGGTGTTAAGCCCGCAGGTTTACTCTGACAGGCGGCCAGCAGCACAATGCACAGCCCCATTGCGGCGAACTGATACCAGGATTTGAACGTATTGCAGGTCTTCATAGTCATTAATTCCTTTTAGTCTTTCATCGCGACAGGAAGCGGCATGCCTGAAGACACATGCCAGCAACTGCCGGATATTCTTTTAGAGCGATACATGGCCTCATCGGCCTTTTCGAGAATTTCTTTCGCACTGTTTGCCTGTGAAGGCGAAAGCGCAATGCCGATGCTGAGTGACACATCCAGCGTTTTATTGTTGAGCAAAATGACCGGCGTTTTCATGATCTCGACAATCCGCTCGGCGAACGCCACCGCTTCCGCGGTAGAGATCATCGGTTCCAGCAGAATGGCAAATTCATCGCCGCCCAGACGGGCCAGCACATCCCCCTTACGCAGAGTTTTTGCCAGTCTTTCGCCAATCACCATCAGCACCCGGTCGCCGGCGGCGTGCCCGAGTGAATCATTGATTTCCTTAAAATTATCAACATCGATGAACAGCAACGCCAGCGATAGCGGTGCGCGCACCGGATTGAAACACTGATTAAGGGTATCAATGAAAAACGCGCGATTATGCAGACCGGTCAGGCCGTCGTGCAACGCTTTTTTTGTCAGCGAAACGTTCTCGTTCCTCATATGGTTTTCCCAGGCTTCCAGCTCGGTCAGCAGGCTGTTGAAGTCCTGGCTCAGTGTATGCAGCTCGACTATTGGCGCGGAAGGAACGCGCAGACTAAACGACCGGTTAGCACTGACTTCATGGGTGACATGCGTAATGTGGCCGAGGGCATCGACAATGCCTTTTTGCATCCGGCGGGAAAAATACAGCGCGACCAGCGCGGTCAGCACCAGACAACCGAGCAGGCTCAGGATAGTTTCCGCCAGGAAGCCAATCAGACTGCTGCCGTTACCCTCAAGCCAGATGGTGCCGATGACCGAGCCGGAATGCACCACCGGTACGGTCACAGGGTCCGGAAACGCCACATGGCCGACGAACTGACCCAGTTTGTCCCAGTTGCTATTGATCGGGCGTTGCCACTCGGTGAATGTCGCGCCCGCCGGCGTCAGAATTTTAGCCTGCGTGAAATCGCCACGTCTGGCGATAAATTCCAGCGAGTCATGCGCCGCCGAAGGGTCATTAAAGACCAGTGCCGCTTCCGTGGTGTAACCGATGGCGCGCGCAGTCAGTTGCAGGTTGCTTTCCGCGTGAGAGCGCAGGGCGATTAACGCCAGCAACGTCAGCAGGAAACCGGCGAGACCGATCGCCGTTAAAATCACAATCACATGAATTCGGTTCAGTGCAGCGCTCAGCGTCGGACGCTGGCCTGACTGTTCAACCTCAGGAACAGGAATTTTGTTTTTCATGGTCACTCCTTTTCCCTGGCAAGTTGTAATACGGCGGGATTTACCCGCACGCCGCTGCGGGACAGCGTGTCCAGATTCAATTTGAATCCGGTATGAAGTGGCGTCATCACCAGACAAAATGCATTCAGTAATGCACAGGCATCATCCTGTTCACCGATAGTGAGAATTGCATGGCCTTCCAGGCGCTGATGTAAATCTGCCTGCTGTTCCGTTGTCATGTTGCCGGAATAAATAGCGTCGCACTCAGATGTGAGCAGCGGGCTGTCGAACGGAAGCGTCATGACTTTGAGTGGCCGGCCGGTGAATGCGCTGCCATCCGGGGTGAGTTGCGCGGCGTATTTCACGGGCGGGATGATGCAAAGCGTTAAGACGGAAGTGGGCGTTGCGCCTGGCCAGCGCGAATAGCTCAGGATGCCATTGACGGTCTGCGCGACAGCCGCATCCGCCTGCGGATCGCTGTCTTGTGCAACACCCGATGTCAGCGGAGCGACCATCAGCATCAGCAGCAGGACAATGCCATACGCAGCCTTAATAAAACGGCGTAGTGATATCCCTGCTGGCGGGCAAAAAGGTGATCGGGCTTTTCCCATTGAGTCGCTCTGTGTTTCTTCCGGTTGAAATGATTTCCGCAGCGTAAGAATAACTTTATCGGCAATAGTTCCGAAAGCGTAAGTGGAAAATTTTCCTTCTGTAACTGCGGTCGCGTTGTGGCGTATTTTTTACACAAGTCAGAAAACAGAGGAAATTCAGAAGGAATATTAACGTATTCCGTTTTATCGAGGGGAAATTTAGCGGTCAATTTATGAACAATTTAGTTCAGGGAGTCAGACTATAAATAATACATGTTGCTGGTATTTCAATCGTTATTTAAATAATAGTCACGGGCATAACAAAATATCACAAAAAATAGATGTTACCGTAATCACTATTTGATGAATTTAAATTAGAGAAAATGTTAATGGTTTGGAATTTAAAGGAATATCAGTCCGCGTTTTAAAGATATTCGTGACCATGATCTCAAAGCTACGCGGTTATCCAGATTTTTATGCTGCTGATAGGTATCATGCCCGCATTAATGGTATGTTTTATCCGTCAGGGTGGTTTTTTTGATGACGGGTGCAGTAAAAAAACATCAACCATTCCTGGGGAAACGGAATTATTTTTATAATTAGGTGCTGAGGAATCATGGATAATACAACAATCGGGACGCTGTCTAAAAAATCGGTAAGTTCCTGGCGTAAAACTGACACTATGTGGATGTTAGGTTTATATGGAACAGCAATTGGTGCAGGTGTTCTCTTTCTTCCTATTAATGCCGGTATCGGCGGTCTCATTCCATTAATCATTATGGCGATCCTCGCCTTCCCAATGACATTCTTCGCTCACCGCGGATTAACCCGGTTTGTATTATCAGGAAAGAATGCCGGTGAAGATATTACGGAAGTCGTGGAAGAGCATTTCGGTATTTCAGCCGGTAAATTGATTACTCTGCTTTATTTCTTCGCTATTTATCCTATTCTGCTGGTTTACAGCGTGGCGATCACCAATACGGTTGAGAGTTTTATTACTCACCAGATGCATATGAATGCGCCACCGCGTGCGTTGCTGTCTCTGATCCTCATTTTGGGCTTAATGACGCTGGTGCATTTCGGTCAGGATATGATCGTGAAAGCGATGAGTATTCTGGTCTTCCCGTTTGTTGCGGTGCTGATGGCGCTGGCGCTGTACCTTATTCCTAACTGGAATACGTCAGTGTTTGAAAACGTATCCATGTCCGGCAATGGCGTGGGTCACGGCATGCTGATGACATTGTGGCTGGTCATTCCGGTGATGGTGTTCTCCTTCAACCACTCGCCGATTATCTCCTCTTTCGCAGTTGCAAAACGCAAAGAGTATGGCGAAGACGCTGAGAAAAAATGTTCACGTATTCTGGCATTTAGCCACATCATGATGGTTATCACCGTGATGTTCTTCGTCTTCAGCTGCGTACTGAGCCTGTCTCCGGCAGACCTGATGGAAGCTAAATCGCAGAACGTGTCTATTCTGTCTTATTTAGCCAACCACTTCTCTAACCCGGTCATTGAATATATCGCGCCATTTATTGCCTTTATTGCGATTACTAAATCTTTCCTCGGCCATTATCTGGGTGCGCGTGAAGGTTTCAACGGCATGGTAATTAAGTCATTGCGTGGTAAAGGAAAAACTATTGCCCTGCCAACGCTGAACCGTTATACCGGCATCTTCATGTTATTAACTACCTGGTTAGTGGCAACCCTGAATCCAAGTATTCTGGGTATGATCGAAACGCTGGGTGGTCCGATTATTGCGATGCTGTTATTCCTGATGCCGATGTATGCGATTCGTAAAGTTCCTGCGATGAGAAAATACAGCGGCCATATCAGCAATGTGTTCGTGGTGATTATGGGTCTGATTGCCATGTCAGCCATCGTATTTAGCCTGATTGGTTAATGAATAAAATATTTAAAGCTAAGTGAAATAAAGTGGGCGGGAATTTTCCTGCTCACTTTCCTCCCGTATTTTTTGCCCGTCATCTTATTCACATGGAGTGCCCACCGTGATCAGCGTCTTCGATATTTTCAAAATTGGTATTGGTCCTTCCAGTTCGCATACTGTTGGCCCGATGAAAGCCGGGAAAATATTCACTGATGAACTTATCTCTTCTGGCCATATTACTCATACCACCCGCGTGGTCGTCGATGTCTATGGTTCTTTATCGTTAACCGGTAAAGGCCACCACACCGATCTGGCGATCATCATGGGGCTGGCTGGCAATATGCCGGACGATGTGGATATTGATGCGATCCCGGCGTTTATCCGCCAGGTGGAAACTTCCGGGCGACTGATGCTCGGCAAGGGCGCGAAGGAAGTGGATTTCCCGGCCGGTTCCGGGATGAATTTCCATTTTAATAATCTGCCTTTACACGAAAACGGCATGACAATCAGCGCGTTCAACGGTGATGAGCTGCTGTATACGCAAACCTATTATTCAATTGGCGGCGGCTTTATTGTCGAAGCCAGCAAATTTGGCCTGCAGGATGAAAACCCTGTGGAGCGACCTTACCCGTTCCGTTCGGCCAGTGATTTGCAAAAGCATTGCACCGACACCGGCCTGTCACTGTCGGCGCTGATGCTGCAAAACGAGCTGGCCAGCCATACACGTGCAGAAATCAGCGAACACTTTGCGGCTATCTGGAATGTGATGAGCGAAGGCATTACGCGCGGTATTCATACCGAAGGGCTGTTGCCAGGCCCGATGAAAATCAACCGTCGCGCCGCAGCGCTGCGTCGTATTCTGGTGACGCAGGATAAAAACAACGTTGATCCGATGGGCGTGGTGGACTGGATCAATATGTACGCGATGGCTGTGAACGAAGAAAACGCGGCAGGCGGAAGGGTTGTGACCGCACCGACCAACGGTGCGTGTGGCATCATTCCTGCGGTGCTGACATATTACGATCAGTTCATCCGTCCGATCAGCCCGGATTCTTACAGCCGTTTCTTCCTCGCATCCGGCGCGGTGGGCATTCTGTTCAAAATGAACGCCTCGATTTCCGGTGCAGAAGTCGGCTGTCAGGGCGAAGTCGGCGTGGCCTGTTCCATGGCGGCAGCCGGTCTGACTGAGCTGCTGGGCGGCAGCACGGCGCAGGTGTTTATGGCGGCAGAAATCGCCATGGAACATCACCTCGGGCTGACGTGTGACCCGCTCGCCGGGCAGGTTCAGGTGCCGTGCATCGAACGAAATGCCATTTCGGCGGTTAAAGCGGTCAATGCTTCACGTATGGCACTGCGCCGTACCAGCGAGCCGCGCGTGTGTCTCGATAAAGTCATCGAAACCATGTACGAAACTGGCAAAGACATGAACTCAAAATACCGTGAAACCTCGACGGGAGGGTTAGCGATTAAAGTGTTAGCGTGTAATTGATTTCTTTCTACATCATTTCCTAAAAAGGCGGGAAACCGCCTTTCTCGTCTCCTTCCTGATTTTTGTCCTGTGCTATGTTTTCAGATACCTGCATTACGCAGAGGTATGTTTTTTTCTGCCTCACAACACCTGGAAAACAGTTAAAAGGAAAGATCCGGCATGTCTAAATTCTTTATGAATGACCGTAAGTCTCTGATTAACGATGTTATCGAAGGGGTGATCCTGACCTCTCCCTACAAAAATCTGGCAAAACTGGACGTCGATCCGGCTATCCGCGTGGTCGTTCGCCGCGACTGGGATAAGAAAAAAGTCGCTCTGATTTCCGGCGGTGGCTCTGGTCACGAACCGGCCCACGTCGGTTTTGTCGGTAAGGGTATGCTCACCGCGGCGGTATGCGGCGAAGTGTTTGCGTCACCGAGCGTGGACGCCGTGCTGAATGCGATTGTGGCGGTCACCGGTAAAGCGGGCTGCCTGCTGATTGTGAAAAACTACACCGGCGACCGTCTGAACTTTGGTCTGGCGGCTGAGAAAGCTAAAGGCATGGGCTACGACGTCGAGCTGGTGATGGTATCCGACGACATTTCTCTGCCGGACAACAAGCAGCCTCGCGGTATCGCGGGGACGGCGCTGGTGCATAAAATTGCCGGTTATGCCGCAGAGCAGGGGAAATCTCTCAAAGACGTCACCAAAATTGCGCAGCAGGCCATTGATGCCACGGCGAGTATTGGAGTGGCGGCCGCAGGTTGCAGTCTGCCGGGCGGCGGCGAAGATGAAGAAGAACAGCGTATCGAATCGGGCCATGTTGAGCTGGGATTGGGTATTCACGGCGAGCCGGGCGTCTCGACGATGAAAACTCAGAACAGTAAAAAAGTGGTGGATACGCTGGTTGAAAAGCTCCAGCAGCATGTGAAAAAAAGCGACAAGCTGGCGGTATTGATCAATAACCTCGGCGGCGTTTCTCCGCTTGAAATGAGTCAGATTACTAAAGAAGTGGTGCATTCAGCGCTGGGCAGTTCGGTGCGTTATCTCATCGGACCCGCCTCACTCGTCAGTGCGCTGGATATGAAAGGTTTTTCGCTATCCGTGATCGCGTTGAAAGGCGGAATTGAAGAGGCGTTGCTGGCAGAGGTGGAGGCCGCGGGCTGGCATCCGCTGGTTAAGCTGGAAAAACTGGCGACCAAAAAAGGTAAAGCCATCAGCGATAAAAAATCCGTTAAAGCATCATCGAATGCTGAAGTCGGCAAGATCGTCGAAACCATCACACAGACACTTTCCGGTCTGGAAGATGAACTGAATAAGCTCGATGCCAAAGTGGGTGACGGCGATACCGGTTCGACATTTGCCACCGGCGCGCGCGATATCCAGAAGCAGAACAAAGGCAAAAAATTGCCGCTGAATAATGTTGCCGATCTTCTTGGCGTAGTCGGCGATCGTCTGGCAACAGTGATGGGCGGATCGAGCGGCGTGCTGATGTCGATCTTCTTCACGGCTGCGGGTAAGAAAGTCGCTGAGGGCGAGAAATTACCAAAAGCGCTGCTGTTCGGTCTTGAGCGCATGAAGCATTATGGCGGTGCTGACCTCGGCGATCGCACGATGATCGACGCACTTCAGCCCGCGCTGGAAGCCCTTGGCAAGAAAGATGCGCTGAAAGGTGCAGCGAAAGCCGCCGCCAAAGGTGCCAAAGACACGGCCAGCATGAAGAAAGCTAACGCCGGGCGCTCATCCTATCTGAGCAGCGACAGCCTGAAAGGCGTCAAAGATCCGGGTGCCGTCGCAGTCGAAAAAGTGTTTGAAGCACTGGCGAAGAAATAAGAGTTTTTCTTTTAAAATAAAGGCCTGCGGCAAATTGGCAGGCCTTTAAGAGAATGTCATTACCCGTCCTTTAACTACGTTACGTTATGAAAATTCGTTTTTGTTTATCAGCGAGTAGGTCTTTGTATCCTTTATTCTCTGGGTTTTACCGGAATACGTTTGCTCTGAAATAAGCAGTCGTCCAACGCGCACACTTTCTCTGGAACATTGGTCGTAAAAAGGATCGTAAGTTCCACGGCCACATTTCCCCTTCAGGCCACGGTTCGACCATTTATTCATTTTCATTTTCCATTCGAGAGAATAATGCGCCAGAGGACAGACAATTTTTCCCCACGGGTCGCAAATTAACGTATTTTCCATAATTTTTCCGCTGCCGCGCGGGGGTTCAGTTCCTACTAATACCAGGCTGTGATCGACAGGGTGCTTGAGAAAAATAGTGAGTATTTTTATTGGCGTTTTGACGAGTTTTTCAAGTTCACGAATATGTTCAGTGAGATACCAGAACGCGATCATGGCATTTTCACCACAGTTACCGGCATTGCGTATCCCGTTGCGGTGATCCTGTTCGTACTTCCGATAAACCTGTTGTGGTGCCAGTTTGAGCTTTCTGTTAGCGGCCAGATTCAGAGAACGATCCCTGTCTCCGCCCAGAGAATGCATCCGGTACTTGTCGGGATTGGTCATCATCAACCCATCGATCATTCTTTTATCAGGATAGAATTTATTGGCTGATTTCATGGGGATTCTTGAGCGTGTATAAAGCATCGCTTCCCTGAGTTTTGGCAACAATAATTTTTGAAATTGTTTACTGTCCATGGCCATGATGATCCTTCAATGTGAAAGTAATTAACGGATCATTTGAGCACTCTTTAATCCGCAGATACAGGAAATGACATATTCAGAAATCTCAATTACGGAGGAAATTAAATAGCCCGGTTGGGATCCCGATAGCTAAAAAGAAGAAGTTGATCTAAAACAAATTTAGGCGATTTGCTCACCCGCAGTGGTTTCTGTCCCCGTATAATTTGCGGCCAATTATTTGCCGCCGAACGAAGAAACTACATTATGCCAGTCAGCCTGATCCAACCCGATCGCACCTTATTTTCTTACCCACGTTACTGGGCGGAATGCTATGGCACCGCGCCGTTTTTCCCAATGAGCCGGGCGGAAATGGATGAACTGGGCTGGGACAGTTGCGATGTGATCGTGGTAACCGGAGATGCGTACGTCGATCATCCGAGTTTTGGCATGGCGATCATTGGCAGGATGCTGGAAGCGCAGGGGTTTCGCGTCGGGATCATCGCTCAGCCGGACTGGACCAACAAAGAAGATTTCATGCGGCTTGGCAAACCGAATCTGTTTTATGGCGTGACTGCCGGCAATATGGATTCGATGATCAACCGTTATACCGCCGACCGGAAGCTGCGCCATGACGATGCCTATACGCCGGGCAACGTGGGCGGTAAACGTCCGGATCGCGCGACGCTGGTTTACACCCAGCGCTGCAAAGAAGCTTTCAGCGATGTGCCGGTGTTGCTCGGCGGCATTGAAGCCAGTCTGCGGCGTATCGCGCATTACGATTACTGGTCCGATACCGTGCGGCGCTCTGTGCTGGTGGATTCCAAAGCTGACATGCTGATTTATGGCAACGGCGAAAGACCACTGGTGGAAGTGGCGCACCGTCTGGCGGCGGGTGAATCCATTACGGATATTCATGACGTACGCAATACGGCGGTGATGCGTAAAACGGCGCTGATCGGCTGGAGCGGCGTGGATTCCACGCGGCTCGATAAGCCGGGGCGCATTGAGCCGATCATGAATCCGTACGGCGAAGACTTACCCTGTTCAGAAGGTGAACTGCCTGCGCCAGATGCCCCGCAGCCGGTGACGGTGCGTGCGCCTAAGCCGAAACCGTGGGAGAAAACCTACGTTCTGCTGCCGTCATTTGAAAAAGTGAAGGGCGACAAGGTGCTGTATGCCCATACCTCGCGCATTTTGCATCATGAAACCAACCCGGGTTGTGCCCGTGCGCTAATGCAAAAACACGGTGACCGCTATGTGTGGATCAATCCACCGGCAATTCCCCTTTCTACTGAGGAGATGGATGAAGTCTTTGGATTGCCTTTCCAGCGCGTGCCACATCCCTCTTACGGTAAAGCGACTATTCCGGCGTATGACATGATCCGTTTCTCGATCAATATCATGCGTGGCTGTTACGGCGGTTGCGCATTTTGTTCGATCACCGAGCATGAAGGGCGGATCATTCAGAGCCGCTCGGAAGAGTCGATCGTGCGTGAAATCGAAGAGATCCGCGACAGCGTACCGGGATTCACCGGTGTGATTTCCGATCTCGGTGGTCCGACGGCCAACATGTATATGCTGCGCTGTCAGTCGCCAAAAGCGGAGCAAAGCTGCCGCCGTGCTTCCTGCGTTTACCCTGAAATCTGCACACACATGGACACCAACCATGAGCCGACGATCAACCTTTATCGCCGTACGCGCAGCCTGAAAGGTATCAAGAAAATCCTGATCGCTTCGGGCGTACGTTATGATCTGGCGGTAGAGGATCCGCGTTATATCAAAGAGCTGGCAGAACATCACGTGGGCGGTTATCTGAAGATCGCGCCGGAGCATACCGAAACCGGGCCACTGTCAAAAATGATGAAACCGGGCATGGGCAGCTATTACCGGTTCAAAGAACTGTTCGACAGCTACTCGAAACAGGCCGGGAAAGAGCAGTATCTGATCCCGTATTTTATCTCCGCGCATCCGGGCACGCGCACTGAAGATATGATCAATCTGGCGCTGTGGCTGAAGAAAAACCGCTTCCGTCTGGATCAGGTGCAGAACTTCTATCCGTCACCGCTCGCCAGTGCGACCACCATGTATTACAGCGGCAAGAATCCGCTCAGCAAAGTGGATTATAAAAGTGAAGATGTGGTGGTGCCGAAAGGGGATCGTCAGCGGCGGTTGCATAAAGCGTTGCTGCGCTATCACGATCCGGTGAACTGGCCAGTGATCCGCGAGGCACTGACCGCAATGGGGATGCGCCGCCTGATTGGGATCCGGCCTGATTGTCTGGTACCCCCGGATGGATTTGATCCGAAGTTTGCACCGTCACGTTCGGGGAAAGCGAAACCGGCGGCTACGCGATTTACTGCCTCAAAAGCGCAAAATCCGGGTGCCGTAAAAGGAAAACCCGCCGGTCAGCGGGTTAATCGAGGTAAAAGACCGGTTTAAGATCGCTACTGATCGGGCTGTTATCGGCATTGGCAGGCATTACGTCTGCCATATGCTTCCACCATTTCTGGCAAATATCCGTTTTTGCCACGGCATTCCATCTTTCTTCAGATTCAATTTCCACATAGCCAAACAGCAGATTACGTTTTTCATCAAGAAAAATGCTGTAGTGATGTGCGCCGTGGGCTTTCAGGGTTTCCGCCAGTTCCGGCCAGATAGGCGAATGACGACGCTGATATTCATCGTGTGCATCTGGATTAACCTGCATAACGAAGGATTTACGGATCATGTTTGCTCCAGGTTGGATTTACTCCCTCCCCTGCGAAGGGGAGGGCTGGGGTGGGGTATTAATGGCGCCTGCTAAACCCCCTCCCAACCTCCCCCTTCGCAGGGGGAGGAGTAAGGAAATTACACCTTTTTCTTCCCCTTCACAGAGGCAGAAGCTAAAAATTACATCGCTTTCAGATAAAGCTCGCGAACTTCTTCACGTGTTGGCGTACGCGGATTACATGGCGCACAGGGGTCAGCCAGTGCTTTATCCAGCCAGCCTTCAATATCGGATTCTTTAATCCCCAGTTCTTTGAAACCGGACGGGATCCCCACGCGGGCGGATAATTTACGGATCGCGTCAATAGCCGCCATGCTGGCTTGCGTTTCGCTGATACCTTGCGTGTGTACACCCATTGCTCGGGCGATATCGGCAAAACGGTGCGGGGCAGAGGAACGGTTAAACTCTTCAATGACTGGCAGTAAAATCGCATTACACACGCCGTGCGGCAGATTATGCGTCGCCCCTGGCTGATGCGCCATCGCATGGACCAGTCCAAGCCCGGCGCTGTTAAATGCCATGCCAGCCAGATATTGTCCCTGCGCCATTTTCTCGCGAGCTTCAATATCGTCGCCGTGATCGACGGCTTTCGGCAGCCATTGCGTGATGGTAGAAATAGCGGCGAGCGCCGTCGGATCAGTCAGCGGATGCGCGCCAACAGATACATAGGCTTCAATCGCGTGCGTCAGCGCGTCCATACCGGTTGCCGCGGTAATGCCTGCCGGGATCTTGAGCATAATCGACGGATCGTCAACGGCGATATCGGGGATCAGATTTGCATCAATGATCACTTCTTTCACCTGACGCTGACTGTCGATGATCACCGCATTACTGGTGAGTTCAGCGGCAGTACCCGCGGTAGTGTTGATCGCGACCAGGAATACACCCGGTTTAGTGACTTTGCCGACACCGGAATACATCGTGGCCGGCCCCGGATTAGCAGTCAGAATCTTGATGCCTTTAGCGGTATCAATCGGGCTGCCGCCGCCGAAAGCGATCAGATAATCGCACTGGTTTTCCTGATACAGACGGAAACCTTCGTCAACATGAGCCGAGGTTGGATTGGGCACCACGCCGCCGTAAATGGCGTAAGGCATTCCTGCCTGTTTAAGTGCGGAGAATAAACTGTCGAGCAGACCCAGTTCGATTAACTGGCCGTCGGTGACGATAAGCGCTTTGCCGTGTTGTTTGGTCGCCAGCATCGAAACCATATCTTCGATTGCGCCCTGACCGTGAAGGCTGATTTTAGGAAGTGCCAACATGAAACTCATAAAAATTCCCTCTATTTTTCCCGTCGTACTCCAGACTGCAGATGCGTTGGCTGCGTTTAAGAACCCGAATCACTGACTCATGTCAGCTCATCGGGATTCTTGCACTTGCCGCCTTTCTGCAATCAGGATTACTTAGGGAAAGGTTAAATGATCCATACCTTGCGATGCTCTGTTTTTGGTCTTTGCCGATCTTAAGCGAGGAGCATCCGTTGCTCCCCGTTGAAGAATTATTAAACAGATTTTTCCATCAGGCTTTCAGAGCGGCCTCGAAAGGCGTGACGTCAAAACGTTTGCCGAGGGCAATCAGTTCTTCAGTCTGGATGGTTTGTTTCATGCCACCCATCGAAATCACTTTCACCAGGATTTCCGCCGATTTTTCAGCGGTGTCGATCAGGCCGAATGCGTCATCCAGCGTCGGGCCGCAGCCGAAGATGCCGTGGAATGCCCACAGCACCAGGCTGTGATGTTGCATCCGGTCGGACGTGGCTGCGCCGATGCCGTCGGTACCCGGTACCATCCACGGCACGATACCCACGCCGTCGGGGAAGACCACGAGACATTCAGTGCTGCATTCCCACAATTTGCGGGTGATTTTGGCGCTGTCGAGTTCCAGTACGTAGGTCAGTGCAATCAGGTTAGTGGCATGGCAGTGCATGATCACGCGATCCTGACCGTTAGTGACACGTTTACGCACGGCGTGAGATTGCAGATGCGATGCCAGTTCTGACGTCGGCAGACCACCTGCGGTCAGGCCCCAGAGGATTTTATAGCTGGCGCCTTTATCATCGAGCTGAATAACGGTCAGCGCTTCTGAAGGTGCGAGTTGCACGTTACGGAAGAATTTACCGGAACCGGTCACGATGAAGTATTCGTTGGCCAAATCCGGCGCGTGCTGTGTCAGTTCAACCGTGCGTGGCTGGGCGTAAAAATCGTTCTTATAAGGTGCAACATCTTCTGGCAGCAGTCGCATACTGACGTTGCCGCCGTTGCGCTCATCCCAGCCTTTCAACCACATATCGGTGGTCGCTTTAACCATGCCCTGCACAAACCACGAGGTAAATAATGTTTTCATCAGTTCTTTCCTGCAAATAAGGTGAATGCTTTTCTTCGGTGCTGTCAGCAATACTTTGGGTTTATCAAACCTTAGCGTTTAGCCAGCACGCTGGTTTCGTAATGGCGAACGGTATCCAGCCACTGGCCGCCGACCGGTACGTCGTGGCGCTGGCAATACATATCCCACACGGCCTGCCATGGCAGGGATTTCTGTTCTTCCAGCAGTGCCAGACGCGCGGTGTAATCGCCTTCAACTTCCAGTTTTTTCAGTAAATCTGTCGGTTCCAGCAGCGCTTTAAGCAGGGCTTTTTTCATGTTACGGGTGCCGATAACCCAGGCAGCGATGCGGTTGATAGAGGCATCAAAGAAATCCAGCCCGATATGAACGCGGTTAAACAGGTTGTGGCGGACAATTTCGCTGGCGATGGCCTGCGTTTCGTCGTCAAGCAACACCACATGGTCGCTGTCCCAGCGAACCGGACGGCTGACGTGCAGCAGCAGGCGTGGCACATACAGCATGGCGGCGGAAATTTTGTCGGAGATCACTTCAGTCGGATGGAAGTGACCGGCATCAAGGCACAGCGCGGTACCACGGCTTGCGGCGTAACCGAGATAGAATTCGTTTGAGCCCACGGTGTAGCTTTCTGAGCCGATACCGAACAGTTTGCTTTCGACGGCGTCAATGTGTTCGCTCAGAGCAAACTTCTCAGAAATCACTTCATCCAGTGCAGTCATCAGACGCTCACGTGGTGCCAGACGATCCACCGTGAGGTCTTTCATACCGTCCGGTACCCAGATATTCATCACGGAAGGCGTGCCCAGTGCGCGACCAAATGAGGCCGAGACGCGGCGGCTGGCCTGGCAGTGTTCAATCCAGAACTGACGGACTTCCGGGTTCGCGCTGGAGAGCGTAAAGCCGTCGGCGCTCATCGGGTGTGAGAAGCAGGAAGGATTGAAATCCAGCCCAAGTTTGTTTTTCTTCGCCCAGTCCACCCAGTTAGCAAAATGCTTTGGCTCGATTTCATTACGCGCAACGGGCTGATCGGATTCCAGGTAAATCGCATGCAGGTTAAGCCGGTTAGGGCCAGGAATCATCGAAATAGCCAGCTCTAAATCAGCCCGAAGCTGCTGAGCATTCCGCGCTTTACCGGGATAATTACCGGTCGCCTGGATACCACCGGTCAGATTGCCTTCCGGGTTTTCGAAGCCAGCGACATCATCCCCCTGCCAGCAATGGATAGAAACGGGCAGGGTATCGAGTTGTTTGATTGCAGCTTCGGCATCAATACCCAGCTGTGCAAAGCGTTCTTTGGCAAGTGTCCATGCTTGATCGATAGATGAAGTCATACTGCGAGTTCCTCATTGACGTGACAGAGCGCCTGGAAACGGCGCCAGTGAATAGCGAAATCCGCGTGTATACGTGGAATGTAATGGTGTTGCTCAAAATTCGTGGCGACGATGCGACGAAATTCAGCGTTATCTTTGACGGCGTTCAGCGCCATAAGCTGGCAACCGATATTGCCCAGGGTTGACGCTTCAACCGGACCTGCGCTGACGCTGACCTGGCAGATATCAGCACAAAGCTGGTTCAGAAACTGGTTCTGGCTGCCACCGCCGACGATGTGAATATCTTCCAGCGGCGAGCCTTGTAAATCAGCAAGTTGCAATGCGATTTTGCGGTACAACATAGCAAGGCTGTCGAAAATACAGCGCGCCAGCTCTGCAGGTGACTCCGGCACCGGATCACCGGCCTGACGGCAGGCATCGCGAATGGCATCCACCATAGAGGGCGGATTAATAAAACAGTCTTCGTTCGGGTTAATCAGATAAGTGAACGGTGTGACGTGTTTAGCCAGTGTGATTAAGGACGGCAAATCCTGAATGTTCAGTTCGCGGCAAACACGCTGGAACAACCATAAGCCCATGATATTTTTCAACACCCGATAGCTGCCGTTAATGCCGCCTTCGTTGGTGATGTTGTCGTGGAGTGCCTGCGCATGGTTAAACGCTTTCGGGCTTTCGATGCCCATCAGCGACCAGGTACCGGAGCTGAGATAGGCGCTGCGTGAACTGGTCAGCGGGGCGGCAACCACCGCACTGGCGGTGTCGTGTGTTGCCACGCTGAACACCGGCACACTGCGCCCGCGAGGGCTTTTCCACAGCCCAGGAGAGTTGCCCGGCTGTGTCGGTTTTTGCAACCAGCTGCGTGGCACACCCGCCAGTTTCAGCAAATCTTCATCCCAGTCGCCGGTGGCGAGATTGAGCATCTGTGTGGTGCTGGCGTTGGTGTATTCCCAGTTCATTTTGCCGGTGAGGCGGTAAAGAAAATAATCCGGGATCATCAGCATGTGTGCAGTTTTACTGACGATTTCAGGCTGTTGTTCGCTCAGCGCACGCAACTGGTAAAGCGTGTTAAATGGCATGAACTGAATACCGGTTTTTTGGTACAAATTCTCGCGGCCAAACTGCTGCTCCATTCGCGCCATCACGCCTTCGGTACGGTTGTCACGATAAGCCACTGGCAAACCGACCCGCTGGCCCTGTTCATCAAGCAGCACGTAATCCACACCCCAGGTATCAATGCCGATACCGTCAAGCTGAACGCCGGATGCGTCGAGGCGATTCAGCCCCTCAAGAATGTGTTTTTCCAGCGCATCCAGATCCCAGGTATCGTGGCCATCAACGCGGATCAGGTTATTAGGAAAACGGTGGATCTCTTTCAGTGTCAGCGTCGCTGCCGGCTGCGGATCCTGACGGGTAAACGTCGCCAGCATCACCCGGCCGCTGGAAGCGCCGAGGTCAATAGCGGCAAGATGGTGAGTTCTCATAGCGGCCATTCCTTATTGAATATATGGCCAGTGTAGGGGAGGCGTTGTGGGGGCACCTTCCGGTGATTGCCACGGGTTTTGGCGGGATGGCAGCATTAAAAAGGTAGATGGGAGGCAGATCACATAACGGTTCAAAGCTGACTGAAACTGTGATTTACCGCGTCTGCGTCATGCGGGGCAGACGATTGTGATCGTTGCCGCAGATCTGCATCACGGCAGGGGGAATCTTTAAAATATGACCATTTATGACGTTTTTAACGCTGCGGTTTGAAGGTAAGAAAGCGGGGCACAAGGTAGGGTTGTTTCCCGAAACACAATGATTTTGAACCGGAGGCGATAAATGACGTTACTGAGAGGTGATGATTATTTTGCGGCACCTGAATTGACCGTGACGGTTGAGCGGCGGCTTCCGCAAGACGTATTCCCGGAGCACTACCATGATTTCCACGAGATTATGCTGGTGGAAAGCGGATCGGGTGTGCACATTTTTAATGACAATCCCTACACTCTGACCGCCGGTACGGTCTGTTTTGTCCGTGCCAGCGATCACCATCTTTTTGAAAATGTAGATAATCTTCGTCTGACCAATGTGTTGTTCCGTTCACCGAAAGCGTTCCGTTTTATTCAGGACGTCGGTCATTTTTTGCCGCAGGAACATCATTATCAGTCGCAGATCCACTGGCAGCTCAGCCCGTGCGTGCTGCAACAGGTACTGAACTGCATTACTCAGCTTGAAGCATTACCCGACAGCGTTGAAATGGAACACATCGCCACGCGCGAAAGTCTGTTTTTACAACTGCTGATTTTGCTTTATCAGGATTGTTTCCAGCCACAATTGCGAGATACCTCGGAAAACCGGGTCAATCAGCTTTTGCAATGGCTCCAGTCACATTACAGTGAGGATGTTAACTGGACTGAAGCCGCGGAACGTTTTTCGCTGGCACTGCGAACCCTGCACCGGCAGATGAAGCATTACACGGGCATGACACCGCAGCGTTATCTCAACCGGCTGCGTTTACTCGAAGCGCGCCGTCGTTTACATCATAGCGATCAAAGTATTACCGATATCGCCTATGCCTGCGGGTTCAGTGACAGCAACCACTTCTCGACACAATTCCGTCGGGAGTTTTCGGTGTCGCCAAAACTCATGCGTGATCAGATGCGTTAAACGGCACCTCTCGCAGTTTCGGGAATGTTTATCTGAACTGCCTCGTTTATATTGTCGTCAAACGGGTTTGAGATTGTCGCTATGTCGCTAAGACTTTTTAAAAATGACTTCTTTCTGACGGGAATAAATTCGGTTGTGGTGGCGGAACGTCATCCGCAGGCGGATTTCCCCAGTCACGATCATGATTTTGACGAACTGGTGATTGTCTGGCGCGGCAACGGCCTGCATATCTGGAACGATATCCCTTATCCCATCACTTGCGGTGACCTGTTTTATATTAGTTCGCGGGATCGCCACAGCTACGAATCGGTCAACGAGCTGGCGCTGGATAACGTGCTCTTTTGCCGTGAGCGCTTCGGCCTGGCGGCAGACTGGTCGCAATTATTGCCCGATGAGAATGTCAGCCAGGAGCAACGCTACTGGCGGCTGAGTACGCTTGGAATGTCAGTTTTACGCGATAAAGTGGAAGAATTGGCAAAAGAATGTATGAAGTCGGAGCCGCTTTCCGTGCAACTGAGTGAAGCGTTACTGATGCAACTGGCGCTGTTATTACTGCGTTTTCGCCAGCGTCCAGACAGCGGGGCATTACCCGATGCACATCAGCTGGATTTATTGCTGATGGCGCTGCGAGCAAATATCGCTGAATCCTTCCATCTGGAGACGTTCTGCCAGCAGCATGCGCTGAATCCTCGTGCTTTACGCTCGTTGTTCAAGCAGCATACCGGTATGAATGTGAGTCATTATTTGCGTCAGCTGAGGCTTTGCCGGGCAATGAGTCTGTTGCGCTATGGCAGCATGACGATCAGTGATGTGGCGGCAGAATGCGGTTTCGATGACAGTAATTATTTCTCGGTGGTCTTCAGTCGCGCCTGTGGAGTATCACCCCGTGATTACCGGCAGCGTTTTATCGGGCAGGGTGGGAAGATATCTTTGTCACTGATGACGGCAGAATAATTTCTGCCGTCTTTTAATGAGTGGTCTTTTGAAGTGTGTAGTGGATTTACAATGCCATTCCCAGACCGACGATATTCGCAGCCAGAATAATCACCAGCGCGCCGATACACAAAACGCGCACCGGTTTTTTCCCGACGCCAAGCCATTCTTTCAGCACCAGACCCACGATGCCGCCGCACAGTACGTAGAAGCTCATGTGCAACATCCAGCTCATATAATCATATTCTGCCGGAATGCTGGCATGACCCCAGGCGTAGAAGAAGAACTGCAGATACCACATCACGCCGCCGATAATGGAAAAAATGGCATTGGTGAGCAGCAGGGATTTCGCCACAGACATATCGGCCCGGAACGAAATGGTTTTGCGGGTTGCCAGGCGGACGAAGCAGAAGCCCAGGTTCACGATGGCGCCGCCTCCCATGATCACGACGTAACTTGGCAGCGCGACATACAGCGGGTCAATGCCCAATGCGCGTGCGGCCTCATGCATCGGAACTGCGGCACTCATGGCGAAAGACATACCGGCGGAGAAAATCCCGCACATCACCGCCAGAATCAGCCCTTTTCGCAGATTGAACTCTTCGGCTTTAATGCCCAGTGCTTTTTCTTTCAGGAAGCCTGCATAGCTGACAATAGCTACGCCGATGACCGCAACAAATACACCGAGCAGCGTAAGCTGGCCGCCGGTTGTGCCGAACAGCATGCCGATTTTACCCTGAAGAATGGGGGTCATCAGCGTACCGATAATCAAGGTGATGCCGATGGCGATGCCGATCCCCATAGACATGCCAAGATAGCGCATGGTCAGGCCGTAGTTGATATTGCCGATGCCCCACATCGCGCCAAAAAGGAAAATGGGCAGCAGTGTTGCGAAGGTGAATGATCCGTAATAGGCCCAAAAATCAGGCAGCAGGACGTAGCTGACTGCCCACGGCAGGATGATCCAGGAAAAGAAGCCGCCCAGCGACCACATGGTTTCCCATGACCAATGTTTTACTTGTTTGAATGGCGCATAGAAGCAAGCTGCGCTGGCCGCTCCTATCAGATGCCAGATAATCCCTAAAGCTATCGAACTGTTCATACACCGGACCTTTTTATGTAGAGAAACGTACTGGTGAAGAGATAAGTAATAATTGCCGCGCCTTACTGTTCCGTCAGAAGTCAGGGCTGCGGCTGGACGGTAGTGTAAGAAGTGTCCGGCAGAGCGACCTTCCGGTCAGTGCCACAGGAAAATGAGTGCTGGCACTCGCCGGAAGGTCAGGGTGAGTCAGTTCACAGATTAAGAAATGGAGAAAATAATGGTGTTAAAACAACAGAGTAGCGTGTTTTTTTGACGCAGGGAATGAGAAGAATGAGCGCAACCGGCTGGTCGTTCAGTACATTGGAAAGATGGTCTTTAGGATTATCTTTATCGGGGTTATTAAAGCAGGGGTGAACGATGAAAATGGATTATTTAAGCAGATTGATGAAATCGAAAAGTAACATTGTTCAGTAACATTCGACATGATAAATAAGCTGTTTAGCTTTTAGCCAGAATCGTTAATCTGGCTAAAAGCTGAATGATTATGCAAAAGAAATGAATGTCCGGCCTTTAATAAAGACTATCTGTCCACTTAAAATATGTCACAGGAAAATAAAAACAATAAACACGCTGTTATCATTGTTACTTTCAAACACTATCAGGCCATTCTTTCTTCAATGGATGCCTCAACGGTTTCCTCTTCCCACGCATAAAATATTTTATTGCGGCCGCTATTTTTTGCGTTATAGAGAGAGGTATCTGCTTTACCTAAAGCCTGAATAAAGTCGCCTTCCTCCAGCGCAGCCAGCCCGGCACTTACTGTGACGTGGGTCGATACCTGCGCATTAAACAAATGCGGGATATTCAACCCGAGGACTTTATTCTGGATACGTTCGGCCATGCGAACTGCATGTTCCTGTTTTACATTGGACATCAGCACCAGAAATTCTTCTCCACCGTAGCGCACAACTACGTCGCGCGAGCGCACGGCATCACGGATGGCAGCAGACACGCGCACCAGCGCCTGGTCGCCCATCGTATGGCCATAGTTGTCGTTGTAGGCTTTGAAGTGATCGATATCCAGCAGCATGACGTAATGTCCGGAGGCCTGATTAAACAGGGTTTCCAGTTTGTTTTGCAGTCCGCGCCGGTTGTACAGGCCAGTGAGCGGATCCAGCATACTCAGATCGCTGAATTTCTCCCGCTCGCTGTAAAGGTTGGATAGCATTCTGCGTGTAAATTCATCGCTGCGTTTTAACATCAGATGATGCAACCACAGGCCTATCAGCGGCAGGGAAACGGTAAATAAGATACGCCCGATATGTTGAAAATCGTCGAGAAAGATGACGCAAATAGTCGAAGGTACTGCGTGGAGGCAAAAAGCCAGAAAATTATCTGATAAAGCGATAGCACTGATAAAGAATATACTGAGCAAACTGACCAGCAGATAATTTTTATCTGTCTGACTAATTTCAGCAAAACGAAATGCAATTTGCCATCCCCATAACAGCCCGACGATGACAGAACACATATTCAGATGTGCAGAATAATTTTTCTTACTGAAAAATGAAAATATTAATCCTGCTCCGCAGAGACCAAAAATCAGTACCAGCGGAAAAGGCATTGAGGATGCGCCTTCTGGCGGAGAAACCATAGAAAATAGCGCAGTGGCACTATTTAAAAAAAAGAATAGCGACATCGCCAGCCGATGTTTGCTTTTCAGCAGCTCATCATAGGAATGAGATATCATCAAATTTACTCTATTTAGCGTGTGGTGGTCTGAATAGATAAAGTGTTTTATCGCCTTATACCGCGGGTGTATTCCGTGTAAACAGGCTAATAGTTCAAATGGGTAATTATTAGAATTCAATAAATGTCGTTATTAGTGTCACTATTTTATAGGGCTGCATGGCTAATTTGTTTTACGGCTTCAAAATTAGCACTTTTGTCGACAGGTGTCACCCTAACGGAGGGTACCGCTGCAAATAGGTGGTAAATGAGAAGAAATCCTATATGATATTGGTTCTCATTATCAACGTTTGGAGCAGGGTTATGATACCGGCGATTGTCATAGCATGTGGGATCTGGGCGGTTGTCTGGATACTGGGTAAACGTCTCACCAGTGGCTGGGGTGTGTTGCTGCCCTGTGCGCTGATGCCTTTGCTGGCGCTGACGCATATGACGCTCGACCAGCTACGGATGCTGGTGGTAGTCGCAATGCTGGCGACGCTGGTCATGTTGTTTCATCGCACGTTACGTCACTATATGCTGTTGCCGTCATTTATGGCGCTGGCAGGTGGACTGGCTGCGGTCACGCTGAATTTTAGTCTATAGTGATAAGTGATTGTTACAAAAAAGGAATCAAAAGAGATGAAAAACAGGAAGCACAGTAAAGCCGCAGGGATTTTTTATTTTCTGAAAGCGAGAGAGTTGATACAGGAAGGAAAAGCCGGAGAACAGAATCATGTGGTGCGAAGAGAGGGACTTGAACCCTCACGTCCGTAAGAACACTAACACCTGAAGCTAGCGCGTCTACCAATTCCGCCACCTTCGCACAGATGATTTCTGCTTACTGCTGATTTGATTTATATCACCGGAGTGGTGCGAAGGGAGGGACTCGAACCCTCACATCCGAAGGACACTAACACCTGAAGCTAGCGCGTCTACCAATTCCGCCACCATCGCGTACCGTGCCGTGCAATATAAATCTTGTGGTTGTTTTGGTGCGAAGGGAGGGACTCGAACCCTCACATCCAAAGGACACTAACACCTGAAGCTAGCGCGTCTACCAATTCCGCCACCATCGCTTCCAATTGATTACTGTGTTGATGCATTCATCGGAATGTCATCAGCAAGTAACACAACCACGGGGGCGAATTCTAGAGATTTTCCCACAGGCGTCAATAGTTATTTCCCCCATTTCGGACGTTTGATGTAAAAAACAGCATATTCACCGTGAATGGTTCAGTGTGCCAGAGAGTCCTCAGGTTAATCGATGGTTTAATCAACGATTTTTCCCGGAATGGCTTTCTGATTGTCCGGTTGAACGGGGCTGGAAAACAGCGTGATCAGCCAGTCAAGCAGCACACGGATCCTTGGCGCAAGAAAACGGCCGGGCGGGTACATGATGTATAACGGCATCGGCGGTGGAAGATGCTGATGTAATACTTCCACCAGTTCGCCCTTTTCCAGTTCCTGCGCCATCGCCAGTTCTGAAGCCTGTATCAGTCCGAAACCGGCTTTTGCGGCGGCGACATAAGCGTCAGCACCACTGACGGTCAGTTTGCTGAGTAATTGTCGCTTTTCAACCTTTCCGTCAGTCATGAAATCCAGATGCGAATCAGCCCGCTGATGGGCAAAAAAGTAGCCGACAGCCTGATGTCCGGCGAGATCTTCCGGCGTTTCTGGTGTACCGAATTTCGCTAAATACGCAGGTGAGGCGCAGGTGATTTGTTTCAAATCCGCCAGATGGCGCGACTGCAAATTGTCATCTTCTGAAGGCCAGGCGCGCACCACACAATCCACACCCTGATCGAGCAGATTGATGGCGTTATCATTGGCGCTGACGCTCAGGGTAATTTGCGGATAGCGCTGGTAAAACGCCGGTAACGCGGGGATTACCATCACGCGTGCCAGAGAATGCGGCATATCGATGCGGACAATGCCTGCGGGCTGATTTTTGTGATGTGCAAACAGGGCGTCGGATTCTTCCAGCGCCGAGATCAGTTGCAAACAGCGCTGGTAGTAAATTTTGCCTTCGTCGGTGATTTTCACCTGCCGCGTGGTGCGTAAAAACAGGCGAACCCCGAGCTTCTGTTCCAGCCGTTTAAGGGTCGTGCTGACTGTCGCCCGTGGCAGATTCAGGTCTTCCGCTGCACGGCTAAAACTTTCCAGTTCGGCAATACGGATAAAAATTTTCATCGCCAGAATTTGGTCCATCACTTTCCCGCTGATTGTTTGCGATTTATGAACAGTGTTGCACGTTTTCGCTGATTTATCTTTCCTGACATAACAACCACACTTCACTTCGTTACTTCCCTCTTAGAGTCAGAAAGGAAAATCCGATGAAACAACGTCAGTTGGGTAAAAACGGTCCGATGGTGTCTGCACTGGGACTGGGTTGCATGGGCATGAGCGATTTCTATACCACGGGTCTGGATGATAAAGAATCGATGGTAACGCTGGAGCGTGCGCACGAAATGGGCGTCACGATGTTTGATACCGCCGATGTTTACGGGCCGTATACCAATGAGGAACTGCTCGGGCGCTTTCTGAAAGGGCGTCGCAATCAGGTCTTTTTAGCCACCAAATTCGGTATTGTACGCGACCCGGCTAACCCACAGGCGCGCGGGACCAACGGTCACCCTGATTATGTCCGCAAGTCGGTAGAGGGTAGCCTGAAGCGTCTGGGCACCGAGGTTATCGACCTTTATTATCAACACCGTCCGGATCCCAACGTGCCGGTTGAAGACACCATGGGCGCGCTGTCCGATCTGGTGCGTGAAGGGAAGATCCGTTATATCGGGCTGAGCGAAGTGCCGGTGAGTATTCTGGAAAGGGCGCATAAAGTTCATCCGGTCACCGCGTTGCAGACAGAATATTCACTCTGGTCGCGGGATGTGGAAGCCGATATTTTACCGGCGTGTGAACGCCTTGGGATCGGTTTTGTGCCTTACAGCCCGCTGGGTCGTGGGTTCCTGACCGGACAAATCCGTTCAGTGGATGATCTGGATGCAGATGATTACCGTCGTGAAAGTCCGCGTTTTCAGGGCGAAAACTTCGCGAAGAATCTGCAACTGGCGGAAAAAATCGGGGAACTGGCGCAGGAAAAAGGCGTGAAACCGTCGCAGCTGGCGCTGGCATGGGTACTTTCACGTGGCGACAACATGGTGCCGATCCCTGGCACCAAGCGTCGTCATTATCTTGAGGAAAACATCGCCGCGCTTGATGTCTCCCTGAGTGAAGCCGAAATCGCGGCGATCGAAGCAGTGTTTCCTTTCCGCGTGGCAGCGGGTGACCGCTACAACGCAGAAATGATGCGTATCCTCAGCGTCTGACTGATTAACGTTTTTTCTTTTTCAAATCGCGCGGCGGACGGCCACGGACGGCTTTATAAACCTTAAAGCGGCCGTTCTGTGCCAGCACTTCATGGCTGCCAAAAGCATCATCGAGCAGGGCGGCATACGGCAGGAAGGCGTTAGCCACAATGCGCAGTTCACCGCCAATGTTCAGATGGCCCACTGCGCCACGGATCAGCTGCTCAGCCGCTGTCAGGCTGGTTTGCAGACCTTCATGGAATGGTGGGTTGGAGATGATCATGTCAAAACGACCGGCAATGTCGGAATAGACGTTGCTGGCGATCACTTCGCCCGGCAGGTCGTTCGCCGCCAGTGTGGCGCGGCTGGCTTCTATAGCGGCAGCGCTCACATCACTGAGCGTGACTTTCATCTTCGGCGAGTACATGGCCAGTACCGAAGCCAGCACGCCGGAACCGCAAGCCACATCCAGCACTTTGCCTTTCACCGGTTCTTCAAACGTGTTGATCAGCAGCAGGCTTCCGCTGTCCAGGCCTTCACGGCTGAATACGCCCGGCAGGGTTTTAATGGTCACTTCTTCGACCATGTACTGATCCCACCAGCCGTCGGCATCAAATTCAGGCTGTTTTTCCAGGCGACCATGATACAAACCGCAACGACGCGCGCTGTCGATTTTGCTCAGTTCACACAGACCTTCCAGCGTGGTTTCAGCGCTGCGTACGCCACTGCGGTTTTCACCAATGACAAACACGTCAAGGCCGACCGGCAACTGTGAAAGTAAGTTGAACAGCTGGAATTTCGCTTCCAGTTTGCTTTTCGGCCAGTAATACACCAGCACATCGCAAGGCGCGATAAGCTCAGCGTCAGCCAGTAAACCGAACTGAACGTTTTCGCCCAGACTTTTGCTGAGCATCTGCCAGTGATGATACATATTGGTGTGAACGCGGACTTCTTCGGCGTCAATTTCAGCTGGCAGATTGTCTTGTAAGTCGCCGGCGAACAATACGCGGCGGCCTTCGAATTCTTCGCTATGGCGCAGTATGACTTCGCTGGCCGGAGTTAATGCAGACATCAGGGTGAGGCTCCTCAGGAATGAACGCGGGATTATATACTCTTCGCCTCTGATTGAGTAATCGAGCTTTATTGGCGCATATTCGCTGTGTTTGCTAGCATAGCCGGGCTTTTCGCACTTCAACCGGCAGGAAACAGGCATGGCATCCAGACGAGACACACTGTTACAGCAACTGGGGATCACCCAGTGGACGCTGCGCCGGCCCGCGGTTTTACTGGGCGAAGTGGCGGTCAGCCTGCCTGCGGACACTAAACTGCTGATTGTGGCAGATGTTCCTCCTGCGGAAGATGACCCGCTGGTCACCGATGTTTTACGCAGTCTGGCACTGGGTGCTCATCAGGTTTATCGCCTGACGCCGGAACAGGTCGCCATGTTGCCTGAAGATACCCGCTGCAATGTCTGGCGACTGGGGTTAAGCGAA
>Ga0308167_1000365_pt1 | contig 86473 bp, 74 predicted proteins | sample PhyCR1_2_FD_202138 | JGI IMG/M metagenome (GOLD analysis project Ga0308167, IMG submission 202138) | Phyllosphere microbial communities from UC Gill Tract Community Farm, Albany, California, United States - DLSLRC.R1 | ecosystem: Host-associated > Plants > Phyllosphere > Unclassified | place...
GATTATCAACAATAAATATACGAAATTAAACTCTAAAATACAAGTTAAAAAACTGATAATCAAATAATTAAAATACTTTTACCTATGGAACAAAAAAGCCGGAAGAAAAATCTTCCGACCATGACTAGGTATAATGCCGGGTTTTTGTATTGTAATCAAAGAAATTTTAAGTCAAAACTAGAATCCATTACAAAATATGCCGATCAGGCAAACATTTTGACGATCTGAAAATAAAAATTGACGTTTGATTTTTATTTTCCGAGGGATTGTACAGTTTTTACAGACGATATTGTTGATTTAATCTCTTGTATTCAATGTATAATCCGGCAGGAATCTTGGTAAAATATTTGGGTTTAATCTCTAATAAATAGGCTGAGATTCTTTAACTCTCACACAAACCTTCAAGGTTTTTAAAACCTTGAAGGTTTAGAACTTTACCCATCATCACTTGTGAAAAATCTGTGTCATATAAGGGAAATAATATATTTTTAAATTCTCGAAACGGCTTCTCAACTTTTATAACTGATCCCAAAACTCCGCAGATATTGATTTCTTTGACTTGGCTAATATATTGATCAGTCTGAAAATTTTAGTTATAATAAATGGGACAAAATCAGAGCTTATCATGCTTGTTCTTTATGTTATTTTTAAATTTTTTGTTAAATAATGTAAGGGTTGCTACACTTTATATCGTTAAAATATCCTATTCACCAATCTGTTTTTTGAGGCCATTTTATTTTTAATTTATACTAAAATTACGGAAAAAGAGAAAATTTTACATCTGAAAAACAAAATGTGATTTCTGAATTTTCATAAAATATTTAATATATTTAAATAGTGTATGGCTAAGTTGGAATATCTTTGATTTTTTTATAAATTTTATTTGTTTTATATCCCAGGGTTGTGTTATATTTACAAAGTGAAAATTATTAATCTCATCAAATTACTTAAAAATTACCAACCTAAAACAGAGTACTATGAAACAACACAAAAAGATCTTATTTGGACTATTGATTTCAACGGTTATCATATCGTGTAATACTTCCGATGACAGCGTAGAAGAAACAATGCTGCCAGAACAACAAAAACTATCGGCATTGCTGGTTCCGCCTGCAGAAGATATTCCGGCTTTTTTTCAAAATACACAAATGTGTAAAGATGTCTATCTTCCGGGAGAGGATCCGGCTTCGGGATCTGCCTCAAAAGGAGCTGTTATTAAAAATAAAAAGTGGACGAACGGCAGTGTTGTTACAGTAAGTCTGAACGGGGGGACCGCTTACGTCCGTAATAAAGTGATGCAGTATGCTAACCAATGGTCACAGTATGCCAATATCACTTTTAACTTTATCACGAGTGGGACGGCACAGATTCGTGTTACTTTTACACCCAATGCAGGATCCTACTCCTATCTGGGAACAGACGCTCTGAGCATACCTTCTAATCAGGAAACAATGAATTTTGGCTGGTTTAATGACTCGACAAGTGACTCTGAGTTTAGCAGAACGACTATTCATGAATTTGGACACGCACTGGGAATGATACACGAGCACCAGCATCCTTTGGCTGCTATTCCGTGGGATAAGCCAAAAGTATATGCCTATTATGCGGGTTATCCAAATTACTGGTCTCAGGCTCAGGTAGATAATAATCTTTTTGCAAAATATTCAACGTCACAAACACAATACAGTGCTTATGATAAGTTGTCTATTATGCATTACAGTATCAGTTCAACGCTTACAACTAATGGTTTCAGTGTTGGCAATAATACGGTCTTATCTGCTACAGACAAACAATTTATCGCAACGGTATACCCGAAGTAAGGAATATTGTTCATATTAATTTAAAATCTACCTATCTCAGGGTAGATTTTTTTTATGAAATTTAAAGTAGGAGTAAAAGTGGCTTGCACGATTGGAATTTAGATGTAAACTTTTCTCTGTTTATTTTTCTTTCGGAATAGGCATTCCTGTTTTAGGATCTATAGTGTAATTTTTGAAAAAGTTTTCAATTGTTTCAGGTTTGCCAGTTCTGGGATCCACGCCATATCTTAGAATAAACTCATCTACTGTACCGGGCTCTCCCATGTTACCCCTAAAAAGAGGCTTAGGATCTGCATTATATTGGTCCCACCATTCCTTTTCTTTTTTCTTCTCTTCGTCGGTCATTAAAGCCCGCTTTTTTGTTTTTTCTTTCTCATATATTTTCCTCTCGAATTGAGCTATTTGATCTTTGTGGTCTTCTGATAATAAATCATAAATAGCTTCTCCTGTTTCTCCATCTTTTTGATACAAAAGGACTTTTTGTAGCAAAACATTGTCGAAGATCTCTGGTAAATTGTTGAAATCTACATAAGGTAGTTTAGAATTTCTTTCTTTTCTATATCTTTCAGCCTCTTCAGAATCATTAAAAGCAACATATTGCTCTTGCTGATGTGGTTTTAGAATATTAAACACTTCGTCAAAAATAAAATTGTTCAAATCTTCGATATTTAATAGCAGTTTTAAATTGAACTTAGGCAATTGATCATTACCATGGTTAAAATAATTTATTGCTGTTATCATAAATTTTATTTTAGTGGTTTAAGTAGTTCTTGAAATTCAACTTCATAATACTTTATTTCGTTAATGGTTTCAATGTGTTTTGGGGTGGATGTTTGAAGAAAATAGCCTTCATTCATAACAACTTCTTCCTGTACCATTGTAGAAGGAGGGTTTGCATCAGAATGTCTTTCTTTTCTGAAATTCTTATTCTAATCTAACAGGTTAACAATATAATTACTCCTCTCAGATAATACATATTGCTTTATTTATATCAAACAAGCGTTTTGTTACTTCATATAATGCCAAATGCCTTCTAAAAATAACATATATCTTCCGGATTGATATTCCCCATATGAAAATAGATATATGACATCATTATTTTTTAGATAATGAATTTCTAATTCTTCTTCAGATACATATTTTTCAATAAAACTATTTTTTAAAGTAAATTCATTTTCTCTGACAATTGTATCAAAACTTTCATCACCTATTTCTTTTTTTAAATCTCTTAGTGGGTTATTGTAAAAATCAATTAATTTGATTTTCTGATTTTCAATTTCAAAAACTTCTTGTAAACAGTTTGTTTCATCGCCGTCAAATAATTTTTGTTTAATTATTTTGTTTTTTTTGATCATATTTAATTAGTTTATCGTTTATATATCCCTTCTTTTATTTAATTAATTTTCAAAATTGTATTTTTTTTAATCAATATTGAAAGGGATCATATCTGATTTTGTACCAAGATATTCTATTTGAAAGTAATAGGTTTCATCCTTTTTAACATTAAAATTGGCTCCTTTAAATTCAAGAAATAGGTCATTCTCTATTTCTTCAAGCTTCGTTTTAAGAATAACCTGAGTGGATTCTCCTATTTCAATTGAAGTTAGACTGGTGACATTATTGATGGGGGTCATATAGCTGACTCCCTTATTCAATCTATTCTTGTTTTTATCATATAAATGAATTGTTTCTCTTGCAAGCCCACCCGTATTATTAGAAAGGTTGAGCTTTAAAGTTTCTTCGGATATATTAAATATATTTATATAGAACAAGAGTGATTCTCCATTCTTTTCTATATTAGCGGTTATTTTAATTTTAGTCATATTGATTGTCACTACATAAAAAACGAGGCTATCCCAAAATTGAGGTAGCCTCGTTGCAAGTTATTTATAAAGTATTAATTACTTTTTGTGTAAAGAAATTATTCATTCTTTTCTTTCGGAATAGGCATTCCTGTTTTAGGATCTATAGTGTAATTTTTGAAAAAGTTTTCAATTGTTTCAGTTTGCTAGTTCTGGGATCCACGCCATATCTTAGAATATACTCATCTACTGTACCAGCTTCAAATATATTACCACAAAACTCTTTTGGATCATTAAATCCTATTGAAGATTCATCTTCTTTTTTTCTTTCCTTTTCGGTTAGGGAATCTCTTCTTTTTGCTTCTCTTTCGTCTCGCATTTTCCACTCAAGCTGACTTAGTTGGGTCTTATGGTTTTCTGATAAAGCATCAAATACCGCCCTTCTTACTTCCCCATCTTTTTGATACATCATTACTTTTTTTAATAAAGCATCATCTAACACCTCGGGTAAATTATCAAAATCTACATAAGGCAGTATTTTATTTCTCTCTTTTTGATACTGTTCAGCCTCATAAGACGATTTATAAGCAAGATACTACTCTTGCTGATGAGTTTTGAGACTGTTGAATACTTCATCAAAAATAATGTTGTTTAAATCTTCTATATTTAAAAGCAATTTTAAATCAAACTCGTCTATCTCGTTTTGAATGTGGGTAAAATCATATAGCGAAAATCATTTTTTTTATTTTTAGTTTTCTTCCAAATTTTGAATATCATTGTCCTTCATAAATTGATATAAGAGCGATAGATAATTATATATTTCATCATTGGAAAATTTTAAATTTTTAAAAATAGGTGAAATGCTTTTAAAATTATAGTCGGAATTATTCATTGCCCACTCTAATATATTAAATTGGCTTCTTCTTTCATCTAAATTATAATCACGACAAAAGAGTGCAACATCTTGTTGATCATATTTTATATCTTCAATTTTTGAAATTGTGTTTAGTCTATACATTATTATTATAAGTTCTTTTTTCATAATTTTAATTTTAAAAACCAGTAATTTTAATTTTATTAGTATTTATTCCTCTTAATTTTAATTCATTTATGACTTGTGAATTCAATTCTTGGCTTGGTTGGTAATGCCCACTTCTATTACTTATTTCAGTAACAATTCCTTTTCCGTATAAAAAAGGCTGCCCGAAAACGTTTGGACAGCCTTTCTGAATTTTATTCTAATGTGTTAATTCTTCAATTTTTAAAATAAGTTGTTTTAATGAACGTGTTTTAAATTCTACAATAGGATTAAACCAATCACAATCTCCATCTTTTATTGGAAACATTTGAAGTAAAAATTCTCCATTAATGTCTATATCTGGAGACCATCCTATATCTATTAAAAATTGTCTTTCTTTAGATTCTATTTGAACTAAATCTTGAGTAAAACCTAAAATTGCGTATTCTAATTCTTTTGGTGTTAAATTATTTTCTTCCGGATCTAACATAGATAAGGAATTATAAATTATCGTCCAATTTTTTCCTACTGTTATTTTCATGCTAAAGTTTTATATATTGTGCTAATCTAATTGTATTTATTGGATGACTATGATGAAATCCTGAGGAAATTTCTGCCCTGATCCATTGTGTTGCTATTCCGTTATCATAACCTACTATTCTATCATATTTGTAAAAAAAATATATTACATTTTTCCCCGAATCTTTAAATTCATACACAATTCCCTTTTGCAAGGCTAATTTTTCTAAAGCATTAATATTAATATCTGGTAAATATTGCGCATAACCTCCATTTTTTGAAAATTTAATAGCATCATTCTCTATTCTAGCTTTCTTATGTTTTAAATATTTACCTGGCTCAGCATTAGCAACTTCAGTTCTATGAATTTTTCTGTCTCTAAAACGATTGAAATTTACACTTTTTTCATTAAAATCAGGATATGAATGTCCTTTTTTTCCTTTATTGAATGCTTCTTTAAGAATTTTTAACTCTTCGTCAGTAAGATTATCTATACTTTTAATTATCTTATTAAGTTTTAATTCTAATAAAAATTTTTCAAAAGTAGTAATGCCTCTTTGAAAACCAATTTTTGCCAAGTGTATTAATTCAGGTAATGCAGATAAATTTTGCCCTATATTAGGTGTATTACTAACCTTAAGAAATTCTCTGGATGCAGTTTGAAATTCTATTTTTAGGGCTGCCTGTTTTACAATATTAGCTTGTATTTTGTCATCAAGCCCTTCAATTTTTGTTAAATCACTTTTCAGTTTATCCAATGCCTTTGCTGCATCTTCAGCTTCATTAAAAGCTTTACCAGCTGCTGCAATTGGTTCTGCTGATTTTAAAACTTTTGCTAATGCTGCTGCATCTAATCCAGTTCCTGCAATAGCAACGACTACCCAAAACATACTAGGGTCATCTTCAGAAATATTTACTTTATAAGCAGCAAGCTGAGTGCGATAGACTTCTATTTCTTCATAAGTTAAATAAGCACTTAAAGCAAAGTTTCCGGCAGCTAATAATACGGCTACTGTTCCCGTACCAAAAGATAGTAGGCCTAATGCAACTGCTAAAACACCGATTAATAATCCCTCTATAATGTGTTTTTTACTTTCGTTATCTTCTTTATCAGCTATTATTAAATCAAAAATACTATTTTTGATTACCCCCTGCTGCTCTTTTGATTTTTGAAGCAAATCTTCAAAACCATAGATAGAAAGACCCTGATCAGAATATAAATTTGCAATGATTTTGGTTATATTTACTTCTTGTTCACTGATATAGTCTTGCAAGAAACCATGAAGTTCCTGTTTTGTTTCAATATCAGCAAAACTTTTTTTATCAAAACCATTATCTTTAACTAGAGGAATTATAGATGATAATCCTTTTATTGCTTCATTACCTTTTTCTTTTTCATTAGCAGAAGTTACCTCCATTTTAGCTCTAAATTTCTTGTCTTCTGAGTTAGAGAATTTATCAAAAAAAAGAGGAGTTGACTTTTTAGATTTTTCATAACTTTCTTTAGCTTTCGATGCTTTTATTTTGTTTAATAAATTTGTTAAGAAAGTATCCTCAAGTAACTTCTTTTTGCCTTCAAAAAGAAGATGCTTGTATTTCATTAGTGCATTTTCTGCAATTTGAACAGTTTCTTTACGGAAAGAAAATTCATATCTATGTATAAAACTTCTAAATTCATCAATACCACCCAAGAAACCATTTGTAATTAAATCGTTAGTAAGCTTTTTCTTAGCAGGCTCATAGTCATTATTTTTATTCGTTACAGGAATATTAGCACTGGACGTAAATGTTATTTCTGGAGACATTTTCGTAAAAGCTATATATTGTTGATATAATTCCTCTAAGCCATAAAGCTTAGTTTTAACGGTCTCTAATTCATCATTGCTTTTAATACTTTGATTGCGATTTTCAATGTATGCTTTGAGCGATTCTTCAATAACTTTCAAATCAGTCGTTTGATCCGAGATTTTACTCTTGTAGTCCTCAATCTCATCATCCGATAATTGTTTTAGAAGATCCAGGATTTGCTTGTTTTGAGTATAATCATTATTACTTGTAATATCTCTGATAAACTGTTTTTTAACAGGCGATAAAGCTTCAATTTCTTCTACCGATAATTCTTTGTTCTTTTTTAAACGCTCTTTAACGAATGTTCTTAATTGAGTAGTACTTGGTTTGCCGGAAGCTTTTGTATTATACATCTCTTCCCACTCTTGGTCTGTAATTCCCAGATGCTTTTTTAGAGTAGAGATGGAAACACTACAGGAGGTTTCTTTCCCGATATAAGTTTTGTAGGAATATTCACCAATATCCCATTGAGCATCTGTAATTCTTCCAAAAACTTCGATATCCAAATATTCAAAAAATTCTTGGTTACTTTTGATACTCATTGGAACAATTCCTACGCTTATCTGCACCTTATGGTCAGGAGGGGTAGAAGCAGGGACTATAGAAGTCGCTTTTTCCTGAGAAGATTTTTCTGTACTTTTATTTTCGCTAAATTTCCCTAAAGCTCCATCCATTCTCAATAAAGTTTCCTTATCAAAAATCCCAGATTTCTGAAGTCCATTATCACTTTGAAAACCCATCAATGCAACCTTGGTTTTATCCGTAAAAACAGTACTATTTTCAGGGGCTTTATAGCTTAATTTATTGAGTGCGTTATTAAGCGTCAACACATGCAATCCACTGTTAGAAAACTTTATAACGGATAAACCTTTTTCTACTTTATTAAATGCCCTTGTTTTAAAAGGAGCGTATGTTATTTGGGTAACTTCTGTTTTTGCAAGGGAGATTTTAGCATCCTGACTGCTTATGGGGAGATATTGTTCTTCAATATTATCAATGGTTTCTGCTTCAAACCTATTGGCTCTCGGCGCAAATGTTTTATGATGTCTGCTCATGTTCTTGGTTATTAGTTGAATTCATTTTTTACTTACTATTTATTTTGATTTTTGAACAAACGGACTGAGGCGAGACTGATTTTTTCCAAAAGCCTTTTCATTTTCTATCGTTAAATAAGTGCTTAATAATGAATGAGTAATAGTCATTTCATTAAGATCATGCAATGCCATCGTTACATTTTTCATAATGTTGCGGATGTTGGCACCTGTGTAAGAATATTCTTTAGCTAAATGTTTTAAAAGTTCATCACTTTCAAAGGTTATATTTTTAGGTAAATAATGCTCCCAAAGCGATTCTCTGGTTGCTTCCGTTGGTCGAATTACATTGATGGAAACATCAATACGGCGCTTAAAAGCATCATCCATATTATTCTCGAAATTGGAGGCAAGGATGGTTAGTCCATCAAATTTTTCTATTCTTTGCAATAAATATGAAACTTCCTGATTAGCATATCGATCATGAGCATCTTTTACATCAGAACGTTTTCCGAATAAAGCATCTGCTTCATCAAAAAACAACATACAATTTTTGCCCTGTAACCTATTGAATAATACCTCAAGATTTTTTTCTGTTTCACCAATGTATTTGCTGACCACTTGTGAAAGGTCTACATGATACATATCAATACCAAACGAATTAGCCAAAATTCCGGCCAACATCGTTTTTCCTGTTCCGGGAGCCCCATAAAATAATGCAATAAATCCGGGTTTAAAACTATGCTCACTCTTTTTAAAGAAACCATTTTCCAATGCTTTTATATAGTAGCCGATGGGTTTTATTTGCTCTCTGACGTTATTTTCTAAAATAATGTCATCCATCGTGAGATCAGATTTGTAAATCCTTCCCGGAAAGTAAGAACCGTGATCTAATTGAGGTTTTTGACCTGTTAAAAAGTAATTTAAATACGCCGTGTCCAATTCAATTTTTCCATGAATAAATTCGGCTGAGGATCGGTTATAAATAATGTCATTTTTTAGTAAAACACTTCCATTTATCAATTGCGAACTGTAATGCGACCATAATGATAAATCCTTACCTGCAAGCAAAAAAAGTGCAGTCTGGAAAGTCGGCTTAAAACTGCGATTAACTTTCTTGTATTCACCACCTGCTTCAATCGCAAAAGCACTGCTGGTTTCCTCTATTTGTACAAATGTTTTTAAGATAGAAGGATAATGAGCCGAAGCAATCCCCAATGCCAGAATTACTCGGTCTATCTCGCTAATTTGATATGTATTAACGGTAATCGAGTAGGGTGATTCATCATCTAAGCTGGGTATTTCAGGTATTTCGTAAGCAATTTTCAAATCAATCTCATCTTCAGAAAATAATTCCTGGCAACGTATTTCAATAAGTGAGTGCAGCCATTTCATTTCTTCATTTAAAGAATCATGATTAGTATGATTGACTTGAAACGAATGATTAATTTCTTCAGTCTTTTCATTAATTTTTGTGATGATTAGTGATTTTTCAAGGTTAATAGGGGATTTCATAATTTTATTTTGATTTAATTGTGTTAAAATGATAGTATTGCTGATTTAAACTTATTTTCGAATATTTAGAAAATAGAAAATGAATATCCGTTTACGAGTATGAATTTTTCGCGCCACGGAGCTTGTTAGGACCAAGACTTCAGAATTTATCCTGTAAAATATCGTGGACTTTGCGATATGATAATAGAAGTGTCACTGATTCAGATTAATATATTGCTGTATTTTGAGATCAGAAGATCATCATATTCGAAAAAGATTTTGACGAATGGATATATCACAATAAGTCCTGTTTTTTTTAAATATATCGCGCATCCTTTTTGGTTACAACGCTTCTGATCTGATGCATTTTTTTGATGAATCACCTCCTGCCAATCATTTTCATTATCAGTTTTGATCTCCGAATTAATTTTGATGTTTCGATTAAAATTTATCCATTAAAGAGAAACTCTATTCTTTAATTAAGCTCTACCTTTTTTATGATTGTGATTTTTTGAAATGAGTTCTGATAATTGATTGCTTTTCTAAATTTTTTAACTTCATATAATGACTATTTAATTTATTAGGATCAAAATTAGATCAACAAGAGATATTTTACGAATTATCAGGCCCCTCTATTCTGTCTTTGCAGTATAAGATGAATTATTTGCTGATGAGGCAGATTGATAATCTTTTTAAAAATGTTCATCTAAAAAACGGTATTTCAATAACAAAAAATGAGTTTTTTTAATCTTAAAATTAAAACCATTAATATCCAAAAGATCTCTTGAAGATAAAAATTCATCACCCTCTCAAATTCTTTATATTTCTCTACAGACATTATGTTTTATCTAACGTAAGCTGTCGAAAAATATCTACAAAATCTCCGAAATAAATCGACAAAATTTTTGGCACGCTGGCGTATATATTGATGATTCTATCATAACAAGATGAAAAAAACAAAATCATTGGTTTTGACACAACATAAATGATTTACTATTAAAAAAGTGATTTGGTGTATAAAAACACAAATGATGATTCAATACACAACCCTCAAGAAAGATGAAAAATTAAACCTCCGAAATTTCGGAGGTTTTTTCATTACAGTCAAATGGATGGAGTTATAAACCTTGAAGGTTTGTATGAGAGGTTTCTTCAGCTTAAAATATTCTGGTAGAAATTTCAGCCCATTTATTGGAGATTTAACGTAGAATACTTTGTCCATATTCTTCCGGCTGACAGATTAATGCATGAGGTGAAGTCAGCAGTATTATCTTTGAAAATCTGTGTAATCCGTGGGAAATAAAAATTCATTACCCTTTTAAATTCTTTATATTTCTTTACAGACATCATGTTTTATCCAACGTAAGTTGTCGAAAAATATCTACAAAATCTCCGAAATAAATCGACAAAATTTTTGGCACGCTGGCGTATATATTGATGAATCTATTATAACAAGATGAAAAAAACAAAATCATTGGTTTTGACACAACATAAATGATTTACTATTAAAAAAGTGATTTGGTGTAAAAAAACACAAATGATGAAAAAGAATTATTTCAATACACAACATTCTAAAGATGAAAAATTAAACCTCCGAAATTTCGGAGGTTTTTATCATTACAGTCAAATGGATGGAGTTCTAAACCTTCAAGGTTTGTTTGAGCATTTTATTTAGCTTAAAAATCAAACTTTTAAAATGAGTTTTATAAGAATGTTTAAATTTTAATGGTTCATTTTAACGCAAAATTTTATTTTAACTATAAAAAATATTCAAGTGAGCACATAAGAATCAACCAATTGATTTGATTAAGCGTATATTCAAGCTTCGCGAAGCAATTCATTGGTGCTTGCCTTCTAAGAATCAGTAGAAAACAAATAAAATCTTTGCGTTAAAAAAACATTGAATTTTTTACAATGTAACAGGTTATAAGCTAAAATATTTTTTAATTATAATTTTAAATAGATTCTAAGACCTTAACGAAAATTTTAAAGTCAAATATATATATATTGAGTAAATCTTTGGAAGGTATTTGTGTGAATCAGAATATTTCTATCTTTACTTTCTTAATGTATTTATCTATGGAATCTAATAAAATGACAGAACCCGTTGTTTCGGTTGATGCTGAAAAAAATGAAGTGGTGGGCGCTTTATCAGCTTTTGATATCATAGATCTTAAACCCGAAGAAAGTTCAAGAATTCTGGATTTTGATTATAGTCGGAAGAGTTTCTATACAGTAACCTTATTGCGTGGAAATTATAATCTTGAGTTTGAAGATAAGAATATAGAAGTTGAAGGTCATACCTTGTTATTGACAAGTTCTAAAATTCCTTTTGGCATTCGCCCGAAAGATAGGGCTGAAGGAATGAGTTGTATTTTTAAAGAAGACTTTATCACTAAGAATAATAGTGGTTATCGTCTCTTGGAATTTCCTATCTACAAGCCCGGCCAGCAGAATATCTATTCACTCACAGAAATGCAGGCCATGCAGTTTATTGATATTTTTAAAAAGATGTTTATTGAAAAACAATCGGGAAGCGATTTCAAAGACGCTTTGCAAAGGAATTATCTGATCGAATTGATATTGAATGCCCAAAAACTGAATCCGGTAAATTCCTACATCAAGAAAAATAACACAACTGAAGAAATAGCCTGTTCTTTCATCAGATTGCTGGAATCACAATTTCCTATCGACAATCCGCAAGATATCATCAAACTAAAAACTGCCGGTGAATTTGCCGAACATTTATCACTGCATCCCAATTATTTGAACCGACAGGTGAAAATTTCAAAAGGAAGAACTGTCAGCGATATTATCAGTGCCAGAATAGGGCAGGAGGCTAAAATCCTCCTAAAATTGACCAATTGGAACATCGCACAGATCTCAAATTCTTTAGGTTTTGAAGAAGCTTCCCATTTCAATACATTTTTCAAAAAGCATACAAAAGTGTCTCCAACCGATTACAGAAAACTTAAAAAAGACCAGCCTTAAAATAAACTTTGGAAGTAAAAGTTTGATTTTGACAAGGATTGGTTTTAATTCCGCTATATCCTGTACGCCGATTACTGCGACCTTTGTCCTATAATTTAAAATAAATTAAAAATGACAAAAATAGCATTGGTTACAGGTGGTAACAAAGGAATCGGATATGAAACCGTAAGACAGCTTGCAGAAAAGGGCATCAAAGTTCTTTTAGGTGCAAGAAATGAGCAGGAAGGTCGAAATGCAGAAGAAATCCTGCGAGGCGAGTCTTTGGATGTAACCTTCATCAAATTAGACATCAGTGATTCTAAGGATATTGAAAATGTCAAAAATTATATAGAAAATGAATTTGGCAAATTAGATATTCTGATCAATAACGCGGCAGTGTTTTTGGACAGTGCGTGGTTCGGTAATAATGTGGAATCGGTACCGATGAAAACACTTCGAGACACATTTGATATCAACTATTTTGGAACCGTAGAACTTACTCAGGTATTGTTGCCACTGATCAAAAAAAGTGAAGCAGGACGTATCGTGAATATCAGCAGCGTTTCAGGATCGTTTGGTGTTCATCTGGACGAGAATCATTGGTTGTATCAATTGAAACCTTATGCTTACAGTGCGTCAAAAACAGCCTTGAACCAGTTTACCGTTTTTCTTGCCAACGCTTTAAAGGAGACGAACATTAAAGTTAATGCCGCAAACCCGGGATGGGTACAAACTTCAATCGGTTCTAACGAAGCTCCATTAACGCCTGCTCAAGGAGCTGAGACAGGTGTAGCTTTGGCATTGCTTGATGAAAACGGACCTTCCGGAACTTTCTCTCAATCAGGCGAACTTTTACCTTGGTAAAAAATCAGACTAAAATAACCTGAATTCGGGATGACAGATTTTTCTATGTAATTGATTATGGAAGCTGGAGGATGGAAGCTGAAGGTTATGAAAAGTCATAAAAATCGAAATTCTGACTTGTTTCTTGGAATTTTGTGAGCTTCCAGCCTCACTCTTTCAGTTTCCAGCTACATTGTTATCCCGAACTTAGGTTAAAGTCGAAGACAATGAAAACTAAATTGAAAATGTTTGAAAATGTTTTGGTGATATTATTGGTAGTGGTTAATGTATTTAATATTATAAAACCATATTTATAAATGTCTTACACTCTTTTTTTCTGAAAATTAATTTTCAGCGACCTCGTTAAAAGCAGTGGTTTTTATTACTGACTCAAAACGATAAAGCTTATCTATTTACAATAGTTCAAAATCACAGACTTTGCATAGTGGAATAGACTTAGTATGTACAGATATAATTTTTTTATTGTTCAGTTTCTAAATTATGAATAAAGTCTACAGTGATTAGCTCATAATTGAAATTGTAAGACATCTCCGCTACAAACTTTTCAACTAAAATAACACCTAAACTGTTATTATATTCACCAATGATTAACTCTATCGTATAGGGCAAAAAATTCTGATTTTCGTATCTTTTAATAATTCTGATTGCTCCTATTGTAAATACATCATCTTTTTCTAATATATTCTTTTTTTCAGTTCCACTTATTTCATGACTTGATGTAATCTGATAATCATCACCTAAATAATTAAAAAGGTCTTTTTTTAATTTTTCTAAATTAAAGGAAGCCTCAATGTCTTTAAAAAAAATATCATACATTTTATTTACTCTTTTTTATGTAGTCTCTAAATACAACAGTCATAATCTCCTTTTGGCTTTTACCAGTTCCTACTGTAACTTTTTCATAATTACCTAAAAGTCTATAACCATACCATATATTCAACCTCGGATTAAAATACCTTGCCCCATAATAGTACAACCCTGTTTCACTATCCAGTTCCTTGGCATGATTATCATAAACTCCGGACATCTGCTCTGCCATGGTTTCTCCGAACGGTAAATTTAAGAAAAATTGCATAGGTTTTCCATACTGTTCCGTTACAAAGCTTGCTGTTCCGAGATGGTCGCCGTGCAGATAATATATATTGGGCTCGGCAGAGGCATTTTTAGATAATTCCATCTTGAGGTTTCTAAAAACCGAATAGAATAGTGTCTAATAAAGAGCTTTTAAAAAATAAATGTCATCAACTATATTGAGTTGATGACATTTTAAAGTGTATCCATAAACGAAGAAATATCGAAACAATTGGTTGAGGGTTTGGAAAGATGTTTACAATTTCAAAATATGAGTTTTAAAAAAAATGTTTGAAAATTTCAAAGGTAATTAAGACTTCATAAGTAATCGCGTCCTATCACTTTATTTTCTCAAAATCTCATATCATTAAACAAGGTTTCATAAATCAGAGTTGTTAAAAATTAAACAATTAAAAAGAGATCTCACAATGAGATCTCATACAATTAAAAAAGTTACATTTCATAATATTCTACTGCATTAGGGTCTTTCTTGGTGAAAAATTTAACCTGAATTTTTGTAATTATATAGTACATAACAGGTACAATAAATAAAGTCAGCAACATTGAGCTGGTAAGTCCGCCGATAATTACCCATGCCATTCCATTTTTTATTTCGGAACCTTCACCGCTTGCCAGTGCAATAGGAAGCATTCCAAAAACCATTGCTAAAGTTGTCATTAGGATTGGTCGAAGACGTTCTTTACCGGCTTCAATCAGAGCTTCTTTGACCTCATAACCTTCTGCACGGAGGTTGTTCGTAAAATCTACAATCAAAATACCGTTTTTGGAAACGAGGCCGAGAAGCATAATCATTCCGATGATTGAAAATACGTTAAGTGTTTCCATCGTTAAGGCCAACGCCAATAAGGCACCGACCAATGCAACAGGAATGGAAAACAGAACCACAAAAGGATAAACTAAACTTTCGTAAAGTGCAACCATCACCAGATAAACCAACAGAATAGCAGTTACCAAAGCAAGTCCCAGACTTTTAAATGCATCAGTCTGGTTTTTAACATCTCCGGCAGTTTCCAGTGTGATTCCTTCAGGTATTTTGATATTTTTAATTTTTTCTAAAATTTCATTTGAAACAGTTCCAACCGGCCTTCCAACAACACTTGCATTGATGGTGATCGAATTCAGCCTGTTTTTTCTTTGAAGCACTGTTTCTCCGAGCGTTAATTTCACATCAGCAAACTGGCTGAGAACAAACGACTGACCGTCAGAATTGGTAAACGATAAATTTCGGACATCGTCAATATTGTTTCTGCTGGATTGATCCAGACCTATTAAAATATCAAATTCATTGCCTTCCTGCTTAAATTTTCCAGTATCATCTCCACTGAACGCCTTTTGTAAAGCACTTCCGACCTGATTGGCATCGAGACCGTAAAAAACCATCTTATCTCTGTTCAGATCAATTGACACTTCTGTTTTTTGATCTTTCACGGAAAGTTCCACTGATTCTGCACCTGGAACTGTGGTGGCAATTTGTTTGATCTCTTCTGCCGTTTTTCGCAAGGCAGGAAGATCAATTCCTTTTACATTGATCTGAATGGGCGACGTTGCACCGTTTCCTGAAATTGAGGTAACACTTGCTGTTATAACCGCTCCAGGAATTTTTTCAGTCAGTTCCTTTTGGGCAATCACTCCGAATTCTTCAGAGGTTACAGCTCTTTCTTTTTTTAATTTAATAGTCAGCTGGGCGAGGTTTCCGTTATTAGAACTTCCTGCAACACTTCCGGACACAAACCCGACGCTTGAAAAAACAGTTTCCACATCAGGATGATTTAATAGATATTCTTCAGCCTGTTGTGTAAGCATATTCGTTTGATAAACAGAGGCAGACGGCGATAATTCCAAATCAATAATAAGTTCTCCTTTATCTGCCGCGGGAATAAAAGTTCCACCAATAAATCCTGCCGGAACTAAGGCAATTGAACCTATAATAAGCACTAAAATACCCATCAGAATATATCTTTTTTTGCGCAATGCCCAAGACAATCCGTTTCCGTAAGCCAATTTAATCTGATCAATAAAACCCTCAAATCCCAAATTAATTCTGCCCCACAAAGTTGAGTTGCTTAAATGTTCCAATTTCCCAAAACGGCTTGCAAGCATTGGTGTGATGGTAAATGAAACAAAAAGGCTCATTAATGTTGAAATCACGACAACCAAAGAAAATTCTTTTAAGATGGAACCAATCAAACCTCCGGATAATGCCAATGGTAAAAATACAACAACATCTACCAAAGTAATTGCCACGGCAGTAAAACCAATTTCATTTCGGCCTTCCAGCGCTGCTTTTCTTTTTTCTGAACCCATTTCAAGATGGCGGTAGATGTTTTCCAAAACAACAATCGAGTCATCCACCAAAATTCCTACGACCAAGGAAATAGCCATCAAACTCATCAGGTTTAGTGAAAAACCTAAAAAATACATCGCAATGAACGTCGGAATGATAGATGACGGAAGCGCTACCATCACAAAAAGTGAACTTCTGAAACTGTGAAGAAATGCAAGCATAACTATTCCGACAATAAATATTGCCAGCACAAGATCGATCATCACCGCATTTGCCGAAGCCATTGTATATTCGCTCTGATCAGAAGAAATATCAAATCTAATGCTCTGTCCTTTGTACTGATTTTCAATTTTTAAAAATTGCTCGCGAATGTTTTCACTTACTTCAACTGCATTGGCATCACTTTGCTTGATCACCTGAATTCCGACAGATGGTATTCCGTTGAAATGATTAATCGTAGTTGTTTTTGCTGTAGCATCAGAAATTGAAGCGATGTCACTAAGATAAACCACCCCGCCATCTTTCTTATTGGAAACAATGAGTTTTCGTATTTCATCAACAGATCCTACGTTGGCATCAAACTTAATTGAAAACTGCTGTTGAACCGTTTCGATACTTCCCGCAGGATAAGATTTATTGGCATTATTGATGGCCTGAACAATCTGAGTAATATCGAGATTGAAAGACTTAAGTTTATCCTGATCGAGATTTACCTGAATCTGTCGCTCGTCACCTCCGATGATATTGACCTGTCCGACTCCTTCTGTATTTTGAAGAATCGGAAGAATTTCCATATCAATAATCGTATATAAATCTTTTGAAGCCATCGAACCTGTAACTGCTGCACTGATCACGGGAATCTCTTCCAAATTGACCTTGCTTACGATTGGAGACTCGATGTTTTCCGGCAACTGATTCATCGTCTGTTCAACTTTACGCTGTACATCACGTTCTGCTTTATCGAGATCCGCATTGCTTTTCAAGCTGATGCTGATTTGAGCAATGCCTTCCTGTGAAGTCGCACTGATGACATCCAAACCTTCCAGAGAAGACAATGCATCTTCAAGTTTTTTGGTTACGTTAGTTTCAACTTCCGCTGCCGAAGCTCCCGGATAAAGGGCGTTTACACTTACCGTTTTAACCTCCATTTTGGGTAGGAGATTGTAATTTAAATTAAAGTAGCTCTGAGCACCAAACAAAATAAGAATCGTGAAAATAACGACAATTAAGAGCGGTCTTTTGATAGCAATTTCTGATATACTCATTACTTTGATTTGTTGTTTGTGATTTTAACAGAAGATTGGTTTTGCAGATTGATCTGTCCCGAAACCACGACAATATCTCCACGGGATAATCCTGAAAGAACTTCGATTCTATCGCCAAAGTCTCTGCCTGTACGGATTTCTTTTCTAATGGTTTTGTTATTTTGAACCACATAAACTGTAGGTTTCTGAGTGTTTTCAATCAAGGCTTCTCTTTTGACAGAAAGAATAGGCTGTATATCTTCAGCATTAAAATCCACGTAAACGAAAGAGCCTGATTTCAGTAAATTATTTTCAGGATTATTAATCGTAATCTCACATAAATAACTGTGCGTTTCATCGCCTTGAGGACTTACGTAGGTAACTTTTCCGTTAAACGTTTGGTCAGGGAAAACATCATTGGTAATTTTAGCAATATCGTTGGTCTTCACTTGATACACTTCTGATTCTGTAAGATAAACCTGAACTTTTACTTTGTTTAAATCTACAATTGTTGCGATTTCAGTACCGCTGTTGACGTAAAGGCCTTGTTCAACCTTTTTCTCAGTTACAATCCCGGAAATAGGAGCCAGGATTCTGGTATCGTTGATCTGCTGTCTCAGTTGGGATGTCTGAAATTTTGAATCGGTGTAATCTAATCTCAACTGATTTACTTTTTCTTTAGTCGTCGCCTTGCCTGCCAAAAGTTCAACGTAAGTATTGAGTTCATTCTGCAGTTTTTTTTCTTTAGCCAAAGCATTCTGCAAATCGATATTTATTTTCTGAGGATCCGTAACTGCCAAAACCTGACCTGCAGATACTTTTGTACCAAGATCAAAGTTGACACTACTGATATTTCCTGCGGAAGAAGCAATAGCAAGAGACTGTTTAAATGGCGAAATATTTCCAGTCTTTCTCAATGAGCTTGCTGGTGTAAAATTATTTACCGTATCTACAATCACCGGGATAACAAGTGTTTTCTTCTCGCCTCCTGCCTGACTTTTTTCGTTGATTTCTTTCTTGTTGCTGTACAGCCTTACCGATATCAAAACTACCAGTATCACTACTATACTCACAATAATTATTTTTGAGCGTTTCATCTTTTATTTTGTTTATTACTTTAAATTACTGTAGAAATTTTTGAGGGTTCCGTTGGCTTTTTCCAAATCAATCTTGGCAACATAGAGATCAACAATTGAATTGAGATAATTGTTTTGTGATTCCTTTAGAGAAGTTTGAGCGTTGAGCCATTCGGTCATATCGATAATACCTTTTGTATATTGCAAGTCTGTAATCCACATTACTTCCTTTGCCAGTTTGATGTTTTCAGATTCTTCATCAATGCTGGTTCTTGCCTGTTCGAGTTTGATTTTTGCATTTTCAGATTCCATACGGAACTTTGATTCATTGAGTTTTAAAGTCTCAGATGCATTGTCATATTTTAATTTTGACTGCTGAAGCTGTGACCTGCGACTGAATCCGTCGAAAATAGGCATACTCAATTTTACCCCAATGGAAGAAAAGTCTGCGATACTGCTGAACGACTGTCCTAAAGTATCACCGAAACCGGTTCCGCCGTATTTACCATAAACAGACAGAACAGGTAAATATCCTGCTTTAATCTTTTTATAGTCCATTTCCTGAATTTTCATATCAATCTCAGCGATCTGATAATCTGTTCTGTTTCCTGCATCAAACGGATTTTCATCTGCAGTTTCCAGTTCGTCAGTGATTTTTTCGTTAATGATGCTAATCTCTTCATCAATAGGATATCCCATTGAATTTTTAAGCTGATTGGTGCTGTTTGCAATATTCTTTTCGCAGAGACGAACCTGAGAAAGATTGTTGTTGTAATTAACTTTGATCTTATAGAGTTCTACTTCAGCTAAAACGCCTTTGTCAACCTGTAACTGAGCAATTCTGATCTGTTCTTTATAGATGGTATTATTATCGTTTAAAAACTCGTATTGTTGATTGTAAACCAAAATCTGGTAATAAGATGACGTGATGTTGTAAATCACTTCTTCATCATTGAGAACCGTATTTTTATTGGCTTTTTCAATATTGTATTTTCCTGTTTTTAAAGAAATTATCAGTGCCTGATCGTAAACTTTTTGATCCAGTTGGAGACTTCCGGTCGTTGAGAATTGCTTTGTAAAAGCTACACGAACATCTGTGTCACCAAGAAGTCCCGCAGGTATGATCTGTTCCTGAACTTTTAAATTATTATCAATACTCGCATTCAAAGCAACCGACGGAAGGTAGCCAGCCCGAACTTCTTTTTTCTCAGCAACGGCAATTCCTACCTCATTGTTTTTGATCTTTACGCTTCTGTGATTAACCAAACCATAATCGATGCAGTCTTTAAGATCTAAAGACTTTTGAGCGCTTAAATGGGAAAGGGCTAAAACTAAGAATACCCCCGAAATATATATTCTCATAATTTTGAATGAATGTTCAAAATTACTTTTGAGAACTAAAAATTATATATTTTTTGAAGGTGAAGTGGACAAAATCAGACTTGAATCAAAAAATGGAAGTTGCTAAGATTTTGAACTCATGAATTCAGCCAGACCAGAAATTTAGATACTTTTTCTTTACTTACTGAAACTTCGCGATGAAAAGGGAATGTGAAGATGATATTCAGCTTGCGATGAGCAGCCTGGGAAACTTCGGAGATGGAATCTTTATTAACGAGAAACTGTCGGTTGACTCTGAAAAAGAATTGATCGCCAAGATTTTCCATTTCATCCAGAGTTTGCTGAATAACGTAGGTTTTTTGTTTCAGAGTAATGATGTAGGTGATGTCATTTTCAATATAAATCAATGCGATATCATCCAATCTGACAGGAATAATCTGATGCCGAAACCTTACCATTAAAGTTAATGATTTTTTCTCCTGGTAGATTGACAGAGCATCATTTACAGCTTGATACTTTTTATACAGACTGCTGTGCAATGACTTTTTAAAGACATCAATTTTTTCTAAAGCTTTTTTTAGAGATTCCGTACTGAATGGTTTTAAAATGTAATCAATTCCATTGGCATTAAATGCCTGAAGTGCATACTCATCGTAAGCTGTACAAAATATAACAGGAACAGAAAGTTCAAAATTTTTAAAAATCTCAAAACTCAATCCATCACCCAGCTCAATATCGCTGAAGATTAAATCGTATTGGTGTTCTTCCGAAAAATATTCCAATGCTTCTTCCACAGAATTCAAAATCGCAATTACCTGCAAATCTGGTTGAATCTGCATTAAAGTTAATCGAAGGTCATGCGCCAACAGAATTTCATCTTCAATAATAATTACTCTCATTTTATTATTGATTTAGTTGGAACTTAACGATAAACTCTGAGCCTGAATTTTCAATAGACAAAGAATTTCCCGACCACAGCTGATACCGCTCTGAAATATTGGTCAATCCCGTTCCTATTGAATATTCTGAATACTTTTTTTTGTTGATAGAATTTTTTACAACCAGAAAATCATCAACTTTTTCAACCTCTATAATCAAAGGTTGCTTTAGTGAAAAATGATTGTGCTTTATGGCATTTTCTGCTAAAGGCTGTAATGAAAACGCAGGAATCTGCTTCTGTAAAAATACATCATCATTTACCTTAATCTCCCATTGAAGTGCATCGCCAAAACGCATCCTCTGAAGGTTTAAATAATTTTCAAGGATAGCCAGTTCTTCCTTTAAAGTTGCTGAAACAGCATGGGAGTCTGAGATAGAAGTACGCAAAAAATCTGCTAAAAGCACCAGATATTCTTCGCCCAAAGAATTATCCTGTTTGTATAAAACTTTCAGCGTACTCAACGAATTAAATAAAAAATGGGGATGAATCTGCTGTTTTAAGAGCAAATTTGCAGCCTCGGCACTTTTGGTTTTTAGATTGGCATTTTCAAGTTTAGTATTATTCCGGTCAATCTGTATGGTTACAAAATGATGAAACGTCATAATCAATGAAGTAAAAACCACACTTTCAATGAAAAAGACGAAGAGCAAAGAAGGCGTCAATAGCAAATTAATACTAAATCTGGTAACTGGAATGGAACTTATGAAGATGAGCACAAATAGAGCAAACCCAAAAAAATAACTTAAAGGATATCTGTAAAGTCTAAATTTAACAACATTGTCTGCAAAATGCACTTTACAAAATAAAAATATTCTGTACAGCACAAAACTGCAAACCATCATATAAATGAATGTTAGAAAAGATGATATTATAGTTAAAAGAATTGTAGAATCCGATAAAAGACTCAGAAAAGAGAATACCAATATACAGACGATACTGCTGACAATTAAATTACTGCCATAAATCTCTTTTCTACCGGTGTTTAAAAATTTATTTCTGAAGTTTTGCACTATAATCTATTTTCCAGATTTACAAAAGTAAGGTTTACGATGCGATTTGTAAACTTAAATAATTTTACTTTTTATTTTTAAATGGATTGTATGAGATTCCGATATTAAAATAAAATGTAGGGTCAGGCTTGGAGTCGAGTGTAAAGTCTCTGAAATTTGCCTGTTTGTCTAACAGTCGGGACGTGGGCGAATATCTTATTCCGCTTTTTAAGGAGGCGATAAAAGAATTTCCTAAACGGTGCTCATACATCACTCCGGAATTAATATCCATCTGGCTGAAGGTATACGCTCTGTCATTGTTGTACAAATAGAACATTGTTCCTCCTAGCTCAGTTCCGAGTGATAATCTGCCATAATCTTTCATATTTTTTCTCAGGTAAACCCATTTCGGCAGAATGGCATCAATGATTAAACCGTTGTTAAATTTATGCTCATAAGAGAAGGTCAGAAATGAAGGAACAATTGCATTTGGATCAATTAATCCAATAATTCCAACGGTCATTTTTGTTTTTGCATTGGCTTTTAAAACCATTGTTGCAGTTACCAAACCACGTATACGTTCAAAATTTTTCTCGCTTCCATCTACCGTTGCAGTTCCGGAATAGATCACGGTTTTATTAAAAAGTTTGGAGTAATAGGTTCCGGTAAGAGATGTGCTATGATAATGAAAATCTATCGTATGATCATTCAGTACACTGTTATTAAAAAAGTTTGTTCCGTCGACATTAACGGATACGTAATTATAATTCAATGTAGTGCTTAAAGCCCACTTTTTCTTTCTGATCAAATTAATTGTTGAACTTACTTTTGCTTGTGAAAGTTGGTTTACTTTGCTTTCGCCCATATCTTTTCCCAGATAATTTGATGAAATATTGTAAGGAAGACTGTTTGTATATTCAATATTGATCAATCTTGCCATCGGAAAACGATCGGTTACAGCCATCGCCACTTTTTTGGAGATTGCAGAATCCCTAACTTTCAAACTGTCCTTTTCCTGTCCAAAATAAAGGTTCACACAAAAAATAGGAATTGAGAAAACTAAACTTTTTGCTGAATATTGAATCTTCGAATGCATATATAAGTCATTATTTATGCTGCGAAAATAAGTGACTGTAATATTTTACCTACAAAATTTTACTGTGAAGTGGACAAAATGAGGGTTGAGTTATTATGAAGATTGTTTTTTTAAGATGATTCATTTGAATAAAGGAAAAATTGCCACTGTATTAGCAGAGAATAAAATTAAAACTCAATAATCATTTAGAGGTTTAACTGAAAGATTCAAAAGAGAAAGAGCAGATAATAAATTACCTGCTCTTCCTATATCATATGTGTTGACTAAATGAAGTTACGCTATCTTAACGTTAACTGCATTAACACCTTTGTTTCCATTTTGTGTATCGAATGTTACGACATCATTTTCACGAATATTATCTACTAAACCTGAAGTGTGTACGAAAACGTCCTGTCCACCAGCTGATGGAGTGATAAAACCAAATCCTTTAGTTTCGTTAAAGAATTTTACTGTTCCTTGTTGCATTGTATTATGTATTAAAAATTATTGTATTCTATTTTATAGGATCACTTATCCCAGTCCTTGATCTAAATCAAGACGATAATAAATTTTTGAAAGAAAAAAAATGGATGAGTAGAATTTAAGAGTGAAAATCGAACTTCTTAAAAGGTAGAGCACCTAAAATATTAATGACAAAATTAAGCGACTGTTTTATGATCTCTGTGAATTAATTTAATTCTAATTTAGATATTCAGTTGCCTTATTATTTTACAAATTTATGTTAAATAAATGAAGTATCCTATTATATTTTCATTTATTTATAAATTAAAAATCAAATGAGTCTATTATCCAACTACATTAGAATAAAAATTTTCAGATTATTTTTACATTAGAATAACTCTGTAAAACTATATATAGAAGAGAATATTAGCTATTTTTAAAGGCTAATAGAATTTATAAACCGTTTTTTATATTTAATAAAATTATAAATTACCCGAAAGCTCCACCAATTCGTAAAAGTAGGTCATCAATATCAAAGGACTTTGGAATGAAGTCATTTGGCTGGCACTCATAACAAACACGCTTTAAATGGATCAGGGACAAAACTTGGGGAGCAAAATAAAAATGGTAATTTTGCTACCCAAGTTTTATGCCTAATCCGCAAAGAGAAATCAACAAGTTGATTTGATGAAGCTGTTTTTTATGCTTCGCGAAGCATTCATTTATGTTTTTTGATTTCTAAAATTTAGGATTTGAAAAATAAATCTTTGCTTTTAACCTGAATTCTATTAATACCATATTCTGTAAATCAATAGGGACTGGCTTCAGCCAGTCTTAGAAAGATGAGGTATCTGAGGCTTTAGCCAAAACTTATGATCAATTTAGAATTAAGACCCCATTTTATTTAAATTTTATCACCGGGCGTAAGGTCAGCGCTCATCTTCTGTATTTAAAAATCCGTGGAAAATAAAAATCAGACTCTTATTTTTAAATTTAAAATGATCTTAACTTTTTACCAAATCCCCAAGTTTTGTATGTGATCCTGAATGTTTTTAAATATATTGTAAGAATCGTAATTAAAAAAAAATGGCATCAACTGTATTGAGTTGATGCCATTTTAATGTGTACCCATAACCGAAGAAATATCGAAACATTTGGTGGAAGATTTGCAAAGAATTTTAGAATTAAATAATCCTGTCATGTGACCCTAAACAGCATACAAAAAATTTTAGATGCTATTTTTCTAAAATAAGTGTGCCGTTGGTAGGCTCAAAAAAAACAAATAAATATACTTTGATTGAGACGTCGTGTAGGAAGCTGGATTGGTATATTTGACGTGATATCTCATCTAAGTCACTTTTCAAAAAATCTTCTTTTTTAAATTTTAATGTTTCAACATATTGTAAATATTATTAATAGTACGTATTGTTAAGAATTACATGACTCAATTCTCATCAATTAAATAACAATTCTTTATTTCTATGATTATATTGGGAATATACGAAAAGGTTTAGATATCTGAAAAATAATGGAAAATTATTAATAATTTGAAAATAATAATGCCACTATGATTATAATCATAAGACTTAAATCAGCTATATGGTTAAATTGTTGTCAAATAATCACAGTAAAAAATATGAAATACTTATTATGCTTTAGTCATTTGTCGTGGAATTTTGTTTACCAACGACCTCAACATTTACTTTCAAGGTTTTCAAAGCATTATCAGGTGTTTTATTTTGAAGAACCAAAAATCGGAGATTCTGATATGTGTATTGTGAATCTTCAGGATGGCATTTACATTGTGGAGCTGCTGATAAAAAGCTATGATGACAACGTTAACGGAAGAATCGGTAATCTGATCAGTCAAGTGCTTGAACAATATGATATTAAAAATTATATCAGCTGGTACTATACTCCCATGGCGCTTCAGTTTACAAGACATTTAGGACCTGAAAAAGTAATATTTGATTCTATGGATGAACTTTCTGCGTTCAAATTTGCTCCGCCGCAACTTTTACAATTAGAAGAGGAATTATTTGCAAAAGCAGATGTTGTCTTCACAGGCGGAAATTCACTGTATGAGGCAAAAAAAAATCGTCACCACAATATTTATTCAATGCCAAGCAGTATTGATAAGGATCATTTTGGACAAGCTAGAACATTTCAACATGACCCTTATGATCAAAATTCAATCGCTCATCCAAGATTAGGTTTTTTTGGTGTGGTGGATGAAAGATTTGATGTAGAATTACTTCGTGAAGTTTCAGCAAAACGTCCGGATTGGCAGTTTGTTATCATTGGTCCGATAGTAAAGATAAATCCTGATGATTTGCCACGAGCTGAAAATATTCATTATCTGGGTTCTAAAACTTATTCAGAATTGCCACAATATATCGCACATTGGGACATTGCACTTATTTTATTTGCTTTAAATGAATCTACAGAATTTATCAGTCCCACCAAAACCCCGGAATATCTGGCAGCAGGAAAACCGGTAATCTCAACAGCGATAAAAGATGTTGTAAATCCTTATGGAAATGCAGGTCTTGTGCAGATCATTGATGATTCTGATTCATTTATTTCATCAGCAGAAAATATATTCAACGAAAAAGAAACAGATCATTGGCTGCGAACGGTAGATCATTTCTTAGAAGACGATTCATGGGATCATACATTTGAGAGAATGAATTCCCTTATCAATAACATTACCGTAAACATCAGCATACCTGCTGAAAACCTAAAAAAAGCAAATTAATCATGTACGATTTTTTAATAGTAGGCTGCAGTTTTGCCGGAGCTGTTTTGGCAGAGCGTTTAGCCACAGAAGGAAAAAAAGTCTTAATAGTAGATAAAAGAGATCACATTGCAGGAAATGCTTTCGATTATTATAATGAAGACGGAATTTTAATTCATAAATACGGTCCGCATATTTTTCATACCAATTCTGAAGATGTTTTTAAATATCTTGGTCAGTTTACAGAGTGGCGACCTTACGAACACCGTGTTTTGGGAAGTGTTGATGGATTACTTGTTCCAATTCCTATTAATCTTACAACAATTAATGAATTGTACGGCAAGAATCTAACTTCAGATGAGGTGACTGATTTTTTAGCCTCAAAAGCTGAAAAAAGAAATCCGATTCTAACTTCTGAAGATGTAGTCTTAAATGTTGTCGGGAAAGAATTATATGAGAAATTTTTCAAAGGATATACAAAAAAACAGTGGGATCTTGATCCTTCTGAACTAGATGCTTCGGTGACTGCTCGTGTTCCTACCAGAACCAATAAAGATGATCGATACTTCACAGATACTTATCAGGCAATGCCAAAACATGGCTACACCGAAATGTTTAAAAAAATGCTTTCGCATAAAAATATCAGTATTATGTTACAGACTGATTACCGTGATATTGTTGATATTATTCCGTTTAAAACATTGATTTACACTGGCCCAATCGATTCTTATTTTGAATATTGCTATGGAAAATTGCCGTACCGATCTATTGACTTTAAATTTGAAACCTTACATCACAAAAACTATCAGGAGACTGGAACCGTAAATTATCCCACCTCAAATTTATATACCCGAATTACGGAGTTTAAATTTTTAACAGGACAAAAAAACGATAAAACCACTATCGTCTACGAATATCCGACTGCTGAAGGCGATCCATATTACCCAATTCCGAGAAAGCAGAATCAGGAAATTTACAATCAGTATAAAAAATTGGCAGAAAATCTCCCTGATGTATTTTTTACCGGCCGTTTGGGAACCTACAAATATTATAATATGGATCAGGTGGTCGCCCAATCATTAGCACTTTTCCGAAAGATAAAAAAGCAGGAAGAATATGTTCAGTAATGAATTTTTAACTTTAAATAAAAATCCGTTTAAGAGTTTTCTGATGGGTGGTTTTGAATGTGCCGATCAGCAAAATGCCTTCGGAAATAGGGTAGATTTGTACAAAGCTTCAGGTCATAAGCGGTATTTAGAGGAAGATTATGATAATTTAAATCTAATAGGAATATCGACCATTAGGGAAGGAATCCGATGGAGCGTTGTTGAAACCCGACCTTATCATTATGACTGGACAGAAGTAGAGCGGATTATCAAAATTTCGCAGGAAAAAAATATACAAGTCATTTGGGATATCTGTCATTTCGGATATCCCGATGATTTGACGCCACTTCATCCCATGTTTGCGAGAAGATTCAGCCATCTGTGTCGAGCTTTTGTCATTAAATATAGAAGTTTAGTTCCTGACGGAACTTTAATTGTAACCCCGATTAATGAGGTAAGTTTTATCTCATGGTTGGGTGGCGATGTTAGAGGAACTTCCCCTTATTGTATAGGACAAGGTTGGGAAGTGAAATATGCCTTGATGAAAGCATATATCGAAGGTATTGAGATGATGAAGAAAATTGACACCTCTGTAAGAATAATGGTAACTGAACCTTTAATAAATATTGTATCAAATAATTTTGTTGAGCCTAAAGCTGTCTTTAGTGCAGAAGATAAACATAACGAACAGTTTCAGGTACATGATATATTGTCTGGGGCAATGTGTGCCGAATTAAGAGGTAAACCAGAATATTTAGATATTGTTGGTGTGAATTACTATTATGATAACCAATGGATTAATGAGAATCATAAGTTTCTACCTTGGGCTGAAGAACCACCACATCCATTGTTTAGGTCACTTCATTCTTTGATTGAAGATGTTTATTTGAGATATGGCAGGCCTGTTGTCATTTCAGAAACAAGTCATCCCGGTGAAGACCGCCCAAAATGGATTCGTACCATAACAAATGAATGTATTTCGATTTTAAAAACAGGATTACCACTTTTTGGTTGTTGCTTTTATCCAGTCGTGGACCGTCCAGACTGGGATCATCTTGATGATTGGCACCACAGCGGAATTTGGGATGTTTTTGATGTCGGTTCTCTGGTTAGACATCCTGATGCTAAAAGTATTGAGATCATTAAAGATTTTGCACAGGAATTAGCAGCTTTACATGTTTTAACTTAACTGAAAATTTAAAAAAACTTATATAACAGCTTTTATTGATTTAATAATCAAAATTTTATGACAACGGAAATTTAAAAACAATTATAATTTTTTTTTAACTAATTCTAAATTTAGGCAAATTGCTTTTATCCCTTCAAACATATTTATCTCACGAATAAATTGACCTGAAATTATTATATTTTATTTTCTGTGCCTTCAGTCATAAGTCGAAAATTAGCTGTAGTAAATTGCTTAGTATATTGATTTGGGCTAAGACATAATTTGTGAACCCTTCGTAGGGTGTATTCCGCATCAGCATAATATCAATTGTATATACCTGCAGTAATTATTAGTGGATGGAAATTAGTCTTTAGATATCGTGTAGGGTTGTTAACATATTAAGAACTAAGATTATAATTCTAAAATCATTAATCACTCAATTTTATAATCAAATTCAGCAGCGTAATTTGAAATCAAATATTATCATCATTAATGCAGATTTCTAATTCGCAGTTTGACAGCTTCACAGCAGTATCTTGCTGAGAGTTAATTCTTAGGTAGCCCTTTTTCAAAATTTAGAAAAATTTATTAATTTTATTTTAAAAAATATGAATCCTAATTATACAAAAATATATACTGATTTGCTTAATGAAAGAAACCCTAAGATGCTACATGACTCAAGGATTAAAACTCTTCTTTCTGATTTGACTACAGTTGAGAAGGTTCTAAAATTAAATACATTGATATTTGGTTGTAACGAAAAAAATTATGATATGGATATACTAATTTAGCGTCCAGTAAAAGTTAAGCATAAAACCTTAATTTTAGCTTATGAAACGAGAGCGAAAAATCTACGACCCTGCTTTTAAGACCAAAGCCGTTCAATTGAGCAATGAGCGGACTAATATCTCAGAACTCGCACGAGAACTGGGAATCGCAGTCACGCTGCTTTACAAATGGCGCAAAGAGTATGAAGAATTTGGGGAAGGCAGCTTTCCGGGGAACGGGAATTTAAAATTAACTCCTGAACAGGAAAAAATTCATGAATTGGAAAAAAAGCTGAAAGATGCAGAGCTGGAGCGCGATATATTAAAAAAAGCAATCGGCATCTTCTCCAAGAGCGGTCGATGAAATATAAATTCATAAAAAATAATGAATCTATTTTCCCGATTGAAAAGATGTGCCAAGTTTTAAAACTAAGTTCCAGTGGCTATTACAAATGGAAAAACAGGGCGAGTAGCAAAAGATTGCTTTTGAAAGAAAAAATAAAAGAGCAGATAACTTCGATTTATTTTTCATCAAAACAACGTTACGGAAGTCTAAGGATTACTTTTGATTTGAATGCTTTAGGCTATAAAATCTCCAGAATAACTGTTGCTAAATATATGAAAGAGCTTGGCTTGAGAAGTAAATTAAGCAAGAAATTTAAAGTAACCACGAACTCCAAACACAATTATTTGGTAGTAGAAAATGTGTTGGACAGGAATTTTATTGCGAAAAAACCTGCGCAGGTTTGGGTTTCTGACATCACTTATATTCAGACCAAAGAAGGATTTTTGTACTTGACAACTATGATTGATTTATACGACCGAAAAATAATTGGCTGGAGTTTGAGTAATGGAATGAGTACCGAAGAAACAAGTCTTGCAGCTTGGAAAATGGCTGTTAAAAACCGGAAAATAATTGATGGATTGATTTTTCACAGCGACAGAGGCGTTCAATATGCAAGTAAGAAATTCGCCAATACCGTTGAATTTCATGGCGTTACAAGAAGCATGAGTCGCAAAGGAAATTGCTGGGATAATGCCGTGGCAGAAAGTTTTTTCAAATCATTAAAAACAGAACTCATTTATGGCAACAAGCTTATTACAAAAGAAAAAATGGAAATTGAAATCTTTGAATACATTGAAATCTGGTACAACAAAAAAAGACGTCACAGTACTCTGAATTACAAAACAATAGAAGAATTTAATAATCAAAACGAAATTTATAAAAATGTAGCTTAACTTATACTGGAATTTTTGTTTGCATATCCAGATAATCAAAAACTTAAAAGTTATGATAAGAAAACAATTTTAAAAATCTTAAATTATCAAAAGAAACATAACTTCTCTAATATGTTTATTGCAAGCAAATATAAGATGAGCCGCAACACAGTACAGCGATGGCGTAAAATATTTAATTCTGAAATTAGATAATAACTGCAATTCAAAATATAAAAATAAGCATATGATATTCATAAAATAAAAGTGACTAAATGAGGGTTTTAGCTAAGAAGACGACAAAATCATTGTCAATTATGCATATCTAAAATAAATATATTTTTGAGGGAAGTTTTTTGCCGAATTAAGAAAAGAAATAAATAATCCCTGAGCACGAATAAGGAATAAGACATCTAACTACTGATCCACCGATTTGATGTATAGATAACTCCTTTCTAGAACATTATATGTCAATTATAAGTGATATATTTAAGTGAAAGATTAGCATGGTACTCATTTAGATTGGATCGTGATGAGGAATTAAAAGTATTTTGATGGAGTAAGGTATTATGAAATTTACTATAAGTAAAGCTGTAACTCTTATCTACATTCTAGATTAACTGGAAATAATCTTATTACTTTGAATAATCCATAAAATTTGATGAGTTTATAGCTGGAAGCAACAGATTTACTACTCAATCTATACTAAAATCTGAGTTGAAGGGTTACAAAAAAGAGAGGATTGACTTTATATCATTTAGCTAATTTATTAATTTTAAAAAAATGATTTCATTACATATTTTCAATTTTTTTAGCTAAGCTTAAGCCTAACTTATAATGTTTATCAACTCTAGTGAGGATGAATTATAACTATGACAGCTTCCTAGACTCCGCCAATTTTGCTTCACTTCTGTCTGACTAGTCGTTATGCTGGCGACACACTATCATAATTTTTGATAGAGTTTGAGGATAGTTTTTAATAGGAATTTTAAATGGTTTGATAGAATTAATTATCTGCAAAGCATTTAAAATTCCTATTAGAGAAATATCATGACCTATTGATCATTTTCATCGGCAACTATAACGATTCTACTATTTGTCGAATAGTTCGATGTCTAAGGCTGACCCATCCCACCAGCTGCGCCGTAAATATGTCCTGTAGTAAAACTTGCATTGTTGTCAGCCAATTGTACGAAAATCGAAGCAAGCTCTGCTGGTTGTCCCGGTCTTCCTAATGGTGAGTCTGCTCCAAACTCAATCAGCTCTTCCTGGGTTATGCCACCACTAACTTCCAGCGGAGTCCATATTGGTCCCGGAGCGACTCCATTAACTCTAATTCCTTTAGGACCAAGCTGTTTGGCTAGCGACTTAACATAGCTTGTTGTAGCCGCTTTGGTTTGGGCATAGTCGTACAAATTTTCTGAAGGATCGTATGCCTGGACGGATGATAATCCAATAATAGAAGATCCTGGTTTTAGATGAGGCAACGCTGCTTTTATTATCCAAAATGGCGCGTAAAGATTGGTCTTCATCGTCCTGTCAAATGCTTCGGTGGTAATGTCAAGAATGGACTCATTGCTTTTTTGATGACCAGCATTGTTAATTAGGATGTCTAGACCACCTAATTGTCGTACTGCTTGGTCAATGAGATCTTTACAAAATTCTTCACTCCGGATATCTCCTGGGATTGCAAATGCTTTGCTACCTTCCCTCTGGATTAGCTCTATAACTTCCCTTGCATCTGATTCTTCTTCTGGCAAATAGTTAATCACTATATCTGCACCTTCTCTTGCATAAGCAATCGCCGCAGCGCGACCGATACCGGAGTCTCCACCTGTAATTAGTGCTTTTCTTCCTTTTAGTCTTCCTGATCCAATGTAGCTTTCCTCACCATGATCCGGTATTGGCTCCATTTTTCCTGCCAATCCAGGAAATGGCTGAGTCTGCTTGTTAAAAGGGGGTTGCGGATATTTTGTGGTTGGATCTGTAAGAGGCTGTACTAAACTGTTTATTGATTCCTCTGAGTAGACTGAAGATAAATTTTTTTCTTCTGCAGTTAAATTTTCCATTGTTGTAATATTTTGTGATGTTAAAAATGTTGAAGATGTTTTTTAGATTAAACATTTAACCTTTTAATTATATCCAATTTTATGCCAGTGGTAGGGACTCGGTCTTGATATCATCTTAAAACAATTTTTACAGTAGATGATACGCTCGGATTAGTCAAAGAAAAAAAGTTAGATAACAAAAATCGAATGGATCTCATTCGTGTTACCAACTTCTAAAAGTTGCTTAGGAGAGGATTTAGTTCTGCTTTTTAAGATCCAAGATCGTCGTGCTGTTTTTTGTTAACACATTTTTGTATCAGTATCATAATTGGTAATGCAGAATGTGGATTAGCGATGCAATAGGAATGGAATTGCCATGCATGGCATCTGAATTTAACCAATTTACATACTTTACATAATAATCAAAATTAACAACGAGTTGTGTTACATATAAGAGAAAAGGTATAATGAACATTCTCAATTTCTTTTTGCTAACAAATTTGATCAGAATTGTATACCAAAGCAGTTAACTTAAGTGATTGATTGATTGATTGATTGATTGATTGATTGATTGATTGATTGATTGATTGATTGATTGATTGATTGATTGATTGATTGATTGATTGATTGATTGATTGATTGATTGATTGATTGATTGATTGAATAGCTGATGAAAATTCAATTTTCCAGTATGCTCAAAAGTGGAAAATTAATTTTAGAATACTTTCTCTTCACAATGATTTTTTGATGCATGGTAGTAAATTTTTTAGTCCATTTATAACAATGGTTTGATGTATGATTGTTACAAGATACTAAAATAACTTCCTGGATAAGAGAAGATTTAGTAAAAATGTTCCTGTCCAATTACTATTGTTTGAACCATTATTTCCGATAAAATCAATTCTTGCCACTGAGACTGTTAGTCTTGTTCTTCCGGATGTGCCATTGTTAGCCAGACTAACAAACGATGAAGTAAAGACATCAGGAAAACTTGAATTATTACCTGCTGTTAAAATGGGATGAAGACCAGCAAGATTAAAGGGTGTTCCTTGGTATTCATATACTATTGTCATTCTGCTTGAATTTGAATAATTAGCAGTATGGCTGTAACTTGTAGAAGTTTTACTGATTACCCACCACGCATCCGCACCTGTCCCACTGTCATAAGCTGTATTAGTATGATTTGTCCAGTCTGCTACGTTCGTTGTACCATTTCCGTGTGGTGGTATAGTAAGTTGCGTACCATAAATTTCCACATTATTTGGTTTGGGGAGAGTGATAAATGAAAGGTCCCATGTCCCGCCAGAAATATTATTATTATTTATAATTTCAGCGTATCCACCTGAGGGTATTACAAAAGACGATACGGGTATGTTTTCAATCCTCAGTGTGTTGCCGCCAAGCGCTTGAAGGGTAATTCCAAAGTTTGAGATATTTTTAATTTTATATATTCTACCACTGAAACTTGCTGTACCAGCAGCAACGGCAGGTAAGGTAAAAATCGATGTAGAAGCTCCGTTGTAAGTAATGTAGTGATCGGTAGTTGCCAATGTATAGGTATTTGCTGACACCTCTCTATATGCAGCTCCGAAGGATCCGTTAATATCTAATGTGCTTGACGGACTGATTTTATTAATACCAACTTGTCCGCTAATTGACAGATGACAAAATACCACCAGTAAAATAATGGTTCTCATATTATAGTAGTTATTAGTTTTTACAAACATATCATTTTTTTCTCGAAAAAATGTAGATAATTATGATAATCTAAAAATAACGGAAATTATTTTCAGATTATCAACTTCTTTTATTAGAATTAACATTTTATAGTAGAAAAAACTCTGCAGTTGTCACAGCCTATTTTGCTAAAAGCCTTTATCAATTAAAAATAAAAAGTAATAAAAGTTACAAAGTCAACTTGAAGTTTTTTATAAAAAGATGCCTATAAAAATACTTTAAATATGAGAGAACGTTTTAGCAACTCAATGTCGATCCCGACAAAAAGTTTGTTGAAAGCTGTATATTATTATTGATCACTAGTGCCGTACCGTATAATCATTAATTAGAATTCTATCGTATATTTTGTCACATAAAATTGGGTGTCATAATAAAGCTCTTATCATTTTTGTAGATGATTGTCAACTGTCAATATTTTTATGAACAAAAAAAATAGGAGAGTCTAACTTATCCAAATGATTTTTTTCAACATTTAAATTTTTTCTCTAGTGACATGTATTTTTTTAAACAAAGATTTTATTTAAAGTTTAGCTTGATATATACTGATGTTTTGACATGCATATCAACTTTAGTTTTATTGATATCTTAATTCATTAACATCTTTATATGGCATTTAATTGCAAGCATCATGAATTAAAATTTAGATAAAGCTGCCCTTAATAAAATAAAACCTTCGCACCATCCAGTACAGTAAAATATTAAATAATTCATAAAAAAATCATTTACAGTGATTTAGAAATCAGCCAAATAACTAATGTGACAGTTCCTAATGACGCAATAATATATAACGATAATTTTAATATTTTCATTCTTTTTCTAATTGTACAACAAATTGTTAGCCAGATATAGACATATTTACAAATTGATAGTATTTATATAAGCGTATTAGCAAATATTGTTGGTATATTGCTATTGTGTTGCAGTAATTTTGTAGCCTATTACTATTATTATCTGATTGAATTTTTTCACATCTTATAATGATAGATTACCAAAGAATTATTACTCGTTTTGATATATTTTCAAATAGGTGGATAAATTTATGTTAATTTTATTTTTTTTATATACTTGCACTGTTGTTCTTGTAAATTGCTTATTTTCAGCAGGTCTTATAATATTTCCTGCTGGAGTTAGGTTGTAAGATTTAACGACAGTGCTGCTGACATTATTAGCAAAATGTGCTAACGTAGAATTAACAACCTATTATTTTTTCTTTGATGAAGATAATTTTTAGAATAATTAAATACTCAAAAAAAGAAGATTGAAAACTTCGATCCGAAATTAGGGAGGGTTGCTCTATACGAGTTCCTACTATTTACGAAAAATATCTGGAATTTCAGAAGCGTGAAAACCATTGCTTAAATCCTATAATATATATAGAGCCCCTTTCTATTTCCAGATTACCAATCTCTATGTTGTTATTATCACATTTAATTTGTGCGTCACTGTTAGTTCAGAGCCGGAAATTTGAAAGTATTCCTTATTCTAGTTGTTTTAATAAACCTTTTTGGTTTGAAATTAATCGAGATTGCTTTTTTCTTTATCTGCGTATAATTTAATTAATTTATCAGTCAGCTAACCATGCTGCTTTCTAGAATTAAAGATTTTTATTTTGTCTATCCTATACTACAACTTGTTAACTTTTTTCAACAGTAAAAAAAAAATAAATGATCAAAGTGATAATTATTTGATTTGTAAAATAGATTTTTCTAAAAATATCCTACACATCACCTATTCTAAAAACCAGCAAATGAGTAGAAAGTGGAGCTAGTGTCATACCAACCCCCGAACAATTTCCGGATTGTCCCCTTCCTAGTTGAATGGTCCAGTTTCTAGTACCCGTTATCTGAGTGGTGAAAGTTACAGTTCCCCCATGATTTGAAAGTCCTCCAGCATTATGTGCTGATGTACTATGGATTCTTTGTGTGGTAGTACCTGCTCCTGTAGGAAAGTCAACGATATAAGAACTTATTGTGCATCTTGTGGACGGTGGAGTTACAGATCCTGCAGCGGTATCATCATGCGTTGCTTCATATACAAAAACCATCTGATAGTTCCCTGGTGGGATTGTCAAAACTCTAGAAGTAGAATTATAAGTAAGCCCATTGATAGTATTTTTTACTTCAACCATAGGTACTGTTTGATTACTTCCAGCACCTACTCCGTTCAAAAAATTATTTTGAACTGTTTCTAATCTATATATTGCGGGAGTTGGTATACCTAACACACTCAAAGTGTTGATTGATTTAAAGACTCCATTACCGTCTACTACTAATGGTCTGTCAGTATTAGAGTTTCCTGCTTGTATACCAGTGGCACGAATTGGATCTGTTCCATTGATATGTATCTTATTGGTAGGAGACGTTAAACCAATGCCTAAATTACCCGATGTACTGACTGTTAAATCATTTGCTGCTTGAGCAGCTGATGGTGTTCCCACAGCTGGATTATCTTTGGCTGCATCAATATTAAATGTACCTTGAGGATTGGAAGTATATATTCCGACTTGTGCATGTATGGTTGTTGTTGTAAAAAAGATGCTTACAAAGTAATAAAATGTTAGTTTCATGGTGAAAAGTTTTTTACGAAGTTAATGATTTGCAAATTAATTCAATACAATTTTTTACAATAAACTAAAGTTTTTTAAATACTGCTTAAATCGTATTTAACGAGAATTTTAAAGCCATTAATTTTACCATATTGTAAGAATTTTCCATCAAGAATATGAAAATCTTATAAAATCTTCTTTCGATATTATACAAAGAAAATCTGCAATTTAAAATCCATCTTTTAGAGAGGTAATTAAAGTCTGATTCATTATCGTTCTATCTCATGATTATTTGAATCAAACATCCAAATGCCCCTCTTGACATAATCAATAATTTCGCCGCTGTAATCTCCGTCAGAAAGTATGATTTTTGACGAGGAAAAAAATCATATAAAGTTCTCATCAATAAATTATTAGCTTATTATGTTAACTTTAGGCTACAGTGACTGTAATGATGAATAAAAAACCATTTTGTCTAACGCAAGAGATCTTTTAATACCTTTTATTATTTTTTCATCAAACCCTTTAGGAATCGGATCTTTTCTATTTTATATTTCGGCTGTCTATTATCCGCAAGGTTTGTTCTCTACTTTGGCTTCTTTGTGAGCGTACTTTTTCTTTCGATTTTGAAAGAAGCAGATCAAAACCTTCTGCATTTGCCTATTTTGAATATTAAAAATAAGCTAATTGTCATTTCGCGAAATCATCGAGGAACTTCCGCCACTGCCAACCTATTTCTATCATGTGTAAAACTTTATTCCAATTGATTCCACGATCATATTTGATTTAAGATGATCTAATTTTCAAGCATCTAAATAGGGCATATCCGTACAAGTTAAGAGATGTTCCCAAAGACGAATGGCCATTAAACTCATGAGTACAAAGCGTTGAAAGTTGTATCCCAAAGCATTGAAGAGCTTCCTCTTTATATGTTTTTTTTCTAGATGAGGCACCATACCGAATAATGATATTTTGTAATACCGTCATTAATCTTTGTGAATATGGTTTATGACGGTATTTCGTTAACTTAATCGATTATAAGTGTGTAGTGTTCTTGCTATTGTGTACTATTTGTATAATATTTTAAACACCAATTAACATAATAAATAAGAACGCAGCCGTTTTTCACTCACCTGGTAATATTACCTGTGATGTTATTGAGGATCCCAAAATGCAAGATGAGAATGATATTATTCTGAGAGTAACTTCAACAGCCATTTGTGGAAATGACCTACATATGTATTCAGGAGGAATTCCTCAACCCCGACCAATGGTGATGGGTCATGAATTTATGGGAATCGTGGAAGAAGTGGGTAAAAACATTAAGCATCTTATAGTTGGCGATCGTGTTGTCGTACTTTTCCAATTGCATGTGGAGGATGTTACTTTTGCGAACATGATCTTCGTGGCGGTTGTGAATATTCAAATCCTGAAAATTATTGACCTGAAGGAGGTTTAGAGATAGAGAAAGGTGGTGTATGTTCGGGTATACAGATCTTTATATAGGGTACAACGGAGGATAAGCTCAGTATGTAAGAGTTCGTTATGCTAATTTCGGACCACGGAAAGTTATTGATACATTGACAGATGAGCAAGCTTTATTTCTTACAGATATTTTTCCTACTGGTTATACCGGTGTGATGTGGGCAAATCTTAAAGGGAGGGAGGCAGTAGCTATTTTTGGAGCTGGACCGGTAGGCTTTATGGCTGCAAAAAGTGCAGTTCTTCATAATGCAAAACAGGTTATCGTTATTGACACCCTAAAGTACAAATTAGATCAGATAAAAAATCTCACAGGATGTGCAACTATTGTTTGGCATGAAGCAAAGCAAACTATTGATGAAATTAGACGTATGACTGAGGGTAGAGGAGCAGATGTTTGTATAGATGCTGTAGGTTTTGAACAAGATAGAAATATTATTGATAAGGCCAAAGCGTTCGTTAATTTCGAGAAAGGTTCTATAAAAGTTTTAGACGCCTGTTTGAGTGGGGTGCGGCGTGGAGGCTTTATTTTAATCTTAGGAGTTTACCCAATGAACTACGATAATTTTCGAGTTGGACAGCTATTTGATAAGGGCGTAACGTTAAAAGCAGGTCAATCATCTGTACATGCGATCATAGATAAATTAATGAAATATGTAGAAACTGGACAAGTACAACTCGACGACATCATTACGCACAGACTGTCACTTAACGATGTTGCTACAGGTTACGAAATTTTTGATAAAAAAGAAGATAAATGCGTTAAAATCGTTCTTGACCCATGAAAATAGGTATGAAATAATACTTACTACATAAAGAAAATTTTATCCAAGTTATTTCTAGTAAACCAAAGTAAAGAAAGGCTTTGGTTTTTTCTATCATTATATTCATTTTAAAGTAATTAAATATCACAGATGAGTACTTATAAAACACGAATTATAATAGCTGTAGTTAACTGTTATTTAATTTCAGCGGCGGAAGGATATTAGAAAGTTTATCCCATAAGGGTGTAATTTTATTGCGATCTATAGCTCCTACTGAGGTCGTAATATATCAGAGTTATTAATATTTTAGAATATTATAATTCTTTTCAAAATTATGAATTGATACTAATTGTATTAATCTTAACAAAATTCAGCGAATCAAGAGCTTTAAATACATAATAACTATTCCAAGTATTTAAACGATGTCAGTAAGATCGATCTCAACGGATGGGGAAATATTTATTCAATGGTCATAAGTAATTTTGGACAGCATCTATTTTCTCTTCTGAAGATCCTATCCTCTGATTATTGATTATGCTAAATTCACAGCTTTAGCTTCCACATCTGAACGAATAATCATAAAATCTTTTGGCTTAATAAACTAAAAATTAGATCTTCTTCTACCTATCATTATGCGACCAATGTAAATTTTTTTACATATTTTTTTATTGGAAAGAGCTGTAATTCACTGAAAAATATTTGCTATCTTTAAATCATTAAACTTCATTTAAATCCATTCTATTTAGAAGTATAGTATTTTTGAAAGTTGCACAAAAAGTGTTTTTTCTCCCACAAATGCTAATGTCACTATCTTCACCTATGAGATATCTAGCTTATCAAAGGCTTTCATCAGTTTTCCCGTTTTGGATTTTCTCTAAATGACAAATTTCCTTATTTGTAGGATTTAGGGTTAATTCCACGACTATAACTCTGGTTTTATATACCCATAGTCAGTATTAATAATTATTTTCGAAGCTTATTTTGCAGTTAGCCATGTTAATATCCGAATTAAAAGCATAAGGTAAGTTAATGATTTTATTCGCATATTGCATTTCATAACCTTAAATTGATTGGTAATTTGAAAAACTTCGATCTTCTTGGAAGATTGTTCTCGCCTTAATTTTTATGCGCATTAGGTCGTATATGCTGAAATTAGCTCGGACATGCTTTCAAATAATATTTCGATTGAACCCTCGTAAGACAAAATCCCTATTTATATTAATTATAGATAAATGACTTCAATGATATGAGGAATAATTTTTGATCTATCACAATCAATCAAATACTTAAAATATTTTACATGAAAGAGAATAATTCTTTTGATAAAAAAATAAATCAGCTTCAGAATCATACTACCAACAATTATGATAAAGCTTTAACAACTAATCAGGGCCTAAAGATCAATAACAATCAGGATTCGTTGAAATCAGGTGAAAGGGGGCCGAGTCTCTTGGAGGATTTTATCCTCAGAGAAAAAATCACTCATTTCGATCATGAAAGAATTCCTGAAAGGATTGTTCATGCCAGAGGCTCTGGAGCACACGGAACATTTAAAGTTACAAAGAGTTTAGCGAAATATAGCAAGGCTAAATTTCTTTCTGAAGAAGGAAAGGAAACTCCTGTCTTTGTCCGTTTTTCAACCGTTGCCGGCAGTGCTGGAAGTACAGACCTCGCGAGAGATGTACGTGGATTTGCCGTCAAATTTTATACAGAAGAAGGGAACTATGATTTAGTGGGAAACAATATTCCGGTATTTTTCATCCAAGATGCGATGAAGTTTCCTGATCTTGTGCATGCAGTGAAACCAGAACCTGATAATCAGATTCCTCAGGCCGCATCGGCTCACGATACTTTTTGGGATTTTATTTCACTGATGCCTGAAAGTATGCACATGATTATGTGGGCTATGAGTGACCGCGCTATTCCGAGAAGTTACAGAATGATGGAGGGTTTTGGAGTACACACTTTTAAACTGATTAATGAGGAAGGAAAATTTCATTTTGTAAAATTCCATTTTAAGCCGAAGTTAGGTGTACATTCAGTTGCGTGGGACGAGGCAACGAAAATTTCCGGGAAAGATTCAGATTTCCACAGAAGAGATCTTTGGGAAGCTATTGAAAGCGGTGCATTTCCGGAATGGGATTTTGGAGTTCAGTTAATTCCAGAGGAAGATGAACACAAATTTGACTTCGATTTATTGGATCCGACAAAATTGGTACCTGAAGAGGAAGTTCCGGTAGAGATAATTGGAACACTAACTCTTAATAGAAATCCGGATAATTTCTTTGCTGAAACCGAACAGATCGCATTTCATCCCGGACATTTGGTTCCAGGGATTGATTTCAGTAATGATCCCTTATTGCAGGGCAGATTATTTTCTTACACTGATACACAGCTATCGAGATTAGGTTCTCCCAATTTTCACGAAATTCCTATTAATAGATCTATCAATACAGTCCATAACAATCAGAGAGATGGTCATATGCGCCAGCAGATTGTCAAAGGAAAAGTCAGTTATGAACCTAATTCAATTGGAGGTGGATGTCCCTTCCAAGCGATGATGAAAGATGGTGGTTTTACATCTCATGAAGAGCGTGTTGATAGTCGAAAAATTCGGGCAAGAAGCGAAAGTTTTGTTGATCATTATTCTCAAGCTAAATTATTTTATAACAGTCAGTCATTACCAGAGAAGAAACATCTTCAGAATGCGTTGATTTTTGAATTATCTAAAGTTACAATTCCAGAAATTCGTGAAAGACTTGTCGGACAGCTAGCATTCATAGATAAAGAGTTTGCATCATTGGTAGCTAAAAAAGTGGGAGTGGAAGTAACTAAATTAAAACAACCAAACGGTAGTATTCCAGCCGATGCAGAAGTGAAATCTCTTCAGAGTAAGGAAAGAGAACCAAATACCAAAATTTCTGCAGCTCTAAGTATGGAGCATACTGTCAAAGATTCTATCGAGGGTAGAATCATTGGTTTTATCATGGAAGATGGAGTCAAGAGTACTGAAGTTAGTACTCTAAAATCCAAATTGGAATCTAGTGGAGCTACTGTTCAAATTATTGCTGGAAGTTTGGCTACAGTAAACGGCGATGATGGTACTATCTTCACTCCAAAGCATTCGTTAACAAGCACATCAAGTGTCTGCTTTGATGCTTTGTATATTTGTGGCGGAACAAATTCTGCTGCCATTTTAATGGATTCTGAAAATATGCCAGGAACTATTCTTTTTGTGAATGAGGCTTACAAACACTGTAAAGCTATTTATTTCGGAGATGAAACGGAGAAAATTTTTAAAAGTAGCAATGTTGGTAAGATGATACACGATGATTCAGCAATTATAACTTCAGAGCATAAAAATAGTGTCGAAGCCTTTATTACTGCAATCGCTAAGCATAGGGTTTGGGAATTCGAGCAGGAAAGGAATAATCCTGCATAAAAAGATTAGAAACACAAAGACCATTTAATGGTCTTTGTGTTTTGGAATAATAAAGTGATACGTCATCGAACAGACCATAAATTTATTAAAATGAAGGAATCAAAGTTGTTAAAATTATTAGAAACTATAAAGTTCCTAGAAAAGGAATCTATTCTAGAAGCGTCAGAAACAGATTCGGTCACTTCATTTCCACAAAAAACCTTGTCTAAGCTTAAATCTGCCAACCTTTTAACGGCAGGTTTACCTGCGGAATCTGGTGGTTATGATCTAGGACTTTTACCTGGTAGCAACTTAGCTTTGCTTCAGATTTTAAAATCTATAGGAAAGGGCAATCTAATTTTGGGAAGGATCATTGAAGGTCACATTAATGCCCAGATTCTCATCAATCAATTCGGATCGAAAAAACAGAAGAAAATCTTCGCGCGGGATGCTGTTGAGGGAAAACTTTTTGGAGTTTGGAACACGCAGGCTAATGATGGAACTTTTATTTCAAAAATAGGAAAAGACATCTATCAATTAGATGGCTCTAAGACTTTCGCTACGGGTACAGATTTTGTAATGAGACCAATTGTAACTGCTGCAAAAAAAGATGGAGGTTGGCAGATGTGCGTTGTTCCGCTGGAAAAAGCGAGTGTAAAAAGTGAGTCTACTTGGTGGAATCCAATGGGAATGAAGTCAAGCAGAAGTTTTAAAATCACTTTTCTTAAAACCGAAATTTCTAAAATAAATTTACTTGGAAAATCAGGTGAATATTACGATCAACCCTGGTTCAGTGGCGGTGCCGTCAGGTTTGCTGCTGTTCAGATGGGCGCTGTAGAACAACTTATGGATGAGACAAAGAAATATCTTATCAGCTTAAACAGAACACACGATCCTTTTCAAAAAATGAGAATCGGTCAAATGTCTATTGCAGTGAAATCAGGAAACCAGTGGATTAACGATGCCGCCAATAGAATGGACCGCTTTATGAAAAGGCCGACAAAAATAGAAGCAGAAGAAATCGTAATTTTTGCCAATATGATGCGCACCGCAATAGAGCTGATTTGTACAGAGGTGATCATTCTTTGTCAAAAATGTGTAGGGGCTCGTGGACTTAATAAACCATACCATTTTGAAAGAATTATCCGAGATCTCAACACCTATCTTCGTCAACCTGCGCCAGATCAGGTATTGGCAGATGTTGGAGCCTACGTTTTAAACTCGAGTTCTCCAGCAAGCGAAATCTGGAATTTAAATAAATAAATAAATAAATAAATAAATAAATAAATAAATAAATAAATAAATAAATAAATAAATAAATAAATAAATAAATAAATAAATAAATAAATAAATAAATAAATAAATAAATAAATAAATAAATAAAGATGATTGATAGCGATTTAGACCAAATTCCTTTAGCACCCGAACAATGTGTGATGGGATTCGGCACAACTTTAATTGTTGCTCCTCATGCCGATGATGAAAGTCTTGGTTGCGGAGGTACGATTTCTCTCCTTCGAAAATATGAAAAGACGGTTTATGTTTTATTGCTCAGCGACGGAACGATGTCGCACCCTAATAGCATAACCTATCCAAAAGAAAAACTGAGAGATCTCCGAGAAATGGAAATGATAAAAGCTTGCAGAATTCTAGATGTACCAGAGGAGCATATTATTTTTGGACGATACCCAGACAGAAATGTTCCGAGAATCGGGGATGAGAAATTTGAATCTGCCGTACATAATATTTCTAAAATGCTCAATGCTATCAAGCCTCAAAGTATTTTCGTGCCTTGGCGACGGGATCCTCATCCTGATCACCAATCAGCCTTTCAATTAATTGCTGCTGCTGACACATATAATGCCAAAATTTATGAATATGCTATTTGGTTAAAAGAGCTTGGACAGCCAGAAGATTCTCCCGCAAATGATGAGTCAATGCCGTTCCGAATTAACATCAGCAGCGTCTTATCCAGAAAGCAGGAGGCTATCTCTCAACACCGTTCCCAAATTACAGATTTGATTAACGATGATCCTAATGGCTTCAGACTATCCGAAGAAATGCTCAACCAGTTCAAGGTACCTTACGAAACATTTTATCTCTCAAAATAATGGAACAAAAGCAATCCTTAGACTTTGAATATTTCAAGAGTGTTTACGATGCCAATGATGATCCTTGGAATTTCGAAACCAGTGCGTACGAGGCTCAAAAATACAAAGTAACAATTGATTCGTTACCAAAGAATCATTATGAAAATGCTTTGGAAATTGGGTGCTCGATCGGAGTTTTTACTCAGCTTTTAGCTCAGAGATGTGATCGGTTATTAGCTACGGATATTTCGGAAAAAGCTTTGCAATTAGCCCAAAAGCGTTGCGGGGAACTATCTAATGTGACCTTTAGGAAACTCAACTTTCAATACGAATTTCCTGAGGATACATATGATCTTATAATGCTCTCTGAAGTGGCATATTATTTGTCTCCGAAAGATTGGGAACAAGTTATTTCAACGATACGTAGTAGGTTAAAAAAAGAAGGAGCTATTGTTTTAGTTCATTGGTTGCCAGAGGTTCATGACTACCCACAAACTGGCGATGAAGTTCATCAAACTTTTGAGAAATTGATGAGCGGAACATTGACCAATATTTTTAGTGATAGAGCGGAGAATTATCGAATCGATGTTTGGGAAAATGTTTAGTGAGACATTTTCGATAGTGCAATCTCGAGATTTTCGATGGCCATTTCGATAGGTTCCCTTTCATAACTTGAGGAAATTGTTTTAATTTTTGAATACCATTCTCCGAAGAATAGACATGTGTTAAAATGCTTATAGCTAGATTCATCAGTGATTATTTCTGGGTTATTTTTTTGTATAATATTTTGAAATTCAGCACTGTTAATTTTGTGTTTAAGTTGCCAAATGTTGAACAAATCCCGCTTTTGGTTCAGTTGCTTTTCAATCGATCTATAAGATTCTACATCATAATCTTTGATGCTTCTGCCATAATTACTCCATTCCTTTAACTGTTGGGAAAGACCGATTTGAACTCTTCCAGAGCATCTTGCCGAAGTGCTTACCAAAACATCAAAACTGTGTCGAATTTTTGCATCGAAGGTTTTTAGCCGATCAAAAAAAGCACAATCTTCCAAATTTTTAACGATTGGCACACCACCTGACCTTTTGTAGCATTGAGTCGTTATGGCGAAACTTCCGTTGAAATGCTGATGATGTCTTGGAACAGGATCATGTTTTTCAGCCATAATTTTTCCCTCAAGTTCAGCGACCAGCAAATGATATTTTTCGTCTTTCAGATGAATTAGTCGTGCAAATTCATCCAAACGATCAAACTCTTCTTCATAAAGGTTGATTCTGCCTCCAACCACTTCGGCTCCGCGATCTATTTCGGATATTGTTTGCGCAATCCAGTCTGGAGCCACTGTCGTATCACCATCTGTGGTCATGATAATCCCATTTCTATTTTGTATTAGTCTTTTAAAAGCTGAATCCATCATAGCTCGTCGGACATAACCGATATTGGCATGCTCAATTGATAAATTAACCTCTTCAAAGTATAAATTTAAATTAGGGTAATCAGACTGAAATTGAGCAATAATTTCAACAGATCTATCAGTACAATTATTAGCTAATATTAGAATTTCAAACTGCTTTGGATCTAATTTATTACCTGAAACCTCTATTTGTTTGGAAAATGCGGTCAAACAACGTAAAATATATTGTTCTTCGTTTTGTACTGGTATTACTACGCTTACCTTTACTCTTGATGAAATGGCATTTTGTGAAAAAATATCAGGCCTAGTTTTAATTGTTGATATGATCATTTCTTGCAACTTTTTTAAGTACTGTTCTTCTTTTATTCTGCTTTAAGCTACAGCATTGTTTTTTTTTCTTGGACAATGGTTGTACAAATTATGATAGTTTTTGCGTATTCATATTCCCGTAGGATATTATTTATATCGCTACTTGTAAAGATATAAAACTGATCGTAATCAAATGCTTATTATTTTTTAATTAAATTTGCAGAGTACGACATTAAGCATAGTAAGAAACAAATAGTTTCTATCCAAGTTATATTTTAGTGATTGGCAAAAACTTTCCTCTTATAAATTATTAAACCGCATATCATGATTAATATCAAAGTGAACCGTGAAAAAATGAATGCAATTTTTACTAAACATCATCTGAAAGGCTTGCCGTTTGATGCTGTTATTCATCAGTTTAGTAAAAAGGATGAGAACGAGCATATTCACGATCATCCTTTCGGTTTTACAACCCATATTCTAAAAGGAAGTTACGTTGAACGAATTTACAAAATCCATGAAGATGGAAGCTACACTACTTCAGAACATCATTGGAAAGAAGGTACATCACATTTTGTTCCGGCTCAAACAATACATGAGATCATTGATCTTCCGGATGGTGAGTGCTATACTATCATACGACCGAATGCGTGGGAGAAAGACACCTACTTCTACAGATTTGAGAAAGGAAAAGCGTATAGAAGGAGATGGAACCAACGTAAATTCAGAGATATAAATTAAACCGTCTCCGACTGAAAAAAACGGATATACAGTTTTTAGGTAATAGAATTTTTGATAGTCATTTTTTCTTTTTTTCTGGCTCTTTTGAATCCTATTTGAAGATATATTCATGTTAAATCTGTACCGGCAATATTTTCTTTGTCAAGAAAATCTAAAACAAATTGAAAATATCGTTTATAAACTCTTTTTTTCAATTTCTTCATCTTTAAATTGCCAATGCTTTCCTGTTTGGATTCATAGATTCATAAATTAAAACTCCTCCCACATTGTAGCTGTCAGAATTTATCCGATAATAACTGCCAGGCTTTCAAAAAAATTAAGGATATTTGCTTTCTTTCTTTCTTTCTTTCTTTCTGTTCCTGATATTAGCTATAACGAAATGTGGTAGAATTTTAATTCCGATTTCTAGGATAGAAGACTGATTTGCATTGGCATTATCGTTGCATCATTAGATTCATCATCTCCGTACTTAAATCTCGAGTGACCAGACCTATGAATAAAAATATATTGATTTTCAGTATTTCTGCTTTAAGCTTGCTGAGCTGTAACAATAATGACGATACCCCTATTACCGCAATTAAAAGGTATCCGGAATCAATTATCCTGACAAAAGACGGTGAGTCGATCACTACGAAAATAAGTTATAATGAGAAGATGCAGATCATCGGATATTCCCAACCTAATTCGAATATTACTTTTACGTATCAAAATGATAGGGTTACAGTGGTTAGGGAGAACAATAATTCTGAGCCTTATACTTTACAGTATACCAACGGGATCTTGTCAGGTCTGACTCATTATTCCGATCCCTACCCTGTGACCTACAACAGTCAGCAGATGAGCTATTCGGTAGGAAATCTTCTGAGTTTCGGGCTTAAGGAAAAAGATATTTCTTATGTACATAGCAGTTCCGAGAATGAAAAGTTTACTTATGACCATAGTAAAAAAGGGGCGATGTACAACCTTCCTGATAAAGATCTTTTCCCTGTAACTTTATTCTCTACCTTCCAATATTATTATTTAAGTACCCATCCCATCCAGTCGATTACATTATACAATAACGGCACTCAGAATATTTTAAATTCTGAAAATAAATATGATAACGAAGGTTATATTACCTTAATGACTTTAAGGTCCGCTACAGAAGAGATATTTAGAGTAGAATATAAGTACTTTCAAAAATAAGAGTTTAGTAGATAATTTTCGTGCGAAAATTCCCCAAGAATTGTCTTCAAACAATCATTATTTTAGTAATATACCATTACAAGAGACTATTAAATAGAGTTACAGTGAGCATTAAAATAAAATTCAAACGGTCCGAGATTATGGTAGTGACATTTATAAGTCTTATAGGAGCGGGCTGGTGTTGTTATCTCGTATTTTATAATCTGACCGTTAACTCATTTAAAACATTGATTGTTAAAATGATAGTTTTGGGAGTAGCATCAATATTTATCTTTAAGTTGTGGGTTAACTTTAGGCGCCTTATTAAAAGCTTTAATAATATTACTGCTTTGGAAATCAATGATAATGGCATTTCAAATAACATCTCAGGACATCAATTCCTGAAGTGGAAACAAATTTCGCATTTCACTCTAAAAACAGCTCAGATGTCAAGTGGCCGTCATTCCCAGATCTTTGTTCACACTTATGTACCTTCAGCATCAATGAAAATCAATACAGATCTATTACTGATTGATAAAGATGAACTGCTCACCGTTTTAAATCGAGAGATTAGTCGCATCTAAAAAGATTTAAATTTCCTAAATTCGTGAGTTCAATTTTAAAAATAATCCTTAAAAATTTCATCAAATGATACAGCGGGGGCTACTTACAGAATTTTTTCGTTTACAGGTATATATATTGACTATTCTACCAGTCGCTCTTATCCAAGCACAGGATGGAACCTATAAGTTAAAGAAGAAAAACGGTTCTTACGGTCTTATTTCCCTGATCAAAAACCAAAATATAATGACCGCTGAAATATTTACTTGGTGGAATACCCCCAGTGCTCAAACAGGATCGTATGATGGTCATGGTGTATTGATCAATAATCGCCTGGTCTTAAAAAGTGATGAAAATAATCCTGGCTGTATAGTTAAAATATTACTGATGGACCATACTATTATTGCTACCTTTGAGAAATGTATGACTGACCACCTCACTGAAGATTTCAATGGAATGTACAGGAAAATTTCAGATGCCACTGTCGGTGATTACATCGTGACGGCTAATAGATCATTTTTCCATTCCAATTCTAATGAGTATTCCAGACAAAAATCATATTTAATAAAAGGAGATACAGTTAGCTATCAACTCCATGGTGAGGCAGTAGGGGATTGGGTCTTTGTTCATTATCGCAATAAAAACGGCAATGATACTTCAGGACACATAAAATTGATAGATCTTAAAAAGTTATAATAAGGACCTGATTGGACCATTACATCTTCCAGAGACTCCATTTAGATTGTATAGCTTCCGGCCGGATTTTTTTTACCCTGCGATAAAAATTAAGGAAGTTTGTATTCCAAATGGAAAAGTTGTGGGTAAAACGATATTCTACAGTACGTGTGCCCTCGCTAATCTTAACTTGCCAGATCCTGCTGTTGTTAATCTGACTTCCAGTAGCACTTAGTTCAAATATATCGGTCAGATCATAGGTAGATACAGCTCCAGTCTCGTCAACTGCATAAAAAAAATCATGGTTATAGTAAAAGTTTTTATTACTTATTAATCCTTCTTCTAGACCAAATAAGAAGGGCTTTTGAGATATTTTAAATAAAGACTTATTGTCTAAGATACCGTTTACATTATCAATGTGATTTCGTAGTAACTGACCATTATCCACCGAAGTGTTTTGTTTTAAAAATCTAAAATAATTGTAGATTAAGAGCGTAAGAAGTACGGCAAATACTATGTTGGTAGCTGTTAAAATAGGGATAAATAATTGTCTAGATAGAGTTGACGTCGTAACGGCTGTTAATACAAGATACAGCAAAGTCAGGAATAACATTCGTTTAATCATAATGTTCATAAGTGGATTTTTAAAAATAAATTAATAATAATTACAAACAGCAAAAAAAATTGGCTAGTGGCTGCTATCTTCAATGAGAATATTGGGATTAGACTCAATTGCTTTATTAAATAAGTATTGTATCTGTGATGGATTGTTATCAATAGCAAAGAAGAAAGAACCACCTCTACGTTTTTTGAAGATTACTACTTTATTTTGTTTTCCTCTGGTAAGCATATTTGTTTTAATACTGATCTCTTTAAGTTCAGAAAAGCAAAATTCAGGTTGGTTGAGCCATTTAAATACCTTGATTTTTCCGGAATAGATAATAAATGAAGGAAGATACTTCTCCAACCAAAAACGAGACTCCCTTATTCTTTTCAGTGTTTTCAAATCTTCATCATTGATAGTTGTGAGTACTTTTTTATAACTTCTGAAGAAAGAAACACTAAGGAAAAGCGTAGCCACGAGTATAATAAACTGGATGATGATCAATAATAAAGTAAAATCAGAGCTGGGCAGCTGTAATTGCTTGCTGAAAAATGCATAAAACACGATAAGTATAGACACTACACCGATAAATAGTCCCAGAAAAATACTGGTTATTATTTTCATCAGTATGATCCTTCTAAGAAACAGATCACGATAATCATTATTATCCATTGTTTAGATTTTAGTTGATCCATATATTGCAATATGAAAGCCATAAAGTCATAAAAATATTGATATTAAAAAAAATGATCACCTAAGTTAACCGTTGGTGAATGCTGCCCTATAGAATTTACAAAGAAACGATCATCACAATAACAAATGTTTTTGTTAGAAATCCGTTTCAAAACTAAGTCTCTACGATTACAAGATTGCTGCTCGGTTAAATATGCACTTTGCTAAATCCAAAATAGCCAGCTCTTCGTATATGTCATGGGAAGTTATCACTGAAATTGTACTATAGCTATACATTTTTCTTGATGACTGTTATCAAAAAAAAATATTCTTATATGGCCATATTCATTTTCATTATCGTGCATTGGTATGCATCCCTTTTTTTTCAATCGGTATTTCATCACAGGTACGCTGCACATAACCTTTTCACAATGTCAAGACTCTGGGAAAAGGTATTTTATTTGGGATGTTTTATCACACAGGGATCCTCTTATATCAGTGCTTATACCTACGGGCTGATGCATCGTTTACATCACGCGCATACAGATAAGCCGGAAGATCCGCATTCTCCGCATAATGATCCTAATCCATTTATAATGATGTGGACTACCAGGAATAATTATTTCAATCTATACATAGGTAAAACTGATGCTGAGAATAAATATAAAAAAGGATTGCCTGACTGGGAAGCTTTCGATGATTTTGCACACAACTATATAACGAGAATTTTTTGGATAGGAATATACATTTTAATCTATGCACTTCTATCCACAGCGTGGTGGCAGTGGATGTTTCTACCCGCTACTATTATCATGGGTTCGCTACAGGGAATGGTAGTTAACTGGTGGGCTCATAAATTCGGTTATGAGAACTATAAAATGACGAATACATCCAAAAATATTCTTCCTGTCGATTTACTGTTTTGGGGCGAGGCTTATCATAACAATCATCATAAACATCCGCAGTGTCCCAACAATGCAACAAGATGGTTTGAGTGGGATATGGGGTACCAGACTATGTTGTTTCTTCATAAGCTCAAAATCATAGAGATTAGATCTTAACTAAATTAAATATTATATGATAAAATAATGTTGACAAGTGTGTCATAGGGAATATAACGAAGTTTATTAATTGTAAAACACACTATTTATATCCGTCCCTGCTCAGTGTTACGGGTCTTATTTTCACAACCAAGCTATCATAATTAGCGGAGATATTTGGATCAGTTGAGGTTTTCTTTGCAACCGGAAAATATATTTTTCAGCACACTCATATTTTATTAATAAAAATCGATTTTTAAATCTGCTGCGTGATGAAGAGTGCAAAACCTTAAAAAAGATATTATCAAAGACGCTCATTTAGGTAGTATATGTCAAATGAGCCCTTCAGAATGTAGAAAAGCGCTGATGGAACAATTAAGATTCATCTGATTTAATTTTTATGTAAAACTCTCGGATTAAGAAGCCTTTGTAATAAGTGCATTTCAGCATTGGAGAAATTTTTGATATGATTTAGCACAAACTTTCTTTTATTATAAGCAAATATAATGGAATGTCTATTTTCGCTGCTGATTTGACCAAATTTTCTCATCATGAAGGTTAATATCAGCAGAAAATTAGCCGTATTTATTTTTCCATTCTTTTTTTAACTATGCATATTTTGGGTAGGCTTCTGCCTCTTTCTATTTATTATAAAAAATATATGCTGACTTGGCTTTCTCAGGATCTCCTGTTTTCTTCTTCAGGTGTAGGTATACGCTTTCGGCATCATATTTCTTACCGACTTTATAGTTATAGTATCCCCTCGCTCCTGTTAATCGCATTTGAAGATATTTCCTAAACAATGATGCACAACAAAAAGTGGATCAAAGAGTTGTAGAGGCAGTGCTTCTATACTTTACACAGTTTTATAGCAATGCCAGTAGCGATTATATCCACCGACTGAACGTTCAATAGCATATTTAAAAGGCAGGATGGCAGGTGGCCTGCCTTACAGGAGCTGAATCAACAGAGATAATTTATACATCGGGTGCTACGGAAAGCCTCAATTTTGCTACAAAGGTTTAGAGAAATCATCCGAGAAAAGAATTGTTACATTTGACATTGAACATCAGGCGGTTCTTGATACCTGTCAATTTATAGAGTCTGTCGGATTTGGGGCCATCTATCTCCAGGTCAATCAGCACGAAAGCATTAATTTTGAAAACTTGAAAATTTCATTAAATGTTGAGACATTGATGGTAATCGTACTGATGTCTAACAATGAAACGGGTAAAAATCACGACATTAGAACCATTTCAGAAATCGCACATGCAAACGGTGCTTTACTGATCTGTGATGCAACACAGGCACCTGGCAAAATCCCTATTAACTTGACTGAATCCAGGATTGATATGATGGCTTTTTCAGCTCATAAATTCTTTATACCTAAAGCTATAGGAGCACTATATATCTCTAAAAAAAATGCAGCAAAACCACAATCGCAGATCCACGGTGGCGGTCATCAGAGAAATCTCCGAAGCAGGACTTTAAATGTTCGCGGAATTATCGGGATGGGAAAAGCCTGTGAGATTGCAAGGGCAGAAATGCATTCTGATGCAATCAAAGTGCGTGAGCTTAGGGGCAGACTTGAAACAGAACTTCTTAAAATTGAATGAAGTTTTGTAAACGACTCAATAACAGACATAATATTCAATACTTTAAATATTAGTTTGCCCAGTATATGGCCTGAGCAGTGGATTATTGCCTTAGGAAATATTTCAGTTTCCAGCGGATCCCTCTGTTCATTGGTTACTTTAAAACCATCGCATGTCTTGAAAGCACTTGGTTTATCGGATCAAGATGCTTTAAGCTCAATCCTTTTCAGTTTGTGAAGATTTACAACGTCAGAGGAAATCGATTTTACAATTAGAAAAGTGACTGAACTGATTGATCAATTGAGAGCATAAAAAAATCCCACCGTTCGCAGTGGGATTGAATTTTATATTTAAAATTAATTTACAGAAGTCTGTTAAAATGAATAGGTAAGTCATAAACCCTTTTTCCTGTTGCATGAAAAATAGCATTCGTAATCGCGGGTGGCATTCCTACTCCACCAATTTCTCCAACTCCTTTTACGCCGAGGTTATTCACAAACATATCATTTTCTTCCACAAATAAAACTTCAAGATCATGAATATCTGCATGCACCGGAACATGATATTCTCCTAAGTTTGCATTCATATATTTTCCAAAGTGATGGTCGAGAATTGTCTCTTCATGCAAAGCCTTGCTGATTCCCCAAATCATTCCTCCTAAAACCTGACTTTCTGCTGTTTTAGGATTGATAATTTTTCCAGCTGCAACGGTTGTTAGAGCTCTTTTTACTTCAATTACTCCGAGTTCCTCATCAACTTCCACTTCCACAAAAACAGCACTGTGCACTGCTCTTGCTTTCTTGCCATACGTGAGCGGATTAGGCATTGCAGAATTGGTTGTTTTTATTGACTTTTCTTTACTTGTCGCCAAAACCTCTTTAACACTAATCTTATTCTCCGAATATTCTTTTAAACTGATCCATCCATCTTTAAACTGAGCATGTTTAAATTTAGCATCACCCAAAACAGAGTTTTCCATTTTTCTAGCGAGTTTAAAAAGTTTTTTATTTAATGCCTGACATGCATTCTGCACTGCCGGACCAACTGTTGCAGTTGTAAAAGATCCTCCCTGTATCGGTGCGAAAGGCATTTTACTATCTGCATGCGAGAATGTTATATCTTCAATTGGAAGTCCAAGTTCGTCTGCTGCGATTTGGGTCATAATGGTTAATGTTCCTGTTCCAATATCGGTAACCGCACTTCTAATTTCAACCTTTCCGTCAAGAGTCATTATCGCTTCAGCACGACCCAAAAGTCTGTTGGCATCCCACATTCCTGTGGCCATTCCATATCCAACCAGTTTGTTCCCACGCTTCATGCTTCTCGGTTCAGAATTTCTCTTGTTCCAACCAAATTTTTCGGCTCCCTGCAGATAACAAGTTCTCAATTCTTTGCTAGAGAATTCCTTACCGCTGCTTTTATCAGTTTCTGAGTAGTTTATCAGTCTTAATTCTACAGGATCAATATTTAACTGGTATGCAATTTCATCCATAGTTACTTCGATGGCATGCATTCCGGTACTTCCGCCGGGTGCTCTCATGTCCAAAGGACTATAAACGTCCAATGGAACAATTTCATGCTCCAATAATGTGTTTTCAGCGGGATATAGCATATTTGACCAATTGACTACAATCTCAACATAATCTTCAAATCTTGAAGTCTCTCCAATGGCTTTGTGGTAAATCGCATTGACCTTTCCATTTTTTTCTGCACCGAACTTTGTATGCTGCAAAGTTGGCGGCCTGTGCCCGATCATGTACATCTGTGCCCGATCCAAAGATACACGGACGTTTCTTTTTAAAGCCAACGAAGCCATTACCGCCATGAAAAGCTGATGCTGAGGACGGAGACCCGAACCGAAACCTCCACCCACAAAAGGGGCAATTATCTGAACATTTTTCATTTTCAGTCCGAAAACATTCGCAACATATATCTGGGAATTAATCGTGCCCTGAGTCTTATCGTAAATTTTCAGTTTATCTTTTCCTTCATAAATAACAGTCGAAGCATACATTTCCATCGGATTGTGATGCTCTGTTCCATGACTAAAATAACTGTTCGTTTTAATAAATGAATTTTCATATTCCTTATCAAAATCACCGGTCGGTTTTGGAGGTGGCGGTTTAAGCATTGAAGCCAGTCCTTTTTTAGGATCACGGGATTTTTCGAGATTTGTTTTTAAATCGGTTTCAAAATCTTCCTGTTCGTAGACGATGTCTAGTTTTGTGGCCGCATACCTGGCCAGTTCGAAACTATCTGCAACCACCAGCGCAATTGGCTGACCGTTGTATTTAATCTCATTATCTTTAAGCGGTTTAAAAACCGTTCCGGGGGGCGCATCCATATCGGCATACTGAAAATCGAACCATGCCATTGAAGGTTTGTTTTCATGCGTGAAAACCTCAATCACGCCAGCTATTGTTATCACTTCCGAAGTATCGATTGATTTGATTTTACCTTTTGTGACTGTACTGTTCACTACATAACCGTACAATAAATCGTCAGCCTGATATTCTCCGGCATATTTTGCACTTCCGGTTACTTTTAAATGACCTTCGAGACGGCTGATTGGTTTTCCGACAGATGGTGTATTTTCCATATGATATTGTATTTGAAAGTGATTTTTATAAAGATGGCTTTGCGCCTGGACGTTGTGATTTTGGGTCTAGAGCCATCATACAGTTTCTTACGATTGCTTTTTTAGCAAGATGAATTTTAAAACTGTTATGTTCAAAGCCAACTGCGCCGTTTATAATCATATCAGCTGCAACAGAAAAATTGTCTCTTGTCGCTTCTTTATCAACCAAAAAATCTTCCGCATGTTTTGCACGCCAAGGCTTATGAGCAACACCGCCCAAAGCAATTCTAGCCTCTTTAATTTTTCCGCTTTCTAATATTAAACCTGTCGCAACGGAAACCAAAGCAAAAGAATACGAAGCTCTGTCTCTTAATTTTAAATAAGAATAATTTTCAGCAAAGCCTTTTTCGGGAAGCTCAATTCCTGTGATGAGTTCGCCATTTTTAAGATTGTTGTCAAACTCTGGAGTATCGCTAGGAAGTCTATGGAAATCTGCAAATTCCAGTGTATGTTCTCCCTCATGTCCGGAAATGTGAACCACCGCATCCAAAGCAGCAAGTGCTACACACATATCTGAAGGAAAGACAGCGATACAGTTGTCGCTATGACCTAAGATTGCATGAATTCTATTGTAACCTGTAATCGCAGAACATCCGGAGCCAGGTTGACGCTTATTGCACGGAGTATTGATATCGTAAAAATAATAGCATCTTGTTCTTTGGAGTAAATTACCACCGTTGGTCGCCATATTTCTGATTTGTGCGGATGCTCCGGCCAATATTGCCTTGGAAAGTAAAGGATACTTTTCTTCTACAACAGGATGATATGCTGTGTCGGCATTGGTCATTAGAGCTCCTATATTGATACCGCCTTGGGGAAGTTCCGTAAGACCGCCTATTTCTGGAATTGAATTGATGTCAACCAAAGTATCTGCATGAGTGACGAAATACTTCATCAGATCTATAATATTGGTACCACCTGCAATGATTTTATTGCCATCATGACCGTTGATTAAAGAAACTGCATCTTCAACGTGAGTAACTTTTGTATAGGCAAAATTATTCATGAGACATGATTTGTTTTACTGACAAGACAGCATTTATAATTCCTTTATGGGCACCACATCTGCAAAGATTGCCGCGCATCAGATCCTGAACTTCTTCTCGCGTTTTGGCTTTATTCTCATTCAATAAGCCAATGGCACTACAGATTTGTCCTGGAGTACAATAGCCGCACTGAAAGGCATCGTGATCTATAAAAGCCTGTTGTATGGGATGTAACTGTCCATTTTTCGCAATACCTTCTACGGTAGTTATCTGGGTATTTTCTTTCATCACCGCAAGACTGAGACAGCTGAGAACCCGTTTGGCGTCTATCAATACTGTACAGGCGCCACATTGTCCGTGGTCACAACCTTTTTTAGTTCCTGTTAAATTGATTCTATCTCTTAAAGCATCAAGAAGCGAAACCCATGGTAACACCTCAAGATGATGAGACTCACCATTGATGCTGAGCGTGATGTTTTTTTTATTAGTATTCATAATCTGAGATTTGGCGTATAACAATTACTACAAAAAAAAAGCCGTTATGCGATCATAACCGCCGATGTGGTATTGAATGGTCTCAATTTGTAATCAAACTAATTAAGGTTGGTTTTTAAGAATAATTAAATCCCTATTAATGAATCTGATATTATCCAACTGAAAAATTTGTAAGATTTGCGGAAACAGAGCTTGCTTAGAATCGTCCACGGCTTTTCTGGAACCGGTCAAAGTAAGAATCTGAGTTTTTCCTGAAAATCCAGCAACGCCTTGAGAAAGCATTGCCGTTTTGATTCTCTGTTGAACGTATTTTCTGGCGGATTCCATTAGTCCATGAATCTTACGGTCAATTGATGGGATATAGCGAAGGTCAACTCCTATTTCAAATAAAAATATAAAAATAAAATGAACAGTGTTCAAAAAATATTTATATATTTGTATCATAAAAAATAACAATGAGTATAAGCGAAAGAAAACAGAAAGAAAAAGAGAACCTACGACTTCTCATTCTTAACGGAGCGAAGAAACTTTTTGTGGAAAAGGGTATAGAATATACGACTATTCGAAATATTGCTGACGAGATCAGCTACAGTGTTGGGACTGTTTATGTTTATTTTAAGGATAAGAATGCGATCTTTCACGATCTACATTCGATAGGATTTCAAGAATTAGGGGGATATTTTAAAGAACTGGTTAGCGAGCAGGATCCGATGCTCAGGCTACGGAAAATGGGATCTGTATATATGAAATTCGCTATGGAGAATTCCGAAATGTATGATCTGATGTTCAACCTGAAAGCCCCAATGGAATATCTGGAATCACAGAAGAACCAACTTTGGTCGGAGGGGAATGATACATTTGGCTATGTGAAAAAAGCTGTTGAAGACTGTATGCACGAAGGGCATTTTAAAGATAATAATTCAGAGGCTTTATCTTTTATGATCTGGAGTTTGGTACATGGCATGTGCTGTCTTGAGATCCGTCAGAGAACAAAAGGAGTAAAATTCAGCAGCCCGGATACAATCATGTCCGAAGGTTACAATGAGTATTTAAAAATATTGGAAAAACTTTAAAAGTTTTTTTTTGACTATTAATTGAACATCGTTCAAATATAAAACAATGTATATTATAATGAAAAAGCTATCTCTAATACTAATGATCGGCTTGGGACAAATAGCTTACTCCCAAAACCATCTCGACCGCTATATTGAGATCGGTCTTGAAAATAATGAAGTCGTCAAGCAGAAAAATTTTGACATCAACAAAAGTCTGTATGCTTTACAGGAAGCCAAGTCGTTATTTTCACCAACTGTTGCTTTCGTAACCAATTACACGGTTGCAGATGGGGGAAGAACTATCGATATTCCCATCGGGGATATGCTGAATCCGGTGTACAGCACTTTGAATCAGATCACCAACTCCAGTGCTTTTCCGCAGTTGAAAAATCAGTCGGTTTTGATTAATCCGAATAATTTCTATGATGTCAAACTGCACACAACGATGCCACTTTTGAACTATGAAATTATCTACAACAAAAAGATCAAAGCCCAACAGACAACAGTCAAGAAGATCGAATTGGAAATTTACCAGCGAGAGCTCGTGAAGGAAATCAAGATTGCTTATTACAAATATCTTCAGTCTGTTGAAGGCATCAGAATTTATGAAAATGCACTGTCAATTGTCAAAGAAAATCAGAGAGTTAACAAGTCGCTTTTTAAAAATGATAAAATCAACCGAACGGCAGTTTTGAGAAGTGATAATGAAGTGACAAGAATCGAAGCGAATTTGGAGACAGCTAAAAATACAAGTAATAATGCCAGATCTTATTTTAATTTTCTTTTGAACCAAAAACTGGATTCGGACATTGAGATTGATGAGAATATGGATCTGCCTGCAGAACTTATTGTAGAAAACACTTCTAACAGGGAAGAATTAAAACAATTGGGTCAGGCCAAAGAGATCAATGAAAATGTGTATCAGTTAACAAGGTCCAACTGGTTTCCGAAATTAAGCGGATTTGCAGATCTGGGAATTCAGGATTTTGATTTCAAAGTTGATAAAGGCTCACGTTATTATTTTGCAGGTCTCAGTCTGGAATGGAACATTTTCTCTGGCAATAAAAACAAATACAAGCTACTGCAGGTGGATGAAGACAGGAAAAAACTTGATTCTCAAATTGATAATGTGAAACAGCAGTTACTGCTACAATACGAAGTTTCCCAAAATAATTTGAGATCTGCTCTGGAACAGTACGACTCGGATGCAAAACAGAAAGAGACTGCAAAAAAGTACAATAGCGACGTGACCAAACTGTACAAAGAAGGGATGGCCATCTACATCGAATTGCTGGATGCTCAAAATCAGGTCGTCAACACAAATATGAATGCCAATATTTCCCTATACAACTCCTGGATAGCCTTTGCTGAACTGGAAAGAGCCAATGCCTCATTTAATTTTAAGAAATAAAATAATAACGATAATGAATAAATCGATAACAATATCACTGCTATCCCTTTTTCTTGTTTCATCCTGCAAAGAAGAGAAAAAGGAAACCAAACCCTTTGAAACAGCCGATGTCATTGCTGTAAAAACGACATCTGTAGGTTCGTTAGCTTTAGCTTCGAATATTAATGCATCTGGTCTGGTAACTACTGAGAACGAAACCACTTATTCCTTTAAAATCGGTGGAGTAGTAAATGGCATTTTTGTGGAAGAAGGCCAGTTTTTCAGAAAAGGTAAGCTTCTGGCGACGTTGGATGAAACGGAAATCCGTGCAGGACTTAATCAGTCAGATCTGAATGTTCAGAAAAATGAGCGTGATTACAAACGTGCCAGCAATCTTTACAAAGACAGTGTTTACACCTTGGAGCAGGTTCAGAATACCAGAACAGGTCTCGACATTGCCCGCAAGCAGAAAGATGCAGTTGCTTTCAATGTGCGTTATTCAAAGATCTATGCGACTGCAGACGGTTTTGTTTCAATGAAAGTGGCCAATAAAGGAGAGATCGTAGGTCCCGGTTCACCTGTTTTAGTGATCAACGAAACTTCTCACAATAATAATTATCTCTTAAAAGTTGGATTGACAGACACCGAATGGGCATCCACAAAAATCGGACAGAAGGCAACTGTAACGTTAGATGGTTACCCGGGTAAAACATTTGATGCTTTCGTTTTCAGAAAATCACAGGCTGCGGATATCGCACTCGGTTCTTTTCAGGTGGAGCTTAAACTGAAGATGAATGACAGCAAACCCGCTGTTGGAATGTTCGGAAAAGCAGAAATCAAGACGGAGCATTCAGAAGATTTTATTGTAATTCCTTATAACTCTTTGTTGGAGGCGGATGGAAATAAAGCCTTTGTATTTGTTGTCGAAAATAACAAGGTCAAAAAAAGACCTGTGACCATCGCCAAATTCGAAAACTCTAAAGTATTAATTCAGGATGGACTTCAGAAAAATGACAACATCGTGATCTCAAACAGTGCTTATCTTAACGAGCAGTCTACCATTAAAATCATTAAATAGGAACCGATGAAAATTACAAATTTTGCTGTAAAAAACTATCAATTTACGCTGATCATCTTTTTACTCGTTGCGGTCGTAGGTTTTTTGACGCTGTTCACAATGCCGAGGGCGGAAGATCCAGCCACGCATCCACCACAATATCTGATTACAGTCATCTATCCCGGCACAAGTCCCAAAGATATGGAGGAACAGGTTGTTAAACCAATTGAAAATAAGATCTACGGACTGGAAAATATTGATAAAATATTAACAACTGTTGAAGATGGCGTTGCCGCTTTTCAGGTTAAATTTAAGTATGGTGTTGATGTCGATAACAAATATCAGGAGATATCGACAGAGATCAATGCATTGAAAAACAGTGAGCTTCCGAAAGATATTTATCAGATCAAAACGGAAAAAATATCATCTTCGGATGTGAAGATTCTTCAGGTAGCTCTGGTTTCTGAAAATGCATCCGAGAAAAAAATGCACGACGAGGCGGATAAGCTTAAATCAAAGCTGGAGAAGATAACGAATCTGAAAAATGTTATCTATTCAGGAATTCCTGAACAGGAGATCAGAGTAGACCTTAAACTGGATAAATTGGCTCAGCTGAGAATTCCTTTGAATGTCGTGATGGGAAGTCTTCAGAGCGAGGCTGCAGATATTCCGGGTGGTAGCATAGATATGGACACCAAGGTTTTCAACGTTAAAACGAGCGGGAAATTTAAAAACGATGAAGATGTTGCCAATACGGTAATCTACAATGCCAACGGAAAGATTGTTTATATGAAGGACGTCGCCGAGGTAGGTTTTAAATCTCAGACGGTCGACCACGTTACGAGAATCAATGGTCACCGATGTGTGCTGGTCACTGCAGGAATGAAGGACAATGTGAATATTACCGATGTTCAAAAGCAGTTTGAGCCAATTCTGGAATCGTTTTCCAAAGACCTTCCTGAAAATATTAAAATGGTTAAAAACTTCGATCAGGCGAATATGGTTTCTCAACGTTTGGGACATCTGGGTATCGACTTTGGATTGGCTATCTTTCTAGTCATCATTACACTTTTGCCATTGGGGACTCGTGCGTCTGTTATTGTAATGATCTCTATTCCCCTGTCATTGGCATTAGGATTGATTGTGATGAATGCCTTAGGATTTACATTAAATCAGTTGAGTATCGTTGGACTCGTGGTTGCCTTAGGATTGCTGGTGGATGATAGTATCGTGGTTGTAGAAAACATTGAGAGATGGCTTCGGGAAGGACATTCCAAAAAAGATGCAGTTCTGAAAGGAACAAAACAGATCGGGATGGCGGTTGTAGGCTGTACAGCAACATTGGTCATTGCATTTTTACCGCTGGTATTTTTGCCTGATATAGCAGGTGAGTTCATCAGAAGTCTTCCAATGGCAGTTATTACAAGTGTTTTGGCTTCCATGCTTGTTGCATTGACATTGGTTCCTTTTCTTGGAAGTAAGTTTTTGAAAACCCACGACCACGAAGGTGGAAATATTTTCCTTCAGTACCTTCAGAAATTTCTGACCAACAGCTACAAAGGTATTATGCCGAAAGCTTTGAAATATCCTAAAATTACGATTGGGATTTCATTGGGATTGAGTATTCTGGCATTTGTAATGTTCAGTTTTACGGGATTCAAACTGTTTCCGACATCTGAGAAGCCGATGTTTTTAATTAATATCAAAACACCGCTTCAATCCAATATTTTAGAAAGTGACAGAGTGGCAAAGATTGTAGAATCTGAATTAAAGAAACATAAGGAGGTCGTTTACTATACTTCGAATGTTGGGAAAGGAAATCCACAGATCTATTACAATGTGCATCCACAGGACAGAAAATCTGATTTTGCACAGATCTTTGTTCAATTGGATGACGAGGCCAAGCCAGAAATGAAGACTGAACTGATAGAGACCTTAAAAGAAAAATTTAAAACAATGCCTTATGCCAAGGTGGAAGTGAAAGATTTTGAGCAAGGTACACCGATCGAGGCCAATATAGTGGTTCGACTTTTCGGAGAAGATCCGGCTGTTTTGAGACAATTATCTTCTCAGGTCGAAAATATTTTGAGACAGCAGGAAGGAACGGTTTATATCAACAATGAGTTAAACACCTACAAGACCGATGTTAAAGTAAAGATCAATAAAGAAAAAGCAAGAACACTCGGCGTGATGACGAGCGAGGTGGATAAGGTCATCCGTCTTGCGGTCGCAGGATTGCCTGTTGGAGATTACATTGATGACCGTGGTGATGCCAGAACCGTAACATTGACTTTGCCAAGAGAAAAGTTTTCCAATCTTGATGCCCTGAAAAACCTTTATGTTGATAATGTTCAGGGAGCACCGATTGCATTAAATAAGATTGCCACGGTTTCTTTTGAAACATCACCCACTGCGATCAATCATTTCAACAAAGAAAGATTTTCAAAAGTTTCGGCAATGTCGGCAAAGGGATACTATGCTAATGATCTGTTGGTTGATATCATCCCCAAACTCGATCAACTGAAAATGCCAAAAGGCTATTCATATAAGTTGTCGGGTGAAAAAGAATCGGAAGGCGATGCTTTGGGAGGAAACTTTGTTTCAGTAATTATCTTGAGTACTTTCCTTTTTATCGCAGTATTGTTGCTTCAGTTCAAGACCTTTAAAGGAATCATCATTGTTTTGTCAATCATTCCGCTTGGGATTTTGGGTGGCGTTATCTTTCTGCTCTTCTCCGGAAATCCTATGTCTTTAGTTGCCATTATTGGGTTTATCGGACTGTCAGGAATTCAGGTTAAAAACTCCCTGCTGTTGGTAGATTTTACCAATCAACTGAGACTTGAAGGGAAATCGATTGATGAAGCAATTGCAATTGCTGGAGAAACACGGTTTCTTCCGGTTGTTTTAACTTCGATAACAGCAATTTGCGGTCTGATTCCTCTGGCTTTAAATTCCAATCCATTAATTGCACCATTGGCCATTGTATTAATTGGAGGGCTGATTAGTTCAACAATCCTTTCGAGAATTGTAACGCCTATTATGTACAAACTGATTCCGCCAAGTTTGGATATTGAAAAAGAAAAAGAAGTAGAATAGTAGAATTATCAATTAGAAAAATAAAAAAATGGAACAATACATTCTAATCACCGGAGCCTCTTCCGGAATAGGTTACCACATGGCATTCCAGCTTGCCGAAAAGGGTGAAAACCTGATTTTGGTAGCAAGAAATGAGGAAAAGCTTAAAAAGGTACAGGCAGAAATAACGTCACTCTATGACGTTACTGTTCACTACATCATCAAGGATTTGTCAATTGCTGATAATGCAATAGAACTTTACGGTGAAGTTTTAGAGAAAGATCTGATGGTTTCGGGATTGGTCAATAACGCGGGTGTCGGAACCTATGGAGAATTTACGGAAACGTCTCTGGATGAGGAGCTTAAAATGATTAATCTGAATATCTCAAGTCTCGTTGTCTTGAATAAACTTTTTGCAAGAGATATGGTAGAAAGAAAGTTAGGAAGGATTATGAACATCTCCTCACTGATGGCATTTTTACCATTTCCATATTACTCGGTCTATTCGGCAACGAAAAGTTTTGTCTTAGCCTTCACCGAAACGCTCGCTTCTGAATTGAAAGGAACAGGCGTTGTGGTGACGGCACTTTGTCCGGGACCAATTGATACAGGTTTTTACAACGAAGAAATGCTTAAAGCGAATATGATGAAATCCAACAAACCGGTTCATCCCGAAGTTGTAGCAGAAGCTGGTGTAAAACTTTTATTAAACGGCAAAGGAAAGAAAATTGTAGGTTTTATGAACTGGTTTCTTTCTAATCTACCTCGAGTTACACCTGATTTTCTGATGATGAAAATTAAGAAGAATCTGGCGAGTAAAGCTCATTAAATAAAACTAAAATTTCAGGAATTTCCTGTCCTGTGGAAATGGAAAAATATGATGTTGCCGCCAAAATTTTGATAGCCTGAGTGAGTTCTTTGTAGCAGCTATGAAAGTAGAATTCATTGTGGAAATCAAGAGAACATCTTTATGATAGTAGTATTGATTAATCAGAGGCAAATTCGCATTTTTGCTATTTTCCTCGTAGAAAGATTTTCTGCATATTCCTTATTGAATGCTCTTGAAGAATTGTTCAATTATTTAAAATTAATTTTGATTGATTGAATATTATGAAATTCTATGGCAGAAATAAAATATTCTCCAAATCCATATTGAAGTAACAGTCATAAATTACAGATGCAGGATTTTAAACCTGCATACTGTAATGGGTCGCTCGATCGGGTTCCTATAATGATGTGTTTTTTTAATTTAAGGTAGATTATCTAAGTAATTCTGATCAATAACTTCGGACGGAAGCATTTCAAAACCGGATCTCCAACGAGGCTATTGACCTGCGCCAGCGATACTTTTAGCTCCGCCTCCAAATACCCATAATAACTTTTTGAAGGTTTCGTTGTCGGAAATAATTCAATTCTTCATCTCGTTATTACTAAGCGAATAGGCTTTAGTGATCATGTGCTCAATCTCGCTTGCTAAAAGAAGGATATTGAGATCTACGTACAGATAGTGATATTAGTTAAATAAACAGTAACTATGAAATCAAAAAAAGATCCTTAGGACTGCTTTATTTTTACTGTAAGTGAGCTTTGATCAACTTAAATTTGGCGCTTTTCCGTACTTCTTTTTAAAAGCTTGAGAAAAGTGCGAAAGGCTTTCAAACCCCAACTCCAGATAGATTGAAGATGGTCTTTTATTTTTATGTTCAATTAAATGCCTTGCCTCGGTTAGTCTTTTTTCCTGCAGCCATTTTCTTGGCGGCATTCCGAATGTCTTCTGGAAATCCCTTTTAAACCCAGAAAGGCTTCTGCCTGTCAATCTGGAAAACTCCTTGACGGGAACATTGAAATGATAATTTCTCAGCATAAACTTTTCAAGATCGATCTTATAGGGATCTGAAAAATCGAACAAAAAGTTTCGAAGTTCAGGAACGGCAAGCATTATCAACTTGATGCCTTCCTTTACTTTTAAAAGTCCCATTTCATCGGTGATTTCAGACCCGGAACTTCTGGCGTAGGGAATAATGGATTGGAAGTAGCCATTGAGAAAATCGTCATTGGGGATGACCAAATTTTTAGGATCAATATACTTTCTATCAGCTTTCATTTTTTCTTCTAAAGCGATTTTGCGCATAAGGTCCTCTTGCAGAGAGATGACGATCGTTTCATAATGTCCACCGGGATCAGGTGTTTTTGTCAAGTTTCCCAGCTGATTCTTGTGGATCAGTAATACATTTCCCGAGGAGATGGTCAATTTCTGCTCTGCGGTCTCCAAGATCATTTGTCCGGAAACCTGCATAACCAAGGTATGATGATTCCAGACACAGGCCTTTTCCTTCCTTTCTGACGAGAGGTAGGAATAAAATATTACACCTGGAAGAATTTCTGCTGGACTTTTCATTTATCTTTGTAGGTAGGTTCCACCCTTGATAGTGCCTATTGCAAATGTACTGTTTAAAATGTTCATCTCCTCAATTGTAAAAGCAATATCCATTGCAGCGATATTCTCCGGCAGCCTAGTTCTTCGGCTCATACTGACCAAAGGCATAATTTTGTCACTCTGTCTATTGACCCAGGCGATCGCAAGTTGTGCAGGTGTGATACCTTTACTAAGGGCCATCTGTTTCAATACCTCGACCTTTTCAAGGTTGTAGACCAGGTTTTCACCCTGAAAACGGGAGAAGTGATTTCTATGGTCATCCGGCTCGATAGGTGCTTTCAGCTCTCCTGTCAGTAGACCTTCAGCAGTGTTGGCAAAAGCCACGACAGTAATTCCCAATTCCTTGGCTACAGGCAACAGATCGTTTTCTATCTGACGGTCTGCCAAAGAGTATCCCATTTCCAATGAGCTGACCGGATAGACACTGTTGGCAATACGAAGCTGCTCGGCGGTGATCTCCGATACACCTATGTGACGTACTTTGCCTTCATCTACCAGACCTGCGATCGTTCCAATAATGTCTTCGATCGGTACACTTCCATCCATTCTGCTTGGCTGGTAGAGGTCGATGGTCTCAATATCCAAACGGGTGAGTGAGTAGTTGACGAAATTCTTGATCGCTTGCGGACGAAGATCCATCCCGATCCATTGCCCATTGTGGAATATCGCTCCGAATTTGACACTTATAAAGGCGTCGTCCCTTCTTCCCTTGATCGCTTTTCCTACTAATATCTCATTGTGACCCGCGCCGTAAAAATCTCCGGTATTCAGGAAATTGATCCCACTGTCCAAAGCCTGATGAATGGTAGCAATACTTTCTTTCTCATCAGGAGTTGGACCGCCCCAAATTGAGGACATCCGCATACACCCTAAACCAAGTTTTGAAACCAAAGGTCCATTTTGACCTAACTGAATTTTTGTAATTTTTGACATTTGATCGTTTTAATTTGATACAACAAAGTTCAGTATTTATCTGTCAGACCGCTTTAGTGTACAGTTCAAATAACTTTACTGTACGGTTCAAAGCTATTGATCATATGAAACCTGTAAATTATAATATGACGTGATCTGACATCATCTTGCATAGATCAAGTGATGTATGCAGTGAGGTTCTGTGATTAAAGGTCAGTATATCGGAGTAGACAGTAGAGGAATATCAAGTCATGAGGCAATGATGCGTGTCTTGCTGCGATGTACGATAGATCCCAAAATCCATACTTGTTCGCGACCATGATGAGCATATCAGCCCGGCAATCTCTGACCCCTCTTTCAATCTCATTGATCACAGCGTTAGACCTCACATTTTTACAGTAGTATTGATCCCTTGTAGTTTTGGTCTATGATATTTGCGGCCACATCATTTGAGTTGTTAGATTTTAACTCTTGGACGGTGATCGAAACGCTGAAGATCTCCATTACCGCATTCAGTCTCTCTGCTTTCTAGCTGATCTTTGACCAGACCTGCTCAAGGGTCTTCTCATTTATATCCAAAAACAATTAATGAAATGTCTAGGTTGACAACATTAAACTTTAAAAAATTCATCGGTACTACGAACAGATAGTGATTTTATATAAGTTTCAAATTTCAACTTTACATCGGCAATAAAGTCCAACTTAAACAATCACAGCTATGAATATTGAAAGAACCGAATTTATCACCTGGATGGAACGTTTGATGGAGCGTTTTGATCATCTGAAAGAACAGGTCAGCACCCAGCGATCCAGGTTTATGGAGATCGACGGGGAAGAGCTCCTGGACAATCAGGACGTTATGCAGCTTCTGAAGATCAGTCCGAGGTCCCTACAGCGCTACTGCTCCGATGAAAAACTTCCATATTATACCATCAGTGGCAAGATCTACTATAAACTGTCAGATGTCCATCAGTTCGTCAGGGACAGTTTTCATTCCAAACAATGACGACAGCCACTGCCAAACGTTCGACATTGGAGGACATTTTTCAGACAAAGCATCTACAGCATCTAATTTCGTCATAGCAAATCAAAACTATGAAGGATCAAGAGATAAAGCCTGACAAAGCTGGTGGTCTTAAAGGGGAGCCTGAGACCCTGATCGCCGTAGACAAGAACGGGGAGGCTATAAATGCAAGCCAAAAGAAGAAGAACTCAACAGCAACGTCAAGCCAAAAGCCAAAGAAGAAAAATGAGGAAGATCTCATCCGTGTCGATAAGAACGGTGATATCATTTCTAATTTCTTCACCAACTTTTACAGGCAGCTAAAAAATCCTTCCAGTTTCAACATTTTCAGAGTGACCGAATTCGCACCTCTCGCCAGTGAGGTACCGCCGAAAGGCAAGATTGATAAAGATCAGCCGTCTGCCGAAAGTGAGCGATCATCATACAATGACAACCAATCTAAAAATCATAAGACAATGGAAAACAAGCCCCAAACAGAAAACCAGGAATACCGTTACACATCCGAACAGATCGACTGGAAGACCTTTGAAAAGCTGGGACTCAGCAAAGATAAACTGGAAAAGCTGAATGCCCTCGACCCGCTGCTGAGAGGATTCAAGACCAATACACTTGTACCGGTCACCATCCAGCTAGGAAGTGCCGTCAGCAAGATGGACGTCCGACTGTCGCTGCAACCTTCGGATACCGGCGGCGTTTCGGTACAGCTCCATGCCATCCGCAGGGAGCCGAACCTCAATCTCAAATTCCTTGGTCATGAATTCAGTGACGATGACAAAAAGAATCTGCTGGAAAACGGCAATATGGGGAGGGTCGTCGACCTGGTCAACCCCAAGACCGATGAGATCATTCCCTCGATCATCAGCCGTGACCGTCTCACTAATGAACTGGTCGCCTACAGGGGCGGAGTATATGAAGATCCCCGAGGAGATCAAGGGCATTCAACTCGACGACCATCAAAAGCAGACCCTGTTGGAAGGAAAGCCTCTTTACCTTGAAGGGATGATCTCCAAAAAAGGAGAACCATTCGATGCCACGGTCCAGTTCAATGCGGACAAGCGGTATGTGGAATTTATATTCGACAACCATCAGCTTCAGCAGAAGAACAGGCAACAGACCCAGACATCGGAAAAGCAGGACAATGTGACTTCCCAAAAACATGATGCGGAACCATCCAGAGTATTCAGGGGTCAGGAACTCGATGACAAAAAATATGAAAAATTCAAGGCGGGCGAAACGGTTTATGTGGACGGACTGACCGACAGCAAAGGTAAGGCCTATCAAGGATATATCACTTTCGACAAAGAGACCTCCAAGACCGAGTTTTCGTTTACCAACCCCAACAAGCTCAACGACAAGGCACGAGCTGACGAGGATCATAAGACGCAGAAGGCCGTCAATTCAGAAGGTAAGACCAACGAGGCCACCAAGAACATCAAGGAACCTCTGCAGTCCAAGCAGCAGCAGCCCGCCAATTTTGAGCAGGTGGAGGCACATAAGAAGGCGGTACGCTCAAGAGGAAGAAAAATGTAGGAGCGGAACAAGCCGTTTCAAATTCAATGCAAAAAACAGTGACAAAATTTTTATCATTCAATTAAAATATCAGTACATATGAAAGCTATCATAGCAGAAAAACCCAGTGTTGCGAGGGAGATCGCCCATGTTCTCAATATCTCCCATCGAAAGGACGGTTATATCACAGGAAACGGATTCTGCATAACATGGGCATTCGGTCACCTGATCGAGTTGGGGATGCCCGAAGACCATGGTATAGAAGGTTTCGTCAGTTCGAACCTTCGCCTATTACCCCGACCATTCAAGCTGGTGCCCAGAAAGATCAAAGATACCAAAGGATCCCGAGCGGATCCTTTGGTCCTGAAACAGCTCAAGATCATTGAAAAAGTGATCGAACAATGCGACAGCATAATCGTTGCGACGGATGCTGGGAGGGAAGGAGAGCTGATCTTCCGTTATATCTATGAATATCTTAACTGCAAAAAGCCGTTTGAAAGATTATGGATCAGCTCACTGACCGAGAAATCAATATCCGAAGGATTTAGAAACCTCCGCCCAGGTTCAGAATTAAATCAGCTCTACGAGGTGGCAAAAGCAAGAAGCGAGGCTGACTGGCTGGTCGGCATCAATGCCAGCCAGGCGCTCACCATCGCCAGCGGTGGCGAGACCTATTCTTTGGGAAGGGTACAGACCCCGAGTCTTGCATTGATCTGCAAAAGGTATATCGAGAACCAGCAGTTTAAAGAACAGAGGTATTACCAGCTCCAGCTTGGTCACCGAAAGGATTATATCGACTTTGAGAGTGTGTCCGCAGGACAATGGGAGAACAGAAAAGACATAGAAAAGATACGCTCGTCCATAGAACGTGAAGGAAAGGGCGCCGTTGAAAATGTGCAGATCAGGAATGTCAGTGAATCAGCACCATTGCTGTACGATTTGACAGCGCTTCAAAAAGAGGCCAACAGAAAGCTGGGTCTTACAGCGGATGCAGTTCTGCAAATCGCACAGAGTCTCTATGAAAAGCAGTTCATCACCTATCCGCGGACCGGAAGTCAGTATATTCCGGAAGGCCTTTGGTCGGAGGTCCCGGAACTGGTACGCGTACTCACTGACGACCCGCAGTTCAAGCACGCGGTGGCACATCTCAGATTCGGGAATTTCAATAAAGGCATCGTCAATGACCTCAAGGTTACCGATCATCATGGTCTGCTAACTACTCATAAGATCCCATCCGCGCTTTCGTCTACAGAAAGATCCGTCTATCAAATGATCGCCTACCGCTTTCTCGAATCGCTGTCCGAACCATGCATCAAAGAGGTAAATCATATCTTGATCAAGGTCCACCATTACGATTTCAATATCAAGGGAACGAAGATCGTATCCAAAGGCTGGCGGTCTGTACGTGGAATACTCTCTGATCATTCCATAGAGAATAGTTCTAAGGATCTGGCCGATCTGCCTGCATTCAGGGTCGGGGAGGAGCTGAGGATCTCTTCCGTCCAATTGAAAGACAAGACCACGCAGGCACCCAAACTCCTTACGGAGGCGGACCTCCTTTCAGCCATGGAAAATGCAGGCCGGATGACCACTGAAAAAGACCAGAAAAATATCCTTAGAAATATGGGGATCGGCACTCCGGCTACCAAGGCATCCATCATTGAAACATTAATCAAAAGAAATTATATCGTGAGAAAGGGCAGGGTCCTGCAGCCCAACGATAAAGGGCTCGAGGTCTATAAACTGACCATGGAGAAACTGATCTCAGATGTGGATATGACCGCTGATTGGGAGCTCGCACTACATAAGATCGAAGAGGGACTACTGGGAGGTGATGATTTCATGATGCATATTCAGACCTATACCAGAGAGATCACCGCCGAGCTTCTCGCATTACAGATGCACAGAGAAGACCTTCCGAGACTTCAGTGTCCCCAATGCCGAGAACACGATTTGATCATTGGAGGAAAGATCGTAAAATGCCCAGATGAACAGTGCAGTTGGATCCAATTCAGAACCGTGTGCGGGGTTCAGCTCAAGATATCAGATCTGGTTGCGCTTATCAATGAAAAAAGGACTCCTCTCATCAGAAACATGAAGGCGAAGAGCGGTAAGAAGTTTGATGCCTTTATTGTTTTACAGGACGACCACCGAACGGTTTTTGAATTCCCTGATCGATAAGATGGTGAAAAAGTCGTATGTTGGAAATAAATTGATGAAAGTAGCATTGTGTTATGACCTCAAATCGTTCAAGGTCGATTGGAACATGCCGTTTCTGCCCCGTGCAGGCGAATATCAGTCTGTAGCAGATTTCCGTTCTGAACGGTAGCTCAAGGAACTTTGTCCCACCACGGATCTCTTCAGGGTTTGGAATTTATCGTAGTTTCCGTCAAGAGAGAGGAAGCAACCTTTGGTAGAGATTCATTTGTAGATCTAGCAGACTATTGGATACTGTTCTGAATTCTTGATAATAGGTTATCGATATCAAAGGGTTTGGTTACAAAATCGTCAGGCTCACAAATTATGCTCAACTGATCAATTTTTGCATGGGCGCTCATGATGATGACCGGCACGCCATCGTTCTCCTCCTGACCTTTGATCTCCCTGCACAGCTCCAGTCCCGAGCCATCAGGCAGCATAACATCGAACAGATAAAGATCGGGTATCACATTCGAGTCTCTGGCCCTGAACTCCTGCACATCGGCAAAAGACTGCACCAGATAATCCTCTGAGGTCAGAAATGCCTCAATAACTTCCCTAATTGCCTGGTCATCCTCGACCACAAAGATTTTTCTCATGACTCTGTCAAAGCAAAATCAGAACCCAAAAAAAAGGATCTGATTCAATTAATTTATTGAAATGATGTTTGTATCCAAGTCATAGGGATGACGGACTAATCTATAAGTGGCAATATAAACCAGAATTCACTACCTCTTCCCATTTTGCTTTTCACTCCCACAGTCCCACCGTGATTCTTAACAATATCAGCACTAATGTAAAGTCCTAGTCCAAGACCTGTGAACTTCTGTCCTTGATAATTGGTTCGATAGTAGCGCTCAAAAAGATGTCCGAGCTTTTCCTCGGGAATTCCGGGGCCTTGATCTTTGACGCTGACCTTGATATCAGAGTCGCTCAATATTTCAGCCTTCACGACGATCTTTTCAGATTCCGGAGCATATTTGATCGCATTGGTAATAAAGTTGGTGAGGACCTGTCCGATCTGCTGGTTGTCAGCATTGACGACCACATCGGTGTCCCCCTCGAATATCAATTCCTGATGGGTGCTGTCCGTTAGATTCGAGCAGCAGTCATCGAACAGTTCTGACAGGGCAAAAGGTTTTTTATCAAGCCGCAAATGTCCCTGCTCGATCCTGCTGGTATCAAGCAGGTCGGAGATGAGACGGGACAGTTTGTTTAGACTTTTATTGGCCTGGTCGAGAAGCCTGGCCCTTGTCTTAACAGGCAATTTCTCATGGGAACGCTGAAGAAGCTGTAAAGTCGCTTTGATAGCGGTCACCGGCGTTTTCAGCTCGTGGCTGGCGATACTTATGAAATCGTCCTTTCCCTGTGTGATCATTCTTCGGGTGGTGACATCCATGAATGTTCCGATCCCTCCCGAGATATTTCCCTCACTGTCAAATATCGGGGCAGCATTGATCGAGATATAAAAACATTCCCTGTCAGGAGGCTGAACGCTGATCTCATAATCAAATACAGGCTTTCCGGTGTTAAACATGATGGACATCGGATGTTCCTCTGAAGGCAGGGGAGTGCCGTCAAGTCTCAGGTTCTGCCACTGCGGGTCATCATAGGTCCTGTCCTTGATCGTACTCTCGCTCAATCCCAATATCTGCTGTGCCATTGGGTTGGCGTAGACCAGCTGACCCTTGGAATCGGTCACACCAACACCTTCCGCCATCGTCTCCAGGATACCGTGCAGACGCTGCTCGCTGTTTCTGAGCGTTTCCTCGAGCGCGATCTTTTCAGAGATGATCTGCTCCTTCTGCTGAATGGCCAAGACCTGCGGTGTGACCTCCATCGCCATATCGATAACCCCTGTGACCTTACCATTCTCGATAAAAGGCGTGTAGGTAAAATTGAAGAATCCGTTGTCAAGCTTTCCAGCTCTATTTAAGGTTACGGGATTTGAATAGTCCAGATGTGCCACTCCCTTCTTATACGTCTCGATCAGCATATCTGCGGCATGCTGTCCTTTAAGTTCAGGCAGTTCCTGAAAGAGAGGCTTCCCAACAATAGAGGCGTCTTTACCGATCAGCTCGAGCATCGACCTATTGATCATCGTAACGATAAAGTCATCGCCCTTTACCAGCATCATAGCCACAGGGGCCTGGGCGATCAGGTTGCTAAAGCTTGTCTCGCTGTCGTTAAGCTGATCATTCAGCCTGATAATGGTATTGTTCAACTCTGTCAGCTCAATATTCCTATCCTTGAGATTTTTATTGGATGCTCCGAGTTCTGTGATATCTTCCCTAAATCCTCTGTTATCGGACCATAGTTCCGTATTCTCCTGTTGAAGCCGGCTGTTCAGCAAATTGATCTTCTGATTGGCCTTGTCCAGCTGGTCGTTGATGGCAGAAAACTCCATATTCAGTGCACCCAGCTCTTCGTTGGTTGCCTGAAATTCCTCATTGGTGGCCGCCAGTTCCTCATTGATCTGCTGCTCACGAAGTTCCTTTTCATCAATGAGATTCCAGGCTTCCACGCGTTCTGTGACGTCTGAGGCCGTGTGCAGGATGCAATACACCTCGCCGTTTTCATTGACGATCGGTTTGTATATAAAGTCGAAATAGGAGGTGACCATCTTACCGCTGATCTCCAGCGTAGCGGGCATATTTCTGGCCTCGTAGATCTCACCGGTGTTCCAGACATCTTTTAAAAGCTTCGTGAATGGCTGTCCCTTCATCTCAGGCAATGCCTCCTCAAAGGTCTTGCCGCGGACAGATTGATCTTTGCCCCATATGGCAAGCATTGCATCATTGACGAGTTGAATGGTCAATTCGCCACCATTGTAAATAGCTGTTGCATCACTGGACTGGATCAGGATCTCAAGGAGAGCCTCGGTACCCAAAGATGAGAAAAATCTGCTCATTGATTGAAAAGTTGATAAATTATAATTATTGACATAAAGAAGCTCACATTCCGTTTAATATTTGTAACAGGATACAAATGTAGCCAAATAAAGTAGATATAATTCACAGAACCTATAAGCAATCGAATGTCCCGGATAGGAGTTTACCCTGTTATTTTTGAGAATCAAAAGAGATTGCGGTGATATTGAACTTTCAGAGCGGTTATATCAGGATGGTAAAAGGATTGGCTCGACGGTCTATGTGATCTTGTACTCCACCCCCCATTTCTGCAATTCATTGATGATGGGCTCCAATTTCCTGCCTTTCTCTGTCAATGAATATTCAACAGTCGGGGGTACCGTTGCAAACGCTTTGCGGATCACGATATCATTTGCTTCCATATTTTTCAACTCCTTGACAAGCATCCTTGTGCTGATCCCTGGTATCATTCTCTCCAATTCCTTGAAACGTTTCTTCCCCAGGATCAGTGCATAGATGATCGACATCGACCATTTACCTCCTATGATGTCCAGTATTTTCTGAAGTTCACATTTATTTTCAGTTTTTTCTATTTTTTCTTTATCCATAACTATTTGTTTAACAGCAAAAGTTACACTGGGGTTATTGATGTACATTGATGTAACTACTTGCAAAAGTAAAGTATTGAGAATAGATTTGCAACTCAATTTAAAAAATATAACATTATGTATGATTCTCTAAAAGGAAAAATCGCCCTGGTAACGGGCGGTACGAAAGGCATTGGCAGATCGATTGCTGATAAGCTCAGTGCAAGCGGGGCAGTGGTGGTGACCACGGCCAGAACAGCAGCCAAAGATCATTCAGATACCCATTATTTCATAGCTGCCGATCTGACCGAGGCCGATAGTGCGGAGAAGATCGCCAAAGAAGTATTGGAAAAGTACGGCAGGATAGACATCATCGTCAATAATGCCGGAGCCAATTCAAGTCCGGGTGGAGGTTTCAGCACATTGCAGGATGAGGACTGGTTCAGGGATTGGGAATTAAATTTCAGGTCCGTCGTACGGATCAACAAAGCATTGTTACCTGCGATGCTTGAACAGAAGGAAGGGGTGATCATCAATATATCAACGGGAGCTGCCAAGCAGCCGATCTGGGAAATGACGATGTCCTATTCATCGGCAAAAGCCGCATTGAATGCTTACAGCAAAGCACTGGCAACGGAATTGGGAACCAAAGGGATAAGGGTCAATACCGTTTCTCCCGGTGTTGTCAAAACGCCGCTTATGAACGAGTTCATTGAAAATATTGGCCATCAGTCAGGAGCCAGCTTTGATGAGACGTTCCAAAACATCATCGATACCGTCGGCGTACCGATAGGAAGGATGGCAGAGCCTGAAGAAGTTGCCAATATCGTCGCATTCCTGGCCTCTTCCGAGGCCCAGTATATCACAGGAGCGAATATTTCTGTTGATGGAGGATCTTCGCCTACAGTGTAATATGTCAGTTGAGTACTGACAGCTTCACGATAGGTCATTATCAACTTGTTCTAAAAGCAATGGTTTGACGATCCGGTCAAATGCATTGCTTTGTAATTTTAATCTCAGTAATCTCCTAAAAATTAAGAATCCATCTTATGCCTTGGCAAGTTGATCTCCTGTTCCTGCGGATACGGCTTTCTCTGGGTCATACTGATGTCCTCCTGTAAAATTCTGGCGGTTTCCAAAGATTTGAACCGGTCCATCGAATATCTCGGATCTGGGATGAAAGGCATTTTTGCCATTTTATGGATCGTGATCGTTGGAAAATGAAAATCGACTTCGACCGTTCCCAGCAACAGATAGCAGCCGCCACCCTGAAAAGGGTATTCCTCTAGACAGTTAGGAAAATGGGCCGTATCGAAATATTCGCCTTCAGCATCGATCCAGGTTCCGAAGAACATGGCTCCCCGTTTTGTAGGGACGTGTTTTCTCGAGATCAGATAGGCGAGCATCCGGACCTGCCGTTTGTGGAACTTCGGAAGATCCTTTGCCATCACGGCACCTCTGTATTTTGTCTGCAGCATATCAAAAGGGCTGAAAGATACAGGGAACCCGAGGATCTCTATCTCATCGAATGCATCCTCGAACGGATCTCTGTCTATTTTTGGAAGCTGATATTCTTTTTTGGGTTCTTCGAGTAAGGTCAGCTGCCTGCTGTCCGGTCTGTTTCCTGCCATCAGAAATCTCGCCTCGATCAGAAGTTCGTGCTTCTGCTTTCCCGTAAAGCGGAATGCGCCAATAAATATGAGGATCTGCAATGTTACAATACCAATAGGAATTCTTTTGACAAGATTTTCCAGAGAGGTATAATTTCCGTTAGCCTTCCGTTCTTCAGGGATCATCTGTGCGATCCGTCCTTCCAGTTTCTCAATGTGCATCATGCCCAGATATATATCTTTCCCATGGACCGTTGTTTGAAATTCACTCAGATTGACACAGGGATTATTGATGGACGCACCGGACATTTTCGCTTCGTGGACATATACCTCTGTGCGGTAAAATCCGCCGCCATTATTGATGGCGCAGACCATGAACTCAATGGGGTAGTACACTTTGAGGTATAAGCTCTGATAACTTTCCACAGCGTATGAAGCGGAATGGGCCTTGCAGAAAGAGTAGCCGGCAAAGGATTCTATCTGACGGTAGACCTCTTTGGACAATTGTTCGGGATGTCCCAGCTCCTTGCAGGATTCAAAAAAATGGTCCTTTACTTTCTGAAGCGCGGACAAGGATCGCCCTTTGCCACTCATCGCCCTTCGCAAGACGTCACCATCCGGAGCTGAGAGGCCGCCAAAGTGCAGTGCTATCTTGATCACATCCTCCTGATAGACCATAATACCGTAGGTCTCACCCAGCTCCTTTTCAAAGACTTCGTGGAAGTATTCGAACTGATCAGGATTGTTATGCCTGAATATATATTCCCGCATCATCCCGCTCTGTGCCACGCCGGGACGAATGATGGATGAGGCAGCCACCAGCACCTTATAATCTTCACATTTCAGTCTTCGCAACAGGCCGCGCATAGCAGGGCTTTCAATATAAAAGCAGCCTATGGTTTTACCGATGCTTAGATATTCGTTGCATTTGTTTTCATTCTTAGATATCGTCGTATCTTTTATATCGACCGTAATCCCTCTTTTCTCTCTGATCAGATCGACGGTATCCTTGATCGTTCCAAGACCTCTCTGTGATAGGATATCAAATTTCTCAAGACCGATCGCCTCCGCCGTATGCATATCGAACTGGACGATCGGAAAACCTTTCGGGGGCATCTCCAGGGCAGAATAATGAGTGATCGGTTCTTCAGAGATCAGGATACCGCAGGAATGCATACTCCGCTGATTGGGGTATTTTTCCAACATTTTTCCGTAATGGTGCACCGCTCTGAACACGGAGTTGTTATCGTGTTGGTCCATAGGTCTTCCGGCCAAGATATCCAGTTCTTCTTTAGGCAATCCGAATGCTTTTCCTACCTCACGAAAGATCGATCTGTATTTGAACTCTACGTTGGTCCCACAGAAGGCAACATGATCACGACCATATCTTTCAAAGATATATTCCAATATGATATCCCTCGTCTGCCAGCTCCAGTCGATGTCAAAGTCGGGTGGGGTCTTCCGGTTGAGGTTCAGAAAACGCTCAAAATAGAGATCCAGCTCCAAGGGGCAGATGTCCGTGATCCCGATGCAGTAGCTCACAATGGAGTTGGCACCGCTTCCACGACCCACGTGCATAAATCCCATTCTGTTGCTGTACTGGACGATATCCCAGGTGATCAGGAAATAGCCGCAGAAATTAAGCTGGTCGATGACGTTCAATTCCTTGTGAACCCTTGCGACTGCATCTGCATTGCCCTGAGGATATCTTTTCTTCAATCCTTCATACGCCAATTGCCTTAACAATTTGATGTCATCTTCCCTGTTGTCGGTAAAATGCTTCTTGTTCTTAGGTGTAGAGAAGTCGAAATCGAAACGGCATCCGTTGACGATGTATTTCGTATTGTCAATGATCTGCGGATATTGCTTATAATGGACCAGAAGATTTTTCTTGTGAGTAAAAGTTTCATTCTCTCTGCAATAATCGTCTTCTGACAATTTGCTGATCAGCGTATTTCCATCGATCGCCCTTAAGATCTTGTGCAGCTCATATTCTTCAGGACCGTCGAAGGTTACGGGATGCAATATGACCATTTTCCCGAGCAGCTTTTTCAACCTGGGTTTTACCAGAAGATTCAGCTCGTTATGCCTAATTCCGATAAATTCATGTTCTTGTAATTTTTCAGGCATGTTGCTTAAAGGATAGATGACTACTACGTTCTCAAATACAGGGTCAGTCTTTGATATTTCAATATTATCGCAGTTAAAACCTGTCAGAAGCCTGTTAATCTCAACTATTCCCGAAGAATTTTTAGCCAGGCATATAAAATAAAGTTCATTGGCCACCCTGATCTCTGAACCGACGATCGGCTTTATATCATGCTCTTTACAGAGTCTGTAAAAATCATAGATCCCGGTAACGGTGTTGATATCTGTCAATGCCAGAGCTTTGATGTTCCGATTCGCAGCCTGATGAACCAGATCCGAGATCGAGATGGTCCCGTATCTGAGACTGTGAAAAGAATGGCAATTGAGAAACATAATTTTACTTTTTTTTATTTAAGAAGACCTGAAGCTCTGCCTACACTGGAAGCACCAAACCTGTTTTTGATCCTGTCCATGGTCTGATAAAGGGAGATCAGCTCTTCGGTATCTTCAAAAAGATCCATCTGGTGGTATCCGTGAACCAGCCCTGTAAAGCGGATACCGATCAGGCGTATCCGAATTCTTCGGGCGTACACTTTCTTGAACAGTTCGAGAACAGCTCTGAGCAGGGTGTGGTCGGCAGAGGTATAGGGAATTTTGCACTGCTTTGTCTCCGTATCGAAATTGGAATACCTGATCTTTACGGTCACTGTCGAGGTCAGCCATTTTTCCTGCCTCAGCTGATAGGCAAGTTTTTCAACCATTCCGGATAATATGCTTCTGATCTGATGGACATCGATCGTGTCCTCGGAAAAGGTATCTTCCGTCGATATGGATTTTCTTTCTGAATAGGGCACCACGGGCGTCTCATCGATGCCGTGTGCCTTTTTCCAGAGCACCTCGCCATTCTTGCCGATCAGCTGTTGCAGCACTTCAACAGGCATTTCAGAGAGGGTCTGTATGGTCTTTACTCCTAATCTTGAGAACAGATTGAATGTTTCGGGTCCTACCATCGGGATCTTTCTGATGGATAAGGGGTTTAGGAAATTCTGTATTTCCTTCTCCTTTATTTCAGATCTACCGATCGGTTTTGATTCACCAGTGCCGATCTTGGATACGGTCTTGTTCGTGGAAAGGGCAAAGCTGATCGGAAGCCCGGTGTTCTCTATAACGGCATCGACGATTCCGTTCGCCCATTGGAAGCAGCCGAAAAACTGGTCCATCCCTGAGAGGTCTAGATAAAATTCGTCGATGCTTGCTTTTTCCAGTAGCGGTGCCTTTTCCTGAATGACCTCTGTCACCAGGTGCGACATATTGGAATAATATTCCATATCCCCTTTAATGACCTTAGCTTCAGGACATAGGCGCAATGCCATTTTAAGGGGCATGGCACTCCGCACACCGAAATGTCTTGCCTCATAGGAGCAGGAAGCGACCACGCCACGGTCTCCGCCACCAATGATGACGGGCAGTTTCTCCAGTCCGGAGTTTTTCAGCCGTTCACAGGAGACAAAAAAAGTGTCCAGGTCCATATGTGCAATTGCTCTTTCCATTTGACAAAATTAGATACATAATGTATCTTTTTTGTTATATTTGCAGATACAAATTGTATCAATGTCAATATTCTCAGAAAACATCAGGGTTCTACGGAACAAAAAAAATTTATCCCAGCAGGCTTTTGCAGAAAGCCTTGGAATGAGCAGGGTAAGATACTCGAAATATGAGGACGGGCGTTCGGAGGCGCCTTACGAGATCCTGATCAGGATCTCCAAGTTCTTCAATGTCAGGATCGATCTCTTGCTGACATTAGATATCAGCAAACATCCGTTAGACAACCTAATGAAACTTCCCGAAAACCGTGTTCTTTTGCCGATCACCGTGGATTCAGAAGGTGAGAACTACATTGAGATCGTCCCTCAGAAAGCATCCATGGGCTATCTGAAAGGCTATGGTGACAATGAATATATTGAGAGGTTGGCACGCATGAAACTACCGTTTTTGCAAAATGCCAAGTACCGGGCATTTTTGGCGGATGGCGATTCGATGCCTCCCTTCGCAGACGGCTCCTACATCATCGGTGAATATGTGGAACAGCTGGCAGATCTGAAAGCTGATAAGGAATACATCTTCGTCACTGCTGACGGGATTACCTACAAGACCTTTATCGAGCAGAACGAGAATACTATCACCGTTGCAGCAGGCAACACCTTCTATGAACCCTATGAGATCGCTTTAGAAAATGTCTTTGAGATATGGAAATATGTACGAGGTATACTGCCTGCGGACTATAAGCCTGTTAAGACAGGCGAGGCTTCTATCAATAATGCCTTACAGGAGATCAGGACGAGTATCGAGAAATTGGATGATAAAGTTTCTTCAATCAAATAATCCATATAAAAATACCATGTCTATCTCTTATTACGATTTTAAAAATATGCCGAGCTGTTCACAACAAGAATTAGTTCTCTCTGAAGGAAAGATCATCAGTGAAACCTATAAAAATGAACTCAAAATTGTCCTGTATGAAATGCCTTCCTTTTCCGTCGAGATCGTTTACCATACCGCCAACAACAAAATAGCAAGCTTGAGCGCCTTTCAGAAAAAGGGAATGTAGATCAGATCACCTATTGATCTGCTGAGGAAAGATTCGAGACATCCATAATTCCAGAACACATCACTTCTTTATTTCAGGCATCAAATAAAAAAGGGTGACGGTCCGATCATATTTCGGTGACAAATAACTATTGGCTTTATTTGTTAATAACCGTAAATTTGTTTCCTAGTAAGTATTCAAATTACAGAATTTAAGGTTTTATAGAGATAAAGTCCTGCCAATCATTTTAAATAAATATCCTTCTTATGAAAATTTTCTTTCTGCGCATTTTCCTGATATTAGCGCTCATCTATTCAGTCCAAAGTAAAGCATGCTCGACATTTTTGCTCACAGGTAAAAATTATAACGTCGTCGGCTTCAATGAGAACTGGAAGACGATGCCGGGAATGATCGTGGTTAACAAGCGGGATATTCCAAAAAGGAACATCAGCTGGCAGAATTTGACAACTGATCAGATCCAAGCTCATATGCAATGGACTTCAAAATTCGGATCCGTGACGTTTAATTTACTGGGATATGATTTTCCGTGTTATGGAGTCAACGAAAAAGGACTTTTTTTGGTTGAATTATATCTGGAAGAGACCAGTAAAGTATCTAATCCAAAACAGCCGGATATGTTCTGGGCACAATGGATCCAGTATCAGTTGGACAACTACAAAACTGTAAAGGAAGTAGTAGACCATCTAAATGACGGGCCAAACATCAACTGGTGGCCCAATGCGGCCGGAAGTCATTTTTTCCTGACCGATGCCCAAGGAAATTCTGCGACCATCGCTCTATTGAATGGACGGTATAAAGTCCTGACAAATAAAGAAATGCCAATGCCTTTGCTTTGCAATAATCAATATCATAAAGATCTGACAGCGGCTAAAAAATTTGATTTTCTTGGCGGAAATGAAAAATTTGTATTTGACGAAAACAAAAAATGGGAAGACCGCTATAACCGGGCGTACTACATGCTGAAAAATTATAATTACGATGAGAAGCCTGTCGACTACGCATGGAATATTTTAAATTCCATACATCCCGGCGAATGGCAGACGGTTATTGATACTAAGAAAATGAACCTGTATTTTAGATCTGATCTTAAAAAAGAGATCAAGACCATCGATCTCAGAAAATTGGATTTTTCCAAAAATTCGGCTGTAAAGTACTTGGATATCCATACCAATGAGACCGGAATTGTGAATAATAATTTCCAAAATCTGACGACTGAGAAAAATAATCAATATGTTGAGAAAGGATTTCCGATAGGCTATGACAATAATGAATTTGGTGAATCAAACGTTTTTAAAAAATTGAAAGAGAATATTGCGAAGTTCTTTGAAAATATTCTGCCGGCATTCTAGGGCTACAAACATACATTTTGAATTATGATAATGAAATTGCTGCTACAAACTAAATGGATGTCATTAGCACTACTTACCATATCTTTTCTGCTGATCTACAATCCACTGACCCATTTTCCATATACATTCTGTTTAATTATTATCTTCATCCTGATCAGTACCTATTTGCAAAATGGAGATCTGAGATCACTCAATTTCAAGAATCTCAAATTAAAGGATATAAAGAAAATTTTAGGTTCATATCTGATCTTAGAATTGAGTGTGGATTTTATCATCCAACCGTTGGTTAATTGGCTATGTAACGAACCGGCTGATTATTCAACATTTGAACATATACGAGGTGACACGTCGCAATATATTAAATGGCTATATAGAATGTGGATCAGTGCTGCGGTGGGAGAGGAATTGCTGTTTAGGGCATTTGCTTTCGCCCAACTGAAAAATATTTTTGGTGATAAGAAAGCACTTATCGTCATTATTTCTGCATTGATGTTCTGCCTCCCTCATTTGTATCAAGGTACAGCAGGATTGATCATGACATTCATATTCGGGCTCGCTTTTGGATTTTTATATATTAAATTTAAAAATATCTGGATCAATATTATTGTCCACGGACTGATTGATACCGTCTTCCTCACATTGAGTTATTTAGGATACATCGAGTTTTACCAGTTTATATGGTGAGTATCCGGTTGGTAACGCTTCATTTCCTCCAATTTTTGTTTTTAAACCCTTCCTGGCAATAGTACAGAAATTATTTTTTGTGGTCTGATAAAGTCTAAACTCAGCTTCCCACTGTTTGTAACTTGTTATAAAAAATGAGAGGAAAAGATCGGGGGTATTCAAAGTGTACATCAGAGTTTATTCGCAATGTAGTCATTTAGCATAGTAGCGGTGAATAAGAAAAAACAGAAAATCACTTTATTAAAGCCGTTTTGAGAATGACTTTGGATAAGTTATTTCATGAAATTTTATAATAAGGTATAGATTTTGAATCCCTAGCAAGAAGATAATAAAGATCATTAAACTTATACTATGAAAAAACTTACCAATTTCTGGGGAATACTTAAAGATACTTATAAAGATTGGAGTGCACGGGATCTCGGTACGGAGGCAGCCAGTTTAGCATATAGTGCCATATTCTCGATACCCGGACTTCTCATCATCATCATCTGGCTGACAGGGATCTTCTTTGGAGAAGAGGCTGTTAGAGGTGAAATAACAAAAGTGATCGGCAGCATGATGGGAAAAGATGTAGGTAAAAGTCTGGAAGAAATGGTTATAGGAGGGATGGTTGACAAAAAAAACATCTTGATGAAGATCGTTGGTGTGGTCACATTGGTTTTCGGTGCTACGTCACTTTTTTTTCAGTTTCAGAAGTCATTAAATAAGTTATGGGATGTGGTTGCTGCCCCTAAAAAGGCTTGGGAGAAATACCTGTTAGATCGAGCGAATTCATTGGGGATGATCGTCGTCATTGCTTTCCTACTTCTTATTACCTTACTATTAAGTTCCTTCATCGGTCTTGCCAATGACTGGGTCATTCGTCGTTTTAGTATTGAGACACTTATAGTAGTAAATATTATCAATATCGCCGTAGGCTTTTTAATTGCCTTTATCCTTTTCGCAGCCATGTTCAAAATACTTCCTGATGTAGAAATAGAATGGAGATCTGTATGGATCGGAGCAGCAGTAACAGCAGTACTTTTTACGCTTGGAAAATATCTGCTTACCTTCTATTTTAATACCTTCAATCCAAGCTCCGCCTTTGGTACCGCTGGCACCATCATTTTATTATTATTGTGGATCAATTACACTTGCCAAATCATTTTTTTCGGGGTAGAGTTTACAAAGGTATATGCCAAGAAGATGGGGCACGAGCTTAAGCCTTCAAAACATGCCAAATGGAGCCCCCAACTTATATCTGTAGATGACTCAAAGGATATTGTAGCGGGTGCCGATCCTTCACATATTAATAAGTAGATCGTGAGATAATTGGAAATGATATGCGGATATTTTTTCAAAAATAAAATTTAAAGTATGAACTGCTTACAGAAGGACTATTATAAGATACGTGTTTAAAAGAACCATTAAGCACATTGATCTTATCATTGTTGGTTCCACCGTAAATCTCCTTAGAAGCGGCATTATACATTTCCATTCTAAAGATAGGAAAAGGCCATTCACACAAATACTGATCCCTGCTGAACTTCAACATCTTTAATAATGTGCATTGCAGCTGACAAGGGCTGGACATTCATAATAAAAAGCTTTTTTATCATAGCTTGAATTTGATCTGATCAAGTAAATTGCAAATCTCGAAAATATAGTAAGGGTAAGGGTAATGATAGTAGCAAAAAAATAATTATTTTTGAGATCATATATCAACGCTGATCGCATTAATAATTTTGACAACAAAGAATTATCCTATTATGAATTTTCGCAACTATCCAAAGAAGAGCAGCAGGAATTAGTGCTCAATAAAGCTGAACCTATCGGCTCCACGAAGAAGAACGATGTTGACTTTGAGTTGTGCAAGCTGTTCGACTTCTATGTAGAGATCGTCTATAATTCTGACCGAACAAAATTGTTAAGCCTGACCAGCTATTTGAAATCATCCTATTAAACAAGTAAATGAAATTTCATTCGAGCTATTTAAAATTAATAGATCTATTATGGGCATAATAATCTGGGTTGAACTTTTTTCTTCTACGGGGATAAGGTTCGTGGATCAATCCCAAAAGTTGGGGACTAAGCAAAAATTTTAGACAATCTGAATAGAAAAAATGATTTGTCTTTCACTCCTCGAAGCTGCAATCTGAAGTTCTTTATTTTAGCATTGAATGATTCCGCC